>Ga0157369_10004896_pt1 | contig 15703 bp, 14 predicted proteins | sample C25metaG_FD_113461 | JGI IMG/M metagenome (GOLD analysis project Ga0157369, IMG submission 113461) | Corn rhizosphere microbial communities from Kellogg Biological Station, Michigan, USA - C2-5 metaG | ecosystem: Host-associated > Plants > Roots > Rhizosphere > Soil | place: USA: Michigan... | reverse complement strand
TCATCGCTGATGTGCCAGTTCGCGACGTGCACGGCAGCCTGCAGCGGCTTGCCAAAGGTGTTGTTCCGCCCGTTTCCGCCTTCGCTGCCAACATCGCGAAGCTGCTCCCGGAACGTGGGCGTTTTGAGCACAATCTTTCTCGGCTGCGCGTGCATGCCTTGCACCGTCAGTTCGGTGGAACCGCCTTCGGCGTTCGGATCCGCTCCCTTGTCGAGCAGCAAGTCCACGATATCCTCGTACCCATTGATGATTGCAACCAGCAACGGCGTCGCGAGATCGGGCCGCTTCTCGTTCACATCGGCCCCAGCCGCCAGCATGGCTTTAACCGAAGCCATGTCGCCTTTTCGCACCGCGAACATGAAGGGTGTGGTGCCGGCGTTGGATCGCGCCTTAATGTCGGCTCCGAACTCGATCAACGTTTCAATGACCGGAGCATGCCCTTCGGCAGCCGCCCACATTAGCGCCGTCTGTCCGTTCCACTTTTCCTTCGCATTCAGGTCTGCGCCGGCTTTCACGAGCACCTTCACCGCGTCGACGCTGCCGGATCGCGCTGCGTGCATCAGCGGTGTTTCGCCTGCGTCCACGAAATTGATGGGATCGTTCGGCTTAGCACCCGCTTTAAGAAGCTGCTCGATGACGGCCGCGCCGCCCTGTTGCGCAGCGAGCGCCAGCGGAGTGACACCGAGGTCATTACGCGCATTCACGTTGGCGCCGGCGCGCAGAAGCAATCCCGTCGTGTGAGCATCGTTCAGGTAGGCCGCCCAATGCAACGCCGTCGCACCATCGCTCTGCGGCGCGTTGACATCGGCGCCTTTCTTGAGCAGAGACGCGACCGCCTGCTGATCTCCCCGCTCGACTGCGTCTGCGAGTGGAGCTTCGCGACCGGTGCCTGCGAGGCCAAGACCAGCACTCACCAGCAAGAACGCCAGCCCTAGTCCGAATGCCCACCGAACCCGCATGATCCCTAACCGCATTGTCATGATTGGAAGCAGTCTTAGCCCCCTAAAGACACAGTTTCTAAACGCCTTATGTATTATGAGCGCTTGCTTGACGGGTGGCAACCCCCTTTTGGCGGCTGCCAGGCAGGCAAATAACAGTCGCAGGGCAGATTACCGCACCGCGACGTTGCGAACTTTCGTCCATCGCGATTTGCCGCCCGGCCCTTCGATATATAGATTTACGGTGTATTCGCCGGCCTTCTGGTATTGATGAATCGGATGCTGCTCTGTGGAGCTTGTGCCATCGCCGAAGTCCCAGCGCCAGGAGGTGATTTTCCCAGTGGATTCGTCCTGGAAAGCCAGCAGGCGGCGATCCATGTCGAGGATCTTGAAGGACCAGTGGGCTTCGATGGGCTTGCGAAATTGCGCTTCCAGAGGCATCAGGCGAAAGGCGACCAGTTCGTCGGCATTTCCGTACATATGCTCTGTGTGCGAGAGGTTCCAGAATCCCTTGTAATCTTTTTCTTCCGGACCGTCGTAATCCAGAACCGCCCAAGACATTCCGATCAGCTTGTTTTCGATGAGCTTCGAGACCACGGCGCGCTCCGGTCCATCGGCGGGCGCATAGTCGAATGGAGTAATCCAGAACTCGAGAATGAGCTTGCCGGATTCGCCGTGCTTGAAATTGTAGTTATAGGCCGCGTTCGCCCACGGCAATTCCTTGATCCACGGCTGGGCGCCCCAGACGAAAGCCCAGTCGCGCTCCGGTGCAGGCGTGAAGATGTGATAGTTCTGCGCGTGCACGCCTTGTAACTGGAAGAAGGCATCGTCGCCGATCAGTTTCGAATTCGGTTGCAGCGCGGTGATCAACGGGCCGCCCGAGAGATCGCCATCCACAACCAGCTCAAAGATGTCGTTATGGCGGCTGTGATCGTCGAAATCCCAAAAATTATCGTAGGCTTCATACAAGAAGTACAAACGATTGAGATCCTTCACCCAGCCGACTTTGACCTTGACGTCCAGGTCCTTCTTGTCGTAGTTGAAGCCGCGCCCTTTTACTGTCTCCTTGAGCTGATCCATGCCGATCGCATAGGATTCCGGAACCATGGACCAATCCGACGGGTCGCCGTCGATGCGCGGGATCTTGTCCGCGGGGAACTGAAAAATTTTGTATTCAACACCGGGACGTGCCAGCGCGAATCCGTTCGAGGATAGGACGAACATCAGCGCGACCGCGCATGCCAGGAAAGCGATTCCACAGGCGATTTTCATAGATTCTGCGACAATTCTACGCTATACGCGCTTTGGAGGCAGGTACTGGCTCGCTCGGATATTGTCTGCACCGGTCGCCTCTCGATGATAAGATCGAGCGATTGTGAGTGATAACGTCATTTCATATATCGAAATGTGTCGTCGCGAAGGTGCGAGCCTTCAGCAAGGAATGAACTTTGGGCTCGGTGGAAATCATTCTGTGATTCTTATGTCGGTACGACCGAATGCGCCCTATCGTGACCGGCTCGAAGACGGTGGAACTACTCTGATCTACGAAGGACACGACTTACCGAAGACGGCTGCATGCCAGAACCCTAAGATGGTCGACCAGCCAGAGAGATCTTCTTCAGGAGGACTGACCTCGAACGGTAGATTTCACGCCGCAGCTCAAATGACTAAACGTGGAGAACGGCCGCCCGAACGAGTTCGAGTCTATGAGAAAATCCGTCCGGGCATCTGGGCATACAACGGCATCTTCCACTTGGTGGACTCTTGGTTAGAACGCGATGAACAACGAGTCGTATTTCGGTTCAAGCTAATCGCCGTGGAAGGGGAGGAGGACCTTGATCAACCCGTTCGACTCAATGCGGAGCATAGACGGATCATCCCAACCCGCGTGAAACTTGAGGTGTGGAAGCGGGATGCTGGAAAGTGCTCGATTTGTGGTGCCGTTGATGAACTCCATTTCGATCACATTGTTCCGTATTCAAAAGGTGGCACATCTATCACTGCTGCCAACATTCAGCTTCTCTGTGCCCGTCACAATCTTGAAAAACGAGATCACATCGTGTAGCTGGGTGGCTTCACGGCCGCCGAACGCAAGGGGTCCGCTATAATGGCCGCGATGCAGAGAGCCGTGCGAATCATCCCGGTTGCATGGTTTATCCCGGCGCTGGCTTTCGGTCAGTCCAATTTCGCCACAGCGGTCAAGACCGGCGAAAGCTTGCCGCGCTTGCACACTCTGCTCGCGAGCCGGCACGGCGAGATCATCCTCGAACACTACTTCCACGGCACGCGCGCCACTAGTTTTGAGAATGTGAAGTCGGCGTCGAAGAGCGTGATCTCCGCGCTGGTCGGAATCGCGATTGACCGCAAGCTGCTGCCCGGAGTGGACGCTCCCATTGCTCCCTATTTCCCCGAGCTGTCGGCCGCGAATGCCGACCCGGCGAAGCGCAAGATCACCATCGAAGATCTCCTCACCATGCGCTCCGGGTTGGTCGACACCAATCGCGGTTACGGCGCCTGGGTGCAAAGCCCCAATTGGGTGCGCTACCTGCTGACCCGTCCCTTGCAGCAGCAGCCTGGCGAGCCCATGAATTACAACACCGGCAACACCCACTTGCTCTCCGCCATTCTCGCGAAAGTGAGCGGCAGCGACACCTGGACCTTCGCACAGAACGCGCTCGCAGCGCCGCTCGCCATCACGCTCGCCAAGTGGCCGCGCGATCCGCAAGGCGTCTACTTCGGCGGCAACGACATGCTGCTCACACCGCGCCAGATGCTGAAGTTCGGCGAACTGTATCTGCACCGGGGCCGCAACGGCGACCGGCAGATAGTGCCTTCGAGGTGGGTGGAGGCTTCCTGGACGCCGCGCACGCGCTCGCTGCGCAGCGGCCACGAATATGGATACGGCTGGTGGATCACGGAACTCGCCGCGCGCCCGGTCGACTTCGCGTGGGGCTTCGGCGGTCAGTACATCTTTGTGGTACCGAGCCTGGATCTCGTGGTGGTCACGACCTCATCGATTGCCCTCGGTAACGACCGCCGCGAATACCGGCAAGAGCTCTTCGACATCGTGGAAAAAGATGTGATCGGCGAGATCCAAAAGGGAGTTGACTAACCGGCCGTTGACGACCGGTTAGTACTGGAACCCCGCCTGATGCTGCAGGCTGTCACTTGCCCTTCAATCCATCGCGCCAAGCGATTACTTCGAGTTCGCCGCGGACTGCGTCCTCGACGCGGATTACGGGGTGCACCTCGAATACGAATGCCGGGAGCATGGAACAAAACTTGTGAATGGTTACGGGATCGTCGCATTCCATTAACATGTGCCCGCCCCACTCACCCACACGTATGACGAAAAACTCGATTTTGAAATTGCCCGGCGCCTTCCACTGACCAAATACTTCCAGGATTCGCTTCTGAGCATTTTCGTACTCTATGGGTGAACCTTGTGGGCGTTCGAACCAACTGATTATGTATTTCATTTGTTGTCCCCTGTCGGAAATGGTCTGACCGCTTACAACCGATTCAGTCTAACCTTTCGGCGTAACGGTATGCCGGCGAGCCCGCGCCTACCTGCTGCACCCCTTCTTGGTTTCTTCAAAGCCGTCGAACAAGCGCCCGGCACCGGCGCCCGCCAGCGTTTCCATGCGGTGCGGCTGGCCTTTCTCTACGGTGTAGCGCGCCACCGTCCCTATCGAGCGCAGGAATTCCGCTTCTTTTTTCATCTCCGGGTGCCACATGTACTTGTCATTCTCGCCGACGTACATGAAGACGCACATCTTGGAAATAGCGTGAAGCTTCGCGAAGCTGGGCTCCCACAGATATCCGGGGAAGGCGGTGACGGACAAAAAATACTGAGGATTCAAGGCCGCGACGTGGAACGCGGCGATTCCGCCGTTCGATGGCCCGGCGATATGGAACTTGTTGTCTTGTATTTTGTAATCCGCGAGGATTAGCTTTAGGAACTCGGGGAAGATGCGAGCGCCGTCCTCGAAGAACAACTGATCGTCCGGCGCGGCGGGAGCGATCACGATGTAGCCGCGCTTTTCGGCCTCCGCGCGGAAGTTGCGGTTGAGAACGCTGTCCACGGTGTTCATGTTCTGCGGGCCGCCGCCAAAGGCGAGAATAGCCGGATAGGCCTTGGCCGGATCGTACCCATTGGGCAGAACAATTTTGTACTCGACTGTCGCTTTGCCCACCTTCTTGGCCTTCTCCAGCACCTCCGCACGAACGGGCTGGGTTGCGAACATCGCGACGGCTACCGCCGCGAAGAATAGCGTCATCCATGTCGATCTTGGTTGCTTCATTTTGGAAGGCTCCTTATTTCGGCACTGCGCCAGCGAGGCCGGCAATCGCCGCGCCGTTGACGCGCGCCACATTGGCGGTGAAGGCGGATGACACTCTGTCCGGCGTATCCGCTGTGGTGTGCTGCGAAATCAGGTTTTCCGAGGCCGAGGTCAGACGCACCGCGCTGAATCCATTCTGCTGAAACGGTATCTGATCCCCACCGCGGGTGTAGCGATCGCTGCGGGAAATCAGTTCGATTTGCAGCTTCGGGACGTAGCGCCGCGCCGCGTCCTTAATATAGCGGGCCAGGTGACGCGAAGGCGAATCAGCTGGCTCGGGAGAATAGACACGCAGACGATTGCCGGTTTCGCCCGAGCCGCCGGTATCGTCGTCAGCGCCACCGATATCGTTTAGTGCGATGCCAGTACCAGTAGATGGTTCGCCAGTGACGTCGGAGCCGACGATGTCATTGTTGAAGACCGCTTCGATTTGCTCATGGTTGGCTTTGGCTCGCGCGGCATAGCGGGCACTGCCTACAAACCCGAGTTCCTCGCCCGCGAAGGCGATGAAGACGATGGTCTTGCGAAAGTGGTGCTGGCTCATCACGCGGGCGAGATCAAGGACTACAGCGGTGCCGCTCGCATCGTCATCGGCGCCCGGCGCGGGCGCTTCCGCCGCTTTGTCACCGGTCGCGCGGAGATTGATGGAATCGTAGTGAGCCCCTACTATGACGCGCTTTTCTGGTTCGGCGATGCCAGGCAGCACCGCGATAACGCTAGTGATATCGGTTGTTCCCTTCTTCTCGACGTCGTAAGAGACTTCGAGACGCTGGCTGTAGCCGTGAAACTGGGCAAAGATCCAGCGCCGCGCGGCGCCGATGCCACGGGTCTTCTGCTTAGGGTCCGAATAGTTTCCCCGCGTTTCAAAACCGGCGAGAGTCTTGATGTCGGCGGCTATGTGATCCGGCGAGATCTCGGCCAACATCTTTCGAATGGTGGGGTCCGGTGGCGCGGTCTGCGCGGGCGTAGTCGCCGCGGCGAACAGCAGCGTGACAAGCGCGGGCAAGCCGGCGCGCGAGACGCTTTCCTTCATAGGACCACGGCGTAACCGGGCGTGACCGGAAGTGAAGGCGTTCGGTGCAAACATGCCCGGCGCGGCCGAGGCCCCAGCGGGATCGCGGTTGGCGGCAGCGCGATTTTCGAAAGATCGTCACAAGCGATTATGGCCGCTGTGCAAAGGGCGCATGCGTCGGCGGCAAACACCAGAGCTGACGTGGCCAGTACATTGCGATAGTAAGTGGGGCGCTTTGTCATTCTGCTTCTCCAGCCAGTCTAACGATTTCCCGAACGGACAGAAAAAAGCTTAACGCAATACAACTCAGTTTGCTAGATCCAGCGCAGGCGCGTCAGTCGCAGCGTATCCCTGTCAATGAAGACCGGCTATTTCCAGGCTGAGGTCTGTCAGAATAATCCCACTCGCGCGGAGTCAGAATTACCTGAACTTGCACCATAAACCGGACTTACATATTCCACCTTTGCCGATACCTGTCTTAGTGAGGATTCACTTATACCTTTCGAGCAGTGAGACGCCGCCGCAATCCCAACGATTGCGGCACCTCAGTCTCGTTTGTGGAAATCGTGAATTGAAGGGAAATGACGCATAAATGACTTACGGCAAACGTTCCTTTTCGTGTTCGATGGCGGTCGCTCTGCTGCTTGCGGCGTGCTCCCTAAATAGCGCATGGGCACAAACCGCGCCCTCCATGGGTACGGCACAGAGTTTTGCCGTCCTGGGCGCGTCGGCCGTGACCAATACTGGTGCAACGACCGTCACTGGGGACGTGGGCGTAAGCCCTGGTAGTTCCATCACTGGCTTTCCGCCCGGAGTTGTGACCGGCACTGTCCACGCAGCGGACGCCGCAGCGGTCCAGGCACAGGTGGATGCCTCGGGGGCCTACAATGTTCTGGTCGCCGAAGCTTGCACTAGCAACTTGACGGGCCAGGACCTCGGTGGATTGACGTTGACGCCCGGAGTCTATTGTTTTGATTCGTCGGCGCAGTTGACGGGAACTCTCACTCTGAACGCTGCCGGAGATCCTAATGCGGTTTTTGTCTTCCTTATAGGAAGCACGCTTACTACGGCAAGCAATTCGGCGGTAGTTGCCAGCGGCGGCTCCCCCTGTAACGTCTTTTTTAAAGTCGGCAGTTCCGCAACGCTCGGCACGGGCACGCAGTTTTCTGGCAACATTCTTGCACTGACATCCATTACGGTGAACACCGGCGCGAGCGTGAACGGAGGCAGCTTTGCGCTCAACGGGGCCGTGACGATGGATACCAACACTGCTACCGCCTGCCAGGGCACGCTGCAGGTTTGCAAAGTTGCGGGGAGCGGCGTCACCGAAGGAACGAACTTCTCGTTCAATATCGCGGGAACCCCGGTTACGGTTGCAGCCGGTGCCGCCCCGTTGGGATCTTGCAGCGCTGCGTTGGTGGTGCCCGCCGTGCCGGCGACAATCACTGAAACGATTCCGTCCGGCACCGCCTTGGCTTCCGTCAGCACTCTGCCGGGCGCCGGGTTACTGATCAGCAGCGATCTGGCCCTAGGCACTGCCACGGTCGCCGTTAATCCGGGAGGCCAGACCACAGCGACTTTCGTGAATACAATTCCGCCTCCTCCAACCACGGGCTTTCTGCAAATCTGCAAGATCGCCGGGAGCGGCGTAACCCTCGGGACGAACTTTACATTTGACGTGGCCGGAACGCCGGTCACGGTTGCGGCGGGTCCTCCCAGTCCCGGGTCATGCAGCCTGGCGCTGACGCTCCCCGCCGGCCAGGTGCTGATATCGGAAACCCTTCCAACCGGTACGGCGATGACGGCGGTTTCCACCTTGCCTAGCGCAGGATTGCTGACTGCAAGCAATTTGGTTGCAGGCACGGCAACGGTTACGGTCGTTGCGGGGGCGCAAACGATTGCCACCTTTACCGACTCCATTGCCCCCGTAACAGGACTGATCCGGATCTGCAAAGTTGCAGGGAGCCTCGTCGCGGATGGAACCATCTTCTCGTTTAGCGTTGCGGGGACTCCGGTCACGGTCCATGCCGGTCCGGCCCCGGGAGGTTTTTGCAGCACGCCGATGGGAGTACCAGCCGGTCCGGTAAGCGTCACCGAAACTCTACCTGTCGGTTACCTGTTGACTGCCGTCAGCGCATCGCCGAGCGAGTCACTGGTGAGCAGCAATCTCTCGACGGGCCAAGCCACCGTGACGGTCGCTGCCGGGGGGCAGACCGTGGTTACCTTCGAGAACGCAAGACTTCCGGTACCGCCCACGGGATTTCTGCAGATTTGCAAAGTCGCCGGTGCCGGCATCGTGCCCGGAACGAACTTCGTGTTCATGGTGGCCGGGACTCCGGTGACTGTTCCTGCCGGACCTCCACCGGAGGGGGCTTGCAGCGCGGCGATTGCCGAGCCAGCCGGTAACGCAACGATCACGGAAACTTTGCTATCCGGTACGGTTCTGACGGCCGTCACCACCTTACCAAGCGGCTCGCTAGTCGCCAGCAATCTGGACGCGGGCGCGGCTACCGTGTTTGTCCGAAACGGGGGCCAGACGATCGTCACATTTGTAGATGCGATTCCCGGCGGACCTGCAACGACGGGATTTCTCCAGATTTGCAAAGTCGCCGGCGCTGGCATCGCCGTGGGAACCAACTTTGCGTTTAATGTAGCGGGAACTCCCGTCACGGTCGCGGCAGGTCCGGCGCCAGGCGGCTCTTGCAGCTCACCGCTGGTGGAAACGGCCGGTCCAGTGACCATCCTGGAGACGCTGCCGTCGGGCACCGCGTTGACCGATGTTACTACCTTACCGGGCGGATCGCTGGTCAGTAGCAATCTGGCTGCGGGCAGCGCTACGGTCGTTGTCAATGGCGGTGGGCAGACCATCGCTACTTTCCTGGATACCACCATCCCCGTTCTTCCGAACACCGGATTTTTGCAAATCTGCAAAGTCGCGGGGGCGGGCGTTGCAGTTGGTACGCCATTCAACTTCAGTGTCGCGGGAACCTCGGTGACCGTTCTGGCGGGTCCGGCGCCAGGCGGTTCCTGTAGCGCGCCGCTAGTCATGCCGGTGGGCGCCACATTGATTGCGGAAACCCCATCTTCGGGCACCGGACTCAGTTCGGTGACCACCTTGCCGGCCGGGTTGCTGATCGCGAGCAATCTGGCCGCCGGAACGGCGACTGTGACAGTCAATTCCGGCGTGCAGACCATCGCGACTTTCCTGAATACCATTGTTTCCGATATTCCACTGGGCACTCTCGAGATCTGCAAACTCAGCGGAGCGGGCGTCGTTCCCGGCATGAGCTTTTCGTTTGACGCCGGCGGAACTCCCATCACGGTTGCGGCGGGATCGTGTGTGTCGGCGGCAACATTTCCAGTCGGCGCTTCCGTCGTGGTAACCGAGACGGCTTCCACCGGCACGACAGTTTCTGCAATTAGCGTGCTTCCGCCGGATCGTCAAGGCGCCGTCGATCTTTCGGGAGGCCGCGCCACTGTGACTATCGGCACTGGCCTGACGGAGGTGGACTTCACCAATACCGCAGGCGGATTAGGCTTGCTGAAAGTATGTAAAATCGCGGGAGCGGGCATCACGCCTGGCGCCAGATTTTCGTTTGCCATGGGTGCGGCCACTTTTGTGGTGCCAGCCGGCTACTGCGTTCAGAACGGTTTGTTCCCGATAGGGACGGCGGTTACCATCACGGAGATCTCATCGCCAGCGGCCGTTGCTTCGGCGATCAGCGTTCTTCCGGCGAGTCAGCAGGGGACGGTCGATCTTTCGGCCCAAACCGTGACCGCAACCGTGGGCGTGGGCGTCACGGAAGTTTACTTTACCAACGTGAGCAGGTGAGCCGTTATGAAGAGTTTCATCCTGAGAGGACGAAAAATGAGCTACCGATTAATGTGGAGCGCAATCCAGAGCGCAGTGATAGCAGTGATCTTGGTCAGCCTCTTCGGCTACGCTCAGGCAGGTCTGATCGAAATCTGTAAGGACGATAGCCCGGCCGGGTCACTGAGCGGTCTCGCCACCTTCGCTATCGCCGGGCAACCCGGGACAGTGGCGGTTCCGGTTGGCGCCTGCTCCTCCGCGATTCAGTTGCCCAACGGATTTGCCACGATCACTGAACTTGCTCAGTCCGGAGCTACGCTGATTGGGGTCTCGTCGTTTCCGGGAGACCGCCTGGTTAGCTTCGACGCCGCTACCGAAAGCGCTGTAGTACTGATTGTCGCGGGCGACATCTCGACCGAGACGGTCATTACCTTCACCAACGCTCCCATCACGGGCGTACCCGAGCCGGCGACTGGATGGTTGTTTGGTCTCGGCTTGACCGTTTGGGCTTTCCGGGCAAAACGGAAGAAGCTTGCGGATATAGCCGGCAGCGCATTTTCCACAACGCCCACTTCCAGAGGACAGCATCTATCACCCTAAATGAAGGAATAAAATGCTGCGGACGGGACCCTTTAACTCCAGAGCATTGTCAAGCTGAAGATTGGTTGGGGTAACCGTAGCCGCCGATTCCATCAAAAATCGCAGTATCAATCGCGACCGGTCTCTCCAAATCCATCTGCACGGGTCGAGTGTAGGCCGACGGGTCAATGCAGCCTCCAGACCGGCCAACGTTTGCGTCTCCACGCGATGAGTGGATCAAGATGCAGATGAGATGCTCTAATTCCCGTTAGAGGTACGTATCCGCGCTTCCCTGAACTAAGCGCTATATTTTGAGGCCTGAATCGGGAGACGCCATAAGCTTTCTCTAAATGCACGAAATGCCTCGTGGCTTTAACGCCAGCCCTCGGCTCCGCGGTGCACGGCCCGAGATATGCTGGTTAAAGCTAAAGGAGAACGGATCATGCGAATCTGTAGATTTATCCAAACCGGAATAATCGCAGCTGGATTAGCGGCGACCTTTGCCCCTTACGTGAACGGAGCCACCGCACAACGCGCTGACTTGGATGAAGGGGGGCGACAGGTTTCTCTAAAACCGATCAGCAAGGCCGGAATGGGGGGAGACGGAGGAAATGAATGGCTTCTCGCTGGCGTGTTAGCAGGGATTGGTCTTCTCGGTTTAGGGGGAGTGGTAACCGGCAAATTAATCAAATAACTTAGTCTAAAGGTGGCATCCCCGCGCCGGTGTGAAGCGAGCCAGGCGGAAGGTCGGGCCAGTGTGATGACTTCCCCGATCCACGCCGTAATCGCTTAAGGTCGAACTCTCGCCACCAAACTGGGAACCGCGACGTTTTTGGCCGTAGCGGCGAACCGTCGAGGAGTCAAGCCAGAGCGATCAATGTACGATGTCGCCTGTTTAAAGAAAGCTTCGGGCCGAACCTGAAACCGGGTTATGCCAGAATCTGAAGTGCTAACTCGGACGTGGTTGCCGCCGTAGTAAATCGCGAGGCCGTGGCATGGCGAGATTAGGTCCATCGGACACGTGCAAGTTTTGCCTGTTATTCCCTCTTAGCGGACGTGATTGACCCTCCGAACTCTACCGCATATATTTTGAAGGTGGAGGCGGATGTTATGGCTCAATGCGCGCACGGCATGATCGGGACCGAAGTTTATGATGGAGGTAAATCGATCGGCCGTAGATACTCCGAGGAGCGCCAACGCAAAGGCGTGAAGAAATCTAGCAGGACCAAATCAATTCAGAATCTCCTGGTTGATCACATCGTCGAAGCTACCGCTCGTGTTACGTTAGCGAACCAAACATTCTCAGATGTCATGAGTCAGGTGCCCAGTGGCTTGCCTCACCCGGACGGCACCCAGCGAATTCGTAACGCTTCCCGCGAATTATTCAGGGCGCGCAAGGAAATGATGACCGCCCACCGACGGCTCGACAATTTCATTGAAAGTGGAATCGTACCGGAAGACCTGAAGTGGAACGGGTGAACTCACTAACACCTCCGCAGGTGCAAGCTCATATCGTTTTACCGATTGAATAAGGCGTTAATCACACCTTCGACCGAAAAGATCTCCGAAAATGGCAAGCATCCTGCCTTTTATGTTTTCGCAACAGCCGGTTTGTCGTTACTGGATTTCTGCTCGAGGCTACTTGGCAGGGGCGCCGGGTGTACTTTGGAAGCCCCCGAATAATTTCCTGCCGTCCGGCAGCGCGATGGTGCGGGCGTTGGCCACGTTGCTGCCGTCTTTCGCGCGGTACCCTTCCACGGTGACTTGATCGCCCCTCTTCAACTCGGTACGTCGCCAGCCTCGGTGGAGGAGGCCGTTGGGGCTGCCCATTTCGAAGCCCCAGTTGGCCGCCTTCGGGCTTTCATCCTTGCCGTCGACATATAACCAGGCGTGGGGATTGGTCCATTCGAACTTGGTCACTGTGCCGGAGACTGTGACGCGCTTGTTCTCGTCATACTCAGCGGTGAATGCGTGGTGCGCCGAAATGGTCATGGTCGTCAGAGGCAGAGCGGCCGCCGCCGCGAATACGGTCTTTCTTATAAGGATTCCTGCTTCAGCAAATTTCAAGGGTGCCCTCCAAGCACTCGTTTCCGCCACAACACGTGGGGACTGAGTATACAACGGATTTTAGCCCAGAAGACTGCGGAGAAACCATTGCTGATGTCCCCACCGCCGATCCTGTCACATGACGCGCAGCAGTGCGACCGAACTACGTCAAGAACCACTGAAGAACCTCGAAAACACTGTGCCGAAACCATTATGCATGTTGACTGAACTTGCTGCTTGCTCCGTCACAATTTCTTTACAAAGAATTAGCAGTGTTCTAGCTGCTATTCCGGCGGAAAGCAATCATACTCGACGAGTGCCGAGCAGTGACCGCCTCTCAAATTAGACGGCGGCGCTTACTTTATTGCGAAACGAACGGGAGATATTCATGAATTTGCGAGTTCGGAGAACGACGTTTTTATTGGCTGCACTGGCTTCATTGGCGGCGTCGGCGATAGCCCAGCCGGCGCAGACCGATTCCTCCGGCGCCCCTGCTGCGGTGGACCACACGCCGCCCGATGGGCCCTACTATCCGGGTCTCCCCAAATCTAAGACCCGCTTGCAAGCCACGCTCGGAGACTTCACGGTTCGGTTCTATGGAACGCTGCTTCTGAATATATCGACGGCCGGCACCGCCCAAGTGGGACAAGATGTGCCGCTATGGCCCTTGCCGGGCAGTTCCAACGTGACCTTTCCGGACGGAACCACAAAACGGGCCGGATTGGTCCACGACACAATCTTCACGGCCCGACAGTCTATTTTAGGACTCCAAGTCACTTCAGCGAAGCCTGTAGCGGGTTGGACTGCTTCTGGCCTTGCCGAAATGGATTTCTTTGGTTCCCGGCCGATTGATCCCACTCTTCAGCCGCAGGACAGAGTATTGAATCAGCCCCGGCTGCGCCGCGCGTATTTGCAGTTGGATAAAGGTACGTGGAAGATCGTGGCAGGTCAGGACAAAATGATCATCGCACCTCTCGATCCCATCTCGCTTTCGCATGTGGCGATTCCGCTGGGCGCCTCCGCCGGAGATCTATGGGCATGGTTGCCGCAGGTACGAGTGGAGAACAGAGAAAAATTCGGCAACACAACGACGTTATTTCAAGCCGGTGTTTTGCGTCCATCCTTTGGCGACCCGCGCCTCAGCGACCAGGCCGCCCTAACCGGCAACGCCATCGATTCATTTTCCGGATTTGGAGAACGCTCGGGTCAGCCGTTTTACCAGGCTCGCGTCGCAGTTTCTCACCCGATTAACGGGCGTAATGCGACAGTCGGTGCCGGTGGGCATTACGGTAGAGAGCAGGTAGGAGCCAATCGTGAGATCGATTCCTGGGCGTTCGCGCTGGATGCCACGCTCCCGGTGAGTTCGCGGTTCATCTTCCGCGGCGAAGGCTTTGCTGGGTCCAATCTGGTGCCCTTCGACGGCGGTATTATTCAAGGTATCGCGTTCGTCGCGCCGCTGCTCAACGCGTCCGGTGCGATCTTGACACCAGCGAAAATCAAAAAGATTGGCGCTGGCGGCGGTTGGGTTGAGGGCATCGTGCCGCTGACTCTCGACAACAAGAACGTCTTTTACGCCGGAGCCGGCACGGACGATCCTCGCGATCGCGATTTGCTGCCCGGCAGCACACGGTCCAAAAACTCCTTCGTGTGGGCTAGCTACTTCCGCAAGCTCGGCCCCGATGTTACGGCCGCGGTGGAATGGAGCTTCTGGGATTTTCGGACGCGCACATTCACCACAGCAGGCGCACTGGGTCCGCGAGGGACCTCCGGGCGCGGAAACGTCATCAACATTGCGCTGGCCTACCAGTTCTAGGCCGTTGCGGGCGTAAGCCTCAGGTAGGGCGGTCAGAATGGGGGGCGCGACGCCCGAGTATTTCTCGGGACAACGCCTTCCTTCCTTGACCCTTGCCGCGGCCTGCAAGTTTTACAATCATTTCACAAATTGAAAACAGCTTAAAATCCACTTTGGCCCACACTACAACCTATGAAGATCCTTACCAAAACTGCTCTTGCTTCATTGCTTGTGTGGTTGCCACTGTTCGGGCAATCCGCCCAGGTACTCACTATCCCTCAAGTAGTCGACGGTGGAGGATGGCAATCGACCATTGTCCTTACCAACAGCACCGCGGCTGCGGCCACTGCCACTTTGATTTTTCACAGCGAAACCGGTGACAGCAGTGGCAACACCCAACCGTGGAGTCCGCCTCTGCAGGAAGTCAGTTCCACGAGCGGCTTGGTTTTGCCTCCCAGTTCGTCGTTATACTTGCACACCAGTGGGACGGCTGCGGCTCTGACGGTAGGTTGGGCTGAACTGGATGCGGATGCCGGCATTGTCGCTTATGTGGTCTTCACCAACAGTCGGCCGGCAGGGGGAGTTCAATACGACGAAGGCACAGCGCCCGCAGTGGCGGCCACCAATCGGATTATGGTGCCTTACGACGACGCATCTGGATTCGTAACCGCCATTGCGATCGTAAACCCCACCGCAGCGGCTCAAACAATAAGTGTCGGATTTCGGACCGTGGACGGCTTAGTCGCGGTAAGCGCCCTTCCCACGGTGCCGGCGATGGGGCACATGGCCTTTGTGTTGTCGCAGACGTTTCCGGTCATTGCAGGGCACCGCGGATTGGCAGAATTCTATAGCGCGACGGGTAACATTTCGATGATTGGGTTAAGGTTTAACCCGACTCAATCGTTTACCGCAGCGCCGGTGTTTTTCCAGACCGGGCCGCCAATGATCACCGCGCCCTCAGGTTCGGGCGGCGGTGGTTATGACACGTGCGGGGGCGGTTACACCTACTAGGTCCAGATGCCGTGTATCGGCGCTCAGTGATCGGAAGGCTTAGATCGGGGGCGCTGAAAGCATAACCAAATGCCCCGCGCTCGGCGCATCAAGACTAGCGGGGCCGCTTCCAAACGGCCTAAAAGCTGTATTGGTCCCAGCGAGCCGTCGGTATTCCTCGCACTAAGTACC
>Ga0157369_10004894_pt1 | contig 15708 bp, 19 predicted proteins | sample C25metaG_FD_113461 | JGI IMG/M metagenome (GOLD analysis project Ga0157369, IMG submission 113461) | Corn rhizosphere microbial communities from Kellogg Biological Station, Michigan, USA - C2-5 metaG | ecosystem: Host-associated > Plants > Roots > Rhizosphere > Soil | place: USA: Michigan... | reverse complement strand
TTGTCAGCCTTCGAGGCAAGTCCATTCCTGTGCGAAAACCAAATACCGGAAAGACTGTCTGGTTCGGAGGGCACGCAAACCAGCTTTCAACTCAAACCATCGCGTACCCGTTGCTCGACAGCATCCACTCAGCTACGAAAAATAACAGGACCGACTCTGGCAGCAGCTCAGTGACAGGTTCGCCGCTGCCTGACTCTGTTCGAATGAAGCTGCCTCCTCGAGCTTCATCCACTCGCATCTTTGGAGAAGTTGCACGCACGCGGCGGTCGGCACTCGATTTTTTAGGTGGTGAGCACTCAATGTCACTGGCGCAGCTTTCGACCATCCTGGCCGTCGGCTGTCAACCATTATCGGCTGACTTTGGCGCTGGGCGTTTCATTCAGCTTTTTCTTTACGTTCATCGCGTCGATGGACTATCACCCGGAGTTTACAAGCTTCTACCGGAATTTGCCGGGTTGGAGGAAGCCAAGCACGGCGACCAACGCCTGATCTCGGCTGCTCTCAGCCTTGGTCAGAACCTCGCTGGTAACGCTTGCGTGTGCTTTTCGATGATTGGCGATCTCAAACGTGCCACTGATCATTATGGCGACCGAGGTTATCGCTACGTGCATTTTGAAGCGGGCGCTATCGGCCATGCGTTCTATCTTGCTGCGGAATCGCTTGGATTGGGAGCGACGGGAATCGGCGCGTTCTACGATGATGAAGTGAACCAATACCTCAACGTGACGGCCGCTGATGGACAGGTTGTCTACCATTTTGCGATCGGTTATCCAGTTCCTGATCCCCGCATATCGGGATTGGGAACGAAAATCACTGCGCGTGGGGGGACTTAGCAACGGCGTCGTGAGCTGTTCGGTCCATCCTGGCGTAGAACATTCTTGGAGCTCGCGTTTGGAGCTATCATCGGCTAATTGGATGGCATCAGAGCACAGGACGCCGCTCCGCCTGCGGGCTGATAACAAACTCGGAGTGCAGATTGCTCAAAAACTGCTGGCCCCGTGGTTCTATTCGTCGGGTCCTGATTGTATTTGTGGATGCCTTCACTAGGGACTAGGATCGCGGGAGCTCCGCGTCGCTCCGGAATTCGGCAGCCTTCGACAATCCTGGCTATGCGCCGACTCTGGGGCGCCCTCACTCTGCTTGACGGCGGCCGAGCCGCAAGTGCATCCAGCAGAGGTCTGAGCTATCTAGCACAGGGATAACCCGGAAGAGCGAAGTGGAACAGGTCTCACGAGCGTCCGTGGGTTCTGGCTCCCTGTTCGCAACCACGGCACTAGCGAGATCAGGCTCGGCGGAATCGCAGAATTACCTATCGACTACTCGGGTTACCAGATTCTGAGTCCAGAGGACGTCAATAATGTGTCCGCCCTGCAAGCGGCCCAGACGCCGGTACTGCCAGCACACGACGCTGCATGCTGTTCGTATCCCTGCAAATGCACTTGTGACTTGGCCAACACTTTTCGGGTTGTACGGCTGGGGCATGCTCGTCGCTCTCAGCACGACGAGCTTTGGTTGTTATTTGTCCCCGCGGCACCCTGAAGTTGCCAGTGCCCACCCTGAACTTGCCGGTGCACGGCTGGAGGTAGGAGACGTCTTTCCAGTCTGACGCCTACGCCGCGGCTTATGCAGCCAAACACCCGAACCGAATCAACGATTGCGGGGAGCTGACCTTGCCCCATTGGTTCTCTCCTATGCGCCGAAGCCTAAGGAGAATTGAAATAGCTTGTCTGGTCTCTTTGCTCACACGATCATGGAAACCCGGGGCTGTACCCTCTGAAAGTATTTGACGAGATTGAGCAATCTTGCACAGCCAAGCTTGCGGATCCAGGCTGAACATTGCGGTTACTGGACATAATTGCTGATCGCCTCTCCTAGGCCCGCCGGTTGTCTCCGGACAACGCACGCTTCGGGTTCGGCCAACCCTTACTTGCATCCAAGAAAGTGAAAACAATGAGAACCCTCACCATCTCCCTCTGCACCGCATTCCTAGCAATATCCGCAGTTGCCAACGCAGGAACAATCGGTGGCGCAAGCTGTGGAAGTTGCTTCGGTTCAACATACACGCTTACCGACACGCCCACTGGCACTGCCAACCAATACGACATCTTCCTGACAATCGATGCCACCGGATATAACCAGACCAGTACAGACCTGCTGAATGCGGTGGCTCTGAAACTGGTCAGCAGCGACTCGCAGATCAGTTCAGTTTCACTGCTCTCTGCACCGGCTGGTTACAGCAACCCGGTTTTGCTCGGTGGGCTTGACGCGGGAGGATGCAGCGGAACGCTGGACGGCTATTTCTGCGACCCGTACACCGGCTCCGGTTTCGGCAAGCAGGTTGCCCACTCTGGTGATGTCTACAACTTCGAGTGGCTGCTCACACTGACCTCAGGGTCTACTCTTTTGACGACCGACTCAGTCAAGGCCCTGTACTTGACCAGCGCTGGACAGCAACACGGAATCACCTCGGAAGACATCACTTTGACTCCGACGCCACCGGCAGCCACTCCTGAGCCGTCCTCGCTCGCACTCTTCGGTACCGGAATCCTTGGAATCGCCACGATAATTCGCCGCCGTGTCCAACTGCCACGGATCTAGGTTTCTCCACGACGAAAGATCCCACAGAGGATCAACCAACGCAGACCATGGGGCGCACACAAAGTGCGCCCTGATTTTCGCCCAGGGGAGTGTTATCGCTCAATGCGGGCGCTCGGCGCGCCAGAGCTGAAATAAGTTTGCTACAACACGCAAAAGCGGTGAGCAGAACAGTACATACAGCCGTTTCAGCCTCCGCTACACTCGCACCGTAAATGCATAGAAGGCTCTAAGGACGGTATCTCGGATCTACGCGCACCCGTCAAAACAGAGGTCGGTCTTACAAACTGACTTGGAAGACTGTTTTTTCATTCACTCCTTCCCTCGTTCCAGCTCGCCGCATTTCCCGTAAGAAATCTAGTCTGCTTCCATCCAGATAAGCCCGTGCAGAAGGTCGAGGCTGCGTCTGTACAACCGTTCGGCTTAGGTTCGGACAGGAGGACGCCGTGCTTTGTGTGCTGGTCGGGATTATGCTGGTCGGTCTATACAGTTCGTGTTTTGCTAGTGCGGAAGAGAAGGGCCAAGCCGCTATTCGTAAGTTGGCGTGCACCGACGTTCGATCCTGCGAGTCGAAGATTCGAGAGGCCGAGCAGGGCCACGCCGAGAATGCGGCATTAGCGACTCTGTATCAGGCATTCGCAAACGCAGAACACAACGTGGGAAACCTCCCAAAAGCGGAATCGGCGATGAGGCACGCCGCAAAGCTCCTGCGAGACGGGCAGCAGGATACACTTGCCGACGTACTGACTCAACTTGCCACACTCCACGTCGAGAGTGGCAACCCTCACGCTTCGGAGAAGGAACTGGATCGGGTTCTAAGGATCCGCGAGAAGCTGGGGAATCCGGTGAACTTGGCTCTAGCATGGGACGACATTGCGGATTTGAACCTCAGACTTGGCCGTTTCGACGACGCTTTGGGGTATGCGGAACGGGCTAATGTCGTGCTCAGGAATGATCCGCGCGTCAGTCTGAAAGATCGGATTGCAACGCGCCAAACGCTCGGAAATGCACTCTGTAGGACCGGTAGCTACGAGCGGGCGATCACACTGCTCTCGCAGGCCGCAGAAATGGCGGAGAGTGAAATCGGGAGGGATACGGTAGATGCAGGGGTCGCTAAGTTCCTCCTGGGTTCCGCTTATTGGCATTCGGGCCGAATGGACGCGGCCTCCACATGGATGGCCGATGGCATTGAAAGCCTGAGACATTCGACGGCTTGAGGGCGAGCTCCGTACCTACATGCGTTAACCGAGTACGTACAGTTTCTGCGTGCCCGAGGCGATACAGATGCAGAGCGTACGGCGGAGGGCGATATCGTGGCAGCCCAGGCTACCGTGAGTGTCGCAGCACTCAGTCGATAAAATTACTGGACCATACGGCGTTTGTCGGTACATATCGACGTGGCACGTTAGTCGGAATGCCACTTAGAGCCCGGGAGGGATGTGCTCCGTTAGTGCCCTTCGACGAGGTATTTGTTCGGCAGTTTCTGAATGCCGCTTCAGTGCCGTATTTCCTGCGGTAGAGATAATGGAGGTTGCTGTACACATCTTGCTCTCGCCGATGGAACCGCCGATACAGGCCGCATTGAGCATAGGAGATGGGAGCCACTTCGTAGAGAGCAGTCTACCAATTCATGGACTCTCCCCAGAGTAGCGATTTCACTTGTACTTGCAGGTCCGCTCCCGCTTCTACGAGAAGCTCCATCACAGGACGACAGTAGTTCAAGATGCTATTTACCGTACGGAACATGGGCGTCTGACCACCCATTCCACGTCCGTCACATAGTGGCAGGGGCGTTTGCGTCCGCGCCGTTCTCGACCAGGACGCGGACGGAATCGACGCAGTTGAATTCAGCGCAGAGGTGGAGGGCCGTCACACCCCGGCAGCAGGTGAATGCGCCCAGGAGATCCAGTTTTTGATGACGTCTTTGAGGCTTCTCTGTGAGCAGGTCGCGTAATTTTGGAGCGTCGTCCAGAAGCACTGCTTCAAGTAGAGGATCACCAATCACAGCTCCGGCGTTCAGCATGATCTGCAAGCAGTCCGCAAAGCGAGTCGATCGAAAATACGCCTCAACGAGGTGGTTAATCGGCTCCCGTCCCTTGATCAAAGCGAGAGTGCTAACGCCGTCAGCAAGCGCCTTTCGGATGCCTTCAGGGGAGTGTTCCTCAAGTGCTTCAAGCAGATCGGAGTCGCACATATTCCTCCAATACGCATTAGTATGAGCCCGGCCCGTAAGGTGAACAACCGGAAGGAACTCTAAGGCTCGACGAACTCTGGCAGCGGGTTCGTACTCGCAATTCTGCAACCGGGCCAGTGATTCCATCTTCGTCGGTGCAGTAAGCGGGCGATAACAGATCGAATTGGGAAAACTGTGGCTGCTTGACGCGGGTAACGATCGGTCCGCATTGAGTCGGAGCGCTCGTGCTTCTTCTCGCCGCGAAGAAGGTCGCCTTCCGCTTCGTTTTGAGCCGCCATCGCCATCTTCGTACCCTCGTGCGTGGCGTGACCGGCTCTGCAAGGTGTGCAGGATAATCTGCTAAATCCCGTAAGTGTAGGCATTCATGCAACGTTTTGCGTGCAATTTTTAGCGTGTACGCCAAGCCGCCGCTCACGACCAAATCAGTGGCATCACCCGGAAATGCCCGATCTGAGCGATGTTTTGAGTTCATTCAACAGTTCCATAAACCGGTCTGACCTGCTTCGTGGAGCATCGTGGACACAAGTGCCGATATGAGCAAAGGAGGGCAGACTTGGAAGTACAGGAAATGAGACGCTTTCGGTAAGGCTGTTATGAGGAGATTCCTATGCCGAGCACGCGAATGCTGTTAGTAGACGATGACGAAGCTATTCGCTCGACCTTGAGTGACGTATTGCGGCAACAAGGCTTCCATGTAACGGCGGCCAGCGACGTGCCGGAGGCGCTGAAGCTTATCAGTTCTAACGCCTACGACGTTCTGCTGAGCGATCTGCATATGCCCGGGGCGGGGGACGGTTTGACTGTCGTCAGCGCGATGCGCCATGCCAATCCAAATGCGGTAACCATTTTGCTGAGCGCCTTCCCGGAGATGGATGCGGCGTCGCAAGCCATTCTGCTGCAAACGGATCAAATTCTGGTGAAGCCGATGGATGCGGCAGGCCTAGTTGCAGCCATCAACGAGAGGCTGGCGATCGGAGCGCCCCCGGCCCGCGTCGTAGAGACCGTCGCCAAGATTCTGGAACGTACGGTCGAGACCACCATCACAGCATGGTATGAGCATATCCAGAGAGACAGTAAGGTAATGTCGGTTCCCTTGAGCTACGAGCAGCGCACCGGCTATCTGCATCAGGTTCTCCGCGATCTCGCCGAACGCCTAAGGTCTTCCATACCCATTGGCGCGAAGGAGATGACGTCCAAGGCTGCGGCGGAGCATGGGCTCCATCGACGCAGGCACGGCTATTCCGCCGCGATGATGGTCGAAGAGTCACGAATGTTGCAGGTCTGTGTTTTCAATACGCTGCAGTGCAATCTGGCGAGCATCGATTTCAGTGTCCTGCTAACGGATGTCATGATCATTGCGGATGAGATTGATTCACAGCTCAGCCAAGCGATGGAAAGTTACATCGAGGCGTCAAAAAGCGACTCACTCCCTACTTGAGATCTGACGGCAGATACTTTGAAGAAGACTGCAGACCACCCGGGCGAATGGTCAGACATTCCGCAGACATGACGCTGTACCGCAACAGAACCTCGCGTCGAGTAATTTGAGGTGCAAGATGTCACATATCGGGTTCATTCACCGCTTTCATCACTCTCAAATCGATGCGGTTTGCTCTCATTGCAAACGGATCGTCGCCACAGCACGGACATTCGAGCAGTTGAAACCAGCGGAAATCGCACACAAATGTCTCGACCGCGCTGCAGAAGCGCAATCTTCTCCCGTAATCACGATGAAAACCGGCAAATCGAAATGACGGGCTCTGACCAAGATCGAAGCCGGTTGGATTAGCTGCAGCTCTGTTTGGGGTGCACATGCTAGCTCGTGTGTATTTAGGCGTGTCAGCAATCCTATCAGTTCGTTTACCGTCCGAATGTGACCTGCTGGACCAGCACCCATTGCACAAGTGACGCGAGTAGCCTCTCGTGGATGCGGCAGAACCTGTGAGGGAGTTGGCGTGAAGACATTTCACTGCAGCAGCTGTCACCGTCTGGAGCAGATCCTGGCGGCCGCGGAGAAGCCCGACGCGCCACACGTATTGCTCAGGCTGACTGAAGCGGCGATCCGCAATCGAACACTCCAAAGGTGTAATGGAGACCAGCACTGTAAACCCACTGTCTGAATCCGGAGCGCGGGAGTCTCGGCAGACCCCCTTGCGCGGCGTGATCGGGGGGCGCCTTTCCATGTGTTTTGTCAAGATCGGGCGCAGGTGTTTCACCCTGCTGCGAAGGCGTTTGGCCGTGTTCTATGGATTTATGAGCCGAACAATGCGCGGCTTGGCCTTGCTAATAACTCGGCGGACCTGGGGTACAGTCCTCAGTCTAATTTTCATTGGCGCGGAAGTGCTGGGCCGCATAGACCTCATACTCGTAGGCGTAGCGTCGCGAAGGGGATCCGACCTGGTCAAGATCGTCATTGGCGGTGTGATCGCGGTCGGGTTCATGCTTTATATAGGCTTGCGCTCTTTCAGCCGGGCGTGATGCACCCTTAGCTCAGCCGATATCGGGCGTTTGGTCGGTTCGAACTGGCGTAGTTGGGATCTCAATGTTGTAACGTGGAGGGCTGTTCTCGCATCGTGCGATGGCGCGAAAGGCAGAACCACACTTGGCGCCATGACCGGAAACTTGGCTGATCGCAAATTCCACGATCTCTAGCGAAGGCTCAATCGCGAGAGTGATCTCCCGTGCTGAGCGCCGAGGTGGACCAACCCTCACGCGCGGGATCCCCTCGGTACTGGCAATCAAGCGCAGCCACAACCCACCGGGCAACTGGCATGACGAGAGTTATGCAAAGAGGTTCGTAAAGAACGGGCTTGAAATCGTTATCTGGCTTACATTCGTTCAGCTTGTTATAACGCAACCGGAGGAATGCACATACCGCCGATCATCTTACCCGTCAGCAGTCGCGGGGAGGATTACCTAACATCCTAACCCAACCGACCTTCAATCGAACAACCAACAGAAAGCTGAAAGATCGCCTACTCTCGTCGCACCCTTCGCTATGGTTTTTTAGTTGTTGAGGCTCTCACATGGTCCGACCGATCGGCATTTGCGGCAGGTAGAGTAGCCGCCGGCTCAGGCTTGTCGATGGGCATCTCCGTTCCTGATGGGAAAATGAGAATCTGAATCGACCCCCAGTCGGCGACAGAGTTCGCGTCCGTCTGCTTGCCCATACCTAAGGTCTTGAGCTGGCCGTCGTCGAAGCCAAAATTCTCGACGAGGTACTCGCGAATGACCACGGCGCGTGCCTCCGTCAGGACAAGTTCCTTTTGTGTATCGCCCTCCATACCGGCGGAAACCGCGACGACCGCGAATCCGAATTGATTCTGCGCCAGGAATTCTCCACTGGCCTTGAGCGATTTTTGGTTCTTCAGTTTGGCGGAATCGCGGGCATCGAAGAGCTGCTTAGCTGTATATGTAAATGCCTTTACCGGCGCAGCTTTTGGGAGCCCGGCAATTCTATTCGCTCCTAACTCGGCGGAAGTATCATATCCACGCTTTTTGAAATACCCGCTTAAGAGGAAGTTGTGTTTCAGCGCCTCCATGTTCTCTTGGAAGTCGGTCACACCGGTCTGGGCCTGGAGCATCGTTTCATGCAACGTGCTCGTAGTCTGCTCCAGATTTTTATAGAGTTGCTTGTCGTTTACCAGCGCTCCCACGGTACCCTGTCCGGCGTCGATCTTGGCACTCACTGAGTTTAGATGGGCCGTCGCAAGCGCCGTGTTTTGGATGGCCTGCTGACTGCTTTGCAGGATGCCGTTCGTCTTCTTGAGCAGATCCGCAATCTGGAGTGGCGGTTCACTGTGGATAATTTCGGCCTCCTTAACATCGGGTTGGCCGGCAGATCCAAATGAAATGGAAAGGTACTGATTGCCTAACAGCCCCTCGGTCTGGATTGAAGCCACGGAGTCGTGCTTGATAATCCCGCGCGTGGACTTTGCGAGTTCCATAATGACCGACACCTTATCTCCCGGCTTCGTCGGCAACATGATGCCCGTCACCGTCCCACTGTGAACCCCGCCCACTTGCACATCGGCTCCTTCCGCCAGCCCCGCCACGTTATCGAATTGTGCCTTGAGTTGATAGGTGGAGCGAAACAGATACTCCTTGCTTCCGATGATGAAGACACCGCCGGCCAGAACCGCCAATGTTCCAACGATGAACGCTCCCAAACGCGTCACTCTCAACATATATCCCCCTACGACTGCCTTAGAAATTCTTTGACAAACCCGATTTGGCTCTCTTGAAGGGCTTCAAATGTACCCTCGATGACAACATTGCCATCGTTTAGAATGGCCAAACGGTCGGCAATCGTCTTTGCACTATGCAGATCGTGGGTCACGACGATGGACGCCATCTGACGTTCCCTCTGGAGTTTGAGAATTAATCTGTCGATTTCACCTGAACTGATGGGGTCGAGACCCGCTGTAGGCTCGTCGAGCAAAAGAATCTCAGGTTCCAAGGCCAGCGCACGCGCCAGACCCACGCGCTTTTGCATACCTCCTGAGATATCCGAAGGCATCTTCTCGAAACCGCTTTCCATCCCTACCTCGGCCAGCAGTTCCTTCACTCGGTCAGTCCGCTCGGACTTCGCCAGTTCCCTCCTGTGGTGTTCAAGAGGAAATGCCACGTTCTCGCCGATCGTCAACGAATCATAGAGAGCCCCGTGCTGGAACAGGAATCCCATCTTCTTCCTGATTTCGCCCATGCGATCGAGAGCCAGCCCGCCGATGTCCTGGCCATGAATTCGAACGTATCCAGAGTCAGGAGATGTGAGACCGATGATCAGTCTCAGCAATACACTCTTCCCGGTCCCACTTCGACCGAGCACAGCCAGAGTTTCTCCGCGGCTCACGCTCACACTCATCCCATGCAGAACCTTCTGGGCCCCGAAGCTCTTCTGCACGTTCTCAACGGCAACAACGGGAGCCCCCCTGAGTTGCTCGGGTTCCGCTTGCTTCATCGCGATGTCGTAGGTTGATGTCATTTTTTTTGTTTTTTGCCTGTTCCGCTGAGAACTAATGGAAGAAAACCAGAATGAATTTCACCAGCACAACGTCGGCCAGGATGAGAAGGAGCGAACCGAGCACGACTGAGTTGGTGGCCGCACGGCCTACACCCGCAGCGCCTCCGCTTGTGCGCATCCCCTGAAAACATGCAACGAGCCCAATAATCAGGCCATATACGGCAGTTTTAAAGGTCTGTGGCAGAAATGCATTGAACGTCGCACCCTTGAAGCCGCTTTCGATGAAGTGATGGAACGAGAGAGGCTCGACCAAAGTCTGCGCAAACCAACCGGTCAATAAGCCGCACGCATCGGCGGCAAGGGTCAGTAGAGGCAGCATCAGGATGCAGGCCAGAATTCTTGTCACTGCCAGCAGCCTGTAAGGATTGATTGCAGATGCCTCGATCGCGTCGATCTGCTCGGTAACTTTCATTGATGCCAATTCCGCGCCTATGCCGGCGCCCACGCGTCCGCACACTACCAGGCCGGTAATGATGGGGCCCATTACCTGAATTACGGAGTACACAACGGTGGTGGGAAACAGCGATTTAGCGCCGAATCGACTTAGGCTGTAGCGAGCTTCCAACGAGATCACAACGCCAATGGCGGCTCCTGCCAACGCGACCAGTGGCAGAGACTTTGACCCGACTTCGTCGAGCTGTCGAATCAATTCGCGCCACTCAAACGGCGCCGTCACCGCAGCCTTTAAAACATGCCATGAAAAAATCCCCAGACTGCCGAACCATTCAAACAAGCCGTTCACCAGCACCCGCGGATAACTTGCAACAGAGGCGACGCGAACGCTCCACCGCGCGGGAATCAGAGTGTTGACGTCTACGGTCGGACTTGATCCGAGGTCCCTCACTGGTTTGGTCCGGGGCCTGGGGCACCATGTGCATTGTTCAAATGCATGCGTGAGATCAAGGAGTGCGGTCCACCGTATAGGAATTCCAGGACAATGTTTGCGCCCACAGATCCAAGCAGACTGTAGTTGCCCATTCGGAACGCATCCTTGCCGCCAAATCGATCCGGATACCAACCGTAGACGGCCGCTGATGCACCCGCATATGGCGCTACAAGCGCCGGGACCGAGAAGACGCGATGACCATGCTCACCGTGGCGCGCTGTCAAGGTAGAGATCACTGCATGACGCAGCCGTCGAGATAAACCCTCGCATTCGCAGCGATAATACAAAGTATCTTCCTTGAAAGCCGCGGCCAGGCCATATCGCGTGGTTGTTCCAACAGCTGCAATTGAAAAGTCAGACCCGAATCGCTTGGCAAATCCTTCCCCTCCCTGCTTCCACTCTGGGGGAGTGTTGCTCAGCTGGTTGACGCCAGCCGCGAACGCAGAGCCTACAATCGGGTACGGACCGAGTGCGTCGAAGGCGTAGTTGTGCACCTTTGTTGTCGGGGTTGGAGGCACATACTTCGGTTCCAGTCTCCCGAACGTCGTAGTTGCTGGAGCTGCCATAGAATCTTCCGAATTGGAAACTGATTGTGATCTTGCCTCCACTGGCTCGACCGCCAAGACACCCACGACCAACAGCAGGAGCGTTGCTCGGCGGATCTCAGTACTCAGACACGCCTTGCCCGATCGCCGAACCCGCCTGACCGCCAGAGCTTTCTGGCAATCGTGCAAGGGCTCCAATTTCGATCTATTCATTGATAGCGTCATGTGACCTCCTGCGAACAACAAGCAGCGCATAGCGCCGGCAGCGGCGTGTTCCGGCTTACAGCTCCGCCCAGAGTGATGGTGTCAGAATTAAGGCCTCCGAAGATGGTCAAATTTGCTCGGGACCGCACATGATGCTCCAGAACCGACAGCGCAGGTATTTCCGATTAACCCTGGAGGTGAGCAATACTGCTCAGACGCCGATTTTTTCAGAACGAACGCGAGCGCCGATGTGCTCTTGTGACCGGTGTTCATCGCATTTTGAAAACTTGGCTCGCCTTGACCGGCTTGCTTTGTCACTGGAACTTGTTCACTTCGATTGTGTACGACATCCATTGGGGCACTTTGCCGGCATAGGTCTTTTGATTCTGAATGCGGAACCCGTGCCCCGAACTGCGTCAGATACTCGTTGATGGCATTGTGGTGTTTGGACAGAACCGTTGCGTCATACGTGTCCAATTCATCCTTGTTCTTTTCCTTGCCGGCAACACGCGTGCTCGGTTTTAATGTTTGAACGTCCGCATTCGCTGTAGCGAGCGAGTCGTTAGACGACTTCAATTTGTCGGCGACAACTTGCCACAGCACCGCGTCTGTAGACGACGCCACGCTGGACGCGGCCCTCGTAGAGATTGAGGCCCTCAAGAAACTGTATTCGCCGCGGGTGAAGGCATTGGTTAACGGCTATAACGCGCTGGTAGCCAGCAAGAGCTGTGGCTGACATGATGCCCAACGACAGCTTCTGTACAAAGGCAAGGAACCAGTAGGTCGACGCAATCTTTCGGTTGAGCCTCTTGATTGCGCAGCGTATTAACCTTGCTCGTCTGTCAATGAAGGCAAATAGGAGGGGCCAGATGGTCCGGAGACCGGTGCGGCACGTTGGGTCTGGTTCCCGGAGCTATTGACTCCCGCCGAGAATGTTGATGCTGAATGCGATCACTCCGATATTGAACACGAAGGCGCCTAACGTGTGAAAGATGACGATCCGACGAAATGTCCGAGCCGTGATGTCCACGTCGGACGTTTGAAAGGTCATTGCGAGGCAGGAGGAGAAATATGCGAAATCCCAATAGTTCGGTTCTTTCGTCTCAGGAAACAAAAGCCCACCCTGATCCCGGCCCTTTCCATCGCTTTTGTAAAACATGTGCGCGTAGTGAAGGGTGTAAGCGAGAGTGCTGAAAATCCAGCAAAGAGTCAATGTGCCGATCACTAGACCAATGTCCAACGGTTTAGGACGACCTTCGTGACCCAGTTCGCTCCCGATTGAGATCAGGATCACAACTGTGACGACGGAGGCAATGAGTAGCAGAAGACTACGGTTCGCATCATTTTTCTGCGCTGATTCCCGCATCTGGCGGGCTTCATGCCTGAATAGGGGAATACAGAGAAGTACGAACACGAGTGAAGCCGCGTCGAACGCCGTCATACTTCCCCGTACCCACCCAAACGCAGGACACGCAGCCGCTGCTCCCGCTATGCCGATGATTCCGAACAAGAGGAATGGCCATGGTGCGAGAACCTTCCCAATCCGAGAACTTCCACCAACCATGCCGTAAGCGCCTCTCACTTGTAGATGGCCACATAGCGTCAGTTAGTGCTTCAGGGCGGAAGCACTTGATTGGCAAACTGGCGGGCGGTCCCACCGCCTATGAGTAAAGTCCACCCTGGTCTTGGTAGGCTTCCAGATCGCCTGCTACACGCTGGATATTCTTAGCATGTCCTTGCTCATCACGTTCCGGGGCGTCCTCCACTACGTCAAACGATACCCTTTCCCCGACGCTCAGGGATCTCAGTCCTTCGACCTGATTGGACTCGAACTGCACAAAGGCCCCGCTGCTCTGATCGTGAGACAAGTATCCTTCAGTGAATGTGGCGTTGAGAGACCTTACAGTTCCGGATTGCTGCGGAACGGGCATCACCTCCCGGGAATCCGCGAACGCACGGCGTGTCCCACCGACGAGCCCCACAGGCTGCACTATGGGGCTGACCTGAGGTTGGACGCTTAACGGGGAGCAAACGGGGAACACTGACCGCAGGTCCAGCGAGATGATCCCTATTCCTTCCACATAGGCCGGGACGAGTGCTTGCACGTTCGGTGACCCGTCGCTGTGCTGAATCCAAACACACCTTCCTGGCCGCAGGGTCCCACGTGATCTCTGAGACCCGTCGGATAAACCTGCTATCGCCTGATAGGCCGTGTCTGCGGAAATTACGCGTAGGTCAGTAAATTCGTTTGGTCTCATGATTTCCTCTGCGACTGAATCGCACCCTGGCGCGCGGTCTGCGCCCTTGCTGCACATCCGCGGTTGGCGATCATGCACTGAACAGAGCGGGTGGGGAAGCCCACGATGGCTCTGTGTTGCAACAACCGCACGGGGAGCGGAAAACGCCATCTTCAGCACGGGGGCCGGCCTATGAGAGCGTAACTATTTCGAGCTCGGACCAAGCGGGGAATGGGTTGTCAACCGCTTGGCAATTGCGCAGTTTCAGATTCGTTCTGCGGCTGGCACTGCGCCTTTCCTACGGTACTCCTGAAACTCCATGCTGACTAGAGCCGCTATCAGGTTTGCAGCTGTGCTCGCCAGTCTTCATCAAGCGCTACGGGTAATGTCAAATCGGATCTTGCACGAGCAGAACTCGCATCGACCTAATTCCAATCAAGAGTTCAAGACCCGTCAGGTGCGTCTGAGCGACCTGACCGCGATTGTGCCTTCATCAGAAGTCGGAACGTCACCTACACCGACTACTATCCCGAATCGGGGACTCGGACGCGACCACGGTCCACTTTCGTTGGTCAACGCGTCCCCTGCTGCTCGAGTTTTAAGAGTACCGGCTGTAGTTGGAAAAGTACCGCGTCGTCCCCCTTGGCCAGGCCGGCCGTGATTTGATCGCGTGTTGCGAGGGTATCAACAAGCAAATTGCGAAGTACGGGATCATTCGTGCTGCTCACACTTTGCTGAGCCTGGTCAAAAAACATCCTAGAGTACTCCCCGGCTCTTCCGTAGTTCTTTTGCGCCGCCTCCAGATACATCATTGTCCCTGTATCGCGAAGGTGGGACGACTTCTCGCCTTCCTGACAGCTTCCCAGTTGACTTGTCGAGGCACTCAGTTCTCTCTGTACCCGATGCAGGGTCGCATATTGCAGGAGGTACCCAAAAAGGAAGCCGACAACCAATAACCCAACCCACACGGCTAGTTTAAGTCGCATTGTTCTTCCCTCCACAACCGGAGCCGCCTACAAGTTCTTCCCACTGTCCGAGGGTGAAGCGGCCCATCAATTCGCCTTATGTTGGCCCGTCTCGGCGTCGCGTCGACAACCGGGGATCTGCTGACTTCGGTTTGAATATGTGGCGACTGGCAGCCTCGCCATACCTCCATAGCCGATGAGTCGCGTTCTGGTGTGCCGGGCTCGGGCTCGGCAGCGGTCACCTGGCCGGCCTTTTCTTGCGCCTGCAACTCCTTATCGCTGGCTATTTTGGATTCGGCGTTGGCCTTTGGCCACGTCAGCGCGCGCCCTGGACGCCTTCGTGGTCGCATTCGCTGCCGCCTCGTCGGGCTTTTGTTGTTTTGGTTGTCGCTTTAGCTCATCCTTAGTCATGGTGTTGGACGGCTGTGACATAGCGGTCCTCGCAGCGGCGGGGTCGGCTGGCTCAACTGTGGAACTTGGAGTCGGCGTCGCGGAATCTGACTGTTTTGCCATCGCACCGCTTGTTACAGTCGCGCAGAGCGCGAGTGCGGCGATCCGCATTGCTGCTGCTGGGGGTCTTCAATTCGACACCATCTTTTCTATGGAAGATTTCCCATAGCTTGTCAGATGGCATCTGGTGCGGAATGGGTACCCAGGCGGAAGACAGCTCACACCGAGAGATCTCAACAGGTCCCGACCGGGATTGCCGCGGACGCATTTCATGAAAAATCGACGGGGCTCACACGCCTCTTCGAACTCTTAACACCAGACATCCGTGGCATGTTTAGGTCCGAGAGCAGGATGTCTGGAACCTTGGTCACGTATTTGTTGAAGAGCAGCGAAGCCGTCATCAGCAGTCCGAACCTGATGCCCGAATCCGCGGAAAATGTGACTCAATGTGGTTGTGATCGCATGGTCATCATCGACGATCGACAGGCTAGAGCCGACCGTAAGTGTTCGCAGCAACACTTGCCCGCCTCCTGACACGGAGGAGGAGTCTCCGCCAAACTTGGGGAGGCGGGCACGCGGGGCCCAGCAACAGCACCCGAACCCTTGCTG
>Ga0157369_10004893_pt1 | contig 15713 bp, 8 predicted proteins | sample C25metaG_FD_113461 | JGI IMG/M metagenome (GOLD analysis project Ga0157369, IMG submission 113461) | Corn rhizosphere microbial communities from Kellogg Biological Station, Michigan, USA - C2-5 metaG | ecosystem: Host-associated > Plants > Roots > Rhizosphere > Soil | place: USA: Michigan... | reverse complement strand
TTGATTACTAAAAAGTTATAATTATTTTACCATTAAGAGATTAAGTAAATTAAGCTGAATGTTTAGTTTGACTTATTTGAGGTCATAAAGTTTTCACACCGAAAGATTAAGTAAAGGAAGACTTAATGAACTAAATTTAAGACTTAGATTTTCGACATAGTGAGCTTAATTTACTTAATATCTTAATGGTTCAATTAAAAATTTTTATAAAGTGAATATTTCAAAATCCATATTAACCTTCATTTTTGTTTTTTTCTTTTTCATTTCAAATGGACAAGTTCTGCCTGTACATTTAACAACAGAAATGGCTGAAAATCCATTGGCAGTTGTCGAGAATCAGCCGAGATTAAGCTGGCAATTGGTTTCAAAAGAATCTAATGCATCACAAATTGCCTACGTTATTTTAGTTGCTTCTTCGGAAGAAAAACTACAAAATGACGAAGGCGATATCTGGAACAGTGGAAGAATAGATTCTAATAAAAATCTTCAGATTGTATACGGAGGTAATCCATTAAAAAACGAAACCAAATATTTCTGGAAAGTAAAAGTTTGGAATCAGTCAGGTAAAGTTTCAAAATGGAGTAGAACTGCTTCGTTCAGAACAGCTTCATTAGACTCAGATTTAAATCCGACTTGGATTGGCGCGATTACAAAAGCCGACAGCCATTTGCCAGAAGGAAGAACTTATCACACAGCCACTTTCAATAGAGAAAAAAAGAACTCGTTTATCAACGCTTCCGATTCTTTGGCAAGAAGAAGTATCATGCTTCGCAAACCTTTCGAAATAGAAAAAGCAGTCAAAGAAGCTGTAGTTTACATTTCAGGGTTAGGACATTATGAATTGACTATCAACGGAAAAAAAGTGGGTAACAGCCAGTTTGCACCTATGTGGACAGATTATGATAAAACGGTTAATTATAATATTTACGAGTTAAGCGCAAAAGAATTTCAAAAAGGCGATAACGTAATTGGTGTTTTGTTAGGAAACGGAATGTATAATACTTTGGCCGAACGATATACTAAATTCTTCGTGAGTTTTGGTCCACCGACTTTATTCTTCAAAATGAAAATCAAGTATAATGACGGTTCAGAAGAAATTATAAAATCAGATAGAACTTGGAAATACAGCAAAAGTCCAATAACATATAATAGTATTTTTGGTGGAGAAGATTACAATGCCAATTTAGAGCAAAAAGACTGGAATCGTAAAGGTTTCAAAGATAGAGATTGGAAGAAAGTTGTGGTTCAAGAAGCTCCAAAAGGCGTTTTAAGACCGCAGACTGCACCGCCAGTTACAATTCAGAAACAATACGAAGTGAAAACCGTAAAAGAGTTAAAACCGAATTTCTATGTTTTTGATATGGGACAGAATCTTTCAGGATTTCCAACAATCAAAGTAAAAGGAAAAAGAGGACAGACGATTCGTGTTTGGGTGGCTGAAGGTTTAAATGAAGAGGGAACAATAGCGCAGGGAAGATCAGGAAAACCATACTATTACGATTATACTTTAAAAGGAGATGGAGTGGAAGAATGGACGCCAAAATTCAGTTTCTACGGTTATCAATATGTTCAGATTGAAAATATCAATTATAAGGAAGATAAAAATAAAGATCTTCCAACTTTGGTTGATTTAAAATCGAATTTTATTTACAATTCGGCTGGAGAAGCGGGAAGTTTCGCTTGTTCGAATGAGATTTTCAATAAAACACACGAATTGATCAATAACTCCATAAAAAGTAATTTCCAAAGTGTTTTTACCGATTGTCCACAACGTGAAAAATTAGGCTGGTTAGAAGAAATTCAGCTGAATGGTCCTGGTTTGATGTTCAATTATAATCTTCAAACTTTCCTTCCAGCAACGATGCAGAATATTTCTGATTCACAACGTGATAACGGTTTAATTCCAACCATTGTTCCTGAATATGTAATTTTTGGAGGTGATTTTACCGACTCGCCAGAATGGGGTGTAACAGGCGTAGTTTTGCCTTGGATGTATTATGAATATTACGGAGATGCTTCATTATTAGAGAAATATTTTCCTGTAATGAAGAATTACGTGGATTATTTAGGAACAAAAGCAACAAATCATATCGTTTCGCACGGATTAGGCGATTGGTATGATTACGGAACGCATCCAGCAGGATATTCTAAAAATAGTCCGATTGCGCTTTCTGCGACTTCTCATTACTATTATGGAGCTTATTTAGTAGCAAAAGCATCAAAATTATTAGGAAAAACAGAAGATTTTGAGAAATATAATGCTTTGGCTTCTGACATTAAAACGGCTTTCAATGCGGCATTTTTTAACGAAGAAACCAAACAGTACGGAACCAATAGTCAGTTTAGCAATGCTGTTCCGATTTTTATGGATATCGTAGAACCGCAGTATAAAGAAGCTGTAATGCAAAATCTCTTAGCTGATATCAAAGAAAAAGGGGATCGTTTGACAACGGGAGATGTTGGAAATCGTTATTTATTCCAGACTCTAGCAAGAAATGGCGAAAACGAAACCATGTACAGAATGCACAATCATTACGATGCGCCGGGTTATGGTTTTCAGATTAAATTTGGCTTGACCACTTTAACGGAACAATGGGATCCGAGAAAAGGAAATTCGTGGAATCATTTTATGTTAGGACAAATTGAAGAATGGTTTTATCAAAGTTTAGCAGGAATTATGTCTGATCCTGAAAAACCAGGATTCAAACATTTCTTTATTCAGCCAGAAGTGGTAGGCGATATGACTTTCGCGAAAGCGGACTATCAATCGGTTTATGGAAAAATTGCTTCTTCTTGGGAAAAGAAAGACGGCAAATTTATTTTGACAGTTCAAATTCCGGTGAATACAACTGCGACAATAAAATTGCCGGTTGCTAAAAATTCAGAAATAAAAATGGTTGGTAAAAGGGTTAGAGCAGGTTTTGATGAAAAAGCTCAGAAGCCAGTTTTGGAATTAGGATCAGGAATTTATACAATAGAATGTCAATTGTAATTATGAGTTATGAGTTATGAGTTATGAGTTATGAGTTATGAGTTATGAATTGTAATTAAACTCGAAAAAAAACAGAAAAAATTAATTGCCTCCTGCTTTAGCTGGAGGTTTAAAATAAGACAATTCACAGGGCTTTAGCCAAATAATTAAGTTCGGCTAAAGTCAATTAAAAAATAATTTGTTTTCCTTCAGCTAAAGCAGGAGGCAATTCAAAAAAATGTAATAATGAAAAAAATAAAATGCATCTTCTTAGTTTCCATTTTTGCTTTGACATTTGCCAATGCGCAAAATACCTCTGATACTAATTTTAGAAAGCCAGTATCAGAAACACTAAAAAAAATAGAAACTCTTTTTAACGTAACAATCAATGATGATAGAGGTTTATTAAAAGGAAAAGAACTGGATTATGCCGATTGGAGAATTGAACCGGGAAACCTGCCACTTTCGCTGACTAATATTCTAGCGCCGTTTGAATTGATGTATTTTAAACAACCCGATGGAACCTACATCATACGCAAGTATGAAAACCATAAAGTTTCGGTAGATAAAGGAAAAGAACGCTTGTTTTACTTAGAAAGCCTTTACTCGACGAAAGAACAATGGGAAAAAAGTAAAACGGAGTTAAAAGCTTGTATGATTGAATCATTTGGTTTGGATAAGGCGCCCCCTACGCCAAAATCTAAACCACTTTTAACTCCAAAGAGAATTTATAAAGACTACAGTGTCGAAAATATTGCTTTGGAAATTCTGCCTGGAGTTTATGCAACAGGATCGATTTACAAACCGTATCCGCTAAATAAAAAAGCAGCTGTTATTTTAACTCCTGACGGACATTTTGGCGACGGAAGATATAGAAAAGATGAGCAGTACCGTTGCGCTATGATGGCAAAAATGGGAGCAATCGTTGTAGGGTATGATTTATTTGCTTGGGGAGAATCGCTATTGCAATTTCCAGAAGAAACCCACAGAAACAGCATTGCATCGACGGTTCAGGTTTTAACTGGAATTCGTTTCTTGGATTATTTAGCAACGGTTAAGAATGCTGATATGACAAGAGTAGGAGTTACAGGTGGTTCTGGCGGAGGATCGCATACGATGTTTTTAGCTGCAATTGATGACAGAGTAAAAGTTTCAGCTCCAGTCGTGATGGTTTCTTCTCATTTCTCAGGCGGTTGTCCATGCGAAAGCGGACGCGGAATTCACTTATGTGGAAACGGAACAAACAATGCTGAAATCTCAGCAATGATGGCACCAAAACCGCAATTGATTGTTTCTGATGGAAAAGATTGGACTTTGGCGGTTCCTGAATTGGAATTTCCTTTTATCCAAAAAACCTATGAATTGTACGGAAAGAAAGATTTAGTTGAAAATGCTCATTTTGCAAAAGAAGGGCATGATTTCGGAATCTCGAAACGTATGGCTTTGTATCCGTTTATGGCGAAATATTTAAATCTAGATTTGAATAAAGTGAAGAACGACAAAGGCGAAATCGACGAATCGACTTGTGTCATTGAATCAAAAGAAAAGTTGTTGGTTTTTGGAGATAAAGGAGAAAAACTGCCAGCAAATGCTTTGAAAGATATCAACAAATTATATGAAATGTTCGGAGAAAAAAATCTGAAAGTTTACGAGGTAAAAAAATAGCCACGAATTCACGAATTATTTTTTATAAACGATACGTATTTTTTATGTCAAATTACTCGAATTAATATTTTCGGTAAAAATTAGAGAAATAAAGCGCAAAGAATAATTAGGGGAAATTCGTGAATTCGTGGCGAAAAAAAAATATACTATGAAGTTAAAAATTAAAGTAGCGGCAATCTGTATCGGAATTTTTTCCTTGACAGCAACAGCACAAAATGACCTAAAATTATGGTACGATAAACCAGCTGCAATCTGGAACGAAGCTTTGCCCTTAGGTAACGGACGTTTGGGCGCAATGGTCTTTGGCGATCCAGCTGTAGAACGTTTGCAGTTGAACGAAGAAACGATTTGGGCAGGTTCTCCGAATAGCAATGCGCATAATAAATCAATTAAAGCACTTCCAATTGTTCGTCAGTTAATTTTTGACGGAAAATTTGATGAAGCGCAGGATTTGGCTACGCAGGATATTATGTCGCAAACCAATGACGGAATGCCGTATCAGACTTTCGGAAGCGTCTATATTTCATTCGCAGGACATCAAAAATATACGGATTATTACCGTGATTTAGATATCAGCAACGCTACAGCAAAAGTAAAATACAAAGTAAACGGCGTTGAATTTACAAGAGAAATTTTAACCGCATTTTCAGATCAGGTAATTGTGGTAAAACTTTCTGCAAGTCAGCCGGGACAGATTACTTGTAACGTTTTCATGAACAGTCCGATCGATAAAACAGTCGCTTCGACAGAAGGAAACCAGATTATACTTTCGGGAGTTGGAACTAACTTTGAAGGCGTAAAAGGAAAAGTAAAATTTCAGGGAAGACTAACTGCTAAAAACAAAGGCGGTGAAATCGATGCTAGCAACGGGGTTTTAAGCATCAACAAAGCCGATGAAGTGACTTTGTATATTTCGATTGCAACGAACTTCAAAAACTATCAGGATATTTCGGGAGATGAAATTGCAAAAAGCAAAGACTATTTAGCGAAAGCGGAAACACAAGATTTTGAAACCATAAAGAAAGCGCATCTTGATTATTACCAAAAATTCTTCAACAGAGTTGCTTTAGATTTAGGTTCAAATGATTTGATTAAGATACCAACAAACGAAAGAATCAGAGATTTCTCAAAACAGTTCGATCCGCAGTTAGCTTCGTTGTATTTCCAATTCGGACGTTATCTTTTAATTTCAAGTTCACAGCCAGGCGGACAGCCAGCAAATTTACAAGGAATCTGGAACGATATGGTCACTCCGCCTTGGGATAGCAAATACACAACCAACATCAATGCCGAAATGAATTACTGGCCTGCACAAGTAACCAATCTGCAGGAGATGCACGAACCCTTTGTACAAATGGCAAAAGAGTTGGCGGTAACAGGTGCAGAAACAGCTAGAACAATGTACAATGCAAGTGGTTGGGTTTTACATCACAACACCGATATTTGGCGTGTTACAGCTCCGGTAGATTCAGCAGCTTCGGGAATGTGGCCAACAGGTGGCGCTTGGGTTTGTCAGGATTTATGGGAAAGATATTTATATACAGGAGACAAAAAGTATTTAGCAGAAATTTATCCAATTATGAAAGGTGCTGCTGATTTCTTTATGGATTTCATGGTTATTGATCCTAATACAAAATATTTAGTGGTTGTTCCGTCAAGTTCACCTGAAAACACACATGCAGGAGGAACAGGAAAATCGACAATTGCATCAGGAACGACAATGGATAATCAGTTGGTTTTTGATTTATTTACGCATGTTATGGAAGCTTCGGCTTTGGTTTCTCCTGATGCAGTTTATGTGAAAAAAATAAGTGATGCTTTGGCAAAAATGCCACCAATGAAAGTTGGAAAACACAATCAATTACAGGAATGGCAGGACGATTGGGACAATCCGAAAGACAATCACAGACACGTTTCGCATTTGTATGGATTGTATCCGAGTAATCAGATTTCAGCAATTAAAACGCCTGAATTATTTGAAGCGGCTAAACAATCGCTGATTTACAGAACAGACGAATCTACAGGCTGGTCAATGGGGTGGAAAGTGAATTTGTGGGCTAGACTTTTAGACGGAAATCACGCTTATAAATTGATTCAGGATCAATTGCATTTGGTTACAGCTGACCAGAGAAAAGGTGGAGGAACGTATCCGAATATGTTAGATGCGCATCAGCCTTTTCAAATTGATGGAAATTTTGGATGCACAGCTGGTTTTGCCGAAATGTTAATGCAGAGTCAGGAAGATGCGATTCATTTACTGCCAGCTTTACCGAGCGTTTGGAAAGATGGAAGTATAAAAGGATTGGTTGCCAGAGGTGGATTTGTAATCGATATGACATGGAAAAACAATAAAGTTTCGGAGTTAAAAATCTATTCAAAAATTGGAGGAAACTGTCGATTGAAAGTTGAAAATACGTTAAAAGGTTCTTCGCTTAAAAAAGCAAAAGAAAAAAATCCGAATCCGTTGTTTTATGATGTAGAAGTGAAGAAACCGATTATTTCTAATGAAGCAAAATTGCCTAAAGTACAATTGCCAACTTACAATATTTACGATGTGAATATGAAAGCAGGGCAGACTTATACTTTTACTGGAGAATAATTTATACGCGTTTAGACCTGACAGGTTTTTAAAACCTGTCAGGTCTCGATACGTTTCCTGCAAGGTTTTCAAAACCTTGCAGGAGTGAGAAAACGTAAAGGTCTCTTGCGTGAGTGATGGAAGTGGAGCTCTCCCGATTTTTCATCGGGAAGCGGGAACGGATAGCACGACCCAGAGGGACACGCCCAAAGAATTAGTTTAAAAATAATAATTAGAATATGTTACAGCATTTTAAACATAAAATAATAACACTTTCGATAGTAATCGCTTGTATAAACAGCAGTTGCAAATCGACTGTGGATCATTCACAAAAAGGAAAATCGGTTATTTTAAAAGAAAAAAACTTCAAACATTATGTGGATTATTTCAACTCGATGGAAGATGAAAACTTGAAGTTTGCGATTCCGAATGACAGTGCTTGGGCTTGGATGGAAAAGAATATTCCGTTGTTTGAATGTCCGCAGCAAAATTTTGAGGAAATCTATTATTTCCGTTGGTGGAGCGTTCGTAAACATATCAAAAATACACCACAAGGATTTGCGATTACAGAGTTTTTGGTAGATCGTTCGTATGCCGATAAATACAATATGATTAGTTGTGCTTTGGGACATCATATCAACGAATTCAGATGGGTTCATGATCCTAAGTACATTGAGCAGGATGTAAAACTTTGGTTTAGAGGTAATGATGGAAAACCAATGAACAAATTGTATAAATTCAGCAGTTGGACAGCCTATGCTTTATACAATCGTTATTTGGTAAATAAAGATGAAAAATTTTTACTGGATTTGTACCCAGATATGGTTACCGATTATGCCGTTTGGGAAAAAGACCGCCAGCGCAAAGATGGTTTGTTTTGGCAGCATGATGTGAAAGATGGAATGGAAGAATCTTTAAGTGGAGGAAGAAAAGTACAAAATGCGAGACCTACAATAAACAGTTATATGTATGGAAACGCTATAGCAATTTCTAAAATGGCTGAATTGAAAGGCGATAAGGAAACAGAAACCAAATTCAAAGCAAAAGCTGACGTTTTACAACAATTAGTCGAAACCAAATTATGGAATTCTAAAAGCGATTTTTTTGAAACTTTAACGGAAAAAGATACATTAGCACAAGTTAGAGAAGCGATCGGATTTATTCCGTGGTATTTTAATCTTCCAGAGCAAAACAAAGGATTTGAAAAAGCTTGGGAACAGATTAAGGATGAAAAAGGATTTTCGGCTCCGTTTGGTTTAACAACAGCAGAAAGAAGAAGTCCAAGATTTAGAACGCATGGAACAGGAACCTGCGAATGGGACGGTGCGATTTGGCCATTTGCAAGTTCGCAGACTTTAACGGCTTTAGCTAATGTTTTGAATAATTACAATCAGAATTTTGTAGCCAAACCTGATTATTTCAAGCAAATGGAATTATATGTTCAGTCGCAATATTATAGAGGAAAACCTTATCTTGGCGAGTATTTAGACGAAACAACGGGTTATTGGTTAATGGGCGACAGAGAAAGAAGCCGTTATTATAACCATTCCACTTTCAATGATTTGGTGATTACAGGATTAGTTGGTTTACGCCCAAGAGCTGATGAAAAGATTGAAGTAAATCCGTTGATTCCGCAAGAAAAATGGGATTGGTTTTGTTTGGATAATGTTTTATATCACGGCAATATTATTACCATTCTTTGGGATAAAACCGGAGAAAAATATAAAAAAGGAAAAGGTTTCAGAGTTTTTAAAAACGGAAAAGAAATTGCAGTTTCTGACAAATTGGAGCGTGTGATTTCAAATTAGTTATAAACCCGACAAGTTTTTAAAACCTGTCGGGTTTAGCAGATAAGTTGATTTAAATCAAAATAAAGTTTGGAGAAAACAGTACTAAATTATTCAATCAAAGGTGGAGTATTTCAAATTCTATGGAATCTGGTCTTTGTAGCATTAGGTTTTTATTTTTTGACATTAATAAACTTCGAAAAGATAAGCTTTAAGTTTGCTGATCTGGTATTTCCTATTATTGCTGTTTCATTTATCATTTTTTATGGAAAAAAAGCGATAATGATTCTTTTCAATTTTGACAAAAAAATAATATTCTCACAAGAAGGAATAGAACTCAATAAGATTTTTTATGAATGGAAAGATATTGTATTTCCAAGAGTTATTGCTAAAACAGAACACACGGCAAAGTACAATTTGTCATATAAAGAGTTTTACCTGACCTTTGTTCATAAGCAGGAAACTATAGAAATAAAAATAGATCATTACGATTTATCTGAAAATGAAATTAACGAACTTGTAAAAAAATATAATCCAAAGTTTGCACCAAGTCCTGTGATTGAAAAGAAAACATTTTATGAACCTATACATGATTTTAAGCACATCATAACTTTAGATCAATATTATGATCTTGAACATGAGGATTCAGAAGAAGCAATAAAAGATGTTCAGAAATTAGCTGTAAAAGATCTCGATGGATTAAAAAGTTTTTGCGAAGATCAACTTTTTAAACAGGCTGATAAAGTCAGCTTTGTTTATTATTCGCTAAGTGAAGATGAAGATATTGATAAATGGGCAGATTTTCTATGCGATGAATTTAGCAGAGTGTATCAGATTGCATTAAATCAAAACAAAATTAAAGAGCTGTCTCCTGTTTTATATGAGATTTTAGTAGAAGATATAAGTTCGTATAATGCTGGACGAGTTAGAGAAACATTGCTAAAAGGATTAGATAATAAGGATTTTGAAACTCGTTTAAACGCTTTGGAGTTTCTTCAAGATTGGATTGATGAAGAGGTTTTAAAGGCGAATCTAACAATTGTATCGAAGCTGAGACAAAAGCTGAAAGATTCTGAATGGAAAATACGCTGGGAAACAAGTAAATTATTAGAACAAAATAAAATTGCTTTTGAGAGTTTAAGCACATTGGATAAATTAAGAAAATTTATAAATGTTTAATAAGTCGATTTGAGCTTCGGAGAAGCATAATATTTATAGCAAAATACAACCCAAGTGATATAAGCTCCAGCGGAGCGATACCTATAGAAAATTATGTCGCCCCGCTGGGGCTTATTGAATTTATTATTATAAAATCTATAAATATATCGTCCCTCTGGGACTGAAAATAAAATCATGAAAAAGTTTTTTTTACATCTTACCTTAATCATTTCACTTTTCACATTTTCGGCGAAAGCCCAAAACAAAATCATTGTGAGTGATTTAAAATGCGAAATGCTGACTAATCCGGAAGGAATTGACGTTTTACAGCCAAGATTAAGCTGGAAAATAAAAACAGATGTAAATGATGTAAAACAAACGGCTTATCAAATCACAGCTTCTTCATCTTTAGAAAAACTAAATGCAGGAAACGCAGATTTATGGGACAGCGGAAAAGTGCAAAGCGATGAATCTGTAAATGTAATTTATAATGGAAAAAAACTAAAAGACAGACAAGATGTTTACTGGAAAGTAACGGTTTTTACGAATAAAGTCGAGGCTGAATCAAAAGAAACAGCCCATTTCAGCATCGGAATTTTAACGTATGCGGATTGGAAATCAACACGATGGATTGGTTATGAAAAAACTTCTTCGGGAGATAGTATTTCGCAGTATTCTCGATTATCAGCGAGATATTTAAGAAAAGAAATCGTCTTGAAAAAGAAAGTCAAAAGCGCCAAGGTTTATATCATGGGAATGGGCTTGTACGAGTTATACATTAACGGAAATAAAATTGGCGATCAGGTTTTAGCCCCCGTTCCTACGGATTATACGAAGAATGTAAAATATAATGTTTTTGATGTGACTTCACAATTGCAGGAAGGAAAAAATGCATTGGGAACGATTTTAGGAAATGGACGTTTTTTTACAATGCGTCAGGATTATAAACCCTATAAAATTAAAACTTTTGGTTACCCGAAAATGGCTTTGCAGTTGTTTGTAGAATATACAGATGGAAGTAAAGACGTAATCAGAACCGATGATACTTGGAAAATCACGACTGACGGACCAATATTATCGAATAACGAATACGATGGCGAAGAATACGATGCCCGAAAAGAAATGAAAGACTGGAACGCTATTAATTTCAATGATAAAAAATGGCTTTCGGCAGAATATGTTCAGGAACCGGGCGGATTCTATGAAGGACAGATGTCGGCGAATATGAAGGTGAAGCGTGAAGTAAAACCGATTTCGATCAAACAAACATCAAAAGGAACTTATATCTTAGATATGGGGCAAAATATGGTGGGCTGGTTACAATTGAAAGTGAAAGGAAATGCGGGCGATAAAATCACCATGAAATTTGCTGAATCTTTACAGCCAGATGGTTCGTTGTACATTGCTAATTTACGTGATGCGAAAACTACAGATATTTATACTTTAAAAGGTGAAGGAGAAGAAGTTTGGGAACCTCGTTTTATTTTTCATGGTTTCAGATTTGTGGAGATTTCAGGTTTCAAAACAAAACCTACTTTAGAAAATTTCGTTGGAAAAGTCGTTTATGATGACATTGCCACAACAGGAACTTTCGATTCTTCTAATCCAATAATGAATCAGATTTTTAAGAATGCTTGGTGGGGAATCAGCGGTAATTATAAAGGAATGCCAATCGATTGTCCGCAGAGAAATGAGCGTCAGCCTTGGTTAGGAGACAGAACAACGGGAGCTTACGGAGAAAGTTTCTTATTTGATAATCAGACTTTATATGCCAAATGGTTAGATGATATTAAAAACTCACAAACTATTGATGGCGGACTTCCTGATGTTGCACCAGCTTTCTGGCGTTATTACGGCGATAATGTAACTTGGCCGGGAACTTATATTACAGTTGCAGATATGCTGTATCAGCAATTTGGAGACAAAAAAGTAGTAGAAAAACAATATCCATCGATGAAAAAATGGATGGATTATATGGAAGAAAACTATTTGGTTGATGATATTATGACCAAAGACAAATATGGCGATTGGTGTGTTCCGCCAGAATCGTTGGAATTAATCCGTTCAAAAGATCCTTCTCGTTTAACGGATGGGGAATTAATTTCGAGTGCGTTTTATTATCAACTTTTAAATATCATGAAGAAATTTGCTGTAATCGCAAATGCCGAAAATGATATTAAACATTATGATGAATTAGCTACAAGAATCAAAAAAGCATTTAATGCTAAATATTTTAATGCTACCAAAAACAATTATGCCAATAATACCGTAACAGCCAATTTACTGCCTTTGACTTTCGGAATGGTTCCAGAAGAATTGCAACAAAAAGTTTTCGAAAATCTTGTACACGAAGTAGAAGTGACTAAAAACGGTCACGTAAGCACTGGGGTTATTGGAACCCAGTTTTTAATGCGAACATTAACCAATTTTGGTCGTGGCGATTTGGCTTTTAAATTGGCCTCAAACAAAACCTATCCAAGCTGGGGTTATATGGTCGAAAATGGCGCAACAACCATTTGGGAACTTTGGAATGGAAATACAGCAGATCCAGCAATGAATTCGCAAAATCACGTCATGCTTTTAGGCGATTTACTGATTTGGTATTACGAAAATATGGCAGGAATCAAAAGCAATCCAGAAACTCCGGGTTTCAAACAGATTATTATGAAACCAGATTTTAATGCCGGATTGACTTATGTAAATGCTTCATACGAATCGATTTACGGGACAATAAAAAGTGACTGGAAAAAAGATAAAAAAGCTTTGGTTTGGAATATTACCGTTCCCGCAAATACGTCGGCGGTAGTTTATCTTCCATCAAATAATATTGAAGCTATTTCAATCAATAAACAAAAGTTGGATAAGACTTCTTATGCTCATTCAACAGAAAAAAATCAAACAGTGGTTACACTCTCGTCAGGTAATTATGCGATAAACGTTAAATAATTTACATTTTTAATAATTCGGGACAGTACAGGATACATTGTTAATTTTTTAGTGTTATTTTTACACTTAATAAATATTTTTACCTAAAAAAATGTTGGGTACGCATTTATAGTCAGAAAAAATAATTCATAATTTAATTAAGAATGAAGTTAGCAAAATTAGCATTTGTCTTGTTTGGACTTTTCCTTTTAGGAAGTTGTAAATCGGCTTTAGAGAAAAAGACTTGGAAAGAAGGAATTTTAGTAGATGAATTTATTTATGATAAAGCACCTTATCCGTCTTGCCACGCCGTTACAATTGTCGAAGCTACAAATGGTGATTTAGTTGCCTCATGGTTTGGTGGAACTCACGAGAGACACCCAGATGTTTGCATTTATGTGGCCATTAAACCAAAAGGAAGTGAAAAATGGGGAGAAGGTGTAAAAGTTGCCGATGGTGTGATGAAAGAAGGGCCGAGATTACCAACTTGGAACCCAGTTTTATATCAAATTCCAGGAGGCGATTTAATGTTGTTCTACAAAATTGGGCCAAAACCATCGGAATGGTGGGGCGTAATCAGAACTTCATCTGATGGCGGAAAAACATGGTCTGAGGTGAAAAAAATGCCAGACGGTTTCTTAGGGCCAATCAAAAACAAACCAGTTTTATTAAGCAACGGAACATTATTATGTCCGTCAAGTATTGAAGGCGATGGTTGGAGACTTCGTATGGAATCTACTCCAGATTTCGGAAAAACTTGGGTAATGGGAGATACGCTTCCAAGAGGAAAACAAAAAATCAATGCGATTCAGCCAAGTATTTTATTTCATAAAGACGGAAGTATTCAGGCCATCGGAAGAACTAGAAACAGAGCTATTTTTAGCACATTCTCAAAAGATAACGGAAAAACTTGGTCGGATGTAGAGTTAATCGGACTTCCAAATAACAACTCAGGAACTGATGCTGTAACGCTTAAAGACGGCAGACATTTGTTAGTATACAATCACGTTCTTCCTCCAGGAAAAGAAGCGAAAGGGCCAAGAACGCCTTTAAATGTTTCTGTTTCTAAAGATGGAATTCACTGGAACGCTGCTTTGGTTTTAGAAGATTCAAAAATTAGCCAATATTCATATCCTTCAATTATTCAAAGTTCAGACGGAATGGTGCATATCGTGTACACTTGGAGAAGAGAAAAACTGAAATATGTAAAAGTAGATCCAAGTAAATTAGTGGCACTTCCAATCAAAAATGGAATCTGGCCGGGCGACGAAGGAAAAGTGGTAACAGCAGTAAAAGCCGAAGAAGAGTAATAAAGATATAGCCACAGATTAAAAGGATTAAATGGATTAAAAAAATCTGCTCAATCTGCCAAATCTGCGTGAAAAAAAATACTCTCGCAGATTTGGCAGATTATGGAGATTGATTAGAAAAAAATCATTTTAATCTTTTTAATCTGTGGCAAAAAAATATAACCATGAAATCTAAAAGAAATTTATTTATTGCAATGCTAGTTGTTATGTCAACCACATTCAATAGCTGTGCAACAGCGCAGTCTTCCAATAAAAGACAAAAATATAAAGTTGCAGTTTGCGACTGGATGATTTTAAAAAGACAAAAATTAGGCGCTTTTGGTTTAGCAGCTGAAATAAAAGCTGACGGAATAGAGCTCGATATGGGAGGTTTAGGAAACAGACCAACATTTGACAGCAAACTAGGCGACCCAGTCGAAAGACAAAAGTTTTTAGATAAATCGAAAGAAACAGGAGTTGGAATCAGTTCGATTGCGATGTCTGGGTTTTATGCACAATCTTTTGCGACAAGAGAAATCACCCCAATGATTACAGATTGTGTTCAGGCGATGAAAAACATGAAAGTAAAAGTGGCATATCTTCCGTTGGGAACTCAGACCGATTTGGTTAAAAATCCAGAATTACGTCCAGAAGTGATTAAAAGACTGCAATGGGCAGGAAAAGAAGTCGGTAAAATAGGTGGAGTAATTGCAATTGAAACCTCTTTAGACGCGACAGAAGAGAAAAAATTTTTAGACGAAGTCGGTTCAAAATACATTAAAAGCTCTTTCAATTTTGCCAATGCTTTAGATAATAAAAGAGATATTTCATCAGAATTGAAAATATTAGGAAAGAAATATGTAGCACAAATTCACGCTTCAAACACCGATCAGTTTTGGTTAGAAAATGACAAAGCGATCGACATGCCAAAAATCAAACAAACTTTGGACGAAATGAAATGGAGCGGATGGCTGATTGTAGAACGTTCTCGCGACGTAACACAAGTACACAATGTAAAAGCTAATTACGGAGCAAACGTAGCTTATTTGAAGAAGATTTTCCAGAATTAAACAATAAACAGTGATCAATATGTAATCGTTAAACAACACAATTTTTCACTATAAATCTGCCGAGTCTGCTAAATCTGCGAGAGATATTTTTCACGCAGATCGGGCAGATTTAGCAGATTATTTTTAGAATGAATACCCAAAAACAGCATACTATGAAATATTTACAATTACTTTTTTTATGTCTTTACGTCTCTTTCGCGACAGCTCAAAACATCACTGTTGTTAGTGATCCGAGTTCGCCAAGAGCAAAATTTGGAGCAGAGAAATTAT
>Ga0157369_10004892_pt1 | contig 15713 bp, 16 predicted proteins | sample C25metaG_FD_113461 | JGI IMG/M metagenome (GOLD analysis project Ga0157369, IMG submission 113461) | Corn rhizosphere microbial communities from Kellogg Biological Station, Michigan, USA - C2-5 metaG | ecosystem: Host-associated > Plants > Roots > Rhizosphere > Soil | place: USA: Michigan... | reverse complement strand
AGCCTTTCAGCTTTCTCGAATTACGCGCGCGCTGCAGGGCCCTGCTACGGCGCAAGGGCGATGCCAAAGTGCTGCTTCGCGCAGGGGATCTCGAGATAAATCGCCTGGATCGATCGGTGACCCGCGGAGGACAAGCCGTGACCCTCACGAACAAGGAATTCACGCTGCTTGAGCAACTGATTTTGAATTGCGGCCACTGCCTGTCACGCGTGGAGCTGCTCGAGACGGTGTGGAAGCTTGAACCTGCGCAGACAACGAACATTGTGGACGTCTATATCAACTACCTTCGCCGCAAGCTGGGTGACTTGCCACCAGCCGCTCTTATACAGACGGTGCGCGGAAAAGGGTACATGATTCCGATCGCATTCGAAGCTGCTGGGAAGATGGCGCAGCGGAGCAGAGCAGCAGTCTTGAATTGTCCGGGAATGGATCATTCGGAACCTGCTCTTGCCTGAGGTGAACTGGTTTGAATCGAGCTTTGGGGAGAAGAGAAAATGGCAACAGCAACTCTAGCTTCACCGTCGACGACTCGCATTAAGCCTCGCACAGCGCTTATCGCAAGTGCGGACGGCAGTTTTCGGCAAAGACTCAGCACCATTCTCAGCGGTCTTCGCTGGCAGGTGCGGGAGGCGCACGGCGGAGCACAGGCATGGGGTGAAGCGATGGACAGCCAACCGGAGACGATCATTGTGGACTCCTGGCTCCCGGATTTGGATGTGGTTGAGTTCCTGCGGGAGTTCCACGCTTCATTTCCGAATGTCGACATCGTCAGGAATGACAGTACCCCAGTGAAAGAGACAGCTGCGAGCCCCTTTCGGCAGGAAGTCTTCTATGCTCTTCGGCAGATCGAGAACACGGACACGGCCGCATGGAACAGCGCGCCGTTGCTGGAAGATCGGCAAGTGCCGCCAGTCCGGAGTCTCAGCCGGCCCAGCTCTTTTTCGGAACCTGCCTCTTCGGCGAAGAACTCCGCAACGGCAGACAGGATGGACGGATGCGCGGCCGAGCGGCAGATGGTGCGGATTTCGAGTTCAGTTTCGAGTTCAGCCGCACGGACCGAGCGTATATGCGAGCTCATCGGAGAGTCGGCATGCATGCTGGAGGTGAGCCGGCGCATTCGGCGCGTTGCTCCTCGGAACACACCCGTCTTGATTGAAGGCCCAACGGGTTCGGGCAAAGAAATTGTGGCCGAAGCTTTGCATCGCCTCTCCACGCGCAGCCGCAAGCCGTTTGTAACTATCAACTGTGCGGCAATTCCCGAGGCACTTCTTGAGGCTGAGCTCTTTGGCCATACGCGCGGCGCATTTACCGGGGCGGTACAGGGGCGCACGGGGCGAATCGAGGCTGCCGACGGAGGGACGCTGTTTCTTGATGAGATTGGCGAAATGCCGCTCGGGCTTCAGGCCAAGCTCCTGCGATTTGTAGAGTGCGGCGAGTTGCAGCGGATCGGTGATAACGAAACGGTGAAAGTGGATGTGCGCATCATTGCAGCGACCCACCAGCCGCTTGCTCAGCACAAGAACTCCGGTCAGTTTCGCGCAGACTTGTACTATCGACTGGCAGTTTTTTTGATTCGCACGCCATCGTTGTCGGAGAGGCCGGAGGATCTTCAACTCCTGGTCGATCATTTCCTCGCGAAGATGGGACGCGAGATGCCGGTGAAGAAGATTGACCAGAGCGCGATGGAAATGCTGCTTGCGCATTCATGGCCGGGCAACGTTCGGGAACTGGAGCACGTGCTTGAGCGCGCGGCAATCCTGGCCGGCGATGAGCCGATGCTTACCTCTTCAGAAATCGACTTCGGCGACGCGTTGAACTGAATCGAAGAGTTGAAAGGATTGGCTGAGTATGCAGATCGAAACCAGATTGGGCGAGCAGTTGGGGCGTTATCTGGATCTGACGGTGAGCGAAGCGAAGGTGACCGCCTCGAACATGGCGAACATCGATACTCCCGGATATCGGACGATGGGCTTCGACTTTGGCAAGGAGATGAGTGAAGCGCTGGCGGACCTCGACTCGGGACGGAGACCAGCACTTCATATCCATGAAGTAGGTGGGTCGATATCGAGGCCCGACGGCAACGATGTATCGATGGATCGCGAAGGGCTGCATCTGGCTGAGTCTCAACTGAAGTTTCGAACTGGAGTCGCCCTTCTGCGCCTTGAGAACCAGCGGATCATGGACGCTATACACGCGGACAAGTGATTACAGGAAGGATGGAGTAAGTGAATCTTTTCGGGCTAATGGAGACCACTGGATCGGCAATGCAGGCCGAGAGGATGCGTGCGGAGATTGTCGTGGCCAATATGGCGAACGCTGAGACGACACGAACTGAATCGGGCGGCCCATATAAGCGGCAGCATGTTGTGTTTGCAGCGAATCAGCCTGATTCGGAATTCGGGGGTTCGGGATTCGGCGGATTAATGCGCAAGGTTATGTCAGGAACGTCGGATGCGCAGGAATTGAATCCTCCCGGAGGTGTGCACATTGCGCAGGTGTTCGAAGATCCCGGCCCAGCAATGAAGCGTTATGACCCAGGCCATCCTGACGCAGGGCCGGATGGATATGTTGCGTATCCAGACATCAATCCGCTCACAGAAATGGTGGATTTGATGGGAGCAACGCGTGCATATGGGTTGAATAGTTCTGCGGTGCAGGCGGAAAAAGTGATGATCACCTCCGCCCTCGATATTGCAAGGTCCTGACAAGGAGGCTACACGTGGTCAATGGATTGCAGGGACTGACTGGTTCTTCCTTAAGTTCTCCGGTTGCGTCTGAACTATCTTCAAAAACAGCTTTCGTCGTCGGCGCAACTCCGAAAACGGGAGAGATGGATTTCGGCAACATTATCAAAGACGCGATCGGGCAGGTGGAGCAACTTCAGGACCAGGCGCATGTGGCCGTAGACGGGTTGATGAGGGGAACTGGGACTGATGTGCACCAGACGATGATCGCAGCAGAAAAAGCAAACATGGCGTTCGATCTGGCGTTGGCGGTGCGCAACAAGGCAGTGCAGAGCTATCAAAGCGTGATGAGCATGCAGTTCTAAAGCATGCGTTTTGAACGAGCGGCTCGAATGCGGCGGCTGTGCACTTTTAACGATTACGAGATTGACCGCGGGTAAGAATTATGGCGTCGCCGGCAATGCAACTGGAGAAGCGAGGGCCTACGGGAGAAGGGAATCCACTCCCAAGCGGAGCCGCCGCTCTATGGAAGCGGACGCAGGACGTATGGGCGTCGATGTCGGGCCGACAGCACAACGGGGCAATTGCTGCATTGGTTTTGCTGGCTGGGCTAGTGGGGGAGCTGAGCTGGTATGCGCTCCGCACGGATTGGCGAATTCTGTATTCAGGACTCGACACCGAAGACTCGCGCCAAGTTGGGCTGACACTTACGCAGGCACAAATTCCATTCGATCTGGCTGACAATGGAATGACCTTGCGTGTGCCCTCAGCGCAATTGGACAAAGCCCGACTGGCCACATCTGCGAAGGCCATTAGAAGTGGCCGGATGGGGTTTGAACTGTTCGACAAGCCTAACTGGGTGGGCTCGGAATTCGATGAACAGGTGAATTATCAACGAGCGTTGGAAGGCGAGCTCGAACATACCGTCTCCTCCTTGTCTGACGTAGAGACGGCGCGAGTACACCTGGTGATGCCTCATGACTCGCTGTTTCGAGAACAGGAGCGGCCCGCGAAAGCATCGGTGGTGCTTAAATTGCGGCGGGCCTCGCTCGCGGATGGGGAAGCAGATTCAATTCGCAATCTCCTAGCGTCAGCTGTGGATGGTCTTTCACCCGAGCACGTGGTGCTCGTAGATGCGTCTGGGCGCTTGTCGCTGGGACCGAAGACGGAGGAAGCTCTGCGGTTGAGCGGTGAGCAGGCACTCGAACAGAAATTGGTCTCGACGCTCGAAGCGGTTACCGGACCAGGGAATGTGCGTGCCTCTGTCACCATTGATTACGATCCGGACGCCCTGGAGGAGACAAGTGAAAGCTATGATCCTGCGCAATCTGCAACGCTTTCAATGGAGCGCACGGAACAGACGAGCGGAGGACAGCCGCTTGCAGCAGGTGTACCCGGCACTGCTTCAAATGCTCCGAACTCTCAATCGGTTCCGGTTTATCCAAAACAAACATCTGCGCCTCAGAGTTCCAAAAGCGAATCCGGCACATACGGGGTCTCAAAAACTGTTCGCCACAAGGTCGAGAAACCAGGCAAGGTGCGCCGGCTGACTGCCGCCGTTCTTGTAAATGATCGACAGACAGAGTTGGCAAGCAGAGATCACGCCGCGCAGTGGCAGCCTCGCTCGGCAGACGAGCTTCGTAATTTTACGTTGCTGGCGCAGGCCGCGGTGGGATCGGATGCCTCGCGCGGGGACATAGTCACGGTGCAAGGCATGTCATTCGAGCAGAACCGTAACGAGGTGGCTCCGTCGGTGTCGAGCCAGTTGCTTTCCAGAATCCAGATGTGGCCAGAAGCTATAAAGTACGTGAGTCTACTGCTTGGACTGATCATTGTCATGGCGTTCGGGGTGCGTCCGGCACTTCGACAGGCAATGAGCACGATCAAGTTGAAGGGTGCTCTCCCGGCGGGCGGGTCAGGAGGAGAGCAGTTCGTTGCGCCCGAGCTTATTGAGCCTGTTGTTGCAGATGCCAGCCGGATGCGCGCACAGCAGATGTTCGAAAAAGTTTCCAGCCAGATGAGGAACGAGCCGACTCAGAGTTCCCGGCTGCTGCAAAGCTGGATACATTCGGATTGATCGAGATAGCGGAGGAAGTTTTCGTGTTAGCGGACGAGGACATCTCGAGACCGAGGTGGGACAAGACAGCGCGGCTAAGTGGAGCGCGCAAGGCCGCGGTGTTGCTGATGGCTGTGGGAGAGGATCTGGCAAAGGAGATTCTCCGGAGTCTCCCAGAAGCGGATGTTGAGCGCCTTACCGGAGAGCTTGCCGATGTCGGCGGTATATCGCCGGAGATATCCGCTGCCGTGGTGGAGGAATTCTGGGAACTCCTTGAAACCCAGAGCTTCATTGTTCATGGAGGCATCGACTATGCGAGCCGACTGCTTGCCGATACATTCGGAAAGCAGCGCGCAGAAGACCTGATGACGCAAATCCAGCGGACGCAGGAAGCGGAACAGGGAAATCTGGCCAAGCTGCAACGGACAGATCCGCAGCAACTGGGTAAGCTGCTTGATGCCGAGCATCCGCAGACGATTGCGCTGGTTCTTGCTCATCTCGATCCTAAGCGAGCGTCTTTAGTGCTGAGCAGCCTGAGCGAGGAGCACAGGGTGGTTTCGATCCAGCGGCTCGCGGAGATGCGGCAGTTTTCTCCAGAGATGGCGCAGAAGGTAGCACAGATACTTCATCGCAGGCTTGAGAACGTTGGAGATACTCAACGAAAAAGTTACTCCGGATTCAAGGCGGTAGCTGATTTGATGAACCGATTGAACGCCGAGGATTCGAAACGGATTCTGGAGACGATTGAAGAGGCGCAGCCGGAACTGGCGCTGGGCATAAGAAATCTGATGTTCACGTTTGAGGATCTTGTGACAGTGTTGCCGGCTACCATTCGCGAGATTGTCTCGGGGGTGGACAAAAAGCAGCTCGCGATGGCAATGCGGGGTGCCAAGGATGATTTGCGAGCCGCAATTTTCAAGTCGATGAGTTCGCGGGCGGCGGAGATGCTGAAGGAGGATATGGAGGTGCTCGGTCCGGTCCGCTCTCGGGAAGTAGCACAAGCGCAACAGGAGATTCTGAATCTTGCGCGACGGCTTGAAGCCGAGGGCAAAGTAATCCTCAAGCTTGAAACCGGAGATGAAATGCTGGCCTGATTGTTTGCGAACTGTATGCGAGAAGGTTTCTGTGCGGAACGAGATGAACGCATCGATCAAAGATTTCGGATATCCATCAAGTGGATTGTCACTACCCAAGATTTGGCAGGAGCCTGGCCAGACCAGCACCACAGAGGAGCGCGCGCAGGCGTTTCGCCTGAGCAAGCTTGGGGGCTCGAACAACGAAGAGGACGAGCCTTGCAGCTCGAGTGCGGATCGCATTGACGAGGACCACAGCAATAGATTCGAGGAAGGGCGGGTCCAGGGATATAGCGAGGGGCGCAGTGCAGAGAGAGCTGAACTGGCGTCGCGCATGCAGCAACTCGAGGCGGAAAGAATGGACCAGGCCGCGAGGCTCACTGAGCAATTTGAACGTGATCGTGAGCGCTACGGGCAGTCCATCGAGTTCGACGTTGCGAAGCTTGCTCTTTCGATTGCTTCGCGGATTCTAAGGCGCGAAATGCAGATTGACCCCCTGCTCTTGACTGGCGCAGTGCGGGTGGCGCTTGGGCAGATCACAGACAAGGTCTCGGTGCGGATGCGAGTGCCCGCCGAGCACGCACATCTGTGGTCCGAGACGATGGAGCACCTGCCGAGTCTTCGTGTGAAGCCGGCGATCGTGGCAGATAAGCAACTCCAACCCGGAGAGTGCTTCCTTGAAACCGAGATGGGCTCGGCCGATGTAGGACTGCGAACCCAATTCTGTGCGATCGCGCGCACTCTATTTGATGAGCCGGGGGCAGTTTCGGAACAGATCCCGACAATGAGAGAGCACGATTCGGCGGTGCAAGAGTGAGCTGGAACCTGGAGCACTACATGAGCCGCCTTACGGAAGTGCAGCCCTGGCGCTGGCGCGGCGAGGTGATTCAGTCTCTTGGAAACACGATCGAGTCCGGAGGGCCGGTGATTTCCGTCGGCGAGTGTTGTGAAATCGAAGATTCACATGGCGTGGCGCATTTGGCGGAGGTGATTGGGTTTCGTGGAGCGCACGTGATCTCAATGCCGCTTGGAAGAACGGATGGGATCCGGTTTGGAGACACTGTGTCTGCATTGGGACACCGGCCCTACATTGATGTAGGGCCTGATCTCACGGGTCACATTCTGAATGGTCTTGGTGTTCCGCTTAACGGCAGAAAAGTGCATGGGCAGACGACTCGGTGTCCGTTGGAGCGCGCTCCGCGAAGCCCTCTCGAACGAGTGCCGATTCGGACCCCATTGGGAACGGGAGTCCGGGCGCTTGACGGCCTGCTCACCGTTGGACGCGGACAGCGCGTAGGCGTGTTCGGCGGATCGGGCGTGGGGAAGAGCACGCTTATCGGCATCATGACGCGCAATACGGAAGCAGACATCACGGTGATCGCTCTGGTAGGTGAGCGAGGGCGCGAAGTACCGGAATTTGTGGAAGAAGCGATTGGGAAGGAAGGGATGGCCCGCTCAGTGCTGGTAGTTTCTACTTCTGATCAGTCGCCGCTGTTACGGATGCGCGCTGCGCTGGCCGCAACGACAATTGCTGAATACTTTGCCGACCGCGGGAAGCATGTGCTGCTCGTGCTCGATTCTCTAACGCGTTTTGCGATGGCGGCGCGGGAGATTGGATTGGCAGCGGGAGAGCCCCCAACAGCAAAGGGCTACACTCCTTCTGTGTTCGTGCGATTGGCGAAACTGGTGGAACGGGCCGGGCGCTTCCGCGTGGGCTCGATCACCGCTTTCTATACCGTCCTGATGGAAGGAGACGACCAGCAGGATCCGTTGGTGGATGCCGTTCGTTCGCTGCTCGACGGGCATGTTGTGCTGTCGCGGCGACTGGCGTCCGACGGCGTGTATCCTCCGATCGATCTGCTCGAGTCAATCAGTCGATTGATGCCGGCAGTGGCGGAACAACGTCACCGCGAGAATGCTGCTCTCTTTCGCAAACTGCTGGCAGCTTATGCGCGCTCGGAAGACCTAATCAGAATTGGAGCATACAAATCGGGATTTGACGCTGAATTGGATCGTGCGCTGGCTGCGCGAGAGGCGATGCAAAGTTTCATGAAGCAGGGTGTCAAGGAGCGAATCAGCTACGCGGAGTCGGTTCGCACGCTTGAGGCTCTGGCGCAGGAGATTTAGGGAGTGGCCGTCTCGCGCGGGTTACGCCGGCTTTACAAACTCAGAAACATTGAGGAACTGCAGAAAGCTTCGCTGTTCAAGCTGGCGGTTGTCGAATTAGACCAGCTTAAGAATGCCGTGGAAGCTGCGCACAACCGGGAAGGGAACGGTCGAACGCTCGTAACGCGAAGCGTGATGACCGGAGAAACACAGGACCGGCTCTATGGAATTGAGGAAATTGCTGCCGCTGTCCAAATCTCCGCCGTTCTCGAATCAAGATTGCGGAGCGCTACCGAGAAGGTTGAGAGGATCCGTAGCGAGTTCTTGAACAAGCGGCTAGAGAAGCGCCAGGCGGAGATTTTGCTCCAATCCGCTTTGGACCGGGCGGCAGATCTGGCTCAGCGAAAGATGCAGCTTTCGGTTGATGAATGGACGCGTCTGCGTCGGCGCGGGGAGGAGGACAGACATGAACCTGCTCACTCGACAGAATCTCCGATCTCGACAGGGCAGCAGCGGGAAGAGTGAGAGGCGTTTCCCAGAAGGGATGTGGAATACCATTCTGATTTTCTTCTAATCCACAAATACCTTCTCTGGCACATCATCTGCTAAAGACACCGATATGATGATCACCGCCGAATCGGCAACCGAACCCATGGATAAGGGATTGCCAGTCAGCGTCCGCCTGGTTCAGGAGCGTGCCGCTTACGGCAAGGTCGAGGTGGACGGGGGTGGGAGTCCCGAGGAGTTCGGCACTCGGTGGAAGTTGCTGTTGAACAGGATTGGGATGTTACCCGGAGTAGACAGCGAAGAACTGCAAACGACGAAGCTGGGCAGGCCGAATAGCGATCAGGAGGGCGAGTCCGGGATACAGGGATGTGGACCAGGAACGCACGCTGAATCGCGGATAGAATCTAGCGGGCTGATTAACTCGAGTGCAGAAGATCGTCAGGCACTGTCGGCTGCAAATGGCGCTGGCGCGTCTATGCGTCCATCGTGCAGCACGGCACGCCATCGCACGCCCTCCGTCGTGGAAATTGTCGGGAAGCTGGGCACGTCGGGCAAACGAATTCCGCATGTTTCTGATGCTGAACATCTCGGCACTCGAAAGGGAAACAAGCAAGCAAGTCCGGTCGATTCGGTTGTGGAGCATCGGGAAGGCATTGCGGAGCTTGCTGCGTGGAACTCCGATCCATCTCAGAATCGGCCCGTAGCAATCGATGCAACTGGACAAGCGGAGCGGCAGACGGAGCAATCTTTTTCGGCGGCGGTTGGCCTGGGGCGCGGCCAAAGCGTGGATCTAACGCCCACAGGTTACCCGGGCGAGCCGGAATCGCGGCAGGTTGGGCCATCAGGAATGCGTAGTCTCGATGAGACATCGGAAGAGACTGCGCCTGGTGGACAGGACGCGGCAGATCTCGGCGATGCAGCAAGCACAGCATCGATGACGGCAGCAGGTGCGGGAGACGGGCTTGAGCACCCGGAGAACGCCGGGAGAGCTGCTCCGTCGACAAGCGACCAACGCACGCACGAGAGTTCAAGATCGTCATCGTTAGATTCCGCGTCGAATTCGATCGGCGTAGGTACCAGGGATGATGCCTATGAACGGAGAGCAGAACACGCGGAAGGTCTGCATAACTCCGCGGATGTCTCTCTGAAGCGTGTGAGCGCTCTCGGCGATCAGCTCTCAGCTCAATCATCAACTTCAAGGACACATCTGAGTGCGCGGGATCTTCTACGCGGTGTTTCGAGGGCCCCAAACGGGACATCACCTACGCCATCTGCACCTGCTACGGTCAGCCAGGTTGACTCAGTCTTGAGCTCACTTCGGAATTCTATCCAGAACTCTGAAGGTGAGCCGTCGGGGAGTGTACATACACGAACCTCTGCGGAGATTCGTGGGGCGCAACCGAACACAATTGAAGCTCTTGATGGTTCGCTGCATACTGCGGACCCGCGTTGGATCCAGGCAGGTGGTCATCGCGCCGAGGCTGGGTATCAGGATCCTTCGCTGGGCTGGGTAAGCGTGCGTGCGGAGATGGGCTCTGGCGGCGGCGTGCATGCTTCCGTGATTCCGAGCTCGAGTGATGCGGCGCAAGTGCTCAATGGGCATCTCAGCGGACTCGATGCACACCTTGCGAACCAGCATCTACCTGTGCATCCAGTCACGATATCGCTGTCACAAGAATCTCAGTTCAGCTCTGGTCCTGGTGATGGGAATCAGAGAGAGTATGGCGGACATACAAATCAAAACAATCAGCAGGCATCGCCAGATGATCGCGACACAGCAGGCAGGTCCAAGAGCATTACGACCAGTCTGTTGAGATCGGATGATCAGGGAAGCCGTGAACTGCGGATCCTATCGGCGAGCCCGCTTACGCCCGGTGGCATGTACGTCTCGCTGATGGCATAGGGCAGAGAAGTCGGAAACCGAATTGATTGGAGGAGAGGAACCGGAGATGGCAGCAGCAATGATTGAAAACTGGAATCAGATGTCGGCGCGGGGACGGATCGCAGCAATGAGTACGAACCCGAGTGGACAGGACAGCTCTTCCGGGAGCGGTTCAGCGTCAGTCACGGCCAACGACTTCTTAACGTTGCTTGTTACGGAGATGAAGAATCAGGATCCGACCGCGAACACGGATCCGAACGAGTACATCAATCAATTGGTTCAGGTAAACAGCCTGCAGCAACTCATTTCGATCAACGACACACTCACCAGCACCCTTGGCACAAGCACAAGCCCAGACGCTGCGACGCACAGCGGCTCTAATGGTGCCGGACTCAAGTCAACGGCTGCGGAAACGTCACCCATCCGCGCAATGGCCGAAGCAGCGCAGTCAGATGCGGCTGGAGGCAATTTGAGCTTGCCGGGGGCGAACCCGGATGCTTCGAGACTAGCGTCGGCCTTGTCCCACAAATTGTGAATTGAGACACGTAACACAACGGGCAGCGCTATCAAGAGGAGAAGAGGTATGGCAAGTTTTTACATTCCGTTAACGGGTTTGAACGCTGATTCAACGGCTCTGAATACGATCGCCAACAACCTGGCGAACATGAATACAACCGGATACAAATCGAAGTCTGTGAGCTTTTCCGATCTTTTATACCAGCAGATTGGAGAGGGTGGTTCCGGCGATCCAATCCAGCGCGGATCGGGTACGCAGGTGGCATCGATTGCTACTGATTTTTCCAATGGATCACCAAATTCCACCAACGTGGAAACGAATGTCGCGCTTCAGGGCAATGGCTTTTTTGTTGTAAGTGATGCCGGTAACGCGCTGCTTACTCGTGCTGGAGATTTTTCTCTGGACCGCAACGGCAATCTGATCACCGCGGACGGACTGAGCGTGATGGGTTTTCCCGCCATCAATGGGAAGGTTGACACGACTGCTGCGCTTACACCGGTACATATTCCGGTTGGAGAAGTTGAGTTGCCGATTGCAACAACGAAGTTTGAGATGACGGCTACCTTGAATTCGTCGGCCAACGTCGGAGACACCTTGCCGGGTACGGTGCAGGTTTACGATTCGCTGGGCAACTCATATCAGGCCACGGTGAAGTACACCAAGACGGGAACGAATAACTGGTCGTACAGCGTCAGCCTGCCTGACAGCCTTCAGGCAAGCACCAATGCTGCCAGTGGAACTACCACCTACAATTTCGGCTCAAGCGGCGCGACTATCGCCACGGTGAATCCGGCGACCAATCTGACGATTACAGGGCCCAATGGTGCAGGGGTCTCGAGCACGATCAACGCTCCAACGATCACCGCTGGAGAATCCATCGGCAGCTACGCCACGGCACTCCAGGCTGCCCTGGACGCGGCCGGCATTACAGCAACGGTTACGGCAACGGGCTCACAACTGTCGATCCAGGGTGCAAACCTGACCACCTCGGGTTCCGTGGTTCAGGATCCGGTGGCTTCAGCTGCGGCAACGGGTTCTCTGACCTTCGATTCGAATGGAAACCTCGTAAGTCCTTCGACAGATGTCTCAGGTATCACCTTCTCAGGGCTTTCGCAGGGCGCCTCGAACATGAACCTGACATGGAATCTTTTCGGAGCTGACGGATCTGCAAATATTTCGCAAGTCGATGGGAAGTCGGCGGTATCTTCGACGAGCCAGGATGGATTTGCCAGCGGAATCTACTCAGGGTTTTCCATTGGTTCAGATGGGACCGTTACCGCTACCTTCAAGAATGGGCAGAAGCTCAATGTCGGCCAACTCGCGCTCGGGAATGTGGTGAACCTTCAGGGGTTGAAGGCCCTCGGCAATGGGGAGTATGAAACCACGCTTGCCAGCGGGTCGGCGACCATCGGGACATCGGGTACTTCGGGGCTGGGCACCATGCAGGGCGGAGCACTGGAAGGCTCGAACGTGAACATCTCGGCAGAGTTCTCGAAGCTCATTATTGCTCAGCGCGCTTTCGAGGCGAACTCGAAGGCCATTACAACGTTCGACACAGTAACTCAAGAAACTATAAACATGATTCATTGATGCGCAATGGCAACGAGTTCGGTCATCCCGCTGCATGAACCTATGCGGCGGGATATTTTTGGTGGTGCACATTGACTGGCTTACGCGGACCGTAGAGTATGACTAGGTCAACGAATCCATTTTCACTGTTCGTTTTTCTGACGGAGTCCGGATGAGATTGCCAATTTACGCGGTTGCCATGCTGTTGCTATCGACTGCGCCTGCCTTGACGGCGCAAAGTGTTCCTTCGGCAATTTACACCGATCCTCCGGCTGACGCGGCGCACACGGCAAGCATGGAGGTGCTGCATATTCCGACTCATGGTGTCTTGATTAACGGAGTTATCTATACTCCATCGGGGCCGGGGCCACACCCCACGATTGTCCTCTGTCACGGGTTTCCGGGAAATGAGAAGAATCTTGATCTCGCCCAGGCTCTGCGACGCGCTGGGTGGAACGCGGTGACGTTTAACTATCGAGGGGCTTGGGGGAGTCCGGGATCGTTCCGGTTCTCTCAGAATCTGGAAGACGCGGACGCAGTTCTTGCGTTTCTTCGCGATCCGGCCAACGCTTCGAAATTCGGCGTCGACACGAAGCGAATCGTGCTCGCGGGCCACAGCATGGGTGGATGGGTGACCGTATTAACCGCGGCGCACGATCACGCGTTGGCTGGAGCAGTTCTCATCAGCGCTGCTGATATGGGTTTGATGGGTGGAATCGAGCACAAGAAGCTCGTTGCGCTTACGGCGGATAACATGGAGGCGCTTGCGGGATGCACTCCAGAGTCGCTTGCCACTGAGCTTGGGCAAAATGCCAAAGCCTTCCAGTTTGCAAACGCGGTGGATGGATTGAAGAGCGTTCCGCTGCTTGTTTTGTCCGCAGATGACGGACTGGCTCCGCACACAGATGCGCTGGTGCAGGCACTGGAGGCGAAGGGGGACAAGAATATAAAAGCCATTCATGCTGCAACCGATCACGGATGGTCAGATCACCGGATTTTTCTAGAGACCAGCATCCTGGAGTGGCTGACGAATTTGAAATGAACTTGTTGGATTGCTATGCGGGCCGGGGCGGACGAACCTCGACGAAAACGCCCTTTCCATGCGCCAGCGCATTGGATTCTCCATCGAAGATCGTGGCTTCTACCCAGTGCTTTCGTCCTTCATCGCGAACGATCCGGCCCTCCATGCGAATTGGCGTGCAGGACGGGACCGGGCGGCGGTAGTCCACTTCCAGGTGCCGTGTCATCGCGGTGAGGCCCCGGGCGCGAACCGCCTTGCTCATTGTCTCGTCAAGCAGCGTCGCGATGATTCCGCCGTGCAGAAAACCTGGGTGCCCTTCGAATCGGTCGGGGATACTTACCGGACACACAACGGTTCCATCTTCTTCGGCCAGCAAGAACTGGAGTTGAAGGCCGTGCGGGTTCGCCTCGCCACAGCCGAAGCAGCGATTTTGCGCAGCGTGAGCGAGGGGGGTGAGGTTATCGAAATGCGGTTTCATTGTGGCGAGGCCTTTCCGGCAAGTACGCGCGCAAATACCGGCGCGTCTACGTTGGCCCCGGTCAGAATGATTCCGACCCGCTTGCCACGGTTTGACTCACACTCTTGCATCGCGCCTGCAAATGCCGCGGCCGCCGCACCCTCTGCGAGGTTATGCGTGTCCTGATACACAGCGCACATTGCGGCAGCAATTTCGTCGTCTGTGACCTCGATGATTCGCGAAACATTTCCCCAGATAGCTTCCATGGCGTTTCCGTTTGGCGTGCGGCATGCGAGTCCATCAGCGAGTGCCGTCGCTGCCGGAGCATCCACGATCTTCCGCTGGGAAAAGCTGAGGGCATAGGATGGCGATTTTGCGGCAACCACCCCGATGATCTCCGTGGTCAGGCTGAGTGCATTGCGAACGGCGGCCACTCCGCAGATCGAAGATCCCAATCCAATCGGCACGTACACCGCGTCGAGTTTGGGAACTGCCTCAAGGAACTCGATTGCATATGTCCCGGTGCCCATCACCAAACGCTCGTGGAACGAGTCAATCATTGCGTAGGCTCGCTGCGCCGACAGCGTCCGTGCAAACTCCAGTGACTCCTGGAAGTCCTGCCCGTGTTCTATCAGTTCCGCGCCTTGCGCGACCATCGCACGATTCTTTTCGACACTGTTTTGTTGAGGCACTACAATCACGCATTTGATTCCATTGAGTCGCGCTGCCATGGCTACTCCCTGGCCGTGGTTGCCTCGCGTTGCAGCCACGACGCCTTTGACGGCGGGCTGCGTCGTCTTGAGCCAGTGGATGTAAATGAGCGCGCCCCGAATTTTGAAAGCTCCTACAGGCGGGTGATTCTCATGCTTTATCCATGTCTCGGTGCCAAGGCGCTCATTGAGGAGTGGCCAGCTAAATTGTGGTGTCGGCTGCATGAATTGATACAAAACAGCCTGGGCCTCGCGGACCTGGTCCAGAGAGGGAAGTCTCATGACTCAAGAATACCGAACGAGCGCCGCTTAGAATTGACGGTGTGATCGCCTACTGCAGTGATTCGATTTGGATTCGGCTCAAGGCATTCAGCGGGGTAGTGATTCTGCTGGTGCTGACTCTATGCCTCGGCGCATGTCGCGAAAAGCCGGCGCTAACGCCGCAGCAGATGGAAGGGAAGCATCTGTACCAGATCCGCTGCGCACATTGCCATGAAGAGAACGATCTCTCTTTGAAGAAGGTGCCGCCCGATCTTCACGGCGTGTTCAAGAGCCCGAAGCTGCCCAGTGGCGCTCAAGCGACGGATGCGGAGGTTAAGCGCGTTGTGCTTGCCGGAAAAGGAATGATGCCGGCATTCACGGGCAGATTCGATGATGCGCAGATGTCCGCATTATTGGCTTACCTGCACTCCGGCCTTCGCTGATCCGTCGTAGGCAGATTTTTACTCGTAGCGGATTGCCGTCATCGGATTCACACCCGCTGCACGCCACGCGGGAAAGGCCGAGGCCAAGCTGGCGACGGTTGAGAGTAGCAATGTGGCTCCGAGCAGCAGCAACGGATCGCGCACGCTCTCGGCAGACCAGCTGGCCATGACTTTGTTCAGTGCGAGGGTCAGGATTACACCCGCTACAATTCCGGCGCCGACGCTCACCACCGTCGACCGGAAGACCAGCCCCAGCACGTGCCCACGCTCCGCTTCCAGGGCCATCCGAATTCCGAATTCATTGGTTCGCTGCACGACGGTGTAGGCGACAACGCTGTAAAGGCCCACCGATGCGAGAGCCAACGCCAGGGCAGCGAATGCGCCAAACAGCCAGGCTACCAGTTGTCCGCGTGCGTACTCCGGCAGT
>Ga0157369_10004890_pt1 | contig 15715 bp, 15 predicted proteins | sample C25metaG_FD_113461 | JGI IMG/M metagenome (GOLD analysis project Ga0157369, IMG submission 113461) | Corn rhizosphere microbial communities from Kellogg Biological Station, Michigan, USA - C2-5 metaG | ecosystem: Host-associated > Plants > Roots > Rhizosphere > Soil | place: USA: Michigan... | reverse complement strand
ATGCCCGGGCTTGACCCGGGCATCCATCACTCTTCGAGAGAGTCCTTGCGAAGGGGATGGGTTGCCGGGTCAAGCCCGGCAATGACGAGAGTTGCCCCTGGTCACGAAAGGATCTCCCATGTCAGCCCCGCTTCAGATTGGACTTCTGGTGTTCCCCAAGGTGACGCAACTCGACTTCACGGGTCCCCTGCAGGTGTTCTCCAGCGTGCCCGGCGCGAAGGTGCATCTGATCTGGAAACGGATCGAGCCCGTGAGCAGCGATTCCGTGATGGTGCTGACGCCCACCATCGCCTTCGCCGACTGTCCGCAACTTGACGTCATCTGCGTGCCCGGTGGTGCCGGCGCCGACGACCTTCTCAATGACGAGGAGGTGCTCGAGTTCCTGCGCAAGCAGGCGGTGGCTGCAAAGTTTGTCACCTCGGTCTGCACGGGCTCGCTCGTGCTCGGCGCCGCCGGTCTGTTGAAAGGTTATCGCGCCGCCACGCATTGGACCGCGATGGACAGCCTGAGCTCCTTCGGCGCCATTCCGACCAAGACGAGAGTTTGTACCGATCGCAACCGCGTCACCGGCGGCGGGGTTACCGCTGGTATCGATTTCGCGCTGACACTGGTGTCGATGCTGGTCGACCGGCCGACTGCGGAAGCGATCCAGCTCCGGCTCGAATATAATCCCGCACCGCCCTTCAATTCCGGCTCGCCGGATACCGCAGCACCGGAAACACTGACCCGGTTCAACGAGCGGAGCGCGCCCTTCAAGGCGCGGCGGCAGGAAGCGGTCGCCCGAGCGGCCGCAAGACTGAGTGAGAGCGCATGAGCAAATGACATTTTGACAAAGAAAAAGGCCGCCCGGCGTCCCGGACGGCCTTTCCTTATCTCACGGCGGCGCCACATTTAACGGGCGATCTCAGAACGCTGGTTCCGGGGGGCCTAACTCCCGGCCGTCCTGATCGGGGCCGCTGCTCATCGGGCAGTCGCGATCCTGCTGATCCGATCCGTCGCGATGGTTTCCCATCTCCGTAAGATGATTGTAATAAGCGCCACTCCCGCGAAAGGCGCAACGGCGCATTTTCACCCGCGCCGAGCTGTCCCCGTTATTACCGTTATCCCCAACGCAACTGCAAAAAAGCACGCCTCGTTGGCGCGAGCTTGAGTTGCCCCGCAGCGGGCAAGTCCGTGGTAATTGGGAGCCAGGCAGGCTTGCGCGGTGCCAGGCAAAGCGGAGTTCAGCGGCCAATGAAAGATTTCCTCAACGCGGCCCGACTGCTGCTGCTCGATTTGGCGTCGACAATTGTTTTTCTCATTGTGTTTCTCTTGACGCACAACACCGTCCTCGCGGTCGGTCTCGGAATTGCACTGGGCCTCGCACAGATCGGAATCCAATTCGCCCGTCGAAAGCCGATCGACACCATGGAGTGGCTGAGCCTCTTCCTGGTCGTCGCGGCCGGCACAGCAACGCTGCTCACCAACGATCCGCGCTTCGTGCTGTTCAAGCCCAGCGTGATCTACGCGATTGTCGGCATCGTCATGCTCAAGCCTGGCTGGCTGAATCGCTATTTGCCGGACATCGCGAAAGCGGTCATGCCTGATGTCGCCATGCTGGTGGGCTATGCTTGGGCAGGCCTGATGTTCGCCTCGGCCATCGTGAATGCATTCGTCGCGTTGACCTGCAGCGTCGCGACATGGGCGCTGGTCATGCCGATTTTTGGCTTCGTCAGCAAGGCGACGCTTTTCCTGATCGGATTCGCCGCCATGCGCTTCATCGGCAGGCGGCGCATCCTCGCGATGCCAGAGCCTGAACGTGACGCCCTTCTGGCTTCGACGGGACGCAGCGTGCCGGTGGCCGCGCCCTGATCAACGCCCTCCGGCGTCTATTTGTGCTCGAGCTGCCAAGCGCCATCCCAATCGGCGGACGGCGGATTTTGCGCAAAGCTTTCGATGCGCGCGATCAGCGTCAGCGATGGACCGTCGTTTGGTACCGCCTCCAGCGCCGCGCCGAACGCCTTGCGCGCCTCCTCCCAGCGCCGTGCGCGATAGGCGACGAGCCCCTCGGCATATTTTTCGCGCAGCAATGCCTCCTGCGGCGTTAGCCTGCCCTTGCCTGCCATGATCTCAAAGACGGTCTGCGGCTGGGTCTGGCCGACCACGACCAGGCGATCGACCTCGCGGGTCTCGATGTCGGCCCGGCAGATCTTCTGCGTCGCTTCCGAGATCAGGCAGCGGCAGCCATAGACCTTGTTGGCGCCTTCGAGCCGCGACGCCAGGTTCACCGTGTCGCCCATCACCGTGAAGCTCATCATGTAATCGGAGCCGATGCTGCCGACCAGCGCATCGCCGGTGGCGATCCCGATCCTGATGTCGCACTCGGCGGGAATCGAGCGCACGCCGAGCCGCTCGGGCAATTCCCGCCGCAACTTTTCGACGCTGCCGATCATGTCGACGGCGGCAAGGCAGGCGAAATTGGCCTGCTCGACCTCCTCGATGAAGGGAGGACCCCAATAGGCCATGATGGCGTCACCGATATATTTGTCGATGACGCCGCGATGGGCGTGGATCGGCTCGGACATCACGGACAGATACAGGTTCATGATCTTGACCAGCCCCTGCGGCGTGACGCCCTCGCTGAGCGCGGTGAATCCCTTCATGTCGCAGAACATCACGGTCATGACGCGGCGCTGGCCTTCGGTGGCCGCAAGCGCGGACTTATCGAGCAGTCCGTCCGCGATGCGCGGGTCGACGTAGCGGCCAAATGTCTCGCGGACTTGCTGGTTCTGGCGCAGGCGCTCGATCATGCGGTTGAAAGCAGCCGAAAGCTCGCCGATCTCGTCGCGGGTCGTGACCTTGATCGACTGGTCCAGGCGGCCGGCCTCGACCTCGCGCGTGCCCTGCAATAGTTGCAGCACCGGCCCCGTGATGCCGCTGCCGACCATCATGGCGAACACAAAGCCGAGCACCGCCGCAATCGCCGTCACGATGCCCGAGATCAGGATGGTCTGCTGCTGCTGGTGCATGACGGCCCTCGCACTCGCATGCACCTGTTTCAGCATGTCGGTGCGGATGCCGTCGATCTTGCGATTGAATTCGGTCCTCAACTCGTCGGCACGGGCCAGTGTCTCCCGGGCGCCGGCGAAATCGTGGGCATCGAGCTGCTTGAGCACACGCGCGTCATGTTCGTTAAGGCGCTGGCGCAGGTCGCTGACCGCATTTTCGATGCGGTCGTCGAGGCGGCCGAGCGCGGCATTGTCCGAAGGTGTCGAGGGATCATCGATGATCGCCTCGATCAGCTCGCGCGCCTTCTGGGCTTCGCGGTCGATCTCCGGGTCGAGCGCCTGGACGGTTTTCAGATGTTCAGCGTAGCTCGCCTCATCCGGCGGGTTCTGCATCTTGGCAACGATCATCTGGCGCAGCGCCAGCGAGCGCTCGAGCGAGCGGACATCGGCACGCGCGAGATCGCCATAGGCGAGCACGTAGCGGTTGCTGAGTTCATCGAGCAGATGCCCGACCCGCGCGGCCATCACCATCGACAGAACCGAGGTGACGACCGCCAGAACGATCAGGCCGGCGGCAATACCGACAATCTTTTGCTTGATGGAATTTCGAAACATTGGCGGAGGGTCAAAACATGGAGCACGTCACAGAATGGCAAGCTTCCGCGACGAGCGAAAGCTATACCGATTCTGCGACAGCACACCCGCGCGCCCGCACCGGCAGAGAATCTCGCCATGCCAACGGCTTGGAGAGGTTATTTCGCGTACTGCCCGAAAAGTCGGGGCTGGCCGCGCGCCCTCAGCTTCCGGGTGTCCAGGGCTGGTAATCGCCGGTCGCCTTGGGGCGGCGGCCGCTTGCCATCGTCGAGCCGGAGGGCCGGTAGGCGTTGGGCGTGCCGGTCTGGTTCGGCAGATGCGGCTTTTCCCATTCGCGAGGCACGTATTTGACCTCGGTCGGCGGCTTCTCGACCATGTGATGGATCCAGCCATGCCAGTCCGCCGGAATCCGGGTCGCCTCGGCGTAGCCATTATAGATCACCCAGCGCCGCTCGAAATGCAGGGTCGGATCGATCGCCCCGCCCTTGGTGCGGTAATAGCGGTTACCCTGCTCGTCCTCACCCACCAGTTCACCGTAGCGCCAGGTCCACAACTGGGTGCCAAAGGTCTGGCTATTCCACCAGGTGAAGATCTTCAGGAAGAACTGTTTCATGCGGCTGACCGATCGATGCTCCGTTGCGCCCTGATGCCATCCGCACGCGGAATTGTCCAGTAACGTCCACTTTGTCGCAGGCCCGTTCATCCCGCGTACAGCTACCCGGCGCGAGCCTTCGTCATAGCTCGATTTCGCCTGGGGGCAAGGAACGTCCAACTCTGCGGGAGGTTAGACGTTGGACCATCAGGATGGAGACTAACATGACAAGTTCGAAACTATTGGCCAGCGCCGCGGCGCTTGCCCTGCTCGTCGCAGCCCCCAGCGCCAGCTTCGCCTTCGGCCGTGGCGGTGGTGGTGGTCACGGCGGTGGCGGCGTGCACATGGGCGGCGGCGGACATTTCGGCGGTGGCGGCGGCATGCACATGGGAGGCGGCATGCGCATGGGCGCCGCGCCCATGGGTGGCGCCCACTTTGCTGCAGCACCGGCGGCGCGCGCAAACTTTGCTGCAGCACCAGCGGCGCGTGGAAACTTCGCGGCCGCAGCGCCGGCAGCACGGGTCGGCACTGGCCCCGGTTGGACCGGCGGACGCACCGCCTGGAACGGCGGCTGGCGCGGTGGTGACTTTCATCATCGCCGGCACTTCTTCCCCGGCGCATTCGCCGCTGGTGCGTTGGTCGGCGGCGCCCTCGCCGCTGACTCCTACGCCTACTACGGCGGTCCGGACTATTATTATGGACCGGATTACTATGGTGACGACACCTACTACGACACAGGTCCGGAGGTTGCGGTCGTGCCGGGTGGCGGCGACGACGCCAGCTATTGCGCGCAACGCTATCGGTCCTACGACCCGGCCTCAGGCACCTATCTCGGCTATGACGGCCAGCGGCACCCCTGTCCCTAAGTCCTGTCGAGCCATCTGATTGCAAAGGGCGATGCAGCCGTCTGCGTCGCCCTTTTTGCATGGGAAAGCGTTCGCACTGCGGCCCATATGTTGAATACCATGCACTATGTTCCCTCGCGCGGGCGTCGGATGTGGGAATCCTGCAACCGTGGGCGCTGTTCGCCATTTATCGTCCGCATTTGATGTCTCGGAAATTGACCCGCGGCGCGATTCGCTAGTACGCCCTATGGAGGCAGGCTTTCCGTTGAGGGTTTGCGACGTCGCCCGGAAGGTCAGAACGTTTCGATGCTGCCGCAGCGTGTCATTCTCGGAATTGGGCTTGCGGTACTCCTCATCATCAGCGCGGCCTCGATCAGCCTCGACATCAAGGCGAGGTCGGATGCCGCCTGGATTGCGCACACATTCGAGGTGATGAACAAGCTTTCGGATGTCCGCCTGTTGGTCCTCCGCGCCGAAAGCTCGGCGCGCGGATATGGCCTCAACGGCGAGGCGAACTTCAATAATGAGTTTCGCGAGGCTGAGGAGCGGATCGCCCCGGCTTTTGCCGAGCTGAAACAGCAGGTCCGCGACAATCCCGACCAGGTCAAACGGCTGGAAGGCGCCGAAAAGATCGCCGAGCAGCGCCTCGCGATCAGCCGCGAGCTGATTGCGAAGAAGAAGATCGGCGACACCGACGGCATCAACACGATGTTTGCGAGCGCGACAGGCCACGCCCTGATGCGGCAGCTCAACGATCAATTCGATAGCGTGATTGCCGCGGAAGAGCACCTGCTCGACCTGCGTGCCGCGCGCTCGCAGCGAACAGGCACTGTCCTGATCTCGATCGATCTCGCCGGTGCCAGCCTGATCCTGCTGCTCGTGGCAGTGCTGATGCGCGAAGGCCGCCAGTTGCAGACGTCTCTCAGCGCCTCGGAGGCAGAGAAGCAATCGCTGGAAGCCGCCGTCGCCGAACGCACCGAGCATCTGCTCGCAGCTCAGGAGGAAATGCGACTTTCGACGTCGGTCTTGAAGAATACCGTGCACAGCATGGCCGAAGCGGTGCTGGTGATCGATCCGAAGGGCGACATCGTCCTGTCCAACCCGGCCGCGGAAAAGATGCTGCGCTACCGGCCTGGCATGAACGTGAACAATTTGCGCGCGCTGAGCAACGTGTTCCATGCCGACGGCGCCACGCCGTTGCCCTTGGAGGACTTCCCGGCGTCACGGGTGCTGCGCGGCGAAGAGTTCGACGAGCAGGAGATCGTGATCCGCCCGCTCCGCGGCGGCGATCAGATCGATCTCGTGATCTCGGGCCGGCCGCTGCGCGAGAAGAGCGGCGCGATCAGCGGCGCGGCGCTGGTCTATCACGACATCACCGCCTCGCGCGAAACCGAGCGCAAGCTGATCGAATCGCAGAAGCTCGAGGCGATCGGCAAGCTCACCGGCGGCGTCGCGCATGACTTCAACAACATGCTGACCGTGATCACCGGCACCACGGAGACGCTGGTGTCACGCTTGAGGAACCAGCCGGATCTCGTCGCGGTCGCCCGCCTGATCGATGATGCGGCCGAACGCTGCGGCGAATTGGTCAAGCATCTGCTCGCCTTTGCCCGCAAGCAGCCCTTGCGGCCGCATAATGTCGACCTCAACAAGGCAGTGCTGGATGTCGCCAAGCTGCTGCGGCCGACGCTCGGCCAGCAGATCGAGATCGGCACCGTCCTCGGCAAGGACGTGAGCCCCGCGCATATCGATCCCTCCCAGCTTGCGAACGCCGTGATCAACATGGCCATCAACGCGCGCGATGCGATGCCTGATGGCGGCAAGCTCCTGCTCGAAACCGCCAATGTTGAGCTCGACGAGGCCTATGCCGCCGCCAATCCGGGCGTGCAGGCGGGCCCTTATGTGATGCTCGCGATCAGCGACACCGGCACCGGCATGAACCCGGAGGTGCGCGAACGCGTGTTCGAGCCATTCTTCACCACCAAGGCAGTCGGCCATGGGTCGGGGCTTGGCCTTTCCATGGTGTATGGCTTCGTCAAACAGTCCGGCGGGCATATCAGAATCTACAGCGAGGAAGGTCACGGCACCACGATCCGCCTCTATCTGCCGCCGGCGCGCGGCACGGTGGACGTGATCACCGCAGACAGCGAGGCGGTGTCGCGCGGCAGCGAGATCATTCTGGTCGTCGAGGACGATCCGATGGTGCGAAATTTCGTGACCAACCAGCTAACGAGCCTCGGCTACAAGACCATCGCCGCAAGCGACGGACCTGCGGCGATGGCGATCGTCGACCGCGGCGAGCCGTTCGACCTGCTTTTCACGGATGTGGTGATGCCGGGCGGCATGAGCGGACGCACGCTGGCCGAAACCGTAGCCAGAAAGCGGCCGAACCTCAAAGTGCTCTACACCTCCGGCTACACCGATAGTGCCGTCGTGCATCACGGCCGGCTCGACGAAGGCGTGCTGTTGCTCACAAAACCATATCGCAAGCCGCAGCTCGCCAGGATGGTGCGGCAGGCGCTGGATGGCGGCACCTAGCTCCGGGTTCCGCCGATCCGGCCACGGTTGCCGATCGCGCGAGCGACCTTTCAGCACGTTGTCAACCTGAGGCTGCTGATCTAGCTTCGTCGAAGGTCGGCGGATCTGGTTCCGGTGCGGTCCCTGGTGTTATCCCGTGCGGATCGCAGCGGGCGGATCCTGGAGAGACGTCCTCATGGGCAAGGTCCCGGTCAGCGAGCGTCGGTTCTCCTACGGGTCGGCAATCGTCGACAGCATCGACGCGCTCAGAAATCCCGTCGACGGCGCGGAGGCCGAGATCGTCCAGATCGGCGCCGGCCGGCTTACAGGTCGGATCGTGCGAGCCACCATCGGCGACGTCGGATTCAGCCGGGGATCATTCTCCGTTCCCATCAGAGCCGCCGGCGTGTTCAGTCGCACCAAACTGACCGTCGGAGCCCTCCTCGCCTGCGATGGCATTCTCAAGGCATGGAGCGATCCGGTCGCGCCGGGAGAAATCCTGGTGGTCCCTCCCGGATTCGATCACCACAGCGTCTACTCCGGGCCAGCGACGTTCGTCGGCCTGTCCATTGATTCGATCGAGCTGGCGCTGCTCTACGGCGAGCATAGTCCGCTTTCCGATCCTGATTTCTGGAACAGGCGCCGTCACTACCGCCCGAGGGATCCGGGCGCAGCAGCCGACATCGACCGGCGGCTAAAAGCGGTGTTCGCGCAACTTGCCCGAAGGAAGCTGCCGCCTCCTTCCACCGCCAATCATCTGAAGAGATGTGTCATCGAAGCGTTCGCCGGCCATCTGGCCGACGCAACCAAGATGGAAAGGTCCACGCCGATCGCGCCGGCGATGAAGATCGTGAGCGAGGCGGAAAACTATATCCGCCAGCAATCGCACGCCGCCGTCCACATCTCAGAGTTGTGCAGCCATCTGAAAATCTCTCGCCGGACGCTCCACCGATGCTTCGAGGACGCCATCGGGCTGGGACCGAGCACGTTTCTGCGGCAGAAGCGCCTATCCCTGGTCCACTCCGCGCTGAGGCGATCCGATCCCGAAGAGACACTGGTGACCGACGTCGCTACCCAATTCGGCTTCGTGGAGCTAAGCCGTTTCTCCCAGCAATATCGAGAGATGTTCGGCGAGTATCCGCACGAAACGCTGCGGCGCTGACCCGCTAAACTTTTCCTCGACCTCTTACGATCCGCGTCAATTCGGCGCGCAGGTTGGTGGCACAGAACGCATACTCGGTACGGTTGATCGGATGTAGGCTCTGCGGCTTCGGGCGACGCAGCAGGGGACGTTCAATGCTGGTCAATACGGAACGGGCGCCCGAGAACAGCGCGCCGATCGGTATGGTCTGGATTTCAGGCGGCACCTTCCGCATGGGCTCGGACGAGCACTATCCGGAAGAGGCTCCCGCGCACCGCGTGAGCGTCGACGGGTTCTGGATCGATCCGACCCCTGTCACAAACCGCCAATTCAAGGCGTTCGTCCGGGCGACAGGCCACGTCACCACCGCGGAGATCGTGCCGGATGCTAAGGATTACCCGGGCGCGCTGCCGGAGATGATCTACGCCGGCTCGCTCGTCTTCGCCCCGACGCCTGGAATCAGAAGTCTCGACGACTGGAGTCAGTGGTGGATCTTCATGAAGGGCGCCGACTGGCGGCACCCCTACGGTCCCAAGAGCCGGATCAAGGGCCTCGACGACCATCCGGTCGTCCACGTCTCCTACCCCGACGCCCGCGCCTACGCCGAATGGGCCGGCAAGGACCTGCCCACGGAAGCCGAGTGGGAGTTTGCGGCCCGCGGCGGACTTGAGGGAGCAGAGTACGCGTGGGGCGAGGAGCTCACGCCGGGCGGTCGGCACATGGCCAACCTCTGGCAGGGACTGTTTCCGATCCAGAACGCCGTCGCCGACGGCTTCGAGCGCACCTCGCCGGTCAAGGCCTTCCCTCCGAACGGCTATGGTCTCCACGACATGATCGGCAACGTCTGGGAATGGACCTCCGACTGGTGGTCCTCCCATCATGGTCCGGACGCTCCGAAGGCCTGCTGCATCCCCGCCAATCCGCGCGGCGGCCCCGAGGGCGCCAGCCTTGACCCATGTCAACCCAACATCCCCATCCCGCGCAAGGTTCTGAAGGGCGGCTCGCATCTCTGCGCGCCGAACTACTGCCGCCGCTATCGGCCGGCAGCGCGCCACGCCGAGCCCGTCGACACCTCGACCAGCCATGTCGGCTTTCGCTGCGTGCTGCGCAGGCCCGTCGACGTCGATCTTGACTCGTCTTGAGGAACTTTCGAACCATGTAAGGAGCGTCCAATGAGTGCTGAAGCGAAGGACAAGAAGACTTCTGAAGCCGGCCGCCCGGCCATCGATCGTCGCGACCTGTTGCTCGGCACCTCGACGCTTGTCGCCGCAGCGACGCTGACGTCCGGTGCGCTGGCACAGGCGCAGAAGGCCGCGCCGGCCGCGGTGCCGACACCGATACCGACGGCATCCGGACGCAAGCCCAACATTCTGGTGATCTTCGGAGACGACATCGGCCAGTCCAACGTCAGTGCATACACGTTCGGCCTGATGGGATATCGGACGCCGAACATCGACCGCATCGCCCGGGAAGGCATGATGTTCACCGACTACTACGCCGAGCAGAGCTGCACGGCGGGCCGCTCGTCCTTCATCACGGGCCAGTGCACGCTGCGCACCGGACTCTCCAAGGTAGGCATCCCCGGCGCCACAGTGGGGCTGCAGGCGCGCGATGCAACCATCGCCGAGTTGTTGAAGCCGATGGGCTACGCCACCGGTCAGTTCGGCAAGAACCATCTCGGCGACCGCAACGAATATCTGCCGACGGTCCACGGCTTCGACGAGTTCTTCGGCAACCTCTACCATCTCAACGCCGAGGAGGATCCGGAAGGCCATTTCTATCCGCAGGATCCGGCCTTTCGGGAAAAGCTCGGCCCGCGTGGCGTGCTCCGCTGCAAGGCCACCGACAGGGACGATCCGACGGAGCAGCCACGCTGGGGTAAGATCGGCAAACAGACGATCGAGGATACCGGGGCGCTGACGAAGAAGCGCATGGAAACCATCGACGACGAGACCTCGTCGGCTGCGATCGACTTCATCAAGCGGCAGACGCAGGCGGGCACGCCGTTCTTCTGCTGGTATAACTCAACCCGCATGCACCTTCGCACCCATGTGCGCGCCGAGCATCGCGACAAGCCGGGCCTTAACTCCCGGACCGAGTATGCCGACGGCATGATCGAGCACGACGGGACCGTCGGGACGCTTCTCAAGACGCTCGACGATCTTGGCATCGCGAACGACACCATCGTGCTCTACACCACCGACAACGGCCCGCATGCGAACACCTGGCCGGACGCGGCTACAACGCCCTTCCGGAGTGAGAAGGACACGAACTGGGAGGGCGCCTTCCGCGTGCCGTGCATGATCCGTTGGCCGGGTCACATTCCGGCCGGCACCGTCTCGAACGAGATCGTCAGCGGGCTCGACTGGATGCCGACCCTGCTGGCCGCCGTCGGCGAGCCCGACGTCAAGGAGAAGCTGCTCAACGGCTATCAGGCCGGCGCCAAGAATTTCCGGGTGCATCTCGACGGATACAACCAGCTTCCGTATTTGACAGGTCAGCAGCCGACCGGCGCCCGCCATGTATTCATCTACTTCAATGACGACGGCGACCTCGTCGCGATGCGCTACGACAACTGGAAGGTCGTCTTCGAGGAGCAGCGCGCCCCAGGCACGCTGCGGATCTGGGCGGAGCCGTTCACGAAGCTGCGGATGCCGAAGATGTTCAACCTGAGAGCCGATCCCTACGAACGCGCCGACATCACGTCGAACACCTATTACGACTGGATGATCTCCGACGCCTCGGGCGTCTTCATCGCTGCGCCACCCGTGGTGGCCCAATTCCTCGCGACCTTCAAGGATTACCCACCGAGCCAGCGGCCGCAGAGCTTCAGCATCGACCAGATCGTCGAGAAGATGGAGAAGAGCTTTGCGTCGACCCAAAATGATTGATGTGGTGCGCCGGCCGGCGGCGGTTGCGGCCGGCGTTTTGCTATGACGACAGTCAAGGAACGAAGCTTTGACCGACCATGGTGAGAGACGCGATGTCTTCAGACATGCCGTCAGTGCAATGACGGAAAGAAAATAAGGAGGGTACGATATGTTTGTTCGAATGCGTGCAGTGCAGGTCGTGACTTCCGTTTTGGCGCTTGCGACCGGCGTCTTAGTCTCGAGCGGGATCGGCCTTGCGGCTCCAGTGCCGCCGGCGGCCATCGACCGAAGCGCAACGGCATCGCCCGACCTCATCGAGGCGCGCGCCGCCGTTCGCCGCGGCGGTGTCGCCGTCGGTCCGCGCGGCGGCGCAGTCGTTCATCGGGGCGGCGCCGTGGTCGGGCCTCGCGGCGGTGCCTATCGCGGCCGAACCGCCGTGGTCGGTCCTCGCGGCAACGTCGCCGTCCGCAGCACGACTGCCGTCGGGAGGCGCGGCGCATGGGCGCGTCCTGGATGGTACCGATGGCCCGCGGGCGGAGCTATCGCGGCTGGCGCAGCACTCGGGTTCGTGACTGCGGCAACAGCCGTCGCCTGGGCAGGCGCGGCGCCGGCACCGGGCATGTGCTGGTACTACACCGACCCGTCCCGGACGCAGGGATTTTGGGACTATTGCCCATAGCGGCGGAGCACTGACGAACGGGGAATGCCCGTCATGAGCGACTACGACATCTTCGCCTGGATCGTGCTGGTCATCCTGCTCGCTGTCATCGTGCTGGTGTTCTGGCTGATGGGTTCGCTGCCGGGGCATGTCGCGAGACGACGTGGACATCCCTGGCCGGAAGCCGTCACGGTCGCCGGGTGGATCACCCTGATCTTCGGCTTCGCTCTCTGGCCTCTCGCGCTGATCTGGGCCTATGTCGACGTGCCGGCCCGGCGAACCATGGAGTCGCGGCCATGATGATCGCCCTGATGGCGGTATACGTGGCGCTGCTCTTCACGCTGGTATGGGTCGGCATCATCCGCATGAACGCGTTCTGGAAGGCCTCGCCGCTGATCGTGTTGCTGCTGCTCAATCTCGGCCTGTTCATCCCGATGGGCTGGGGCGCGCCGCAGGGACCTGCTGTGGCGGTGCGCAACGCCGTCTCGATCGTGCCCGACGTCGCGGGCGAAGTCACCGACGTGCCGGTCGCCGCCAACACGCCGCTGAAGGCCGGCGACATCCTGTTTCGAATCGATCCCACCCCTTATGCCGCGCAGGTGAAGGCGATCGATGCGCAGCTCAAACTGTCCAAGACACGCCTGGCCCAGATGACGCAATTGTTCGAGCGCGACTCCGGCCGCGGCTTCGACGTCGAGCAGCGCCAGTCCGAAGTCGACCAGCTCTCCGGCCAGCTCGAGGGCGCGCAGTGGAATCTCGACAAGACCATCGTGCGCGCTCCCTCCGACGGCTACGTCACCAACGTCGCCTTGCGCAAGGGGGCGCGGGTCGCGAACCTGCCGCTCTCGCCGGTGATGGCCTTTATCGATACGTCGGACACGCTGATCGGCGTCGAGATCGACCAGATCGATGCGCGCTACGTCAGGCCCGGTCAGGAGGTCGAGGTCACTTTCAAGTTCGTGCCCGGCCACGTTTACGGCGGACGGGTCGAGAGCATCCTGCAAGCCATTTCGACTGGCCAGACCCAGGTCTCGGGCCAGGCGGTCGCGCCCAGGGAGTTCGCGGCCTCGCCGTTCGTGGCCCGCGTCAAGCTCGACGATGACGCCTTTGCCGCGCGGCTGCCGGCGGGCGCGACCGGGACCGCCGCGATCTTCACCGACCACGTGAAGGTCAGCCACGTCATCCGTCGCGTGCTGCTGCGGCAGGTGGCGATCTTGAACTACGTGAATCCGTTCTGAGGGGAGATCGCGATGAGGTTAGCATTCATGTTTGCAGGCGTGAGCGCATTCGCGCTCGCCGCAATGCCGCAGGCCGCGCGCGCCGACGCCGGCGGCGTCAGCTTCTGGCTGCCGGGTGCCTTCGGAAGTCTGGCCGCGGCTCCGGTCGTGCCTGGATGGGCGTACTCGACGATCTACCTGCATCTGCAGGCCAACGCCGGCGCCACGCAGAACTTCGTTACCAGCAACGGCGTGCGCGGCTCCGTGGTCACGGGCCTATCCGCAACAGCCAACGCGCTCGCCGTCGGCATCACCTACACCTCACCGACCCCAGTGCTCGGCGGTCAGGCTGGCATCAGCCTCCTGACCGCACCGGGCAATGTCGGAGCTGCCATCGGGGCCACGCTGACCGGGCCCGCGGGAAACACTATCTCGGGCGTGGCGACGGACAACCGGACCACCGTCTCCGACGTGCTCTACCAGGGCACCCTGAAATGGAACCAGGGCGTCAACAACGAGATGGTCTACATCGTGGGCAACATCCCGAGCGGCACCTACGATCCAAACCGGCTCGCCAATCTGAGCTTCGGGTTTGTCGGCTACGATGTCGGCGCGGGCTACACCTATCTCGACCAGAAGACTGGGCATGAGTTCTCGGCGGTCGCCGGCGTCACCTACAGCCTGCCGAATCCGTATCTGCAGTACCAGAACGGCGTCGACTTCCATCTCGACTGGGGCGCTTCGCAGTTCATCAGCAAGAACGTTCACGTCGGTCTCGTCGGCTACTACTTCCAGCAGCTCACGGACGACACCGGACCTGGCGCCAAGCTCGGCGGTTTCAGAGGGCAAGCGGTAGGTCTCGGCCCCCAGATCGGATTCATCATCCCGCTGTCGAAGGATTATCAGGGCTACCTAAACATCAAGGGCTACAAGGATCTGGAGACCGAGAACCGCGCCAAGACCTGGAGCACCTGGGTGACGTTCGCGATCTCGCCGGCGCCGCCGGAGTCTGCGTCGGCCAAGCCAATAGTCAGGAAATACTGATCTTGTGAGTGTGAAGGTCAACGCTGGTGATGGGCGAGCTGAAACCACATCTTTCCCTTTGGAGGCAGAGGCTAAGTGTCGTACCGGATGGTATGGCTCAGGACCGACCTGCAAACACTCATTCTGGCAGACAACGACCTGACCGAGATTTCGGAACGTGTGGGCAATCTCAGCCAGCTTCGGATACTCGACCTTGGCCACAACAGGCTGGGGGGCGCCCCTTCTTCAGTCGAAAAATTCCACCGCGCCCGTCTCGAGATTGTACATGGCCCCGGCGATCTTGATGCCGCCCTTGGACTCCAGCTCGGCAAGCACCGGACTATCTTTGCGAATGTTGGCGACGGTCATCTCGACATTCTTTCGCGCAACCGCGTCGACGAACGCATAGTTCTTCGCCGATCGTTCGCCGGTGGAAGTCGTCGCTTCAACCGCCGGCTTGATCCTGGCGAGAAGTCCCGTCAGATTGCCGAGCTCGGCGTTGTCGATCGCACCTTTGATTGCACCGCAGGCGGTGTGCCCCATGACGAGGACGACTTTAGCGCCGGCCAGCTTGCACGCGAACTCCAGGCTACCGAGAATATCTGGATTTTCAATATTGCCGGCAACACGGCTATTGAAGATGTCGCCGATGCCGAGGTCCATGATGACCTCCGCCGGCGCGCGCGAGTCGATGCAGCTCAGCAGCGCCGCCGCCGGATATTGACCCGACGCGCTTGCCTTTTGCTCTCGCAGATAATTCCGTTCCTTCCTTTCGCCCTTCTGAAAGCGCTTGTTTCCTTTCTTCATTGCCTGGATGATCTGCTCCGGCGTCAGCTTCTCGCGCTGCTCCTTCGTAAGAGCATCTGCCCGCGCCTCACCCGGCAGCAACACGCTACCACCGCTCATTCCGATCGTGGCCGCTGCGCCTGTCATCTTGAGAAAATTCCGGCGACCAAAACAATTACAATTCTGCGGATGTCCGAACTTCTGGGGCATGGTGTTCTCCGATCCGAGAGTTGATCTGCAATCTAACCATTGCATTTTTCAAGCGACGCGCCGGTGCGAAGCCTAGCAGTGGCCGGCGTTTCAAAGTGGCTTAAGCCACGATGATGCAATCTATAGCTGAAAATGGGCTTGCGTGGCAGCCTTAAACGGCTTCGCCATTTTGCGGCGGGCTGCAGCTTCTTTGAAATTCTGAACGCGCGGATTGGATCGCGAAGAACGCGGCACAATCGTGTTGCGCTCGTATCGGATCAGCGGGCGATCGCACT
>Ga0157369_10004888_pt1 | contig 15717 bp, 4 predicted proteins | sample C25metaG_FD_113461 | JGI IMG/M metagenome (GOLD analysis project Ga0157369, IMG submission 113461) | Corn rhizosphere microbial communities from Kellogg Biological Station, Michigan, USA - C2-5 metaG | ecosystem: Host-associated > Plants > Roots > Rhizosphere > Soil | place: USA: Michigan... | reverse complement strand
GCCGGCCGGCGCGGCGGCTGGCGCGAACGCGTCGCAGGGCGAGGTCGAGCGCCGGATCACCGCCATCTGGGCGACGGCGCTCGGCCTCGAGCTGGACGCTGACCAGAACTTCTTCCAGTTCGGCGGGAACTCCCGGCTCGCATTGCAGGTGATGGCCGATATCCAGGATGAATTCGACCTGGAGCTTCCCGTCCGGCTGATATTCGAGCGGCCAACGGTAGCCCGGCTTTCCGCGGCCGTGGCAGGGCTCATGGAGCCGGAATGACGTCGGCGGCGGACATACGCACCCAGACCCCTTGAACAGGAGACCAGGGCATGACCATCGGGGATGTCAATCAGACCAGCACCGACGCTACGCAGTCGCTGCGACGGCATCCAGGGGCCCGTGGCAGGCGGCGCCTGCGGATCGCGCCCGTAGACCGGGAAGGACCGCTGCCCTTGTCGTTCGGGCAGCAGCAGATGTGGTTCCTCAACCGGATGGAACCCGATAGCCCGGAGTACCTGATCCCGCTCATCCTCCGGCTGCGCGGCCCGCTGGACCCGGATGCGATGTCCGTCGCCATCGACGCCATCATCGAGCGCCACGAAATCCTGCGCACCCGGTACGCGCTGGCCGGCACCGAGCCGGTCCAGGTCATCGGCCCGGTATGGCCGGACACCCTCACCGTCACCGACTTGCGCGAAGCGCCGGACGGGGAACGCCAGGCAATGCGGCTCGCCGAGCAGGACGCGTCCGCGGGCATTGACCTTGCCCGGGAGTGGCCACTGCGGGCACGCCTCATCCGCATCGCGGACGACGATCACCTCCTGGTGGTGATCTTCCACCACATCGCCTGCGACGCCTGGTCGCTGCGAGTGTTCGCCGAGGACCTCAGCGCCTGCTACCGCTCGGCAATCGCCGGTGACCCCTGCCCGCTGGAGCCGCTGCCGATCCAGTACGCCGACTTCGCCGCCTACCAGCGCGACCTCGCGGCCACGCCCGCGATGGAGCGGAGCATCGAGTACTGGCGCAATCAGCTGGCCGGCCATGAGCGGGTCGACCTGCCCGCCGACCGGCAGCGTCCGGACACCCGCAGCTGGCAGGGAGACGCCATTCCCGTCCGCATCCCGGAGCCGCTCGCCGACGCCGTGCGCGAGCTCGCCCGCGCGCACGGCGTGACCGCGTTCACGGTGCTGCTGGCGGCCTTCCAGGCGCTCCTGGCCCGTTACACCGGCCGGCCGGACGTCGTGGTCGGGACGGTGGCCACCGCGCGGACCCGCCCGGAACTGCAGCGGCTGATCGGCTACGGGATCAACAACCTGGTCCTGCGCGGCCAGTGGCCGGGCGACCTGGCCTTCTCGGAGCTGATCACGCTCACCCAGGTCGTCCTGCTGGACGCCCTTGACCACCAGCAGGTCCCGTTCGCCCAGCTGGTCGACAAGCTCTCACCCGAACGAGACCTGTCGCGCACCCCGTTGTTCCAAGTCTCCTTCATCATGGCCGAGCCGAAGGTCCTCGGAATCGACCTTCCCGGGATCGCGGCCCAGTCACTGGAGGTGCCCTGGCGGACGGCCAAGTTCGACCTGTCCCTGCAGATGGAGGAGGTAGCCGAGGGAGCCATCAACGGGCAGCTGGAATATGCGACCGCGCTGTTCGACCGGGACACCGTCGAGAGAGTGGGCCAGCACCTGGTGCGGCTGCTGGCCCACGCCGCGTCCCGGCCCACCGCGATGGTCGGAGCGCTGGAAATCCTCGGCGAGGACGAGCTGGCCGTGGTCCGCGACCGCCAGCGCGAGGCGCAGGCCCCGGCTCCCGCAGGCCAGCGCTCGGTCGCCGATGCCTTCGAGGCCCAGGTGCGGGCCACGCCAGCGGCGGTCGCGGTCGTCTGCGGTGACGTCACGCTGAGCTACGCCGAGCTGAACCGCCGGGCCAACCAGCTAGCCCATCACCTGCGCAGCCTCGGCGCCGCACCGGACACGCTGGTCGGAGTGTGCCTGGAGCGCGGTGTCGACGTGGTGATCACCTTGGTGGCGGTGCTGAAGTCCGGGGCGGCCTACCTCCCGCTGGACCCCTCCTACCCCGCTGACCGGCTGACCTTCATGGTCGCCGATGCCGGAGCGCGGATCGTCGTCACCCAGAGCGCCTACGTGCCGCTGGCCGCGCAGGTGCACCCGGGTGAGCTGGTGGTGCTGGATCGGGACGAGTCCGCCATCACCCGGCACTCCCCGCTCGACCCGCAGCGGGCCACCTGCGCCGACAACCTCAGCTACGTCATCTACACATCGGGATCCACCGGCCGGCCCAAGGGCGTGTGCGTGACCCACGGCAGCGTGCTGCGCCTGTTCACGGTGACCCAGCGGCACTACGGGTTCGACCACACCGACGTGTGGTCGCTGTTCCACTCCTACGCGTTCGATTTCTACGTGTGGGAGATGTGGGGCGCGCTGCTGTACGGCGGCTGCGCCGTCGTGGTCCCGTTCCACGTTGCCCGCTCTACTGACGACTTCCTGAACCTGCTGGTCAAGCACAAGGTAACGGTGCTCAGCCAGACGCCCTCGGCGTTCCGCGCGCTGATCCGGTTCGCCGCCGACGGCGATGAGCGGATCGCCCGGCTGAAACTCCGCTATGTGATCTTCGGCGGCGAGAAGCTGCAGATCCCGGAGCTTCGGCCGTGGGCCGCGCGCCTCGGCCTGGACAGCCCGGCGCTGGTGAACATGTACGGGATCACCGAGACGACGGTGCACACCACCTACCACCGGCTTACCGGGCAGGATCTGGGCTCGGCCGCCAGCCCCATCGGAGGACCGCTCAGCGACCTGCGCATCTACCTGCTTGACCCGCATGGCCGCCTAGTGCCGGTCGGGGTCCCCGGGGAGATCCACGTCGGCGGAGCCGGGCTGGCCCGGGGCTACCTGAACCGGCCCGGCCTGACCGCCGAGCGGTTCGTGCCCGATCCGTTCGGGCCGCCCGGATCACGCCTGTACCGCAGCGGGGACCTTGCTCGCCGCCGCCTCGGCGGGACCCTGGACTTCCTTGGCCGCATCGACAATCAGGTCCAGATCCGCGGATACCGGATCGAGCTCGGCGAGGTCCAGGCCGCCCTGCGGGACTGCTCCCGACTGCACGACGCCGTGGTGGTCGCGCACGAGGACACACCAGGCCGGCAGCGCCTGGTCGCCTACGTCGTGCCGGAGGGAGACGATGTCCCGCCAACGGGGGAACTGCGGACGCTGCTGGCCCGGTCGTTGCCCGACTACATGATCCCGGCGGTGTTCGTGCCGCTGACGGAGATCCCGCTGACGGTGAACGGCAAGCTGGACGTGCGGCGGCTGCCGCCGCCGGACGGAGCCGCCTCCGCGCCGGGAGGGGAGTACATCGCCCCGCGGACGCCGGTGGAGGAGTGGGTCGCGGCCGCATGGTCGCAGGTGCTCGGCGTTGCGCGGGTGGGCGTGGCGGACAGCTTCTTCGACCTCGGCGGCGATTCCATCCGCGCGGTCGCCCTGGTAGGCGCGCTGCGGGACGCGGGCCTGAACATCTCCTTGACCGACGTGTTCGAGCGCCGCACCGTGGCGGGAGTGTGCGAGCTGGTCGCCAGTCGCCAGTCGCCAGCGCCTGAGCTGACCCTTGTCGCGCCCTTCGAATTGATTACCAAGGCCGACCGGGAACGGCTGCCGGCGGATGTCGTTGACGCTTATCCGCTATCGCGGCTGCAGCTCGGCATGCTCGTGGAAATGCTCGCCGACCACGACCTCAACGCCTACCACAACGTCACCTCGTTCCGCATCCGCGACGACAAGCCACTATCTCCCGAGGCGATCCAAGAGGCCACCCGCATTGTCGTCGGGCGGCATGAGGTGCTGCGCACCTCATTCGAGCTGACCGGCTACTCCACGCCCATTCAGCTTGTGCACCCCGCGGCGGACGTCGCGGTGCGCACGATCGACCTGCGCCGGGCCAACGCGGACCAGCAGCGCGCGGCGATCCGTGCCTTCACCAGCCAAGAGCGGTCCCGGCAGCTCGACCTGAGCACCCCACCGCTCGTTCGGGTGACCGCACACATGTGCGACGGGAACACCTGGTGGATCTCGATCACGGAATGCCATGCCATCCTCGAGGGCTGGAGCTACCACTCGCTGCTGATGGAGCTGCTTGGCTACTACCGGCGCATCCGCGACGGCCTCCAGCCGGAGCCGCTGGAACTGCCGGCGATCCGGTATGCGGACTTCATCGCCAGCGAGCTGCAAACGCTCGCCGACGATCGCGATCGCGATCACTGGCGCGTGGTGGTGTCGGCCCACCCGAAGCTCTCCCTGCCCGCGGCGTGGGGTGACGGGCCGGACAGCCCGCGCACGGTGCACCGGATCAAAGAGCCGCTCCCCGGCATCGACAGCGAGTTGCGCCCGCTCGCGGCCGAGTGCGGAGCCTCGGTGAAGAGCGTGCTGATGGCCGCGCACCTGAAGGTGATGAGCATGCTCACCGACGAGCCGGCCTTCTTCACCGGCCTGGTCTGCCACGGCAGGCCGGAGGCCCCGGGAACCGAGCGGGTGTTCGGCGTCTACCTCAATACCGTCCCGTTCGCGTTCGACCGCAGCGCGCGGACGTGGCGCGAACTGGTCGGGCAGGTGTTCGCCCAGGAAGCGCAGGCGTGGGCACACCGCCGGTTCCCGATGCCGGAGATCCAGCGGGAGATGGGCGGCGGCCAACGGCTCATCGACGTCCGTTTCGCCTTCCTGGACTTCCCCCAGCTCGACACCACCTTGATCGACGTCGAGGCCACGGTGGACGAGAGCCCGAGCGAGTTCGGGCTGGCCATCATCGCCCTGGGCGGGAACCTGCTGCTCACCTCCAATACCCAGGTAGTCAGCGAGGCCAATCTCGCCCGGCTGGCCGCCATGTACCGGGCGGTGCTGGCCGCGATGCTGGCCGACCCGGACGGCGATGCCCAGGCCGCATACCTGCCCCCCGGCGAGCGCGAGCGCCTGCTGAACGACTGGAACCTCCCAGCGATGAACCCGGGCCCGGCGCAGAGCGTGCACGGGCTGTTCGAGCTGCAGGTCACCATGTCACCGGATTCCCCGGCGGTGACGTTCAACGGCCAGTCGATGACCTACCGGCAGCTCGACGCGCGGGCCAATCAGATCGCGCACCGCCTGCGGGAGCTTGGCGCTACCGCGGAGACGACCGTGGGCGTCCTGCTCGACCGGGGCCCGGACCTGGTGGCATGCCTGCTGGCAGTCTGGAAGGCAGGCGCGGCCTATATCCCGCTGGATCCGTCATTCCCCGCCCAGCGGATCGGCATGATGCTCGCCGACGCCAGCGCGCGGATCGCCGTCACCGGATCCCGGCACCGCGGCCTGATAGCAGCCGCGGGCCACGACGTCTCTGTCGTGGACATCGGGGAAGACGAGATCTCGCGCATGCCAACGGCATCCGCAGGCATCCAGGCCGACCCCGATCGCCTCGCCTACGTGATCTTCACGTCGGGATCGACCGGACGCCCGAAGGGCGTGCAGGTAACGCACCGGGGGCTGGCCAACCACGTGCGCTGGGCGGCCGAAACGCTGGCCGCGCAGGGCACCCGCGGGGCGCCGCTGTTCTCGTCGGTGGCATTCGACCTGATCGTGCCGAACCTGTGGGCCCCGCTGGTGACCGGGCAGCCGGTGCACATGCTGCCACCCGGCCTCGACATCGCCGACCTGGGCCATACGCTGGCGGCCCGCGGTCCGTTCAGCTTCATCAAGCTGACCCCTGGCCACCTGGATGTCTTGTCCCGACAGCTCGACGACGAGCAGGCGGGCAAGCTGGCCGCGGTCATGGTGGTCGCCGGAGAAGCGCTGCTCGGCCAGCTGGCCGACCGCTGGCTGCAGCTGCTGGGACCCGGGCGCCTGGTGAACGAGTACGGGCCTACCGAGGCATCGGTCGGCTCATCGGTCTTCGGCGTCGATGAGCCGGCGACGTCGCAGATCACGCCGATCGGCAGGCCCTTGCCCGGCATGACGCTGTATGTCCTGGACGCCGGGATGCACCCGGTCCCCATCGACGTACCGGGCGAGCTGTACGTCGGCGGTACCGGCGTGGCCCGGGGGTATGCCGGCCGGCCGGGAATGACCGCCGGCCGTTTCCTGCCCGACCCGTTCGGGCGTCCCGGTGCCCGGCTGTACCGCACCGGGGACACGGTACGGGTGCGCCCGGATGGCGTGGTCTGCTTCCTGGGCCGCGTTGACGACCAGGTCAAGCTCCGCGGGTACCGGATCGAGCCGGGCGAGATCCGCTCCACCCTGCTCGGGCACCCGGCGGTACTCGAGGCCGTCGTGGTGGCCTCCGGTTCCGGCACCGAAGATCGCCAGCTGGTTGCCTACTGCGTCCCGGCGCAGGACGCCCGGCCGGCCGCGGCGGAACTTGCCGCGCACTGCGCGGCGAGCCTGCCCGAGTACATGGTCCCGGCCATCTTCATGATGATGGAGCGGCTGCCGCTGAACGCCAACGGCAAGGTCGACCGGGGCGCGCTGCCGCAGCCGGACCTGGCGCGCGCAGCCGGCCCCCAGTTCGCCGCGCCGCGCAGCCCCCTGGAGCACCAGATTGCCGAGGTATGGCGCGTGGTCCTGGAACTGGACCAGGTCAGCGTGCATGAGAGCTTCTTCGACCTGGGCGGGCACTCCATCCGGGGCGTCGCCTTGGTCGGTGCCTTGCGCGCCGCCGGACTGGACGTCGGCGTCGGCGACGTCTTCGAGCACCGCACCATCGCCGAGCTCGCCGCGGTGCTGGCCGCGCGGACGGAACTGAGCGAGGACACCGGATCGGTGCCGCCGTTTGCCCTGATCTCGGCGCACGACAAAGAGCGCCTACCCGGCGACATCACCGACGCGTACCCGCTGTCGTACGCGCAGCGCGGCATGCTGGCCGAGATGCTGGCCGATCCGAGCCGCAGCATTTACCGGGACTGCGCGTCCTTCCAGGTCCGCGATGACCGGCCGTTCTCGCAGGCCACGCTGGAGCAGGCCGTGCAGGTGGTCGTGGACCGCCACGAGATACTGCGGACGTCGTTCGACCTGGCCGGGTACTCGGTTCCGCTTCAGCTCGTGCATGCCCGCGCGCAGCTGCCGGTGTCGCTCGTCGACCTGCGCGGCCTGACCGAGGCCGAGCAGGAGCTCGCGGTCCGCCGGCTGCACCAGCGCGAGCGCGCGGCCATGTTCGACCTGGGCAAGCCGCCGCTCATGCGGCTGACCGCCTTGATCCAGGGGGAACTTACCTGGCGCCTGGCGTTCACCCAGTTGCACGCGATCACCGAGGGGTGGAGCTTCCACTCGATGCTGATGGAAGTGCTCAGCGGTTACCGCCGGCTCCGCGACGGGCTGGCGCCGGAGCCTTACCAGGCTCCCGCGGCGCGGTACGCCGACTTCATCGCGGCCGAGCAGCGGTCACTGGAATCGGAGGAGGACCGAGCGTACTGGCAGCAGGTAGTGGCAGATTTCCCGAAGCTCACCCTGCCGTCCGCCTGGGCCGGCGACCCGCGGATGCCGCGCGACGACTACGGCGTGATCGTCGTCTATGAGGACCTGCACGATGGCCTGCGGGCCCTGGCCACCGCATCCCGGACGTCGCTGAAGAGCGTGCTGCACGCCGCTCACCTGAAGGTGATGAGCATGCTCACCCCGGAGCCCGCGTTCTCCAGCGGGCTGGTGTGCTCCACCCGCCCGCAGGCGCAGGGCGCCGACAAGATGTACGGAGTGTTCCTCAACACGGTGCCGTTCGCCTTCGAGCGCCCGGCCGGCACCTGGCGGGAACTTGCCGCCCAGACGTTCAAGGGCGAGGCCGAACTGCTGCCCCACCAGCGGCTGCCCATGACGGTCATCCAGCGCGAGATGGGCGACGGAAGCCGCCTCATCGACGTGCTGTTCACCTATCAGGAATACCACCAGATTGACACTGACCTCATTGAGGTCGATGCCACCGAGGGTGTCACGGTCACCGAATTCGGGCTCAACGTCGCGGCCAACCCGCGATTCCTGGCCCTGCTCACCCACACCCATGCGATCAGCCGGGCGAGCGCGGACCGGCTGGCCGCGATGTTCCGGGCCGTCCTGGAGGCGATGGCAGCGGACCCGGATGGCGACGCCCGGGCGGCTTACCTGCCGCCGGGGGAGGGGCAACCGGCCATCACGGCCGGGCCCGCCCCCGCCGTGACGATGTGCATGCACGAGGTGCTGGAGCAGCGGGCCAGCGAGGCCCCCGGCGCGCCGGCCGTCGTGGCCGGCGCTGGCGAGCTCAGCTACGCGCAGCTGAACGCACGCGCCAACCAGGTCGCGCACCACCTGCGCGACCTTGGCGTCGGGCCGGAGTCCCTGGTCGGAGTGTGCCTGCAACCCGGCCTGGACCTGATCCCGGTGCTGCTCGGGGTGCTCAAGGCCGGCGGCGCGTACCTGCCCCTGCCGGTGTCGGCGCCGGCCGAGCGGCTGCGGTTCATGCTCGGTGACACCGTCGTGTCCGTCGTGGTGACCGATGGCGAGCACGCTCCGGCGCTAGCGGACGTCTACGCCGGCGACCTGGTCATCCTCGACCAGGACGAGGCAGCCATCGCCAGCTCCCCGGCCACCAACCTCACCACGGCGGTGCGCCCGGACAACCTTGCGTACGTGATCTACACCTCGGGATCCACCGGCCGGCCCAAGGGCGTCGGCGTCACCCACGCCAGCGTGCTGCGGCTGTTCACCGCGATGGCGGGCCGGGCCGAGTTCGACGCGGCGCAGACATGGGCGTTGCTGCACTCCCACGCGTTCGACGTGTCGGTGTGGGAGATGTGGGGGGCGCTGCTGCACGGCGCGCGGCTCGTCGTGGTCCCGCCGGAGATCGCGCAGGCACCGGATGAGCTCTTCACCTTCTTCGAGCGGCACCAGGTGACGACGGTGGCGATTTCACCTGTCGCGTTCCGCGCGCTGATCGGGTCGGCAGGCGGTGACGGCACGCGGCTGTCGCGGCTCGCCTTGCGTGAGGTGCTGTTCGGCGGCGATCCCCTGGAAGCGGCCGACCTGGCGGAGTGGGTGGCGAGCCAGGGCATCGGGCGAACCCGGCTGACCCAGGGATACGGCCCGACCGAGGCAACCGTCCAGGTGACCTACCACGTCATCGGGGAGGCGGATCTGTCCGCCGGCGGCCGGGTTCCCATCGGCCGCCCGGTGGATGACATGCGGGTATATGTCCTTGACGCGGCCGGCCGGCCGGTGCCGGATGGTGTGCCCGGCGAGCTGTGCGCGGCCGGTCCCGGGGTCGCGCGCGGCTACATCGACCGCCCGGCGCTGACGGCTGAGCTTTTCGTCGCCGACCCCTATGGCCCGGCCGGGTCACGGTATTACCGCACCGGTGACCTGGTCCGCCGGCGAGCAGACGGCAACCTGGACTTCCTCGGGCGCATCGACGACCAGGTCAAGGTGCGCGGCTACCGGGTCGAGCCCGGCGAGGTGCAGGCCGTGCTGGCCGCCCATCCCCAGGTGCGGGAGGCGGTCGTCATCGCCTACGGAGACGATCCCGGCGGCAAGCGGCTCGTGGCCTATTACACGCCTGCGGGCGCGGGCCCGGTGCAGGCCGCGGAACTAGCCGCGCACTGCGCGCAGCGGCTGCCTGACTACATGGTCCCGGGGGCGTTCGTCGCCCTCGACCGGATCCCGCTTACCCGCAACGGCAAGCTGGACCGGCGCGGGCTGCCCGCACCGGATCGCGCGTCGCTGTGGTCGTCGTCCACGGAGTTCCTCGCGCCGCGGACCGCCACCGAGCGCAGGCTGGCCGGCATCTGGGCCGGCCTGCTTGGCGTGGACCAGGTGGGCGCCCACGACCGGTTCATGGACCTCGGCGGCGACTCGCTCATGGTGCTGCGAGCCTTGTCGCAGGCGCGAAGCGCCGGGCTGCCGGTATCGCTGCGCATGATCTACCAGTACGGCTCGATTGCCGAGCTCGCCGGGGCGATCGACCGGGCCTCGGCGCTGCTGGCGGCCGGCGGCCGCGATGGCCGGCCGCTGCAGCTCACTCCCGCTCAGCGCATCCTGCTGGACCGCAACGCCGCCGGGCAGCCGGATCAGTACCAGGCCAGCTTGCACCTGACCCGCCCGGTCGATGCGGAGACCCTCGACGCCGCCCTGCGCGCCGTGACCAGCCACCATGACGCGTTGCGGCTGCGAGTCGTCCCGGTCGACCGCAGGTGGCACGTCACCCTCGCGGCCGCCGATGCCGCCGGGCCGGTCCGGCGAGCAAGCCCGGCCGGGCGCAGCCAGCCGGGCCGGACGGGCTCCGGCCAGCCGGTCCTGGCCGAGCGCGCGGTGAACGAGCGGGCGCTGACTGAGCTGGGGCAGCGCCTGGACATCGCCGACGGCCCGGTGCTGGACGCGCTGCTGGTCTCGCCGGACGGCGGCCAGCCGGCCCGGCTGGCGATGGCTGCGCCCGCGCTCGTCATGGACCGCGCGTCATGGCTGGCCCTGCTTGAGGACCTGGAAACCGCCTACCACCAGCTCGCCGCGGGCCAGGAGGTGGCACTGCCGCCGGCCAGCATCGAGTTCGGCCCCTGGGCGGGCCAGCTCGCGGACATGGCCGCGCGGACCGAGCTGACCGGCCAGGCACACCACTGGCTCAATCTCGTCCCGGGCCCGCCGCTGCCCGCCGACGGGCCGGAGGGAACCGCCCTCGTCGCGAGCGCGCGCACCATCACCGAGTCCCTCCCGGCCGGGCTCGCCGGCCAGCTCCGCCAGGTACCGGCGCAGAACCTGCGCGAGCTGATGCTCGCGGCGCTGGCCGTGGTCCTGACGCGGTGGGCCGGCGGAGACCGCCTTCTCGTTGATGTTGAGGGCCGGCCGCAGCGCGGTGCCGCCGCCGGCCGCGACCTTCGCCGGGCCGTGGGCCCCTTCACGCACCGCTTCCCGGTTGCCCTGTGGATCCCGCCGCGGCAAGGCGCCCGCGCGGTGCTGCGGTCAGTCGGCGAGCAACTGCGCGCGGTGCCCGACGATGGCCTCGGCTACGGGATGCTGCGCCACCTGGCGGTGGATGACGCCCTGGCTGACGCGCTGGCCCGGATGCCCAGCCCCGCGGTCCGCTTCGGGTTCGCCCAGTCCCCGGCGGACGGCGCCGGGCCATCCGGGACGTTCACCCTGGATGACCTGGTGGCCATCCGTGACCCCATGACGGCCCGCGAGCATCTCCTGGAGGTAGATGTCCTGGCTGAGACCGCCCAGATCCGGTCCTGGTGGACTTACTCGCCCGCGGTGCACCATGAGGCGACCATCCGCCGGCTCATGGCGGAATACGCGGCCGAGCTAGCCACGATGGCCGATTCATGGCCTGCGGCCGAGGCGAGCGCGCCGGCCGCTCGCGGCGGCCGCCCGCGGTCCGTTTCAGCACCATCGCCGGCCGAGGCGGTGATGAGCGAGCATCACGTCCCGGGCGTGAGCCTGGCGACCATCCGCGGCGGTGAACTGGTGTCGGCGGACGCCTACGGGCGAGTCGATGCCCGCGGCTCAGCCCCGGTCACCAGCCAGACCCTCTTCCGGGTGGCGTCGGTCAGCAAGCAGGTCACGGCGCTGGGAGTACTCCGGCTGGTGACCGAGGGACGGCTCGACCTGGACAAGGACGTCAACTCCTACCTGGTCCGTTGGCGCCTGCCCGGCACCGGCCAGTCGCCGGTCACCGCGCGGCACCTGCTGGCGAACGTGGCGGGCCTGGCCACCGAACCCGATCACGCGGCGTACGGGCACGACGAACCGCTGCCGACCGCGCTGGAGGCGCTGGCCGGAAGGCATCCGGCCCGGACGCCGCAGGTCCGGCCGAAGTGCCCGCCGGGGCAGTTGTTCGAAAAGAACAAGAACAACTACCTGGTGCTTGATCTCCTGATGACGGATATCACCGGCCGCGCATTCCCGCAGCTCATGAAGGAGCTTGTCTTCGAACCGCTGGGCATGGTGAACAGCAGCTTCGACCCGTTGTGCCCCGCGACGGCCAGCCAGCCGGTCGCCCGCGGGCATGACGCGTTCGGCATCCCCGTGGCAGGGCTGGGCCCGGCGCATCCCGCCATCGCGGCGGGCGGCCTGTGGAGCACCGCCGAGGACATCGCCAAGGCTCAGCTCGAGATCAGGCGCGCCTACCTCGGCCAGTCGGCGCTGATCACGCAATCGCTTGCCGAGCAGATGCTGACGCCCACGCCGGGAACCCTGTACGGGCTGTCCACCGTGGTCGATCACTCGCAAGCGGACCTCGATTTCGGGAGCGTCGGGGAATTCACCGGCTACTTCGCCGTGGCCATGTGCCGGATCCGCAGCGGCGATGGCTTCGTCTTGCTGACCAACGCCGATGGCGGCCGGGAGATAGCACGGATCATGGCCGACCCGGCGGGGGACAGCGGGGAGTTCGGCCGGCTAGCGGAGGCCCGCAGGATCGCCACCGCCACCGACGCAGGCCGGGAGCCCTGATTCAGATGACGTTCGGGATAGCCGGGTTCGGGTACGCGTTCGGCGCGGATCAAGAAGTCAGCGAGGTGGCCGGGCAGTACGTGTCTGACCCGGAGCGGATCCTTCGCTGGGGGTGCCAGACCTTTCACCGGGCGGCCCCCTCAGTCACGGCGACGGCCCTGGCCGCGCAGGCGGCCAGGGATGCCGTCAACCGGGCCGGCATCAGCCTCGATAGCGTTGACCTGCTGGCCCTTGCGGTCTCTGAGATACCGGAATACCTGCACTGGGACTCCTCGGCCGCGCTGGCCAGGGAACTTGGCCTCGGGGAGCGGCAGACGATGCTGCTCACGGAGGGATGCGCTGCGGGCGTTACCGGCCTGGGGCTCCTCGCGGGGGTCTTCGCCGTCCAGCCCGAGATCGACACGGCCCTGTTCGTGGCGGTCAACCGGGTCAGCGAATTCCACCGCAACCGGATGAACGTTAACAACGCCGTGCACAGCGACGGCGCCGTAGCCGTCATCTTGCGCCGCGGCTTCCCCCGCAACCAGTGGCTGTCCACCGAGCAGTTCACCGATCCCGAGCTGTGCGAGTGGTTCCGGTGTGACTACGGCGGGGCTATTGCCCCGGTCCCGCCACCGCAGTGGTCCAGCCTGATCGCGGAAGCGGGGAACGAGCGCATCCACGCGCACTTCGATAAGAACCCCCGCCGGCTCCGGCAATTCCTCGGCTTGCTCAGCACGCGGTCCTTCGACGTGGTCGACCGGGCATGCAAGCGGGCCGGGATCGGCATCGACGCGCTCACGCACCTGCTGTACCTCAACGACAGCCGGGACGTCATCGAGGACGTCGCGCGGTCAGTCGGGATACCACTGGACCGCACCAACGCCACCGTCGCGGCGCGGCACGGGCACATGGGCGCCGCCGACCAGCTCACCTCCCTCGGCCTGATGCTCGATGCCGGTGAGATCAACACGGGAGACGCCGTCGCGCTGAGCGGCACGTCGATCGGCATGCGCTGGTATTGCAGCCTGGTGCGGATCTGATGACGGGAGACGCGAGCCCCCTGACGGCCGGTGCGCTGAGTGCCGGGCAGGCACTGCTGGATGAACTGCGCTCCGCGGTCACCGATCGCCGGGAGCCAGGCCCGGCCGCCCGGCACGCGCTGGCCGGCATGGCCGATCCGGTGGTGATGCACAAGGCGGGCAGGCTCCTGGCCCGCCTGGAGCCGCGGGGGGAGTCGCTGCCCAGGGTCCGGGTCGCGATCGCGGCCACCTGCACCATCGGCGCTTACGAGAACCTGCTGCGGGCCGCCGTGACCGGCGCAGGCGTGCTGCCCGTCATCGAGCCCGGAGCGTATGCCAGCTTCGAGATGTCGCTGGCGACGGCAGGCTTTGCCGGCCATGGTGACCCGGACATCGTCGCCCTGCTCATCGACGAGTCCTACTTCCTGCCCCGCGACTGGGACGGCGGCGATGCGGCAGCGCTCGTGCGGTACCTCCAGACGCGGCTGGCGGCGTTCCGGAGCCTGTTGGCGTCGTGCCTGGCGCGCAGCCAGGCGACCCTGGTGCTGCACACCGTGCCGATCCCGAACGAGGTGCTGGACACCCTGATCAGCTGGCGCGGCCGGGCATCGGTTGCCCAGGCATGGCACCAGCTGAACGCCGGCCTGCTCGGCTTGGCCGAGGAGCACCGCCAGGTCATGGGCATCGACTTCGCCGCCCGGCTCGCGGATGCCGCCTTCCCCGCCCGCGATGAGCGGATGCGCCAGTACGGGGACATGCCGTATACCGACGGCGCGCTGCTGCTCCTGGCCCAGCAGGTCCGCCGGGCGGTCCAGGCGAAGCGGGGTCTGTCCCGCAAGGTGCTCGCGCTCGACCTTGACAACACCCTGTGGGGAGGCGTGGTCGGCGAGGCCGGGGGCGCAGGCCTGGAGATTGGCGGCTTGTACCCGGGGAATTGCTACCTGGCCCTGCAGCGCACGGTCCGGCGGCTCCGGGAACAGGGCGTGATCCTCGTGCTGGCCAGCAAGAACGACCCCGAGGTGGCCGAACGGGTGCTAGCCGAGCATCCCGAGGTAGTGCTCCGGCCGGGGGCATTCTCGGTCCGTGCCGTCAACTGGTCGGCCAAAGCCGAGAACATTCGTCAGGCCGCGCGGTCGCTGAACCTGGCGACCGGGTCGTTCGCCTTCATGGACGACTCGGATGTCGAGCGGTTTGCGGTCAGCAGCGAACTGCCCGATATCCCGGTCATCTCCGCCGCGGGCGAGCCGGCCTACCTGGTCCGCTCGCTGGTGCAACCCGGGTGGTTCGACGTCATGACGCTGACCGATACCGACCGGCAGCGCGCGGACCTCTACCGGGCGCGGGCCGAGCGCAGCGAGTTCGAGACGGGATTTGGCACCCCGGAGAAATACCTGCGGGCGTTGGGCCTGCGCCTGGAGGTCGCGCCCGTGACGGAATACACGCTGGTCCGGGTGGCCCAGCTCGCGGCGCGCACCAACCAGTTCAACCTGACCGGGATTCGCTTCGACGAGACGGCTACCGCCGGCCTGAATGACAACGGGGATTACCTGGTCGGCTCCATCTCGGTAGCGGATCGCTTCGGTGACGAGGGCATCGTAGGCGGCCTCTGGGTCCAGCTTGGCAGGCGCTCCTGGACCGTGCTGAACATGGTCTTGAGCTGCCGGGTGCTCGGGCGCGGTATTGAGCTCGGCGTGGTCGGATGGCTGGCCCGGCGAGCGCGCAGCGCTGGCGTGACCGCGCTCAACGGGCGGTACGTCCCGTCTGGACGCAATAGGGTATCGGCGGGCTTTTGGGAGAACGCCGGATTCACCAGTACAGCAGATGGCGAATTCACCCTTGACCTGGAGAAATCGACAGTTGACGTTCCAGAATGGATCACCTTGCGCGAACGGGATGGTCAATCGACATGAATAATGAATCAAAGATCGGCGACGTTGTCCTGGATGCACTCAGCGACGTCCTGCAGGAGCCCGTGGGCGGGCTTGCGGCCGAGCCGGCGCTGGCCGCGCACGCGTGGACGAGCCTGGCCTCGCTCGAAGTGCTGGCGCAGCTCGAGAATGAGCTGGGCATCGTGCTGGACCTGCGCGCCTTCAACGCGGTCCGTACGGTGGACGCCCTTATCGAGCTGGTCCGGGCCACCGCTAATGCGGCGGAAATGCCGGCCTCATGATACTGGGAGTCGACCACGTCGGCCTGATGACCAATGACCCGGACGCGGTGGGGGAGTTCATGATCGCGCTCGGATTGCGGAAATCTGACTCGGGGGTGGCCGACGATTACGGCGTAGCCTGCG
>Ga0157369_10004886_pt1 | contig 15719 bp, 16 predicted proteins | sample C25metaG_FD_113461 | JGI IMG/M metagenome (GOLD analysis project Ga0157369, IMG submission 113461) | Corn rhizosphere microbial communities from Kellogg Biological Station, Michigan, USA - C2-5 metaG | ecosystem: Host-associated > Plants > Roots > Rhizosphere > Soil | place: USA: Michigan... | reverse complement strand
GCAAGGCACTCTTGGTAAACGTGACAGGCATATGCGAAGTCCTTTCGTGGAGGTAGCTTTGAGAAGGCCTCCTTTTTAACAATTGATTGCGAAAGGCGCTATCACCAAACCGACATTAACGTGTGCACGCCTCGATTTTCTGCGTTTTTTTTGCAGGCATTGCAGTACTCTTGCCCGAAGCTGCCCCGTTAGAGGGCGGTACTTTGTGCCACGCGTGTAAACCATCTTTCCAGTCCCTGTGGGACTTTTCAGTGAGGTTTACCATGCGCATCACCTCCGAGCTTATCTGCCAGGCCGCCGACCAACTCCGTGGTTTTGTTGGCCTCAACCGCAAGACCGGCCAGTACATCGTGCGTTTCAGCGAAGACGCCTTCGGCATGGACGTGGCCGATGACGGCATCATTCCCACCGCCGAATTCGTCTGGCTGCCGGCCCCGGAGCAGACCATGACCCTGTCCCGCGAGCGCATCCAGTTGCTGCTGGACCAGAACATCGACGACCGTATCAACATCACTGAACCGTTGCGGGTGTATATGCGGCGGGTGGAGGTTCCTCAGATCAGTGCGTTGCGCAGTCTTGTAAGCTGATCCTGTGGTGAGCAGGCTTGCATGTGGTGAGCAGGCTCGTCCTGCGTTGGGCTGCGCAGCAGCCCCATCAAGACCGCGATGTCCTTTCAGGAAAACCGCAGCGGCTGGTTTGAGGGCCGCTTCGTGCCCCAACGCAGGGCAAGCCTGCTCACCACAACGAGCCTCTTGATCATGCTTGCTGGCAAGCCTTGAGCAGGGCAATCGCCAGGGGTGGGGTGATGCCTTTCAGCGCGGCGCGTTCGGGTTGGAACAGGGTGGCGACGAAGAACGGGTGGTCGAGCAGCTCCACGGCTCGCAGATCACCTGCCGAGTCATGGCCGCTGGGGATCAGGTCGCCTTCCAGCAGTGCGTCGAGAAACTCAGGGTTCACGCCGTAGCGGCAACGATAGCCTTCCTGCACATCAAGAGTGCCGTAGGCTTCTGCAATACGCGTGTAGGACACCAGGCGCACAGTGTCGGTGGCTTCCACCAGCGCACAACTCAGTGGCGCGATCACGGCGCGCCTGGCGTGCGGCGCCAGTTCGCCGTGCTCGGCATCCTTCCAGCCCAGTACGTTGCGCGCATATTCCAGCACCGTGTGCTGAAAACCGCCGCAGGTGCCGAGGAACGGCCGGCGTTGCTCGCGGGCAAAACGGATCGCCCGCAGTGCGCCATCGGTGTCGCGGTAGGGGCTGGCGGGGACGCACCAGAAACCATCGAAAGCGTGCAGTGACTGGGGCAGGGCATCGGTGTCGAGCCAGTGGTCATGCACGCTCAGCCCCAGGGTCTCGGATGCCTGTTGCAAGGCCACGGGAATGGCTTGGTGGGCGATGACATCGGGGTTGTAATCGCCGATCAGGGCAAGGTGCAGAGGTGTGGTTTTCATCGTGTACATCCCATGGCTTGTGGTGTCCTGGAGCGCACTATAGATTGGCGTTCACGCAATCAATATTGGCGTTTGCCCATATGTTCAATGCAGCTACGCACTATTCACTCGATTACCCTGATTTGTCGCTGATCCTCGCGCTGGTGCGTGGCGGTACGCTCGCACGGGCGGCCGCGTTGTTGCGGGTGGACGTGTCCACGGTGTTCCGCGCGGTGCGGCGCCTGGAGGCGGCGCTGGGCCAGACATTGTTTGAAAAAAGCCGCACCGGCTACCTGCCCACCAGCCTGGCGAGCAACCTGGCGCAGCAGGCCGAGCGTGCCGAACAAGCGCTGGAGGCGGCGCGCATTGGCGTGGAGCAGGGCGGTGAGGTGATCAGCGGCACGGTGCGCCTGACCTGTACCGACTCCGTCCTGCAAGGTCTGCTGTTGCCAGCCCTGGCGCAGTTCATGCCGCACTACCCGGCATTGACCCTGGAACTGAGCACCTCGAATGACTTCGCCAACCTCAGCCGCCGTGACGCGGATATCGCCCTGCGCCTGACCCGCACGCCGCCGGAACATCTGGTCGGCCGACGCCTGGGCAACGTGGCTTATCAGGTGTGCGCCAGCGCGGATTTTGCTCGTCAGCATGCCGGCCGCGAGTTGGCCGACCTGCCATGGATCGCCCCGGATGACTTCCTGCCCGACCACCCCACGGTCGCCTGGCGTCGCGAGCATCTGCCCGGTGTGCGTCCCAGTTATCGCTGCAACAGCATGTTGTCGGTCACCGAGCTGGTACGGGCAGGGTTGGGGGTGGCAGCCTTGCCGGACTTTCTATTGGGGGACGGCCTGCAATCGCTCGGCCCCGCGTTGGCAGGGCATGACACCGCGTTGTGGCTGCTCACGCGCCCGGACTGCCGAGCGTTGCGCTCGGTGGTGACCCTGTTCGATGAGCTGGGACGGCAGGTGCGATTGCCTTAGGTTTTTCGCACAAAATGCTCATGCATTTCGCAGGTCAGGCTTTCAATGTGCTCAGTCAGTTGTTTGGTCATTTCCGTGAGCCGGGTGTTTTGCTCCAGCAGTTCCAGTAACTGTTTGGTGGTCTGCGCCGCCTGGGCCTGGCGCTCGGTATTGGCGATCGCCAGGGCTTCACGGTGCTGCGCATCTGCATCGGACTGCGCCTTGTCGCGTGCGGCCTGGCGGGTCTGGGCCAGCAGGATCAGCGGCGCGGCGTAGGCCGATTGCAGGCTGAACGCCAGGTTGAGCAGGATGAACGGGTACACATCGAAATGCGTGATGCCGGTCATGTTCAGTACCACCCACAACACCACGATGGCGGTTTGTGCGCCAAGGAAGGTCGGCGTACCGAAGAAGCGCGCGAAGGCTTCGGCCTTGAGGGCAAAGGTGTCGTTGCCGAAGGTCGGCGCCAGGTGGGCGTGTGGGCGGTGGAAGCGCAGGTGGTCGACGGGGGTGGCTTCGGGCTTTTCTGGGGTCATGGCGGGCTCGGATCTCATGCTTGAAGAACAACCAGCACTATAGACCGAGCCCCCGGCACTCCGTATGAAGATCGGGTCAGTTGCCGCCACGCTCGTTGGCGAATGCACTCACCGCCTGCACCGCTTCGCTGGTGCCTTGGCGAATCTGCAGGATAACTGTGCCAGCCTGGTTGGCCATTTCAACGCCTTGGGCGGCGCGGTCGCGGGTGGCGTCCATGCTGTCGATGGCTTGTCGGGTTTCAGCCTGAATCATCGCGATCATGCTGGAAATTTCCGTGGTGGAGCCGCTGGTGCGCGCCGCCAGTTGCCGGACTTCGTCGGCTACCACGGCGAAACCACGGCCTTGTTCACCCGCACGCGCGGCCTCGATGGCGGCGTTGAGAGCCAGCAGGTTGGTCTGGTCGGCGATACCGCGAATGGTGTTGACGATGGCAGTGATCTGTTGCGAGCGATCACCGAGCTTGGCGATCAGTTGTGAGGAACCGTCGATGTCGGCAGAAATTTCGCGCATGCCGTTGGCTGTTTTCTGAATCACCTCGGCACCTTTTTCTGCCATGTCCTGAGTGCTCAAGGACAGGTGATAGGCCTGCGCCGCACTCTGCGCATCTGCCGCATGCTGTTGCACGCGGGCGGTGATGTCCGAGGCGAACTTCACCACTTTGCACAGCCGCCCGCTGGCGTCGTACACCGGGTTGTAGTTGGCTTCGAGCCACACGACCTGGCCGTTTTTATCCACCCGCTCGAACTGGCCGCTGAACATTTCCCCCTGGTTCAGGCGTTTCCAGAAGTCGCTGTAGGTTGAGCTGCTGGCCAGTGCCGCGCTGCAGAACATCCGGTGATGCTGGCCCTGGATCTGCGCCAGGGTGTAACCCATGCGCTGCAGGAAGTTGGCGTTGGCGGTGATGATGGTGCCGTCGAGGTTGAACTCGATCACCGCCATGGCGCGGCCAATGGCATCCAGTTTGGCATTGGCTTCGCTTTCGGCCTGCAGGCGCGGGGTGACGTCCATCGCGTACTTCACCACTTTGGTCACCTGGCCCGTGTCATCACGCACCGGGTTGTAGCTGGCTTCCAGCCACACCGACTGGCCATCCCCGGCCACCCGTTCAAAGGTGCCGGACTGGAATTGGCCATTCCGCAGGTTTGACCACAGTTGGCTGTATTCGGGGCTACGGGCGAAGGCCGGGGTACAGAACATTCGATGGGACTGGCCCTCTACCTGCTCGGCGCGGTAGCCCATGGTCTGCAGGAAATTGGCATTGGCGCGCAGCACATTGCCGGACAGGTCGAATTCGATCACCGCCATGGAGCGCTCGATAGCGTCCAGCAGGCTGGCCTGTTGGGCGATGGTGTGTTGTTGGGTGCTGATGGTTCTTTTATGTGTGTTGAATAGCATGTGCGGTGCTCGGGCAAGCAGACTCTGGGGTTTCCTTGGATATGCGCCTGCCCCCGTAAGGCGTACGCCACACGGTTGACTTGCTCATTGCCAGCTTCCTTGTGCTGACAGAGGGGGGTGGGACAACGGGTTCAGAGTGATCAGCCTGACAAGAAGTTCGCCCGTGTGGGAGGACCTTTTTTGGGTAGGCGACCAGTGGTGGCATTATGCTTTCTTGTCGGGTGCTTTCTGGTCTTTTCAGACGAGGAGTCGTAGGACGACTTCAGGCGGAATGGGCGATCACTTCGTCGCTGACATTGACCCGGTTGCGCCCGGTATCCTTGGCGGCGTACAGCGCGCGATCCGCTGCATTCAGCCACATCGCGGCATCGCTGAAGAGGGGTTGGAAATCGGCCAGGCCGATGCTCAGGCTGACCCGCAATTCGGGGATCTGCGGGTTGCGGTAATTGCTGAAAGTTTCGCGCATGCGTTCCATGATCTCCGCAGCCTGTTCCAGCGGCATTTGCGGAAGAATCACACAGAACTCATCGCCCCCGTAACGACCAGCCAGGTCGTTTTCCCGCAGATCGCGCCGCAACTCCAGGCTCAACTGTCGCAGTACCGCATCGCCGACGATATGGCCGTGGGTGTCGTTGATCTGCTTGAAGTGGTCGATGTCGATCAAGGCAATGGTGGCGTGGCTCCGCTGCTGCCGGCACTTGTGGAACTTGAGGTGCAGCAGGTCTTTCCAGGAACCGTGATTGAGCAGCCCTGTGAGGCTGTCGGTGCGGCTCAGGGCGCTGAGGGCGCGCTTGTGTTCGGACAGTTTGATTGCCAGTTGATAACAGACCATGCCGATGGACATGGGGTAGAGCGTCAGCATCGGCAGGCAGGTGTAGACCTGCAGCAGGCTGACATCGGGGTTGAACCGGATGCCGAACAACGCGCCGGCCACGCCGATTCCAAGCCCCTGTGCGCACAGGCCACGCAGGAACAGGCGCTTGCCGCCGGCGGCGACGTTATTCATGGTCATCATCGACAGAATGGTCACGGCCGTCAGTGGCGTGAACTGCGTGGCGGCGGCCCAGAAGCCGCCGAGCAGCGAGTCATATAGCAGGTTGCGTTGTTCTGCCTGGTAGGGGTACTGCGAGCGGGCCGACAGTTGATACGCCACATGCGCCCAGGCAAAACCGTTGAACAGCAGTAGTGCCCACACCCAGCCCGGCATGGCGAGAGTGTAAAGGGCGCCGCTGACGCTGATACAGCCGATAGAAAGGCCGATGATCCTTGGCTTGTAGATACGCTTGGCAAATGAAAGCCCTTTGCCTTGTCTGTTTTCCATAAATTCCTGGGGCAGCTGTTTTTTGCAGATACGGTGGCGCGCGTTCGCTGGATCAACCGTTGATCGGATAATGCCTGTGAATATTGTCAGTTATTCGCGTGGGAATAATCAGTGTCCTTCCAGGCCATTTGCGCAAAACAGAGGGCGAATGCGTCAAAAGCGACCTGGAATGTCGCTCACACAACAGGTTTTTATGGCTGGCGGGGCAGGGTGACTTCGTAGCCGGCGAGGAACAGGTCGATGGCCGACTCGATCACGCTGGCCTGGTGGGCGGCATCCAGGGTGGGTTGGCCGAGGGTAATCTGTGGCCAGAAGGCGAAGGCCTTGAGCAAGCTCTGAATCTGGTGGGCGGCGAAGGCCGGGTCGGTGCAGTTGAGCCGGCCGTCTGCCTGGGCGGCGCGAACCCACTGGGTGAAGCCTTCTTCGCGCTGGCTCAGGCGGGTGACCATGTCTTGCGCACGTTCCGGCGAATGGATGGTGGCGGCGATGGCGACCCGGGCCAGGTCGAGGAAATTGGTGTCCGACATCATCTTCATCTTCGCCTCCAGCAACCCGCGCAGTTGTTCGCGCAATGGGCGGTCGCTGGCGTAACTGACGTCAAGTTGGGCAACGCTGCTGGCCCAGAGTTGATGAAGAATTTCTGCGAACAGTTCTTCCTTGCTGGGGAAGTGGTTGTACACGGTGCGCTTGGATACGCCGGCGGTGGCGGCGATCTTGTCCATGCTGGTGACCTCGAAACCGTTTGCGCGAAATTCGGCGATGGCCGCAGCCACAATGGCTTCGCGTTTACGGTCGGTGAGGCGTTGAGGGGCAGTCATGGGTGGGGCTCGGCTCTTGGAGGAAAATTACACTCGGTAGTTTACTTGCTCCGGGTTTTGTTGCAATCTTGAAACTACACTGTGCAGTGTAATTTATAAGCGATCCGTAGGAGTCACCCGGTAATGGCCACGATCTCGTCCCGTGTCGATTCTTCGCCAGCAGCGCCCAAGCAAGGCCAAGGGCACTTCAGCGACGATGCCCCCGTGCAGCACGGTGGCTTCGGCAAGACCTTGCGCATTTTCTGGAACATGCTGTTCAACAAACCCCGCAGCACGCGGCCGGTGGGGCCGATTCCGGTACAACCGCTGACGCGCGAGCAATTGCTGGCGGCCCCGGATCACAGCGTATTCCGCCTTGGACATTCCACCGTGTTGCTGAAAATGCGCGGTAAATTCTGGGTAACCGACCCGGTATTTGCCGAGCGCGCCTCACCGTTCAGTTGGGCCGGCCCCAAGCGCTTCCATCAGCCGCCCATCAGCCTTGAAGAGTTGCCGCCCCTGGAGGCAGTGATTCTTTCCCACAACCACTATGACCACCTTGACCGCAAGGCTGTCGTCCAATTGGCCGACAAGGCCCGTTATTTTCTTGCGCCGCTGGGCGTGGGCGACATCCTGGTCAAGTGGGGCGTGGATGGCAGCAAGGTGCGCCAGCTGGATTGGTGGCAGGGCACCGAGGTGGATGGCGTTCGGTTTGTCGCCACCCCTGCGCAACATTTTTCCGGGCGCGGTCTGTTTGATGCCAACCAGACCCTGTGGTGTTCCTGGGTGATGATCGATGGACCTCGGCGGATTTTCTGCAGCGGTGACACGGGTTACTTCGACGGTTTCAAACGCATCGGCGAACAGTACGGTCCATTTGACCTGACGCTGATGGAAACAGGTGCTTACAACGTCGACTGGCCCCATGTGCACATGCAGCCAGAGCAAACCCTGCAAGCGCATATCGACCTCAAGGGCCGCTGGTTGCTGCCGATTCACAACGGCACTTTCGACCTGGCGTTCCATGCCTGGCATGAGCCGTTCGACCGCATCATGGCCCTGGCCTGGGAGCGCAACGTGTCGATCACTACGCCGCAGATGGGGCAGGCGTTCAGCTTGAATCAGCCAGAGCGTGGAGGTGCGTGGTGGCTGGAGGTGGAAACCCAGGGGGCACAGGAACACCTCGCAGGCTGACGGAGGAGGCTATGGAAAAAGGAGTTTTCAAGCTGTTTCAGAGCTGCGACAGTTGCCAGGCAACGGTGCCATGATCCCCGGAAATTTATGTGTCGGGGGACGTATTTTATGGAGTGCAAGTGTAAGAAATATTGGCAGGCGGGGTTGCCCTGTCCGACGGGGCAACCGGTGTCTGCGCTTACTGACGCGTCAGCCCAGACAACGACAGCCCAAGAGCATACAAGTCCGCATGGTATCGTTTTCGGTGTCGATCCCCAGGCTCATGGCACCCGAGGGGGCGTCCCGATCCCGGGGTATGACGCCCCGGGACTTGCCCTCAAACCCCCGCGCGACCCGTCGCTGTCATTGATCGCATTGAGTGGTATTGACCCCTCGAGGCCGCTGATGGCTGAAGTCCCTCCCGTGCTGAACAACAGCCCCTTCACCCGCACTCAGGTATTGGTTGGCTGGCGCATAGGGTTTGCCAACCGTTACGTTGGACCAGGTGCAAGCGAGGCCGTCGACCACAGTCCTGCTTTCCTACAGGCCCTGGATACCTTGCGCTCGGCGGGCGCGCAACTGGTGGCGCTGGATGCCTTGCGAGGTGACAGGGCCAACCCATTCGTTGCGTGTACTCGCAATGAGATCGATGAGCGCGTCGGTGAGCATAGTCTTGATGCCCTTGTGTCCGAAAGTAAAAGCGCAGCGTTTCATGGCGCGTGCGCCAGCGGATATCCCGGAGTATACGAGCTGCTTGAGGGCGGGACGAAACTGTGGTTTTACGGTGCCCGTTGGGCCGGTGACCGCTTACTGGTACTGGTTCGGTTCTATCGTCGGTTACTGAAAGATTCCGTGTGGATGCCTACATCGAGTAGTGAATAATCGGACCCCGGAGCAGGATTAGCCTCAACGGTTGTACACGGGGGACTTCTTAGACTGATGTCTGGTTATCAACCGATAGCCTGACATTCAGTCAAGTAGTGAGGCAGTTTATGATCGGACCGATTATCGCAGGCGGATTAACAGACGGTGTGCTGCAGGCATTTTTGAATCAGCCGCAAGGCTTCAAGAGTGCCTTTCAAATGTCAGAGGAAATGGCAAAAGGCCAAGCCACTTCAGAATCGCTGGTGAACGACTCGCTGAAACAAATCGCCAATATTGATAGCGGGTTGCAAGGTGGCAACGCGTTTATAGAAATCAATCCCGATGCCCGCAAGCAGGCGCAAATGCGCTATCAGGAGCGTGCCAGAGGCGTCTCTTGTGGATATCTATACGGTGTTCCGGTTGCGTTGAAAGACGTTTTTGAAACCAAGGACCGTATGCAGACAAGTGCAGGTTCCAAGGCATTGGTGGGGGCTCCGGCTACAGCAAATGCCAAGGTCGTGGACAAATTGCTGAAGGCTGGCTCGGTGGTTGTGGGTAAAACCAACATGAGTGAATTTTCCAACTTCCGCTCTGAATTCCCCGTTGATGGGTGGAGTTCCCGAGGTGGCCAGACGCTCAACCCACATCGGTTGGGAGGCCAGGTGGCTGGGTCGAGTTCCGGTTCTGCTGTTGCGGTTGCCCAAGGGCATGTTCCTCTGGCGTTAGGGGTGGAAACCAGTGGTTCGATCATTACCCCGGCTGCCTACAATGGTGTTTTCGGTCTGAAAACCACGGTTGGACTGGTCAGTACCGAAGGTGTCATGACCAGTTCACGTATGGATACGATAGGCACCTTCACACGTAATGTCCGTGATGCGGCAGAGGCACTCAACGCAATGACCGAAAGCAGGCGCTACTCTGAAGGCCTGGGATCTGACGCCTTGAAAGGCAAGAGAATTGGCTACACACCGCTGCCTAAACTATCTGAAGAGGATGCCAAAGACCCAGCGAAACGGGCAGACCAAAAGCACTATGAGGCTGCAATCGAAGTGTTGAAGGATAGGGGCGCTATCTTGGTTCAGGTCGGACAATTGGATTCAGACATTACTGAACAAACCTACAAGGACTATAATCAAGCGTTGTTTGGAGACGTCAAACAACAACTGGAAAATTACCTGGCAGGTCGGGAGAGGTTGCCGGTCAAGTCGATCTCGGAACTGATAGCTTTCAACAAACGTCACTCGCAGTCAGGAGAGCCTGACCAGAGGTTTCTGGAAATGATCAACGATCTGAACGTGACCCAGGAGAGGCGCGATCAGTTGTGGCAGGATATCGTGCCGATTTTCCAGAAAAGCATCGATGATCCCATCAAGAAACACAAACTCGATGCCATGGTGTCGAACTTTCTTTCTCACAACTATTATTACGCTGCCGCCGCGGGCTACCCGGGCATGTCCATCCCGTCCGGGATGGATGATGAAGGTATGCCGACAGCGCTCTATTTATATGGCACAGCTAACAGTGAAGCGACCTTACTCTCGGCTGCTTACGTCTATGAACAAGCTTCCCCGTCGATCAAGGAACCCGCCTTTCTTCCGGGGACGCCCTTCTCGCGAGTACCCGTTGATACAGGCGCCACTATAGGGGAACCTACAAACCTCGCATAAGGTTGATTCAACCTCTGCTGGCAGATGCACAGCAGAGGTCCGCCTCCCTTGATCAACTCGAACCGTAGCGTAAGGCGGGTTTGCGATGTGACAGGTTTGGCCCCAGGGCCAGGGGCCCAAATTGATGCGCCGGGCACTGCAACTGCAGGCCTGAAGCGCTACACACCATTAGGTTGTGGCGTTGGTGAGTCAAGGGATGACGAAGTTGCGCCGATCAACCGAGAGATGATCCCTTGCGCCGCGTGTTCGGTTGTGGCGGTGTCAAAGCGGCGCGCCCTCATCCCCCACCCCGGCGCAAACCCCGGGAAGAACACCAGCCCTTCAGCTTCCAACCGAAACGCCAATGCCAGGCGGGTTTCATCCCCCACGTCGTATTGATTTTCAAACTGTTGAACCGCTTCGACCGCCACGCCGGCCTGAATAGCCAGGTGTTCCCTGCTCCAGCCCAGCATCGCGCGCGCTTGCACGCTGTGTTTGGCGGTGAATTGATGCAGGACGATCTGCTGTTCTACGAAAGAGCTCATTGCCAGAGAGGACATGGGTTTTCTCCAGGATTCGACGGGGGAGGGCAAACTATACTGTTTTTTTGTACAGTTGTTTTGACCGCTCATCAACTGGATGTTCAACGACCCGTTATTCCACCCCTGGCGCCTCGCGAATGATCAGGTGATCCAGGTTCTCGATATTCGCGCTGAACACCCCGAACGTCTGCTCGGGGTTTTTCTTGCTCGGCACCTGTTTCAGCTCCGGCGTCACCCCATAGAAGAAGCAGTACAATGCCCGCTCACTGTCCACCGCCGCCTTGATCTGCTCCAGGAAAGCCTTGCGCTTGCGGTAATGCTCGATGAGTTTCTTGCTCAGGTAGACGTTGACCGAGTAGGGCTTCTTGTCGAGCCACGCCTTCTTTTCGAAATCGATGCGAAAGCTGCTGGTGTAGTCCTTGATTTCCTTGATCTTGCCCCAGTAGATCAGGCCCTTGTTGTCCTGCAGGTATTCGATCTTCTTGAAGAACGTCCAGTAGGTGGCGGTGTGGTCGCCGATCTTCAACGGCATGGACTTGAGCTTGTCCTTGTCGTCGATGTTAGACACATAGCATTCCACCGGGTGGGCGAACACGCTGGTTTTGTCTGGTGTGGTGTCGCTGGCGCCGTGGGAAACGGAGCTGCGGTCTGAGGGTGTCTTCGTTGGTTCTAGTGGCATGCTTCCTTCGGTGCCCGCCAACGGGGGCTTGCGCTCGTACTGGCGGCGTGTGAGGACAAATTCCGATGGGAAATTATCCTCACGCTCGTCATCACTTTCGCCGGCGGTGGTCTTGTGCTTGCTTGCGTAGCGGCAGCCATCGATGTGTTGGGTGCCGGTCTTGTTCTTGAAGTGCGGCGTGCGCAGGTAATTGACGTTTTTGGCGTTGAAGGGGCTCAGGGTATTGCTGGTATCAAACGCTGCCCGGCATTCGTCGTTGGGGCACAGGAAGCGATCCTTGTCGGAATCGAAGTCGGCGGTTTCGTCGAAATTCAGGTCTCGTACGTCGTAGATCGACAGCTTGTCATCGAGACTCAGGCTGTAGGCCGTATCGAATTTCATGGGGCTCGGGTCCGTGAGAGGTTTCGCTATTAATAGCGGGATCCTGGGTAAATATCAGCAAGAACCTGCTACCCGTCGTCCACTCAAGAAACACAAGGTGCCACCTACCGCAGTCAGTGCCCCCAACGCATAGAACATGCTGGCCGGAGTGGCATTGATCAGCAGATAGCCGCAAATCACCGGGCTCATTGCCCCGCCAAATGCCGCCAGGTTCTGCGCACCGTAGTAACTGCCGCGCAGCGCATCAGGTGCGATAGTGTCGATAAACAGGAACTCGGAGGGGTAGATGATCATCTCGCCTAGGGTGAACACGAACATTGCCAGACACCAGGTGACCAGGCTGTTTGCGAGGCTGAAACCGATAAGCCCGGCAATGAACAGCAACGTACCTAGCACGATCCAATAGCGCAGTTGCTCACGCTTGAGGAAACGGCCGATCTGGTACTGCATCAAAATCACAGTGATGGCATTGCAGGCCAGTACCGCAGACAGAATCTTCAGCGCCTCGGCGGGTTTGTAGGCTACGAGCAAAAACTGCGACAGATACAAGGTGTAGCGCCCATGGACAATGGTGCTCAGCAGGCTGCCGCTGGTAAATAGAATCAGCGTGCGGTCGTCGCGCAAGGTGCGCAGGGTGGTGAGGAAACTCAAGGGCTTGTTGCTGTCATCCCGTTGGGTGGGCGGGATGCCAATCATCAGGAACACGCTGCTAAAGGCGATCGCGCTGGCGATCAGGAACGGTGCCAGTTGCATATGGCCGGCAATCACGACGCCGACCATCGGGCCTGTGGCGTAGCCGACGTTGGTCAGTGTGTAGCGCAGGGAAAACACCTTGGCACGCTCGCCCACCGGCAGGTTCTCGCTGATGATGGCTTTTGAGCCAATCAGGAACAGCGCCGACGCCGCTTCGGTGATGACCAGGGTCAGGGTGGTGAGGTAGAGGTTGCTGGCAAAGGTCAGCAATAGAAAACCGATGGAGCTGGAGAGCATGGCCAGGATCAGCAGCTTGCGCTTTTCCAGGCGGTCGATGATGTAGCCACCGTACAGGCCCAGCAATGTCGCGATAAACACCGCGATGCCCATCAGCAAGCCGATGTCCTGCTGGTTCAGGCCCAGGCGGGTACTCAGCAACAGGGCCAGCAACGGGCTGGTCATGGCGCGGCTGACCACGATGGTCACCGAGCAAATCATCAGGCGGCGGATTACCAGGGAGTAGGTGGCCACGGTGGGGCGGGTGTCCTTGTTATCTTTGTGGACAACGAAAATCCAGGGTGGGAGGGGGCTTGCCCCCGATGGCGGTGGCTCAGTCACCAGATGCTTGGCTGATAGACCGCTATCGGGAGCAAGCCCCCTCCCACATTGTTCAGATCGAGTTATTGGCCGGAGTTGATGGTGATTTTTTCGACCGCACCTTGCTCCAGGTCCCACTTCTTCAGGATCTTGCCGTAGGTGCCATCATCGATCATGCCCTGCAACGCTTCACTGATCGCCGTGACCAACGCCGTATTGCTCTTCTCAATCCCAAGCCCGGTGAACTGCTTGGAAATCGCCAGGCCCACCGGCTTGTACTTGCCTATATCCAGCGACATCAGATAAGGAATGGTCTCGCTGCCTTGCATCGCCGCGTCCAGGCGGTTCTGTTGCAACTGCGCCCGTGCATCCGCCGAGCCCTCAGTGCCGATCACCACGATCGCCGGCTTACCCGCCACTTCGCAGTTTTCCTTGCTCCATGCGGCAATTTCCGACGGCCAGGTGGTACGGCGGCTGGTGCCGACTTTTTTACCGCACAGGTCAGTCAATTCCTTGAGGTCTTCGCGCTTGGCCAGGGTGTAGAACTGCGGGCCGCTGGTGAAGTAGTCGATGAAGGTCACGGCCTTCTGGCGTTCGGCGGTGTCGCTCATGCCCGACAACACGATGTCCACGCGCTTGGTGGTCAGGCCGCTGAGCATCTGCTCGAAGCCGGTTTCCTGCCACTTGATCTTCACGCCCAGGCGCTCGGCGAGGGCGTTGCCCAGGTCGAAATCCAGGCCGGTGATCTTGTTGGTGGCCGGGTCCTTGAAGTCCATCGGCGGGTAGTTCGGCACGATGGCCGCGCTGATCTCACCCTTGTCCTTGATTGCCGCCGGCAATGCCGCGAAAACAACGGAAGAGGCCATCAGGCCTGCGAGCAACGTGGGGATAACTATTTTCTTCATGGAGGCGTTCTCGTTTGTTTTTTAGTTAAGTGCGAACGGCAGAAATAAAGCTTTGGGTACGCGGGTTTTGTGGGCTTATTAGAATTTCTTCGGGGCTGCCGGCTTCCACAATCTGGCCGGCATCCATAAACACCATGCGGTTGGAGACCTCGCGGGCGAAGCCCAACTCATGGGTGACCACGATCATGGTCATGCCAGTGGTGGCCAGGTCGCGCATCACCGACAGCACTTCTCCTACCAGCTCCGGGTCGAGGGCTGACGTCGGTTCGTCAAACAGCATCAGCTTGGGGCGCATCGCCAGCGCACGGGCAATCGCCACACGCTGTTGTTGCCCGCCGGACAACTCCACCGGATAGGCATTGCGTTTGCCCGCCAGGCCGACGCGGGCCAGCAACTCCAGGGCGTCCTCGATGGCTTCCTTGGGCGAACGCTTGAGCACCTGGCACGGGCCTTCGATGATGTTTTGCAGCACGGTCATGTGCGGGAACAAATTGAAACGCTGGAACACCATGCCGGTGGCCAGGCGCTGGCGGGCAATCTGCGATTCATTCATCTCATGCAGCTTGTTGCCGACCGCGCGGTAACCCACCAGTTCGCCGTCGACCCACAGGCCGCCCTTGTCGATTTTTTCCAACTGGTTGACGCAGCGCAGCAGGGTGCTTTTACCCGAGCCGGACGGGCCGATGATGCACATCACTTCGCCTTGCTCGACCTCGATATTGATGTCGCGCAGCGCGTGATACTGGTCGTAGTACTTGTTCAGGTTGACGGCCTTGACGATGCTTCTCATGGGGCAATTCTCCTCAACCCAGACTTACGAACGCTTGCCGGCGCCGCGGGCAAAGCGGCGCTCGAGGCGGCTTTGGCCAAATGAAAGAACAGTCACCACCGCCAGGTACCAGATGCCGGCCACAATCAGCAGTTCCATGACCCGGGCGTTGGCGTAATAGATGTTTTGCGCGTTGTGCAGCAGTTCCGAATACTGGATCACGCTGGCCAGGCTGGTCATTTTCACCATGCTGATGAACTCGTTGCCTACAGGCGGAATGATCACCCGCATGGCCTGCGGCAGAATGATCCTACGCAGTGCTTGCAGGCCCGGCATGCCGATGGACTTGGCGGCTTCATACTGGCCGGTGTCGACCGAGAGCAAACCGGCGCGCACCACTTCGGCGGTGTACGCACCCTGGTTGATACTCAGGCCCAGCAGGGCAGCCACGAACGGCGTCATCAGGTCGACGGTGTCGATGCTGAACACGCCGGGAATCGCGATCACCGGGAAGATCAACGCCAGGTTGAACCACAGCAGCAGTTGCAGGATCAGCGGCGTACCCCGGAACAGCCAGGTGTAGGTGATGGCCACATAGCGCAGGATCGGGTTGGCCGACATACGCATGATCGCCGTGATCACCCCGATCACCACGCCCAGCACCATGGCCAGGATCGACATGACGATGGTGTTGACCAAGCCCCAGAGGATGGCCTCAGACGTGAGGAACTGCCCGATGTAGGACCATTCGATCTGGCCGTTGGCGAAGGCACGCAGCAATGCAGCCAACACGATCACGATCAACGTGGCAAAGAACATCCGCCCGTAATAACGACGCGGCACGTGTTCGTACTGCGTGATATCGAACTGGTTCTCGGACAATTTGCGCTCGGCTGCCAAGCGCTCGGCCGGGGTTTGGTTCATGGTGAATCTCCAAAACTTACAACGCTCTAACTACTGTACGCGGTCCAAATGTGGGAGCTGGCTTGCCTGCGAAGACGCCAGCCCAAACACCGCAGATTTAAATCCG
>Ga0157369_10004884_pt1 | contig 15723 bp, 16 predicted proteins | sample C25metaG_FD_113461 | JGI IMG/M metagenome (GOLD analysis project Ga0157369, IMG submission 113461) | Corn rhizosphere microbial communities from Kellogg Biological Station, Michigan, USA - C2-5 metaG | ecosystem: Host-associated > Plants > Roots > Rhizosphere > Soil | place: USA: Michigan... | reverse complement strand
GGCACCTCGATGTCGGCTCGTCGCATCCTGGGGCTGGAGTAGGTCCCAAGGGTTGGGCTGTTCGCCCATTAAAGCGGTACGCGAGCTGGGTTCAGAACGTCGTGAGACAGTTCGGTCCCTATCTGCTGTGGGCGTTGGAGAATTGAGAGGAGTCATCCCTAGTACGAGAGGACCGGGATGAACATGCCTCTGGTGTATCTGTTGTCCTGCCAAGGGCATCGCAGGTTAGCTACGCATGGAACGGATAACCGCTGAAAGCATCTAAGCGGGAAGCCGTCCTCGAGATAAGTTCTCCCATCCCCTTGAGGGAGTAAGACCCCTGGTAGACCACCAGGTTGATAGGCCGGCGGTGGAAGCGCAGCAATGCACGTAGCCGACCGGTACTAATGGGTCGAGGGCTTGACGGATATTTTTAAATACCTTGCGGTCTTGTGCGGTTTTCAAGCTCCACCGGGCGTAGCGTCTCGCAAAATTCCGGTGGCGCATAGCGAGAGGGAGACACCTCTTCCCATTCCGAACAGAGCAGTTAAGCCTCTCAGCGCCGATGGTACTTGGGGGGAAACCTCCTGGGAGAGTAGGTCGCCGCCGGTTCTTCCTTCGAAAGGCCGCCTTCGGGCGGCCTTTCGTATGCGTGGGCTCCGTCTGCTACCGGGTCAGATCGCGCCGCGGGCTGCGGAAGCCGGCTTCTTGCAGCAGGTTGCACGTGCCTTCGCGGCGGGCTGCGGTGCGCGCGGTTGCTCGAGGTGCAGCGGCAAGGTCTGCGCAACCCTGGCGAGGCCTCCCAGCGGGCTCTAAGCCGTACTCGCCGAGGGTTGCGAAGTCGATTAGAAGGTCTACGGCGTCGGTCAGCCGCTTCTTGGTCTTAGTCGTTGAATCGAACATGAGTTCGTACAAGGTAGAAGGGGGCTCGGACGTCATCGGCATTCTGCAAGTCTGCTTGCACCTCTACCCGAAAAGCGCTGGAAATACGCAGTTTCAAGGCATGTCGCGGAGCTACTGGCGCCAGTAGCTCCGCAAACCCCAGAAGCGCAATCGGCGGACGTTTCGTGGAGAGTCTTGCTGTGGCTACTGGCCACGCTCCGTGACGTCGCGCACAGAAGAGACTACCTGTTTTTCGGCCTCTTGTGCAAACCCGAGGACGAGGCGGGCGGTCTCGCGCGGCTTCTCCACGTTCGGTGAGTGTCCGGCGCCGGCGATCAGGTGGATCTGCGCTGCGGGGACGGCCGCCTTGTACTGGTCCAGCGCCCGCTGGGGGTCGTTGACGATCTGCTCCTCGGCGCCCATCAGGACCATCAGCGGCTTGCCGCTCGACTTCATCCGCTGGTCAAGCGGTTCTTCGGCGAGGAAGTCGTCGTTGCCGCCGGGCGAGTCGTCGTAAGCGGTGTAGGTCAGCCGCTTGACGTCCTCGACGAAGGCGTCGGGAACGTCGAACCCAGGCGCGAAGGCGACCTCGAGGCCGTCGCGGACCGAGAAGTCGGGCTTGATCTGCCAGAGCGCCTCGCCGAGCACCGGCTGGAAGGCAAGGCCGGCGATAAAGCCGAGGTCGCCGTAGGAGTTGTCGGGCGGCATATCGATGATCACTGCCCTGCCGACCAGGCGCGGGTGTTCCTGGGAGAGGGCGACGGTGACGGCGCCGCCGAGCGAGTGGCCGACCACCTCGGCGTCTTTAACCCGCAGCTGTTTCAGCGCCTCGGCGACCACCTTCGCCTGGTTCTGCGGCGTGTAGCCCGAGCTCGGCTTTTCCGAGCCGCCGTGGCCGAGCAGGTCGACCTCGACCACCCGGTGGCTGTGATCGAGCAGCGGCAGCATCCCGTCCCACCAGTCCATCGCACAGCTGAAGCAGTGGATGAGGACGATCGGGGAGCCGTCGCGGGGTCCGCGTTCGCGCACCTGCAGATCCCCGTCGGGGAGGGCGAGGATGCGGCCGCCGGGCACGGTGACGTGGGCGCTGCCGGTCTCTCCATCGACTACCAGGGCGTTGACGACCAGCAGCGCCAGGAGCGCCGCCACCACACCGATCGCGATCGTCCCCCGTCGCCTCATGGCCGGTCGTTACCCTAGCCCGGTGAGCTCGGAGCGAGCAAGCTGATGGAGAAGTTCGTGATCCAGGGCGGCGTCCCCCTCTCGGGGGAGGTCACCGTGGCCGGCAACAAGAACGCGGCCCTGCCGATCCTCGCCGCCTGCCTGCTGACCGAGGAGGAGGTACTGCTGCACCGGGTGCCGCGAATCCGCGACACCGAAGCGCAGCTCGCCCTGCTCGAGCAGCTCGGGGTCGAGGTCGAGTGGGTCGGGGAGAACAGCGTTCGCCTCTGTGCCCGCGAGGTCGGGGGAGAGGTCGACGAGGAGCTCTCCGGCAAGATCCGCGCCTCCTTTCTGCTCGCGGGGCCACTGCTGGCGCGATTCGGCGAGGCGAGGATGCCGCCGCCGGGCGGGGACTTCATCGGCCGCCGGCGGCTCGACGCCCACCTCGACGCCTTCGAGGACCTCGGCGCCCGGGTCGACGGCAGTCGCTGGATCGAGCTCAGCGCCCCGAACGGGCTGCGGGCCTGCGAGATCTTCATGGACGAGCCCTCGGTGATGGGCACCGAGAACGCCCTGATGGCGGCGGCGCTGACGCCCGGCGCCACCCAGATCGCCAACGCGGCCTCCGAGCCGCACGTGCAGGACCTGGCGCACCTGCTGACCGCGATGGGGGCCCGGGTCGACGGGATCGGCTCCAACGTGATGGTGGTCAACGGGGCCGAGAGCCTCAACGGCGCCGAGTACACGATCTCCTGCGATCACATCGAGGTCGGCAGCTTCATGGCGCTGGCGGCGGCGACCGGCGGCGAGCTGCGCATCCGCGACGTCAACCCCAAGGACCTGACCAATGTCCGCCGCCAGTTCAAGCGCCTCGGCCTGCGTTCGGAGATCCAGGGCGATGACGTCTTCGTCCCCGCCCGCCAGGAGCTCGAGATCGAAGCCGACCTCGGCGGCGCGATCCCGAAGATCGAGGACGGGCCCTGGCCGGCCTTCCCGGCGGACATGACCTCGATCGCGCTGGCCCTGGCGACCCAGGCCAATGGCGAGATCCTGATCTTCGAGAAGATGTTCGAGAACCGGTTGTTCTTCGTCGACAAGCTCGTCGCGATGGGCGCTCGGATCACGCTGTGCGATCCCCACCGGGCGATCGTCAGCGGTCCGAGCCGGCTTCACGGCGAGCGCGTCTCCAGCCCCGACATCCGCGCCGGAATGGCGATGCTCATCGCCGCCTGCGCGGCGGAGGGGACGTCCGAGATCGGCGAGATCCGCCAGATCGACCGTGGCTACGAGCGGATCGACGAGCGCCTGCGCGAGCTCGGCGCGCAGATCGAACGGGTCTCTGCGGAGGTCCCTGCTTAGCAGGGATTTCCCGCCAGCTCACGTAAGGTCTCAGCCGATGATCCACCCGATTCCGCCCGGAACGCGCGATGTGCTGCCCGAGGAGATGCGCGAGCTGCGCCGCCTCCAGGGCGCCCTGCTCGAGGTCTTTGAGAGGCGCGGCTACGGCGAGGTGGCGACGCCGGCGCTCGAATACGACGAGGTGCTGACGCGCGGTGGAGGCCGCGGCGACCACGCCGCCTACCGCTTCTTCGACGAGAGCGGCGAGCTGCTGGCGCTGCGCTCGGAAATGACGGTTCCGATCGCCAGGCTGGCGGCTACCCGCTACGGGCAGGCAGATCCCCCGCACCGTTTTTGTTATCTCGCCGGCGCCTACCGCGCCGTCAGTCCCCAGCGCGGGGAGATGCGGGAATTCCTTCAGGCGGGGGTCGAGCTGATCGGCGCCCCGGCGGCGGCGGGGACGGTCGAGGTGATCGACGTCCTCGAAGCCGCGCTCGACGCCGCCGGGCTCGGCAGCGCCGTGATCGGCCTCGGCGACGCCGATCTCTACCGCGACCTGCTGAGCGAGCTCGGCCTGGCGGAGGAGGCGCGCGATTCAGCCCTGGCGCGCCTGGCCGCCCACGACCTCGTCGGGCTCGAGGAAGAGCTCGAGGCGGCGGGAGTAGCCGGCGAGCGGGTGGAGTCCTGTCTGGCGCTCTCGCAGCTGCGCGGCGGGCCGGAGGTCCTGGAGCAGGCGCGCGAGCACGAGGCGGCCGCCGTCGCCCGGGCGAGCGAGCGTCTCCGCGACGTCAACGAGACCCTGGGATCGCGGGCGGGCGGCCATCGCGTCCAGTTCGACTTCGGCCTGATGCGCGACCTCGACTACTACAACGGGGCAATCCTCGAGGTCTATGACCCCGCGGTCGGCCGGGTCCTCGGCGGCGGCGGCCGCTACGACGGGCTGATGAAGCGGTTCGGGCTCGACCTCTCCGCCGCCGGCTTCGCCCTCGACCTCGAGCGGGTCCAGGTGGCGCGGGTCGAGGAGCGCCGGCGTGGGGGAGGGGACCGATGAGCGAGCCGCTGAAGCTGGCGGTGCCGCGCGGCGCCTTGTTCGGGGAAACCCTCGACATCCTCGACGCCGCTGGCGTCGACACCTCCGAGCCGCGCGGCGACTCGCGCTCGCTGATCTTCGAGACCTCCCAGATGACCCTGGTGACGATGCGCCCCTCCGACGTCCCGACCTATGTCGAGGCCGGTGCCGCCGATGTCGGCATCACCGGCAAGGACGTGCTGCTGGAGCAGAGCGACCGACCGGTCTACGAGCTACTCGACCTCGGCTACGGCCGCTGCCGCATGGTCCTTGCCGGCAGGGTCGGCTCCGATCGGCTGAGCGATTCCGAGCGCTCGCTGGGGGCGATGCGGATCGCCACCAAGTACCCGCGGATCGCCGAGCGTTACTTCGAGTCGACCGGGCGCCAGATCGAGCTGATCGAGGTCAAGGGCTCGGTCGAGCTGGCGCCGCTCGTTGGCCTCGGCGACGGGATCGTCGACCTCGTCGCCACCGGGCGGACGCTGGAAGAGAACGAACTTGAGGTGCGCGAGGAGATCGTCGATTGCACCGCCCGCTTCGTCGCCAACCGCGTCGCCCACAAGCTGCGGGCGACCGAGATCGACGAGCTGACCGAGAAGCTGCGCGAGGCGAGCCGCCGATGAGGGCACGCCGCTTTGCCTGGGAGGGGGCGGCCGAGACCGCCGCCGCCCTGCGCGCCTGGGCCGCCGAGGCCGCTCCGCTCGTCGACGTCGGGCCAATCGGCCGCGACGTCGCCGACGAAGGCGATGAGGCGGTGCTGCGGCTGACCGCGAAGTTCGATGCGCCGGGGGTGACCCTGGAGTCGCTGCAGGTCGACCCCGCCGACGCCGAGGCGGCGCTGGCGGTGACCGAGCCGCAGCTGCGGGCGGCGCTTGACGTCGCCGCGGCGAACGTTCGCCGCGTCTGCGAGATCCTCGTCGGCGAGGAGAAGGAGATCGAGCTGCCGGCGGGTCAGAAGGTCCTCTCGCGCGAGGTCCCGGTCGGCGCCGCGGGGATTTACACGCCTGGCGGCCGCGCCGCCTACCCCTCCAGCCTCCTCATGTGCGCGATCCCGGCGCAGGTGGCGGGGGTGGAGCGGATCGCCCTCGCCTCGCCGCCCGGCGGCGATGGCCGGCTGCACCCGCTCGTCCTCGCTGCGGCGGCGCTCTGCGGGGTTGAGGAGATCTACGCGATGGGCGGCGCCCAGGCGATCTTCGCCCTCGCCTACGGGACCGCGACGATTCCCTCCGTCGACGTCATCGCCGGGCCCGGCAACGCCTGGGTGCGAGAGGCGAAGCGGGCGGTCTCCGGCACCGTCGGGATCGATTCTCTTGCCGGTCCCTCCGAGCTGATGGTGATCGCCGGCCACGACAGCGACCCCGAGTGGGCGGCACTTGACCTCTGCGCCCAGGCCGAGCACGGCCCCGAAAGCCCCTTGGTCCTGGCAGCGGTCGAGGAGCAGGTGCTGGAGGCGATCGCCGAGGCAACCGAACGCGCTGCCGCCTCCCGTCCCAGCGTCGCCGACGCGCCGCTCGCCCTGGTCCAGGTGCGCGACGTCGAGGCGGCGATCGACCTCGCCAACGCCTACGCCCCCGAGCACCTCGAGCTGCTGGAGACCGACGCCGCCCTGCTCGCCGAACGGGCGACGACCGCCGGCTGCGTTTTCGTCGGCCGCCACGGGGCGACCGCCTTCGGCGATTATCTCGCCGGCTCCAACCACGTGCTTCCGACCGGCGGCGCCGGGCGCTACGCGGGGCCGCTTGGGCCGGGCACGTTCCGGCGTCGCATCGCCAACGTCGAGATCGGCGCCGAGGCGGCGCGGCAGCTGGCGCCGCACGTCGACGCCCTCGCCCGCGCCGAGGGCTTCCCCGTCCACGCTGAGTCAGCGATGATTAGGAGCAACCCATGAGCCGCACTGCCGAAAAGCAGCGGGAGACCGCCGAGACTCAGATCAAGCTCTCGCTCGATCTCGACGGCGGCGAGGCGAGCGCCGAAACCGGGGTCGGCTTCCTCGACCACATGCTCGACCTGTTGGCCCGGCACGGGCGGCTGGGGCTGAAGGTAGAGGCGAACGGCGACCTCGAGACCGGGGCGCACCACACGGTCGAGGACGTCGGCATCGTCTTCGGCCAGGCGCTCGATGAGGCGCTCGGCGACCGCGCCGGGATCCGCCGCTACGGCTCGGCGCTGGTGCCGATGGACGAGTCGCTGGCCGAGTGCGCGATCGACATCTCCGGCCGCCCCTACTGCGACTTCGCCGCCGATCTGCCGGTCGTCTCGATCGCCGGCTTCGACAGCGAGCTGGCCGAGGAGTTCTTCCGCGCCGTCGCCAACAGCGCCAAGCTGACCCTGCACATCTGGGTCCGCTCGGGAACCAACGCCCATCACATGATCGAGGCCTCGTTCAAGGCCTTCGCGCGGGCGCTGCGGGTGGCTGTGTCGATCGACCCGGAGGAGACCGGCGTGCCCTCGACCAAGGGGACGCTGAGCCAGTGAACACGCGGATCGCGATCCTCGACTACGGGATGGGCAACCTGCGCTCGGTCGAGAAGGCCTTGGAGCACGTCGGGGTCACCGCCTCGATCACCAACGATGCGGGCGAGGTGCGGAACGCCGACGGGGTGATTCTGCCCGGCGTCGGCGCCTTTCCGCGGGCGATGGAGCGGATCCGGGAGCTCGGGCTCGACGAGCTGATCGCCGAGCGGCGGGGGGAGGGGGTGCCGATCCTCGGCATCTGCCTCGGCCTGCAGTTGCTCTTCGATTCGAGCTCCGAGCTTGGCGGCGCCGAGGGGCTGGGGCTGCTCGAGGGGCCGGTCGGCGCCCTCGAGGCCGAGGGCCTGAAGGTCCCGCACATCGGCTGGGAGCCGGTGCGCTGGGAGCGCGAGTCCCGGCTTACCGACGGCATCCCCTCCGAGACCCCCTTCTACTTCGTCCACTCCTTTGCCCCGCGACCGCGCGGCGAGGACCTGCTCGGCAGCGCCGCCTACGGCGCCCGCTTCGCCTGCGCCGCCGAGCGCGACAACGTCTTCGGCGTTCAGTTCCACCCGGAGAAGTCGAGCGCCGCCGGCCTGCGGCTGCTCTCCAACTTCGCCGGCGTCTGCGCGAAGTCTCCAGCCGCGGCGTGATCCTCTACCCGGCCATCGACATCCGCGGCGGCAAGGCGGTGCGGCTGGTTCAGGGCGACTACGAGCGCGAGACCGCCTACGACGCCGACCCGGTCGACGCCGCCCGCCGCTGGGCCGAGGAAGGCGCCGAGTTCATCCACGTCGTCGATCTCGACGGCGCGAAAACGGGGCGGCCGCAGAACCTCGACGCGGTGCGGCGGATCGCCGCCGCGGTCGAGTGCCCGATCCAGGTCGGCGGCGGGCTGCGCGATACCGCCGCTGTCGAGGCGGTGCGGGCGGCGGGCGCGCAGCGGGTCGTGCTTGGCACCGCGGCGCTGCGCGATCCCCAGTTCCTCGACGGGATGATCGAGGCGCAGGGCGATTGCCTGGTCGTCTCGGTTGACGCCCGCGACGGCAAAGTTGCCCTCTCCGGTTGGACCCAGACCAGCGAGCTCGACGTCGCCGAGGCGGTCGCACAGCTGAGCGAGCGCGGCGCCCGCCGCTTCCTCTGCACCGCGATCGAGGTCGACGGCACCATGGAGGGCCCGGCGATCGACCTCCTCAACCGCATCGCCGCCGGCACCGAGGCAAAGATCCTGGCCTCCGGCGGCGTCGGCAACCTCTCCCACCTCGAGCAGCTCGCCGCCGAGGCCGCCCCCAACGTCGACGGCGTAATCGTCGGCCGCGCCCTCTACGAGCGCAAGTTCACCGTCGCCGAAGCAACCGCCGCCCTAACCTGAGGCCATGGCACTGAAGCGCGTGATCCCCTGCTTGGACGTCAACGCGGGGCGGGTCGTCAAGGGGACGAACTTTGTCGGGCTGCGGGACGCCGGGGATCCGGTGGAGCTGGCGGAGCGGTATGACGCTGAGGGGGCCGACGAGCTGGTCTTCCTCGACATCACCGCCTCGCACGAACAGCGGGAGACGATCGTGCAGCTGGCGCGGCGGACGGCCGACAACGTCTTCATCCCATTCACGATCGGCGGCGGCATCCGCTCCGTCGAGGATGCGCAGGCAGTGCTGGACGCGGGGGCCGACAAGGTCTCGGTCAACTCAGCGGCCTTGGCGCGACCCGAGCTGCTGAGCGAGCTCGCCGACCAGTTCGGCGCCCAGTGCGTGGTCATCGCGATCGATGCCAAGCGGGAGGGCGAGCCGCCGGTCTCGTCTTCACCTTGCTCCGCTCCTTCCACCTGGGGCGTCTACGTCAATGGTGGTCGCAAGCGGGTAGAGGACCGCGACGCCGTGAGCTGGGCGGAAGAGGCGGTCGAGCGCGGTGCCGGCGAGGTCCTGCTCACCAGCATGGACCGCGACGGCACCAACGACGGCTACGACCTCGAGCTAACCAAGGCGGTCGCCGATGCCGTCGGCGTCCCCGTGATTGCCTCCGGCGGCGCCGGCGAGCTATCTCACCTCAGCGACGCGATCACCCACGGCAACGCCGATGCCGTCCTCTGCGCCTCGATCTTCCACTACGGCCACTACCGCGTCCGTGAGGCAAAGGAGCGGCTGGCAGCAGACGGAATCCCCGTGCGCCTCTAGCCCCGCATTGCTTCAGCGAGATCACCGACCGTCCAACTCCCCAGCACCTCGATGCGCGCGAGTTCATAGGGGTGGTCCTTGGTGGCCAGGCCCGGGATCTCGGTCGTGGCGCCGACGTAGCCGGCGGCTTCGACGGCAGCTATGACCGTTGAGTCGAAGCGGCCGGCCGGGTAGCAGAAGTTCTTCACGGGGACGCCGTATTCGCGTTGAAGGATCTCGCGAGAACCCGCGACTTCTTCTTCGAGTGCTTCGCCTTCCAAAGTCGTCAGGTCGGAGTGGTGGATCGTGTGCGCGGCGAGCTCCCAGCCGGCTTCGAGCATCGCTTCGACGTTGCTCACGTAGAGGTCCGAGCCTTCCGCCTTCAGGTTGAGCACGCCGGCCCAGCCGTGCTTGCGCAGCTCCGGCATCGCGAAGGTGTACTGCGGCCGGTAGCCGTCGTCGAAGGAGATGACCATCGGTTTCGGCGGCAAGGTGCCGCCGTGGTACCAGGCTTCCTCGACCTGTTCCAGCGTCACTGCTTCGAACCCTTGCTGGTCGAGCCAGTCCATCTGCTTGCTGAAGCTGGCGCGGGGGACGTAGAGCTCCGGGTAGGCGACTTCGGTCTGCGGGCGGCCGAGGACGTGGTACTCGAGGATCGGCACCGGGCCGGTGTGGGGCCTCCAGCTTCTGCGCGAGGCGGCGGCGGTCATATGGAAGCTGCCGGCTCCGCGTCCTCCTCCGCCTCCTCCGGTGAGGCCGAGCACCAACCCCACCAGCGCGACCGCCGCCAGGGCCACCGCCGCGCCGCCGGCGAATCGCCGCTGCCTGCGGACGCGCCGGCGCACTTCCTCGCGGCGCTGCAGGCGTCGTGCGGCTCGCTCCTGCAGCTCGCGTGGGTCGGGGAAGTCGTCTCTCATCCGCGAAAGCGGTCATCGTAAGGCGTCTATGGACGGGCTGGCGCAGGCACTTCGCGAGGCTCACCCGGAGCTGGAGACCGTGCGGGCGGCGGCGCGGCAGCCGGTCTACCTGGTCGGCGGCGCGGTCCGCGACCTGCTGCTGGGGCGCCGGCGGGCCGACGTCGACCTGATGGTCGAGGGGGACGCGACCGCGCTGGGGGCCGAGCTCGGCGGCGCCAACTCCGAGCACGACCGCTTCGGCACGGTCAAGGTCGACGTCGACGGGCACGAGGTCGACATCGCCGGCGCCCGCACCGAGAGCTACGAGCGGCCTGGGGCATTGCCGACGGTGACGCCGGCCGCGAGCATCGAGGAGGACCTCGCCCGGCGCGATTTCACGATCAACGCGATGGCGATCCCGCTGCAGGGGGAGGCGCGCCTGATCGACCCCTACGGAGGCAAGCGGGATCTCGAGCAACGCCTGCTGCGGGTCCTCCACGACCGCTCCTTCGTCGACGACCCGACCCGGGCGATCCGCGCCGCCCGCTACGCCTCCCGGTTTGGCTTCCGGCTGGTGCCGGAGACCGAGGAGCTGCTGCGCCAGACCGACCTGACGACCGTCTCCGCCGACCGCCGCCGCACCGAGCTGGAGCGGCTGGCGGCGGAAGCGGAGGCCTGCACCGGCTTCGAGCTGCTCGGCGAGTGGGGCCTTATCGACCTGCGCGCGGGCGGAATCGAGCTGATGCAGGCGGTCGACTCGCTGCTGCAGGCGCCGCACTGGGCGGAGATCGTGCCGCGCGAGCGGGCGCTGGCCGCCGCCGCCCTGGGCCCGCCCGGGGCCGAGGAGGTGCTGGCTTCGATGTGGGCGCCGAAACCGGGGGAGGGGGTCGAGCTGGCCGAGCGGCGCGATCCGGTCGAGCTGGTCCTGGCCCGGGCGATGGGGGCTGACTGGCTCGACAACTACCTGACCTCATGGCGCCGGATCAAGCTGGAGATCGATGGCGACGACTTGATCGCCGCCGGCGTCGAGCAGGGACCGGCGATCGGCCGCGGGCTGCGGGCGGCGCGCCATAAGAAGCTCGAAGGCGAGATCTCCGGCCGCGAGGAGGAGCTGGCGACCGCGCTGGCGGCGGCGTTGCGGGACTGACGGCCGCTTCTGCTTTGTTACCGGAGATGGAGTGGCGCGAGCACGACGGCGTGCGATGGCTGGAAGCCGACCTCGGCGGCGCCCGCGCGGCCTTCTCGACCCGCATCGGCGGCGTCAGCGAGGCCCCGTTCGACCAGCTCAACCTTGGCATCCTCACCGACGACTCCCGCGAGGCGGTGAGCGAGAACCGCCGCCGCCTCGCCGCCGCCCTCGGCCTCGAGCCCGAGCAGGTCGTCTTCGCCCGCCAGGTCCATGGCACCCGCCTGATCGACCACAGCGAGACCGCCGGCGAGTTGCGTGGTTCCTTTGTCGGCCAGGACACGACAAAGGAACCACGCAACGGACTTCCGGAAGCTGACGGGCACGTTGTGAGGGAGCCGGGGCTGGCGCCGCTGGTCTTCGTCGCCGACTGCCTGCCGGTGGCGCTCCATGGGCCGGGCGGGCTGGCGATGATCCACGCGGGGTGGCGGGGGTTGGCCGGCGGGATCGTCGGGAAGGCGGCCGCGGCGGTTGGAGCGACCTCTGCGGCTATCGGTCCCGGGATCGGACCCTGCTGTTACGAGGTCGGCGAGGAGGTCCTTGACGCCTTTGCCGATCTCGACGGCGTCGCCGCGGGACGGATGCTCGACCTGCCGGAGGTTGCGCGCCGCCGCCTCTCCGAGGCGGGCGTCGAGCGAATCGAGTCCGCCGGCCTCTGCACCAGCTGCGAGCGCGAGCTCTTCTTCTCCCACCGCCGCGACCACGGCCGCACCGGCCGCCAGGCGGGAATAGCCTGGCTCGAGGAGTAGGGGTGGCCGAGCTGATCCACGACATCGACGCGGCGCGGCTGGCGGCGAACCTGGAGGAGGTCAGGGCCGTGGCCGGCGATGGGGTCGAGCTGCTGGTGGCGACGAAGTACGTGCCGCTGGAGGAGATGGGGAACCTGGCCGAGGCGGGGGTGCGGCTGGTCGGCGAGAACCGCCAGCAGGACCTCGCTGCCAAGCACGAGCGCTGGGGCGACGCCTTCGAGTGGGACTTCATCGGCAACCTGCAGAGCCGCAAGGTGAAAGCGGTGCTGCCGCTCTGCCGCCTGATCCACTCGGTTGCCACCGACTCGGTCCTGGCCCAACTGGAGAAGCACGGGACGCCGGAGACCGAGGTCCTGGTCGAGGTCGCCCTGGCCGGCGAGGAGGGGAAGGGCGGGGTCGCGCCCGAGGAGCTGCCGGCCTTCCTCGAGCGCTGCCCGGTCCGGGTCACGGGGCTGATGACGATGCCCCCGTTCAGCGAGGACCCCGAGCACTCGCGGCCGTATTTCGCCCGCCTCGCCGAGCTCGCCGCGGCCAACGGCCTCCAGCGTCTCTCGATGGGAACCTCGCAGGACTGGCGGGTCGCGGTCGAGGAGGGGGCGACGATCATCCGCCTCGGTCACGCCCTCTTCGGGTGATTTCGCTCCGAATCTGGGAATAATCTGTAAAGGAGTCGGCCCACCAAGGCCGAATCACGCTGCAGATATGGCTCTCAAAGACACTTGGCATAGAGCGCTGGTCTACTTCGGACTGGCCGAGGATCACGACTACGGTCCCGAATACGAGGAAGACTTCGAGCCCGAGACTGGGACCGAGGAGGTCTACGAGGGCCGTCGCGAACGCGGCGAGAGCTCTTCCGTCCGGCGCCTGCCGACCTCGCGCCGCCCGCGCCGCGACGAGATCGACGACATCTTCGGTGACGACGAACCGATCGGCGGCGGCCGCACCCGCACGCTGCGCCCGGTCGACAACGGCGGCGACGGTGGCGACCTCCAGGTCCACCTGGTGATCCCGCGCAACTTCAACGACGCCCAGCAGGTCGCCGACCAGTTCAAACGCCAGGTCCCGGTGATCCTCAACCTGCAGACCGCCGACCACGAGCTCTCGAAGCGGATGATCGATTTCTGCTCCGGCCTCACCTACGCCCTCGACGGCGGCATGCAGCGGATCGCCGAGAAGATGTTCCTGCTGACGCCCCGCAACGTCGACGTCTCCGCCGAGGAAAAGGCGCGGCTGATCGACAAGGGCTTCTTCAACCAGTCCTAGCCGCGTTTTGCATGCGGTCGTGATTTCTTCACCGGATCGACACGATCCGGCCTCACCTTCTTAACCGACCCTCTCGGATCCGCTCCTAGGTTCGGGCCGTCTCAACAAAGACGACTCGAACTCAACCCGAAGAGAGGGAATAGATGAAAGGCAAGCGTCTGGCTGCCCTGATCGCGCTGGTCGTGATCGTCGTGGCAGTGGGTGCCGGGACCGCCGCCGCCACCGGTGCGTTCTCGAATAGCAAGTCCAGCGATACCGACCGCGCGGTGAAGGCGGCGCTGAAGAACGACAAGCCGAAGAACGTGATCTTCCTGCTGGGAGACGGCATGGGCACGCAGGAGATCACCGCCGCCCGCTACTACCTTGGCGTCCACCACGAACTGAACGTCGACCGGATGCCGTTCACCGGTTTCGACACCACCTGGTCGGTGAAGCCGGGCGCAAGCGCGCCGTACCTTCCCGACTACGACCCCGACTCGGCTTCGACCGGCACCGCTTGGGCGACCGGGAGCAAAACGATCGACGAGCGGATCTCCCAGGGGCCGAGCAGCGCCGAGAACGTGCCGGGCGAAAACCTGGAGACCGTGCTCGAGCTGGCCCAGCAGCGCGGGATGAAGGTCGGTGATGTCTCGACCGCCGAGATCACCGACGCGACGCCGGCGGTCCTCGCCTCCCACATCTCCCTGCGCGGTTGCCAGGGCCCGGCGAACATGGGCGCCTGCCCGCTGGAGACGAAGGCGGCCGGTGGCCTCGGCTCGATCGCCGAGCAGGAGGTCGACCATCACGTCGACGTGCTCCTCGGCGGCGGCCGTGGCCGCTTCACGCAGACGATCAGCGGCGGTCCCGACGCGGGCAAGACCGTGGTCGAATCCGCGCAGGCCCAGGGCTACCGCTACGTGACCGACGCCGACGGCCTCGCCACGATCCCCGGCGGCGACAAACCGGTTCTGGGGCTGTTCAACACCGGCAACATGTCGCTCGAGTGGAGCGGCCCGCCCGCCTCGACCGGCAAGGGCAATGACCCCGTTGCCTGCACCGAAGGCCAGCGGCCGGCGAACGAGCCGAGCCTGGCGGCGATGACCCAGCAGGCGATCAACCTGCTGGACAGCGGCAACGGCAGGAAGAAGGGCTTCTTCCTCCAGGTCGAGGGAGCCTCAATCGACAAGCAGGACCACGCGACCAACGCCTGCGGCCAGCTCGGCGAGACGGTCGCCTTCGACCGCGCGATCGGCGTTGCGCTCGATTACCAGGAAAGCCACCCGGACACGCTGGTTGTGGTCACGGCCGACCACTCGCACACCAGCCAGATCGTCAGCGAGGACGCCAGCGGCAGCGGCCTACCGACCGGCTACTCGACCAACCTGCTGACGAAAGACGGGCAGACGCTCAGCCTCACCTACGGGACGGCTGGCTACGGCGGCCCGGGAGCGGCTCCGGCGGCGGTGCCGCCGAGCCAGCAGCACACCGGTGCGGCTGTGCCGGTCTGGGCGGCCGGCCCGGGCGGGCTCGCGGTGCTCGGCACCAACGACCACACCGACCTGTTCGACACGCTCGGGGGCTGAACCCCGCGCAGCGCAGGGATCGTGGCTCGGGAGGCGGCTAGTCTCCCGGGCCATGGTCGTTGGTTTCGTAGGTTCCGGCAGCATGGCCGCGGCGATCGCCCGCGGCTGGGCTGGTGAGTTCGAGGAGATGCTCTTCTCCGACAGCGGCTCCGGGCGCGCGCAGGCGCTGGCCGGCAAGCTGGGGGGAGAGGTCGCCGCGAACGAGGAGATCGCCCGCCGCGCCGATCTGGTGCTGCTGGCGACCAAGCCGAACAAGCTCGAGCAGGTCGCGCCGGAGCTGGCGGCGGCAAAGGAGATCGTCTCGGTGTTGGCGGCGACGCCGCTGGAGCGGCTGCGGGCGGCGCTGCCGGGGGCAGAGCAGGTGCTGCGGGTGATGCCGAACGTCGGGGTCGAGGTACGGCAGGGGGTTCTCTGCGTCGCCGGCACCGCCAGCGAGGAGGCGCGGGAGAAGCTGCAGCTGCTCGGCCACCTGGTCGAGCTGCCCGAGGATGAGTTCGACGCCGCCACCGCGGTGATGGGCTGCTCGCCCGCCTACCTGGCGCTCGCGGTCGAGGCGATCGCCGACGCCGGCGCCGCCGACGGCCTCGACCCGGCGCTGGCCCGCGAGTTGGTGGTCGAGACCGCCGCCGGCACCGCCGAGCTGCTGCGCCGCCACGACCCCGCTGCGGTCCGCAAAGCCGTCGCCTCCCCAGGCGGCAGCACCGAGAGGGGTCTGGAGGCGCTCGATCGCGAAGGCGCCCGCGAGGCGTTCGCGGCGGCGGTGCGGGCCTCGTTGGAGAAGATGCGAGGGTGATCCCGCTCGCCCTCAACCGCGGCGACGTCGCCGACTACGTCGGCGCCCTCTTTCTCGTCTACGTGATCCTGATCTTCGCCCGGATCGTCATCTCCTTCATCCCGCGGATGCCCTACCGGCCCTGGCTGCGGGCGGTGCTCGATTTCATCACCGAGACCACCGACCCCTACCTCAACTTCTTCCGCCGCTTCCTGCCGCGGTTCGGCAGCGGCGGCTTCGCCCTCGACCTGAGCCCGATGATCGG
>Ga0157369_10004882_pt1 | contig 15725 bp, 12 predicted proteins | sample C25metaG_FD_113461 | JGI IMG/M metagenome (GOLD analysis project Ga0157369, IMG submission 113461) | Corn rhizosphere microbial communities from Kellogg Biological Station, Michigan, USA - C2-5 metaG | ecosystem: Host-associated > Plants > Roots > Rhizosphere > Soil | place: USA: Michigan... | reverse complement strand
GTACCGGGATGTGCCGAGAACAAACTCGCATGGCGAATGAACCGGCGAAACACCGTGTCGGTCACGCCGGCCATTGGCGCCAGCACGGTCGCCGGAGCCACCAGCACCTTCCCGATGCGCATTTCTGCCGGGACGCGCGCGTTCGCGGGCATCTCGTGCTCAATCGGATTGTCCCAGTGCTTCTTCACGGTAAAGCCTTTGCCAGCCATCTCATAGCTCACAGTCGACAGCTAACAGCTGACAGTAGGTTCTTCGTCTGACGATTGCGCTGCAACCGTTAGCTGCAAGCTGTCGGCTGCGAGCTGCTCGTCTCCAAACACGCTAAGGCCCCCGCCGCGGCGGAGGCCTTTTTTAAGCCAAATCGCTGATGCGGCGCTGGTTACTTCGTCTCCGCCTTGGCGTACTTGCGGCGGAACCGCTCCACGCGGCCGGCCGTGTCCACCAGGCGCTGCTTGCCCGTGAAGAACGGATGGCATACGGAGCAAATTTCCACGTGAATGTCGCCCTTGTGAGTCGAACGAGTCTCGAAATGATTGCCGCAGGCGCAGAGAACCCGCACCGGCGCGTAATTGGGATGAATCTTTTCCTTGGGCATCGCTTGTGAAAAGTACCTTTCCTGCAGTCTTCCTATTGTACCGGGAACGGAAAAGGATCGCAATTCCTCACATCACGTAGCAACGTGCAAATTCTGGCCTATAATGATGCCGCAATCGAAAACCAGCTGCACGATGCCGATTCCTCCGACACCGGCAACTGAGGAGAGACCACCATGCTGAAACCCCTGCTCCTCTCGCCCGCTCTTCTCCTGTTCGCGTTCTTGCCCGGTTCCGGTCCGCAGCAGAAGCCCGCGCATAAACCCGCGGCCGCTGAAGAACCGGCCACGCCCAAGACCATCAACGTCCAACCTGCCCGGCCGGAAATCAAACAGATCTACAAGTTCGATTGCGCGATGTGCCACGGCGAAACCGGGAACGGGAAGACCGACCTGGCCACGAGCATGACCCTAACCCTGGGTGACTGGACCAATCCGTCGACCCTCTCCGGCAAGAGCGACGACGAGCTCTACAAGATTATTCGCAACGGCAAGGACAAAATGCCGCCCGAGGATGCGTCGCGCGCCAAGGATGATGAGGTTCGTGGCCTGGTGAAGTACATTCGCACGTTCACTAAGGGCGCGCCCGCTGCGGAACCGGCGGCGGAACCAGCCTCCCAGCCCGCGGCTCCCGCTGCGCCGGCCGCAACGCCAGGCTCACCGACTTCCAGGTGAGTTCGTCTAAGACGGCGAGGCGTCAAAGGCGGTAGACGAGAAGTCGACGGTGTCGCGAATCGCGAAGACGTCTCATACGCGTGCGCGGAAATGCCCCTGTGAAGGGGGCAATCTCTCGGCTCATCGTAAAATTAATTAGAAAACCAACACCCGAGGACAACAATTCAACTCTCTTCGTGTTGGTATGTTGTTGCGAGTATCCGTAGTGCTTGCGCCCCGCTCTGCGACCTGCTCCGCCAGAGCTTTCCTGTTGACGATGGCAATACATGCCAGGTCTTCAGATCCATGCCTCTACGCCGGAATTACTTCAGCGATTGCACGGATGCCGCAAGGCACCTGATTCAGAAAGTAAAAATTCTTGCATGAGTTGGCAGTGAATCTCCAACGTGCGCAGCTTCCCGGCGGCAGGTTGGATGTACGCAACATTTACGAATTATTTACGAAGTTCATATCAATAATGGTGACCGGAGGTCACATCTTGCGGCTGTTTAAGAGAATTGCGAAGCTCGCTTCATTCCCTGTAATCTTTGCAGACTTCTTTGCACGTTCGACCGGCTTCGATTACGGCACTACACTCATGACGAAACTCCGGCTTGCCAACAGAATTCGTCAAGCCCGGAAGAGCGTACCCGTGGCGTCAGGCTATTCTGAACACCTTGTCATGGTGACGCGGATCCTCAAGGTGCCACGTTCGGTTGAAGGTAGTCTCATCGAATGCGGAACCTGGAAGGGCGGCAGCGCCGTGACCCTCTCCCTGGTTGCCGAGCTGTGCGGACGCAACCTGCACATCTTCGACTCGTTCGCCGGCCTTCCGGCCCCGGAAGCCGCGGACCTCGCATATAGCAGCGTTGGGGAAACGGTTGCTGCCCCTTATGCGCAAGGCAGTTACTGCGGCCAACTCGAAGAAGTGCGCGCTAACATCACGAAATACGGGAAGATCAATCGCTGTATCTTTCACAAGGGATACTCCTGCGATACCTTGCCTGAGTTCCACGAACCGTCCGTTTTCGTGTTCCTGGATGTGGATCTGGTCGAATCGCTGCGCGATTGCATGCGCTATCTCTGGCCGACTTTGCAGCCGAACTGCTGGCTGTTCACGCACGAGGCGCGGGACTACAACATAGCCGCCGCTTTCTACGACAAACCGTGGTGGCACACAGCGCTAGGCGTGCTTCCCCCAGGGTTGATCGGCGCCGGTGGCGGATTAGGCCTTGAACCGTCTCCCGGTGGCTATGTGAGTGACATCGGCTGTACCGTCAAGATCGTCTGAGATTGACGCACGTCCCGATGGAAATGACAGCGAGAGGCGCTACTTTCCCAGCGCCTTCTCAATCCCCATCTCCGCCAGCGGCGCCATGATGGCGTGCCCGGCTGCGTTGGGATGCACCCCATCCTTGCTCAGGTTTGCCGGCAGGCCATCGCGCTGGTCCTTCATCGCCGAGTGGTAATCCACGTAGACATAGCCCTTTGAGGCCGCGTATTCCTTCATCCAGCCGTTCACACGGTCGATCTTCGGCGCCGGTTCCAATCCCGGGCTCCAGGGAAAGTCATAGGCCGGCAGCACCGAACAAAGCACAACCTTGATGTGGTTCTGCGTGGCCAGGTCGGCCATGGATTCGATGTTCTCTTCTGTCTGCTCGATCGTCATGGGTCCGGTATTGCCGGCAATGTCGTTGGTGCCCGCAAGGATCACCACTACCGATGGCCGCAGGTCGATGACGTCCTGCCGGAAGCGCACCAGCATCTGGGGAGAGGTCTGGCCGCTGATGCCGCGATTGATATACGGCTTGCCCGGGAAAGACTCGGCGAGGGGCCAGCCCTCGGTGATGGAGTCCCCCATGAACACCACGCGGTCTTCACCCGCCGCCGGAGGCCCCAGCTTTTCGTCCGCATCGTGGAAGCGCGCCAGCCAGCCGAAATCCGTGAGCAACTGCTTGTCGTGGGCCGTCCAGTAGGCGTTTGCCGGATGCCCGGAAGTCGTAGTCTGCGGAACGGATTTCCGCGGGGCTGCCGCATTTGTCTCCGGCTTCGTGGGAGCCTGCTGCACCGGCGCGGCGGGCGCCGTGCTTTGCGGTGTGGTGGGCTGCTGCTGCGCCCAGGCTGGGGAAAGACTCGCTGCAACAAAGGCTGAAATCGCCAGGAAAGAAAGAATTGGTTTCACCTGTACCCCCGTGTGTGGATGCGCTTCCGATTGTAAGCAACAGGCCCATGAGGGCGGGAGCACAGGCGTCTGAGGCGGAAATCGCTATTGGTCGATTCAGGTGGGCTACCGGCGCGGCCCCCGCGAATCGATGCTGGATTCGCGGGGGCCGCTTGTTAAGGTGCCGGACATTGCTCGTGTGTGGTCCCGGTTGGGAGCAGGATGCGCCTACGGGGCGATCGGACCCCCGATTGCACCCACGGGCGGCGGGTTACTCCCGCTGCACGACAGAACAGCGGGAACATTAACCGTCACTGGAGCAGAGGTGGCCGGCAGGTGCAGGCTGTCTCCGCCATAGTTGGCAACAAACGAGTGGGAGCCCGCAGGGAGCGTACCCGCAGAAAGGGTGGCGGAACTGTTGCTCAGGGGCACGGATGAAAGTACTGAATTCCCGCTCTTCAATTGAACCGTGCCGGTCGGACTGCCGCCCGAAGCCGAGGAAACCCTGACGGAAAACGTCTGCGCTCCGCATCCCGACATGGCTGTTGGGTTGGGAGTGAGGCTCACCTGCGCCGCAAGCTTGACAGTGGTGACGATGAGGCTCTCCGACACGGTGACAGTGGCGTAATTTGCATCGCCGCTGTAGATCGCCGAGAGGGTGTACGTGTTCGCCGAGGGCTCGCTGAAAGTGGTCGAGGCGGTACCGCTTGATAGCGTGACAGGACTGCCGATGGTGGCGCCGTTCGCCTTGAACGTCACGGTACCCGTCGGCTTGGTGGTTGCCGAGCTTGTTACGGAGACGGAGAAGGTCACGGTCACGCCTGTCTTCACGGAAGATCCGGAGGTCGGCGAAGTAATGGTCATCGTCGGAGCAGGCAGGGAGCCGATCCCCACAAGATAGATGGAGTTGCCGCCGGCGACTGTATTGTCGGTCATCACAAGGTGTGCCTGGCGGGTCCCTCCAGCCGAGGGCTTGAAGTCGATGCCGAGGTTGCAGGAGCGGCCGGCCGCGAGAACAGCGCCCGCGGTTAACACGCAACTTGTGGTCGCGGGATCAATGACGAAATCAGCGGGGTTGGCTCCTGTGAAGAAAGGCGCCGCGGAGAGGGTGAGAGCGGAGTTGCCGGTGTTGGCAACGTTGAATACCTTGGGGGCGCTGAGTGTTCCTTTGAGTTGAGAAGGAAAGGACCAATTGCCGAAGACGCCGACTTTGCGGAGTACCTGCGTCGGTCCGGCCGTGGGCGCGTTGCTCAGGATGTAGACCTGGCCCTGGGAATCGACGGCAACGCCAGTTGGACTACTGAGGGTCGCCTTGGTGGCAGCCGCGTTATCGCCGGTGTACCCTGCTGTGCCATTGCCAGCAATGGTGTTGATGATGCCCGTGGAAGCATCGATGCGGCGCACCCTCTGATTGCCGGCGTCGGCGAAATAGAGATTTCCAGCAATGTCGAACGCAATCTGGCCGAGCTTGGTGCTGATCTCGGCGCCGCGGCCCTGGCCTCCATCCCCCGAGAAACCGCACGTCACTCCACCGGCCACGCGGGTAGCGGAGGGGGCGTACTCCGCGTCATAGAGGGACTCCTCCAGAATCAAGCAGGTAGAGGAGCTGAAGTTGTAATAGGTGTAGGTGTTTGCGTTGGCATCAACGGCAAATGAAGTCGGGGTTGGGCTGGTGTATGCATACTGGTCCTTCAGGTACCAGAGGCTCAGGCTGCCAGTACCGCCGCTCACGCTTGCGACCGGCATCTCGGCCGCCCCTTTCGACTTCTCCTCAAAGATGAGGTCATCGTAGGCGTCGATGCTCATGCCAGCCGGAGATCCCATCCCGACGGTGGTCAGGGGGCACGGTGTGGAAGGTGTACAGCTCCCGGGCGCATAGGGCGTGAAGTATGTTGTGGCGGACAGCCAGGGCGTGTAGAAGCTGAAGTAGGAAGAGCTGCCCTGAATATTGGCCGTGTACAGAATTCCGGCCGTGTCGACAGCGATCGATGCAGGAGCGGCTCCAAACGCGTTTACTGGATTGAGCGCGCCGCTGGAATCGATCTCCTCGATCTTGTTATTCCCGGTGTCAGCGATGTACACGATATCTCCGCCGTCCACCGCAATACTGCTGGCACCGCTGATCACCCCGGTGCCCGCCGATACGGTTACCGGGACGGTGTTGATCTGCGAAGGCGTGAAGCTGACCACCGGCGCGTAGCCGTTGCCCACCAGGCCGAAGCTCATGGGTGTGGCCTCAACACTGTTTGAGACACGAATGAATCCCAGGCGGTGCCCCGGGCCCTGCGGATTGAAGCGAACCAGCAGCGAGCAACTGCCGCCGCGGGCATAGCTGTTGCCCTCATGGCAGGTGCCACCGGGCTCGATCACGAAATCCTTGTTCTTCGAGTCGATGCGCGTGAGCTTGGTTTCGGCGGCGAAATTCAGTGTGAGGGTTTCCACTCCCGCATCCGTGCCGACAGAGGCAGCGGCGAAGACGTGGTAGTTGGCTGGCGCACGTCCAAAAGTCGCTTCACCGGCTTGGCGGGCGAGGAGTTCCCCTTGCGGCCGGGGGCTCGAAGCCAGGGAGATGATCGAGTGCTGGGGCGGAGTGCTGATTTGCTGGGCGGGTGTGGCGGTGACGGCGAGCAGGATCGCGCAAACTGGCAACCATGCATGAAAGGGCCCAGGCTGATTTTGGAACATAGTCAGACCTTCTTGGGAAGGGGGATTTTGGCCCGGTGTGCAGAGTGATGCGTAGCGAGATTTACCTCATTTGAACTAGGAATAGCAATATATTTCGCAAAAGCCTGAGATCCGCGGGGTAAGAAAATAAGCGGAAAGGCGCGCCGCCTTGGACGGGCGTCTGCGTTCCGCTCGCGACCGCTTACTCCGGGGTGCCCTGGACGGATGGTGACGTCCGATTACCAGGCCACCCGAGTTCGAATTTCGAAGGCGACGCGCGAGGCCGAGTTTTTGCCGCCGATCTTGCTCTCATCAGAGGATTCTCTCTGGGCGATGAGCGGCCGCTGGTTCGCCAAGGACCAAGACATGATCGTCCGCGAATCGAGGCGAAACAAACTGGCGCCACCAATCATTAGCGGGGATCCGGATCACAGCGCATGAGGAGTCAGCGCATGCCGGAGAATCGAGGTGGGTTAGCCTTCGCGCGGTATATCGCGGTGGACGGCTTTCACGTGGTAGCCGTGCTCGCGGAGCCGATCGGCGATGTCCTCGGCCATCATGACGCTGCGATGCTGGCCGCCGGTACAACCAAATGCGACGGTTAGATAGCTCTTGCCTTCCTCCACGTAGTGGGGGAGCAAGTAGAGCATAAGGTCGTTCACGCGTCCGAGGAATTCGCGCGTCTGGGGAAAGCTGCGGATGTATTCAGCCACGCGCGTGTCCTTGCCGGTCTTCTTGCGGAACTCGGGGACAAAATGCGGATTGGGCAGGAACCGGACATCGAAGACGAGATCGGCGTCGAGGGGCACTCCGTTTTTGAATCCAAAGCTGAGGCAGCTGATGAGGAGGCGATTCGTTTGCTCCTCGTGGCCGAAACGCTGCTGGATGTCGGCGCGGAGTTCGTGGACGTTGAAGTTTGAAGTGTCGATGAGGGTGTCGGCGACGTTGCGGATGGGGTCGAGAAGCTGGCGTTCTTCCACGATGGAACGCCAGACGGTCTCCTGCTTGCGCAACGGGTGCGGCCGGCGGGTTTCGGAGTAACGGCGGACGAGCACAGCATCCTGCGCGTCGAGGAAGACAACGCGGGTGGGCAGGACCATCCTGACGTTCTTGAGAATTTCGGGCAGGCGGTCGAGGGTCTGGCCCTCGCGCACATCGATCACGATGGCGGCGCTCTCGAATTCGGGGGACTTGTCGACCAGACCGGCAAATTCGCGAAGGAGTTCAAGGGGGAGGTTATCGACAGCATGGAAGCCGAGGTCCTCGAAGGCTTTCAGCGCCGAAGCTTTGCCGGCGCCGGAGATGCCGGTGACGATCACAAGCTCCTTTTTGCGCGGTGTCCCGTCGGCAGACAGTCTGTCGGATTGTTGCGATGGCTCTTCCGGCATGGGCCCATCCTACACTGAGTTGCCGCGGTGCTAAGCGCCGGCAGGCGGGTTTGCTGCGCTGTTCTGCGAGACCAGATAGAAGGCCTGCGCGGGATCGAGGGGAGGTGCGAGGAAGAATCCCTGGCCCAGCGGGCAGCCGAGGTCTCGCAGAGCGCGCAGGTGGCCGCCGGTTTCAATGCCGTGGGCGAGCAGTTGCAGCCCGGATGCGCTGCAAACGCTGACGAGCGACTGCAGGACCGCCAGCTGGCGGCCCGAGCCGGTGGCAGAGGCGGTGAGCCGGATGTCCAGCTTGACCATGTCGATGGGGAGACGGACAAGCAGGTTGAGGGGCGCGAGGGTGGCTCCGAAGTTGTCCATGGCGAGGCGGACACCGGCGTCGGTCAGGCGTTGGAGGATGGCGATGGCGCGATCGGGCGATTCGTTGAGTGTATCTTCGGAGATCTCCAGCAAGAGGCGGCCGGGATCGACGTGCGCCGTGGAAATGGCTTTGCGGAGGTGGGGAACGAGGTCGTCGTGGAAAAACTGGCGGCGGCTGAGATTGATGGTGAGAATGAGTGCGTTGTTGGGCAGGGCGAGGTCCCAGGCGGCGAGTTGCGAGCAGGCGGACTCGACGGTCTCGCGACCGATGGTGATGGAGAGGCCGGTATCTTCGGCGATGGGAAGCAGCTCGCGGAAGCTTTCCATGGCGCCGGCGGGGCTGGGCTTGCGCAGGAGGCACTCGAAGCCTTCCAGACGGCCGGTGGCGAGGCGGTAGATGGGCTGGTACCACCAGGCGAAAGCGCGGCGGGCGACCAGGTCGCGCAGTTCGCGTTCGCGCTCCTGGATGCTGGAAACCTCGACTTCCATGTGGGTGTCGAAGATGGCGTAGCCATGGCCGCCCTGCTGCTTGGCACGGTACATGGCGGTGTCGGCGTCCTGGATGAGGCGCTCGGCGTTCAGGTGTTCCTCCCCGGCAAGGGCGATGCCGATGCTGGCGGGAGTGTGAGCGACATGGCCGGCGAGGTCGAAGGGGCGATCGAGTTCGGCGAGAAGGCGCTGGGCAAGAGCTTCGAGGTCGGAGAGGGACTGGATGTTTTCGACCAGGACGGCGAACTCGTCACCGCCCATACGGGCGGCGGTATCGTGTGGACGGATGACACCCTGAAGGCGTTCGGCGAGGGAGACGAGGAGCATATCCCCGGAGGCGTGGCCGAAAGTGTCGTTGATTTGCTTGAATCCGTCCAGATCGAGGAACAGGACCGCGCACCCGTTGCCGGGGCGGCGGTCGCGTCGGCTTAAGGCGAGGTTGAGGCGGTCCACGAAAAGGGCCCGGTTGGGCAGGCCGGTAAGGACGTCGTGCATGGCGTCGTGCTGAAGGCGCGCCTCGACGTGCTTGCGGTCGGAGATGTCGCGGAAGGTAACGACATAGCCGGCATTGCCACCGGCCACCCGCAGAGCGGCGGCCTGCACGGCGACGTCGATGAGCTCGCCATTTTTGTGGAGGCGGACCGTTTCGGCGGCGGCGTGGCCCTGCTCTTTGACGAGTTTCTGGAGCATCGAATACTCGTAGCGGCGGGTCTCCGGGACAATGAGATCGCGGAGAGTCGCGCCGCTCATCTCGTCGGCGGTATATCCGAACAGCGCAGTGAACGCTGGGTTGATGTAGAGGACGCGCGAGCCGACGACCAGCGCAACGGCTTCCGGCAAGCAGGCGAGGACGTCTTCCATGAGGCCGGGACGCGGTGCGCGTTCGCGCCCGGTCACCTGGCCCGCGATGATGGCTTCACGCCGTTCGGCGTTGAGGGTGCTCGAGGTGCCTTCGAGCGGTATCATGCGGCCATCGCGGCAGGCGAGGGTGGCATGGAAGGAGCTTCCATGGCGCCCTGCAGCAAGCGGAGTGCGGGGCTCTGCGGTGCCGGCCGAAAGGCCCCAGAGGATCTCCTCGGTGGCGCATTCCTGCCAGTCGCCTTCCCAGCCGATCACGTGGCGAGCTTCGGCATTGGCATAGATAAGTCTGCCGGCGCGCTCCAGGAAAACGAGGACCGGCAGGGCATCGAGGATGTCCCGCTGCTCTCGTGATTCCGAGTTTTCCTGCAGGTTCACGTTTGGTCTGTCCCAGGCAAGCGTCACCATGTGCATTTCCCTTGAAACGTGGTCTGAATCCAGCGCGCTTGCTGTTGCTGAATGCTTCCGGTTCGAACGGCAGGTAGACGAGACCTCCGTCCGCGCACGCGGTTTTCCGCATACCGGCGGAGGCATTTATGCCGCGTACCGGGCCGTGGAGAGATAGTAGCCGCACAAGGACGGAGTTTGAATCCCTCAAACCGGTTATGGGAGCACGAAAGTACCTGACGGGATAAACCGTGGGTTATAAGCTCCCCGCCCCTTTGACGCAACGAACGTGAAAAGGACGGGGGGCACAAGAACGCGGGGAGAGAGGGCGCTATTGCTGCAGGATGACCTGATCGCCTTCGCGCAGGCCGCCCAGAATCTCGGTTTTGGAGCCGTCCGACAGGCCCACCTTGACCGGAGCTTTGCGCTTGCCGTCCTTTTGGCTCTTGTCGGGAACTTCGACCGAGGCGTTTTTCTGGTTGTCGTAGATGACGGCGTTTTCGGGAACGTTTAGAACGCCCTTGTGCTCGGTGAGCAGGATTTCGGCGTTGGCGGTCATGTTGGCCTTGAGTTCGCCCCCGGGGTTATCGATGGAGACGCGGACTTCGAAGGTGGTGACATTGTCCTTTTCCACGCCCAGCGGTGCGATCTTGGTCACCTTGCCGTTAAAGACGCGATCGCGGAAGCTCTCCACCTTGATGCGCGCGGGCTGACCCATGTAGACGTGGGCGATGTCGGACTCGTCGACCTTGCCCTGGACATAGACCTGATTGACGTCGCCAAGAGTCATGACGAGGGTAGCGGTGGAGCCGAGCACGAGGATGGAGCTGACCGCGTCGCCGATTTCAACGTCGCGCGAGAGGACCACGCCGTCCATAGGCGCGACGATCGTGGTGTAGCTCAACTGTTCCTGAAGCTGCTTGAGGCTGGCCTGGCTCTGCATGACCTGGGCCCGGGCCTGCTTGAGCCTGGCAATGTCGACGCCGATCTGGGCGCGGGCGCCATCCCGCTTGTTGAGGGCGGCGAGGTAATCCTTGTTGGCGTTGTCGAGGGCCTGCTGGCTGACCACGCCCTCTTTGAGCATCTGCTGATTGCGGTCGAGGGTGAGCTTGTACATGGGCAAGTCAGGCGCGGCGGCGTTGACCTTGTCCTGCTCGATGTTGGCCTCGTAGGTGCCCACGTTGGCCTCGGCGGAGGCGAGGGCCGCCTTCTGGGCTTCCACCTGGGCGAGGATCTCCTGCTGGTCGAGCTCCGCGAGGGGCTGCCCTTTGACCACGCGGTTATTAATGTCGACGAACAGCTTTTCCACGATGCCCGATGCTTTGGACTTAACTTCCACCTTTGTGATGGGCTGAATCTTTCCGGTGGCGACAACGGAACGGGTCACATCGCCGCGGGTCACTTTCGCGATCTTGTTGGGATCGATGGAGCCCCCGGAGACCATGCGCGCTAGCGCAACCGCGGCGGCGCCCACGATAACCACGGCTACGAGAGAAACCCAGATCCACCTTTTCCTGCTCTTTCGCGCGGCCACTGTACACCTCCCAAGCTGGTCTGCAGTGACATACGCGCGCAAGGCGGGCGCGGTTCCATGTGTCTGCTGAAGGGAATGAATGGCGCGAATGCTATGCTCGTGAGCGAGATGCACGGGCTGGTACTGCTGAAATGCGTCGCTGTGGCCATGCTGATCGTGGCCAACGGGTTTTTCGTGGCGGCGGAGTTTGCCCTGGTGTCGATACGCGACACGCGAATCCAGCAGTTGCTGGCGGCGCAGGTGCCGGGCGCACGCGCTGTGCGGCGCCTGCAGCACGATCTGGACGATTTTCTTCCCGCTGTGCAGCTCGGTGTGACGCTGTGCTCGCTGGCGCTGGGGTGGATTGGCGAGCCGCTCGCGGCGAGCGCGTTCCAGGCGCTTTTCAACATGCTGCCGAGAGTGCCCGCGCATGCGCACCTGCTATCGCATATCGCGGCTTTGGCTTCCGTGGCGCTCGGTTTCTGCCTGATTACCTACTTCGACGTTGTGGTCGGCGAACTGGTGCCGAAGACGCTGGCGCTTCGCCGGGCGGAGGCCCTCGCCGTAGCGGTAGCTCCACCAATGCTGCTGTTTATGGCGCTTACCCGGCCGGCGGTGAGATTGCTGAGCCGGTCGGCGGCCGTGGCGCTCCGCGGATTCGATATTCCCTTGACGGAGCGGGCCTCGGTGCATTCCGCCGAAGAGCTGAAGCTGCTGGCTACCGCGGCGCGCCGCATGGGCGTACTGCCGCGGTTTCAGGAGACCCTGGTGCATCGCGCGCTGGAACTCGATGACGTTCCGGTGCGCGAGATCATGACGCCGCGGCAGAAGATCTTTGCGCTGCCGTCGAACATGCCGATTGAAGATGCGGCGGCGAAGGTGATCGAACTGCTGCACTCACGCGTCCCGGTCTACGATGAGGCACGCGGGCCTGAGCACATCATTGGGGTCGTGTACTCGAAGGACCTTTCCCGGTTGATGTTCTTCCGGCGGCCGTCGCAGAAGGGCGCCCTGCCGGTCGGGGGGCCGTTTGCACAGCTCCGGGTCAGCCAGATCATGCGCGAGATGCTGGTGGTGCCGGAGACGAAGTCGGCGCTGGAACTGCTCCGGGAGTTCCAGAAGCGGCGCCGGCATATTGCCATCGTGGTCGACGAATATGGATCCACCGCAGGGCTGGTGACGGCTGAGGATGCCATTGAGCAGTTGACGGGAGAAATCGAGGACGAGTTCGATGACCCGGCACGGCCGCCTATCACCAACGCCAAGGGCGTACTGCTGCTGGACGGCGGCACGAACCTGCGCGACCTGGAGACCCAGATGGGTTGGAAACTGCCGCGCGAGGGCGGCGAGGAGACACTTGCGGGGTTTTTGCTAACGCGGCTGGGACATATCCCCGTGGCGGGCGAGCAGGTCGAATTCGACGGGCGCCGGCTCACCGTGGTCGAGATGGACGGGCGGCGCGTTGCAAAAGTCCGAGTCGAGCCGATTGAGGAAGAATCGTCTTCGGCAACGACAGCCCGCCGATTCTGATCGACAATGCAACAGCGGCCAATCGCGCGATGAACATTCCGGAGTTCGTGAACATTCCACCCGATGCGATTGAAGGAGCGCGCAGCGAGAGTGTTGCAGGACGGGCTGAACACATATCCCGGGCCGGCGCCGATTGCCGACCAGCTCGTGGAGGTGCTCCCAGGCCGGCATCGCGACGTCGAGGCGGCGATCGTGCGGGAAATGGCGGAGGCCGGCCGCACGTCGAGCACGGAAAGCGACCGGTAAGCCGGAAGGTAATGCGGAATGATTCCGTGAGTGGGATGGCGAAGCTGGTTTCCCCCTTGGAATGGGCGGTACAGGGCGAGTTTCACTGCGGTACACTGGCCGCAATGCGCGTCTTTGGAATTGACTGTGGGACTGAAGTAACGGGCTTCGGCGTAGTGGAAAGTTGCCTGACAGCCCGGGAGTCGCGCCTGGTGTGCAGGGCTATGGGCGGCATTCAACTATCGAAGAACAAGCCTCTTCCGGTACGCCTGGAGCAGGTGTATCGGGAACTGATCCGGCAACTCGAGCAGTGGCAGCCGGACGTGGTGGCCATCGAAGAGGTCTTCTACTCCGTGAATGCCAAATCGGCGCTGAAGCTCGGGCAGGTGCGCGGAGTGGCGCTGCTGGCGGCGGCATGCCAGGGGAGGCCAGTGGCGGAGTACGCCCCGCTGCGCATCAAGCAGAGCGTGGTGGGCTATGGGCTCGCCAAAAAGGAGCAGGTACAGTTCATGGTCGCGCGCCTGCTCGGCCTGGCGGAGCTGCCGCAGCCGGCAGACGCCGCCGACGCGCTGGCCGTCGCCATCTGCCACATTCATACGGCGCAAACGCTCGAGCTGCAGGGGGCCCGGCGATGAACCGTCTGGTACACAGATTCATGGTTGCGGTTGCCATGTTGGCCGGGGCCACCCTGTGCCTGGGTGCGGATGGCGTGCCTGTTTTCCAGGTGGACTACTCGAATCCAAGGTTGATTCCGGCGCAATGGACGCTGGAGATTCATCCCGATGGCAGCGGCCACTTCAAGACGGAGCGCGGCAAGGCGCCGGGCGATGGAATCGAACCCGCGGATATCGATCGCGACGTGCACCTGAGCACGCAGTTCGCCGACCGCGTCTTTTCTGTAATGGAGCAAAAGGCTCCGTTTCGTCACGGGTGCGAGGGCACCTTGAAGGTGGCGTTCCAGGGGACGAAAAAGCTCACGTATACAGGACCGGGTGGAACGGCAACCTGCGAATTCAACTATGCAAAAGACAAAGACATCCAGAGCCTGACGGACTCGCTGGTCTCGGTGGCTACCACGCTGATTGAGGGCGCGCGGCTGCAGAACCTGCTGCTGCACGACCGGCTGGGGCTCGATCGCGAGACGCAGGTGCTGGTGGAGTCGGCAAAGGACGGCCGGGCGCAGCAGATTGGCTCGATCCGGGACATCCTGGAACGGCTCGCGCAGGATCCGGCCGTGCTGGAGCGGGTGAAGCGGCGGGCGCGGATGCTGCTGACCAAGGCGGATAGCGGAGCGTAATTTGGCAGCGACTTTCGCCGTAAAGAGGGTGTCTAAGAAGTGTTGGGCGAGTTGAGGATGCGCGTCGCGAGGGAAAGGCAAGGGGGGGACACCATGAAAGCGAAAGGCTGGATGCGGCGGGCTTTGGCGGTTCTGGGAGTTGCCGCGCTGTGCGCGTTGGCGCCGGCGGCGCTGATTGCCGACGATGATGCCTCCACCACGGCAGGAGCCGGTGGAAGGGCGGTCCGGCTCAGCAGCGTGGATGGAGCGGTGCAGGTGTCGCAGGGCACAGAGGTGCTTGCCGATCATGCGCTGGCGAATACGCCCCTGTTCGAGGGCATGACGATTACTACGGGCGACGATGGGCGCGCCGAAGTGCAGTTCGAAGATGGCAGCGTGGCCCGCATTCCGCCGGAGAGCGCGGTGACCCTAAGCGTCCTGCGGCCGGGCGAGTCGGAGCTGACGCTCGAGAACGGGATGGGATACTTCGAGCTCCAGGACAGCACCCAGAACAAGATGCGAGTGCGGTTCGGCTCGGACGTGGTAACGGGCAGAGGTTTCACCGTGCTCCGCGTAAGGCTCGATCAAGGACCCGGAGATCTGGCCGTGTTCTCAGGAAATGCGCATATCGATGATTCAGGCGGTGCATCGATGGACGTGCGTGGGGGCGAGAGCGTTTCCGTGGGGAGCTTCAACCTGACGGAGTCGATCGAGCCGGATTCGTGGGACTCGTGGAATTCAGACCGCGACCAGGCGATTACGACCGCCGACGTGGGTACGACGCCGGCGACCGACACCCTGCCCAACAGTGCAAACCCTGCATGGGGTGATTTGAACTCCAACGGGACGTGGTACGACGTACCGGACCAGGGCTATGTGTGGTCTCCCTACGAGGCGTCGAGTGCAGGGTGGGATCCTTACGGCGTGGGCTACTGGATGTTTACCCCGGGATACGGATACATATGGGTGAGCGGCTACCGGTGGGGTTTCATGCCGTACCAGTGCGGTGCGTGGAACTGGTATAACTCCTTCGGCTGGGGATGGGCTCCGGGCGGGTGCAATCCGTGGTGGGGCGGGGGAATGGGTGGCTATGGAGGTTGGGGCTTCACGGTGGGCGCTTTCTCGCGATGGTACCGGCTGCCGATACGCCCCGGACCGCCAAGATCGCGCAATCCAAGGCCGCTGCAAGGCAATGGAGGCCAGAGGGCACCCCTTGGCCTAAGGCCAACAGCGCCCGTGATTGCGGTGAACCATCATGAAGAGGCGCCTGTGGGCGTGCTTCCGCCGAGGGCGCCGGGACATCCGATTCAGATTGGCGGAGTGGTGGCGCAGCCGCTGCGGCCGACAGCTCCAGGGCCGCTGCGTGGCCCGGTCATGGGATACCATCACGAGCTGCCGGGATCGACCAGCCCGCTGAAAGGACCGCCTACGGTGGGTGCGAATCCCCGGCCCAATCCTGCGCCTACGAACACGTTGCGGCCGGGCTACCAGCCCGCGCCAGGCACGACAGGGCGGCCCGTGTATGCGCCTGCGCCGGGTTCGGCTCGTCCGGGGGGAAGCTCGGGCGGCAATTTGCCTCCAGGAAGCGTGACAGTACCGCGGCCGAACCCGTCGCCGGTGTATCGTCCGGC
>Ga0157369_10004878_pt1 | contig 15738 bp, 13 predicted proteins | sample C25metaG_FD_113461 | JGI IMG/M metagenome (GOLD analysis project Ga0157369, IMG submission 113461) | Corn rhizosphere microbial communities from Kellogg Biological Station, Michigan, USA - C2-5 metaG | ecosystem: Host-associated > Plants > Roots > Rhizosphere > Soil | place: USA: Michigan... | reverse complement strand
TCACTGAATCGTTTCGTTCGGCCCACCGCGCACACCTGCGCCAAAGGTCCGGAGCGATTGCTGCTGGCTGCATCAAGGAGATTACTTATGACGCACCCCCTGCTCACCGCCCCGACACTGCCCCAGGCCGTCGGCAATGGCATCAATGCCCTGGCCGCCGCACACTTGCAGGTTGACATCCCGCCGTATCCCGGCATGGATGAAGGCGACCTGATCGAGCTGTTCTGGAACAACTGTTTCGCCGCTTCACGTCGGATCACCACAGGCAAGATCGGCGAGTTCACTCACCTGCGAGTACCAGAGAGTTTTGTGCTGGAGGGGCCGACGCAGGTGCATTACCAAGTCATGCAGGTCGGCCACGGCCCTGCTCGCTCAGCCGTGACGCGAGTGCGTGTAAAGACCCTGTGCCCAGGCGGCCTACCCTCGCCCCTTTGCGGTGACGAAAACCAGAACCTCGCCCCCGTGGGCCTGCCCGATATCATCCGCCGCTACGGCGTCAATGCCAGCCAGGTTCGGCGCGGTATTCCCCTGACCATCGAGCCTTACCTGCACATGACCACCGGCGATGCCATCACCTTGCGCTGGGGCGATGTACGCCTGGATCTGCCGAAGATCCGGGCCAGGGAAGTCGGCCTGGCGGTACAGGTATGGGTACCTTCGACGGTGATTATCGAAGCGGGCGACGACTGCCGGCTGGAAGTTACGTACTGCATTCTTGACCGCGTCGGCAACAATTCACGCTGGGCACCCGCGCGCACCTTGCGCATCGCAGCGGGGGCACAGCCCCGCCCGGCCGGGACCGCGCTGACCTATCAGCCACGAGCGCTGGGATCGCCCTGTGAACCTGGGTGACAGACCTTCTATGCATATTCCCAAAAGTTAGTTTATTTAAATATTTAACACGCTTAGGGTATATACACCGGACCACCGGACATCTCTGATTTTTCTGTTTTTATTTCATTGAATGCGAGGTCGGTACGGTCAGGATTACCCCTGTGCGCAACGCCAGGGCATTACGTGCAGCCAAGGAGCGGCGCTGATGTCTAACTTGGCTCTAACACCCCCCCAGAATGATCTGGACGTAGCCCCCCTGCTGTTGCCGGCCACCGTGCTGCGCAACGACGCAGAGGCGCTGAAAGCTGCCCATGAGCTGGCCCAGGCGGCACGCCTGCAAGCCGCCAGGCGCGACCAGCAACGCAAGCTGCCGTGGGCGCAGATCGAGCAGTTCACCCGCAGCGGGCTGGGCAGTATTTCCATTCCCCGCGAGTACGGCGGCCCGCAGGTGTCGTTCGTGACCCTGGCCGAGGTGTTTGCGATCATCAGCGCGGCAGACCCGGCCCTCGGTCAGATCCCGCAGAACCATTTCGGCATCCTGCACCTGTTGCAGGGCGCCGCCACCGAACGCCAGAAAAAGCAGCTGTTCCAAAGCGTGCTCGACGGCTGGCGCATCGGCAATGGCGGCCCGGAACGCGGCACCAGGAATACCCCGGAGCTCAAGGCGCGCATCACCGCCAACGGTGACGGTTACGTAATCAGCGGCCAGAAGTTCTATTCCACCGGCGCGCTGTTTGCGCATTGGGTCGCGGTCAAGGCGTTGAACGATGATGGCAAGCAGGTCATGGCGTTCGTACGCCGAGGCACTGAAGGGCTGCGCATCGTTGACGATTGGTCCGGCTTCGGCCAGCGCACCACCGCCAGCGGCACGGTGCTGCTGGATCAGGTGCCGGTGGAGGCCGAACTGGTCGTGGAAAACTGGCGCATCGGCGAAACCCCGACGATACAGGGCGCCGTCTCGCAATTGATCCAGGCGGCCATCGACGCCGGCATCGCCCGTGGCGCGCTGGATAACACCATCGCGTTCGTACGCGAACGCTCGCGCCCCTGGATCGACGCCAAGGTCGAACGTGCCAGCGATGACCTGTATGTGATCGCCGACATCGGCAAGCTGAAGATCGAACTGCACGCCGCCGAAGCCTTGCTGCGCAAAGCGGGGCAAGTGCTGGACCAGGTCAGCGCCGCGCCGATCACCGCGCAGTCCGCCGCGCGTGCCTCCATCGCCGTGGCCGAGGCCAAGGTGCTGACCACCGAAGTGTCGCTGCTGGTCAGCGAAAAGCTCTTCGAACTGGCCGGCAGCCGCGCCACCCTTGCCGAATTCAACCTCGACCGTCACTGGCGCAACGCCCGGGTGCACACGCTGCACGACCCGGTGCGCTGGAAGTATCACGCCATCGGCGCCTAGCGCTTGATCGGGGCCGGGCCGGCTCGCCAGTCCTGGATCTGACCGACCAGACATCTGGAGAACATCATGACTTTCTCTCATCCCGTCGCGGTCATCACCAGCGACGAACAAGCCCTTGTTGTCGCCAGCGACCTGGCCGAAGACTTTCGCCGCGACAGCGCCCAGCGCGACCGCGAGCGCCGCCTGCCCTTGCCCGAGCTGGATGCGTTCTCGCGCTCCGGCCTGTGGGGCATCAGCGTGCCGAAGGCATACGGCGGCGCGGGCGTATCCAATGTCACCCTGGCCAAGGTCATTGCCTTGATAGCCCAGGCCGATGCATCCCTGGGCCAGATCCCGCAAAACCATTTCTACGCCCTGGAAGTGCTGCGCGTAAACGGCAGCCCGGCACAGCAAAAACGCCTGTACACCGAGGTACTCGCCGGCCAGCGCTTCGGCAACGCCCTGGCGGAACTGGGTACCAAGACCGCCCATGACCGCGTCACCAAAATCACCCGCGACGGTGACGGTTTCCGTATCAGCGGCCGCAAGTTCTATTCCACCGGCGCGATCTACGCCCAGCGCATCCCCACTTCGGTGGTGGATGAACACGGCGTGCAGCAACTGGCCTTTGTGCCACGCGACAGCGAAGGCCTGAGCGTGATCGACGACTGGAGCGGCTTCGGCCAGCGCACCACCGGCAGCGGTTCGGTGGTGTTCGATAACGTGTGGGTGGCCGCGCAGGACGTGATCCCGTTCCAGAGCGCCTTCGAACGCCCGACCACCGTCGGCCCGCTGGCCCAGATCCTTCACGCTGCCATCGACACCGGGATCGCCCGTGCGGCCTTTGAAGATGCGCTGCACTTTGTACGCACCAAGACCCGCCCATGGATCGACTCCGGCAACGACAAGGCCACTGAAGACCCACTGACCCTGAAAAGCTTCGGCCACTTGAGCATCCGCCTGCACGCCGCCGAGGCGCTGTTGGAGCGCTCGGGCGAATACCTGGACCGCGCCCAGGCCGACAGCAACGCCGAGACCGTCGCTGCCGCCTCGATTGCCGTCGCGGAAGTACGCGCCTTGAGCACCGAAATTTCCCTGGCCGCCGGCAGCACCCTGTTCGAACTGGCCGGCAGCCAGGCGACCCTGGCTGAACATGGCTTGGACCGTCACTGGCGCAACGCCCGGGTGCACACCCTGCACGACCCGGGGCGGTGGAAGTACCACGCGGTGGGTAATTACTACCTGAATGATGAAAACCCGCCACTGCGGGGGACCATTTGATGGCGAAGAAAAAAATCCTGCTCAATGCCTTCAACATGAACTGCATCGGGCATATCAACCACGGCCTGTGGACGCATCCACGGGACACTTCGACCCAGTACAAGACGATCGAGTACTGGACCGAGCTGGCGCAAACCCTGGAGCGCGGGCTGTTCGACGGTTTGTTCATCGCCGATATCGTCGGTGTGTACGACGTGTACCAGAACTCGATTGATGTGCCGCTCAAAGAGTCGATCCAACTGCCGGTGAATGATCCGTTGCTGTTGGTCTCAGCCATGGCCGCCGTCACCAGAAACCTCGGCTTCGGCCTCACCGCCAACCTCACCTACGAGCCACCGTATTTGTTCGCCCGGCGCATGTCCACGCTGGACCACCTGAGCCGTGGCCGTGTGGGTTGGAACATCGTCACCGGCTACCTCGACAGCGCCGCCAAGGCCATGGGCCTCACTGAACAAGTCGAGCATGACCGCCGCTACGACCAGGCCGATGAATACCTGGAGGTGCTCTACAAACTCTGGGAAGGCAGCTGGGAAGACGGCGCGGTGCTCAACGACCCCAAGACGCGGGTGTATGCGCAGCCGGGCAAGGTGCACAAGGTCGAGCACCAGGGTGAGTTTTACCAGGTGGACGGGTATCACCTGTGCGAGCCCTCTCCACAACGTACGCCGGTGCTGTTCCAGGCCGGCAGTTCGGAGCGCGGGTTGCTGTTCGCCGGGCGCCATGCCGAGTGCGTATTCATCAGCGGCCAGAACAAGGCGGCGACCAAGGTCCAGGTGGACAAGGTGCGCGCCAGCGCGGTCGAGGCCGGGCGCAACCCGGATGACATCAAGGTGTTCATGGGCCTCAACGTGATCGTGGGTGCCACAGAAGCGTTGGCCTGGGCCAAACACGCCGAGTACCTCAGCTACGCCAGCCCGGAAGCCGGCGTGGCGCATTTCTCGGCATCCACCGCCATCGACTTTGCCCAATACGAACTGGACGAGCCGATCCAGTACGTGAAGAGCAACGCGATCCAGTCGGCCACCAAGAACCTGCAGAACAACGACTGGACCCGCCGCAAATTGCTGGAACAGCACGCCCTGGGCGGGCGCTACATCACCCTGGTCGGCTCACCCGGACAGGTCGCCGACGAGCTGGAATCGTGGATCAGCGAGACCGGCCTGGATGGCTTCAACCTAACGCGCATCGTCACGCCGGAAAGCTATGTGGACTTCATCGACCTGGTGGTGCCGGAGCTGCAAAAGCGCGGGTCGTACAAAACTGAATATGAACAGGGAACGCTGCGGGAAAAAGTCTTCCAGGGCAGCGCCCGCCTACCCGAACAACACACCGGTTCCACCTACCGACAAATTGCTTCTCTGACTGGAAATACCCAATGAAAAAGACACTGCTCACTCATCCAGTCAAAGCACTTGCCCTGGCATTCGGACTGTTCAGCTCAGCGGTATTCGCCGCCGATGCGCCGTTGAAGATCGGCACCACCGCCGCCTTTGCGATTCCTCTGGAAGCCGCTGTAGCCGAAGCCGGCAAGCAAGGCCTCAAAGTCGAGCTGGTGGAGTTCACCGACTGGATCGCACCCAACGTCAGCCTGGCTGCCGGCGATATCGACGTGAACTATTTCCAGCACATCCCGTTCCTGGAAAACGCCAAGGCCGCCGCCGGTTTTGACCTGGTGCCTTATGCGCCGGGCATCATCAACAACGTCGGGCTGTATTCCAAGAAGTACAAAAGCATCAACGACCTGCCCCAGGGCGCCAGCGTGGCGATTGCCAACGACCCGATCAACAGCGGTCGTGGCCTGCAACTGCTGGCCAAGGCGGGGCTGATCACGCTCAAGCCGGGCGTGGGCTACAAGGCCACCGAAGAGGACATCGTTTCCAACCCGAAGAAGATCAAGATCCTGCAGGTCGAAGCGGTGCAACTGGTGCGCGCCTATGACGATGCCGACCTGGTGCAGGGCTACCCGGCGTATATCCGCCTGTCCAAGACCTTCGATGCCGAGTCGGCGCTGCTGTTCGACGGCCTCGACCATCCGGAGTACGTGATCCAGTTCGTGATCCAGCCCAAAAGCAAGACCGACCCACGGGTGATCAAGTTTGTGGATATCTACCAGCATTCGCCGGTGGTGCGTGCCGCCTTGGATAAATCCCTCGGCAAGCTCTACCAAGTCGGCTGGGAAGATAAAAAATGACCGCCGCCCATGCCCAACTGCGCGACCTGGGCCTGCCGCCCAGGGACGCCGAGCAGAGCGAATTGCACCCGAACCTCAATCGCGCGCATGTGCGTTTCATCAACCTGGGCAAGACCTACGACGGCACGGTGCATGCGTTGCAAGGCATCGACCTGGCGATCCAGCGCGGTGAAGTGTTCGGCATCATTGGCCGCAGCGGCGCCGGCAAGTCATCGCTGATCCGCACCATCAATCGCCTGGAACAACCCAGCAGCGGGCGGGTGCTGATCGATCAGGTGGACATCGGTGAGTTTGATGAAGGCCGTCTGGTGGCCCTGCGTCGACGCATCGGCATGATCTTCCAGCACTTCAACCTGATGTCGGCCAAAACGGTGTGGCAGAACGTCGAGTTGCCGTTGAAAGTGGCGGGCGTGCCGAAGCAGCAGCGCGAGCAAACAGTACGCGAGCTGCTGCAACTGGTGGGGTTGCAGGACAAGCACACGTCTTACCCGGCGCAGCTGTCCGGTGGGCAGAAACAACGGGTGGGCATTGCCCGTTCGCTGGTGCACGACCCCGAGATCCTGCTGTGCGACGAGGCCACCTCGGCCCTCGACCCGGAGACGACCCAATCGATCCTAGGCCTGCTGCGCGAAATCAACCGGCGCCTGGGTTTGACCATCGTGCTGATCACCCACGAGATGGCGGTGATCCGCGAAATCTGCGACCGCGTGGTGGTGCTGGAACATGGGCGCATCGTCGAGCAAGGCCCGGTGTGGCACGTGTTCGGCAACCCGCAGCATGAAGTCAGCAAAACCCTGCTGGCCCCCCTGCAACACGGGCTGCCGGACGAGTTGCAAAGCCGCCTGCAGGCCACACCGGCGTCGGCGGACGCGGCGCTGGTGCTGCGTTTGCAATTCACCGGCGGCGACACCGACGAACCCGACCTCGCTGCCCTGTTCAGCGCACTCGGCGGTCGCGTGCGCCTTTTGCAAGGCGGCGTGGAACGCATCCAGGGGCATGCCCTGGGGCAATTGCTGCTGGCGGTAAACGGCTCGCCCCACAGCGCCGAAGAACTGCGCAAACGAGCCGGGAATTGGGCACAACACACAGAGGTGCTGGGCTATGTGGTTTGATCGTTTGGTACAAGGCGCCATCGACACCTTGTTGATGGTCGGCGTGTCATCGCTGATCGCGCTGCTGGTGGGCATCCCGCTGGCGGTGTTCCTGGTGACCAGCGACAAAGGCGGCATCTACCAAGCCCCGGCGCTGAACCGCGTGCTGGGGGCGTTCGTCAATCTGTTCCGCTCGATTCCGTTCCTGATCCTGATGGTGGCGTTGATCCCGTTCACGCGGCTGATCGTCGGCACCACCTACGGCGTGTGGGCAGCGGTCGTACCCTTGACCATTGCCGCCACGCCGTTCTTTGCACGCATTGCCGAAGTGAGCCTGCGCGAAGTCGACCACGGCCTGATCGAAGCCGCACAAGCCATGGGCTGCCGCCGCTGGCACATCATCTGGCACGTGCTGTTGCCGGAAGCGCTGCCGGGGATCGTCGGCGGCTTCACCATCACGCTGGTGACCATGCTCAACTCATCGGCCATGGCCGGCGCGATTGGCGCGGGGGGCTTGGGGGATATTGCGTACCGGTATGGGTATCAGCGCTTTGATACGCAGATCATGCTCACGGTGATCGTACTGCTGGTGATTCTGGTGGCGGTGATTCAGGTGGGTGGGGATCGCCTGGCGCGGGGGCTCAATAAGAGGTGAGGTATAGTCGGGTCATCGAAGACGCCCGGTATTACCCGTAATGACACTCAAACCCGACGACCTTAAGCAGATCACCTCCGCCACCCTCGGCCACTACAACAAAGTGGCCGAGGACTTCCGTGAAGGCACCCGCGATCACGATGTGAGCCAGAACATCGATGCCCTGCTGCGGCATATCCAGGGTCCGGCACCGTTTACTGTGCTGGATTTCGGCTGCGGCCCAGGGCGTGACTTGCAGACCTTTACCCGCATAGGCCATATCGCGGTGGGGCTCGACGGCTCGGAGCGGTTTGCGCAGATGGCGCGGGAGGACAGTGGCTGCGAGGTGTTGCAGCAGGATTTCCTCAAGCTCGACCTGCCTGTCGAGCGCTTTGACGGGATCTTCGCCAATGCGGTGTTGTTTCATATCCCCAAGCAGGAACTGCCACGTGTGCTCAAGCAATTGCATGGGGCATTGAAGGCGGGCGGCGTGTTGTTCAGTTCCAACCCTCGGGGTGACAACCAGGAAGGCTGGAATGGGCCACGGTACGGGTCTTATCACGACCTGGCGGCGTGGCAAACACTCCTGACGCAAGCCGGGTTTGTGGAGTTGGAGCATTACTACCGGCCGGCAGGTTTGCCCAGGGCGCAACAGCCCTGGTTGGCGAGTGTGTGGCGCAAGCGGTAGATTTTCGTTGCCTGGTCTGACGCCATCGGGGCGAGCCCCCTCCCACAGTTTGATGTGTGAATACAGTCAACATGTGTGAGGGGGCTTGCCCCCGATGACGCCTGCTGAGGCAGCCTTACTCCACCTGATACACCAACGGTTTTTCACCCACCCCATGTGCAGTCACACTGCGCCCGGCATAACCTTCTTTTTCCTCGCCAGAAAAATTCGCCACCAACCGCGTGCCATCGGCAAAGGTGGTTTGCTGCACCTGCCTGTCCGCCGTCAGCCAACGAAAATCCGTCATCGCCTGGGTCGCCAAACGCTGGTGCAGCGGCCGGAAGAACCGATCCTGCCGCTGGATCACCGGCAGCCGCTGCTTAACGGTCGAGGCACTCAGGTGATACAGCGGCGGCACGTTGTAGAGCAGTTGCGTCAGCTCATTCTCGACCCGCACATTGCTCAGTTTGAGACTGTCGAACAGCCAGTGGTGTGTGGTGATCACCGAGCCGTGGAACACCGCCTGGTACAACGGCAGCCGCATGCTCGGCTCAAAGTAGATCGTACGAAACGGCTCTTTGAGCGGCACCGGCTTGAAGAACACCGTCGGCTGCTCCGGCGGGTACCAATTGCCCACGTAGTAAGGCGATTGCTTGTCCTGGGTCATGGCCTGGTCACCCCAGCCAATCACCCGCGTCTGCATGCCATGGGCGAACAGAATGCCTTGGGCGGTGATGGCGTTGCCGTCTTCGGAACCGGTTGGCAATTTGAGCACCGTGTTGAGCCAGCGCGAGGCGTCGATATTGCCCTCGGCGTTTTGCGCCTGAGTCATCCCGGCGCCGTCGCGGTAGCTGTCGAACACCATGCTGGTGGCATAGGCATCGAGGAACCAGGCGTTGAAACCGGCCTTGGCCTGCACGGCCTTCACACGGGCTTCGAGCAAAGGCCGCACGCAACGTGGGTCGGTGTAGTGACCGGACTGCTGGAAGCCGGTTTTCAGCGTGCCACCCTTCAACATAATCGCGCAGTCGCGGTAAGCCCTGCTGCCCAGATGGGCGGTGGTCCAATCCGGATTTTCCGTGGCAGACAACGCGGTTTCATAGGAATCGTAGGGCGCCATCAGGTAACCCGCCTCAACCCCGGCGCGGATCGCCTCGGGGTGCCACAGGCCGCCCTCCCAGCCTTCGCCCAGGGTCAGCAGCAAGCGTGAAAGACCTGTATCACGCAGCGACTGGATCGCCCGGCTGCCCCAGGCTTGTGGGTTTTCGCTCAGCGCACCGGCGAACGCGACGGCCAACTCGCTGCGCAGCTCACCATAACGTGCAGCGAGGCGCGTCATATCCGGCTCTTGCACCTGCCAACTCTGCCGGGCCTTGCTGTTGATTGCCGCATTCAGCCCCCGCAGCAGCGCGGTCTGCTCATAGCGATTCAAGGCCGTCGCCTGCCCCAGGATCTTTGTCGACTCCTTGTCGAGCAAGCCTTTGAGTTCATGGCCACGCAGGCGCTTGAGCAACAACGGCCAGTCATGCACATCCTCCAGCGCCAGCAGGTCATTACCCCACAGGTAGACATGGCTGGCACCCAGCAACTTCTCGGCCTCGGGTGTCTGCCGCAGTTTTTCCGCCAGCGGTTCATAACGCCCTTGCTCCACCAGCCATTGGCGGTAGCGCTTGGCGCCGGCCAAGGGATCGGCCTCCCCCAGGTGCAACAGCAGGGTCATCGGCGCATCAGGGTCGAGCGCGGTGAACTCATGGGCCACGGACAGCGCCATCCCTTCCTGCCAGCGCAGGCGATTGTTGTAGGGGTTGGTCAGCAACCAGTTCAAGGTGAAGAGCCCGTGGTCCAGGCCCCACAGCGGCAGGCTGAGGTCCTGGGTGGTGTTGAGATCACCTTGTTCCTGCAAAAACGCGTTCCATACAGCGTTGTCGGCGGGCACGTAATGCCCTTCGGCCAACGGCCACATCAGCCCGTTGCCCAGGGCGCTGGCGGGTTGCTGAAGGATAGGTAGCTCGCCAGGCCCACGCGCGCGCAGGGTCAACTTGAGGTCGCGCTGTTCAAGGCTGGCGCTCACCCGGAAGGCGCCGTCATCCCACTGCCAACTGGCCTGTTGATCGCTCCGCACAAGCTGGCTGACGGCACGCGCCGGCAAGCCGCTGGAAGCTTGTACCGTCGCCTGCCCGTGGGGCGTCACGCGGATGGCGAGGGTGGCCGGGTCGAGTTCGACCCGCCACAGGAGGTTTTCCAATACGGTGCTGGCAAAAGCCATGGGTGACAGCAACAGTGTGCAAATCAACAGACCGTGGCGCAGGGAGTGAGGCATGTTCAGCTCTGCTCTGGTTTGGGCTCCCGGATCTTGTACCAAGCCACATAAAGCGCAGGCAAAAACAAAAGTGTTAACAAAGTCGCGATGATGATCCCGCCGATCATCGCGTAGGCCATCGGCCCCCAGAACACCTCACGGGCAATCGGGATCATGCCCAGGCTCGCCGCCGCCGCCGTGAGCAGGATCGGCCGGCGCCGATGCTCGGTGGCTTCCACCACCGCATCCCACGGCGTATAGCCGGCCACCTCATACTCATGAATCTGCGTCACCAGGATCACTGAGTTACGGATGATGATGCCGATCAACGCCAGGATGCCGAGGATCGCCACGAAACCCATGGGCGTGCCCGTAGGGATCAACGCCAGCACCACACCGATCAGCCCGAGCGGCGCGACGCTCGCCACCAGGAACATCTTCTGCACGCTGTGCAGCTGGATCATCAGGAACGTCGCCATGAGGAACAGCATCAACGGCACCACGCTGGCAATCGGCCCCTGGGCCTTGCCGCTTTCTTCCACGGTGCCGCCTGTAGCGACCTTGTAGCCCACCGGCAGGCCAGCGCTGAACTTGTCGATTTCCGGCTTGAGCTGCTTGACCAGGTCCGTCGGCTGCATCTCATCGCGCACCGAAGCCTTGATCGTGATGGTCGGCTTGCGGTCGCGACGCCACACCAGTGGCTGCTCCAGCTCGTAACGCACGGTGGCGAAGGCCAGCAGCGGAATCGACGTACCGTTGGGCGTGACGATCTGCAGGTTCTGCAAGGTTTCCGGCGTACCGCGTTCAGCGTCTTCGGCACGGCCCACCACGTTGATCAGCTAGATATCGTCATGCACCTGGGTTACCGAAGCGCCGCTGACCACGCTGTTCATCAACTGCGCCACGTCTTCCGACGACAGCCCCAGCTGGCGCGCCTTGTCCTGGGCGATGTCGATGCGCAGCACTTTGCCCGGCTCGTTCCAGTCGTAGATGATCTCGCCCAGGTGAGTGTTCTTGTCCAGCAAGGTCGCCAGTTCGATGGCGTGCTTGCGCACCTGGTCGGTATCTTTGCCCGACACGCGATACTGAATCGGCCGGCCCACTGGCGGGCCCATTTCCAGCGGCTGCACGTAGCTGCCGATCCCGACGAAATCATCACGCAGGCGCTTTTGCAGGCGCGCGATCAACTCGCCACGCTCTTCCAGGCCCTTGCTCACGATGACCAACTGCGCGTAGTAGGGGTTTTCCAGTTGCTGGTCGAGGGGCAGGTAGAAACGGATCGCGCCCTGGCCGATGTACGTGCTCCAGCGGGCAATGTCCGGGTCGTCCTTGATGATCGCTTCCAGGCGGTCGACGGCCTTGCGCGTCTCGTTGATCGAGGCGTTTTGCGGCAGGTTGAGGTCGACGAGGATTTCCGGGCGGTCCGACGAGGGGAAGAACTGGTTCTGCACGAACTGCATGGAAAACACCGACGCCGCGAACAACGCCACGGTGATGCCAATCGCCCACCAGCGGTTACGCATGGCCCACAGCATGCCGCCATTGAAAGCCCGTCCAATCCGCCCCGGCTCTGCGTTGTGAGGTTTGACGTTGGCACTCAGGATATGCACGCCGATCACCGGCGCAAACAGCACCGCCACCACCCACGACACCAGCATCGCCACGGCTATCACCGCAAACAGGGTAAAGGTGTACTCGCCCGCCGAGCTGGCGTTGAGGCCGATCGGCACAAACCCCGCGACGGTCACCAGCGTACCGGTGAGCATGGGGAACGCCGTGGAGGTGTAGGCGTAGGTCGCCGCCTGCTCCTTGGTCTCGCCTTTTTCCAGGCGTGTGATCATCATCTCGACGGTGATCATCGCGTCGTCCACCAACAGGCCGAGGGCAATGATCAGCGCGCCGAGCGACACACGCTGCATGGTGATGCCGCTGTATTCCATGAACACGAACACCAGGGCCAGCACCAACGGAATCGAGCACGCCACCACCAGTCCGGCGCGCATGCCGAGGCTGATAAAGCTCACCACCAGCACGATGATGACGGCCTCAAACAAGGCACTGGTAAAACCGCCGACCGCCTCTTCCACCACTTCCGCCTGGTCGGACACCTTGTGCACGCCGACGCCCACTGGCAGGTCGGCGGTGAGTTCGTCCATGCGCTCGTGCAGGGCCTTGCCGAACGACTGGATATTGCCGCCCTTCTGCATGGCAATCGCCAGACCGATGGCCGGCTTGCCGTTGAACCGGAACATCGGCCGCGCCGGGTCCACATAACCCCGGCTGATGTCCGCGATATCCGCCAGGCGATAGAAACGGTCATTGAGCCGCAGATTGACGTTGGCCAGGTCCTTCTCCGAGGCGAACTGCCCCGAGGTGCGCACCGAAATCCGCTCCGGCCCGGCCTCGATCACCCCGGCCGGCGTCACCGCGTTCTGCGATTGCAGGCTCTGCACCACCTGGCGCTGGTCAATCCCCAGCGCCGCCAGTTTGCGCGTGGAGAAGTTCAGGTAAATCACTTCATCCTGCTGGCCGATCATCTCGACCTTGCCCAACCCCGGCACCGAGCGGATCTCGGCGCGTACCTGCTCCACGTAGTCACGCAACTGGCGCATCGACAGGCCATCGCCGGTAAAGGCGTACACCGAGCCAAATACATCACCGAACTCATCGTTGAACGACGGCCCCTGCAAACCCGGTGGGAAGCTGCCACGAATGTCGTCGATCTTCTTGTGTACCAGGTACCAGATATGGGGGATGTCCTTGGCGCTGGTGGTGTCCTTGAGGAACACGAATACCGTGGACTCGCCCGGCCGGGTGTAGCTTTTCACGTAGTCGAGGGAATCGAGCTCTTCAAGCTTTTTCTCGATGCGGTCGGTGACCTGCTTGAGGGTTTCTTCCTGGGTCGCGCCCGGCCAGCGGGTCTGGATCACCATGGTCTTGATGGTGAAGGAAGGGTCTTCCTCACGGCCCAGGTTCATGTACGAAAACACGCCCATCAGCAGCGCGACGAACAGCAGGTACCAGACGAAGGACTGATGCTTGAGGGCCCAGTCGGATAAGTTGAAGCTCCCTTTCATCGTGGGCTGTCCTCGTCGATTTTGACTTTTTGCCCAGGTTTCAGGCTGTTGACGCCGGCGGTGACGATGCGCTCGCCGGGTTTGACGCCGCCGTTGAGCAAGGCGCTGTCGGCATCGCGGCTGATCACCGTGATATCACGCGGTTGTACCGTCTGGCTCTGGGTGTCGAGCAGCCAGATGCGGGTCTTGCCGTTGACGTCCTGCAAGGCGCTCAGGGGCACTTCGATGCGCGGGGCGATGGCGGTGCTCAACGTTACGCTGATCGCCGTGCCCAGGCGGAACGCGGGCGGCGTGTCGGCCAGGGTCAGGCGCGCACGTCGGGTGCGCGTGGCGCTTTGGGCCTGGGGTTCGATCTCGCGCACGATAGCGGTGGTATGCACGCTGGGGTCGAGCTGCCCGGCAACCAGGAACACCACGTCCGGTGGCAAGCGCTCGGCGAGGCCGGCGGGCAGGTCGATCACGGCTTCCTTGATATCCGGGCGCGCCAGGGTGACGACCTGCTGGCCGGCACTGACCACCTGGCCGGCCTCGGCATTCCAGGCGGTGACGATACCGGCGTGGTCAGTGCGCAGTTCGGCGTAGTTGAGCTGGTCCTTGGCTTGATTGACGGAGGCCAGGGCCTGATCGAGCGAGGCCTGGGTGGTCTTCAGGTCGGTCTGGGCGATATCCAGCTGGGCCTGGGCGCCGACGCCACGGTTGAACAGCTCCTGCTGGCGGCGCGCATTGGCCTGGGCGTTGATGTATTGCGCCTGCACGCGGGCCAGGTCGCCCTGGGCCGAGCGCAGTTGGTTCTGTTGGTCGGTGGGGTCGAGGACGGCGAGCAAGGCGCCCTTCTCCACCTCGGCGCCCACGTCCACCGCGCGGCGGGCAATGCGGCCGGGTACGCGGAAGCCTAAATTACTTTCGTAGCGCGCCTGGATGGTGCCGGCGAAGCGACCGAGGTTTTCCTGGTCTTGCGACTTCACTTCCATGGACAGGACCGGGCGCACGGGCTCGGGCGGCGGTTCTTCCTTGGAGCAGGCCACCAGCAACACGCTGGCGACGAGTATCCCCATGAGGCGTTTCCTGGCTGCGCTCCTGGCTGGGCAATCTCGACAATCATGCCGGGATGCAGCAATTGCCCGCCGGCGACCACAACTTTTTCGCCGCCCTTGAGGCCGTCACCAATGATGACTTTGCCAGTGAGGTAACGCGCCACGGTGACTTTGTGCAATTGCGCCTTGCCGTCGCCGTCGACCAACCACACAGCGGGTTCGCTGAGGTCTTTGGTCAGCGCGGCCCACGGCAATTCGATACTGGCCTTCGCCTGGCCATTGGCGGTGGCGCTTACCACCGAGCCCAGCTCCATGCCTTTGGGTAAGGCCTGCAGGGCGATTTTCACCTGCACAGTGCCGGTGTTGGCGGCCACGGCGGGGGTGACCTCACGGACCTTGCCCACGGCCTTGATGCTGGGGTTATCCAGCAGGCTGACGGTGATCGGCGCATCGGGCGGCGGCTCCACCAGCAGGGACTCATAGACGTTGAACACCGCATCACGCTCGCCATCGCGCGCCAGGCTGAAAATCGGTACGGTGGCCTGTACCACCTGGCCGACTTCGGCCTGGCGTGCGGTAATCACCCCAGGCGCTTCGGCGATCAGCGCGGTGTAGCCGAGTTGCTCGCGGGCGTTGGCCAGTTGAGCCTGGGCGGCAGCCAGGGCGCTCTGGCTGCTGCGTAACGCGGCCTGGGCGGAATCGTATTCGCTGCGGCTGGTGTAGCCCTTGGGCAAGAGTTTTTCCTGGCGCACGAAGGCGGCGGCGGTCTGCTTGACCCGCGCCTGTTCGGCCACGACCTGGGCCTGCGCGGAATCTACGTTGGTCTGCAAGTCCTTGGGGTCGAGCTTGGCCAGCACTTGCCTGGCGGTCACGCGGTCGCCCACATCCACCATGCGTTGGATGATTTTGCCGCCCACGCGGAAGGACAGATCGGTTTGCACCCGAGCCTGGATATCCCCGGTCAGCGTGACCGCCGCCGCGAAGTCCTCCGGCTGCACGGTCTGCACGAACACCCGCGAATGGGCCTTGGGTTCAGCCTTGTCCTCGCCACAGCCGCTCAACAGCGCCAGTAGGCCAAGGCCGAAAATACAGATGGAAATGCGAGCGCCCATGCAGGCTCCTTTTGCGTGATGCCGACGTGCCAGTGTGTATGCGACTGTGAGCTTAGTTCAGGGTTCCTTATCTGCATGGAGGCTCCCATACTCCAATGGTTCCCAAGGCGACTGGATGCCCATGCTCAAGACCC
>Ga0157369_10004877_pt1 | contig 15741 bp, 14 predicted proteins | sample C25metaG_FD_113461 | JGI IMG/M metagenome (GOLD analysis project Ga0157369, IMG submission 113461) | Corn rhizosphere microbial communities from Kellogg Biological Station, Michigan, USA - C2-5 metaG | ecosystem: Host-associated > Plants > Roots > Rhizosphere > Soil | place: USA: Michigan... | reverse complement strand
TCGATCGCACGCCGACCGTGATCGTGTGCTGGATATCCTCGAGCTTGCCGCCCCAAATCCAGACATCGTCGTTCAGATTGGGATAGCCGTGCGCGCCCTGTCCGCCGGAGCCGTGGCAGGGCGCACAATTGTCTCCGAACGCGGAGCGGCCCTCGGCCATGGCAAACTGCAGAAGATCGGGATTGGCCTGTATCTGCTTGAGGGTCGCGCCGGTCAGCTCATGTTCCTTCGCGCGTCGCGCGTCCTGGAGCGCTTTTACCTTCGCGGTCACATCGTCGCGCTCAGAATGGTTGAGAAGGCCGCGGGTGTAGCCATGGATCAGCGGCCATGACGGCATCACGATCCAGTAGCCGATGGCCCAGACGATGGTCGCGTAGAAAATTCCGAGCCACCAGCGCGGCAGGGGCGTGTTGAGTTCCTTGATGCCGTCCCATTCGTGGCCGGTCATCTCGGTTCCGGAGATCTCGTCGAGCGGCTTTTTATCTTTGGACATCGCCCGCTCCGTCATCTTCCAGCGGAATCCGCGATGCGGCGTCGAAGCCTTTTTTGTTTGCGGGCCACAGCGCGTAAAGCAGCGCTACCGTGAACATCGCCATGAAATAGACCGCGCCCCAGCTTTGGGCGAAGGCCAGCACGTCTTCGTAAGCCCAGCGTTCCAAGTCTATCTCCGGTTTTCGGGCGCCGAGGCGTGATAGGTCTTGAAATCGACCAGTGTGCCCAGCATCTGCAGATACGCGATCAGCGCATCAGCCTCGGTGATCTGTTTGGGATTGCCGTCGAAATCGCGCGCCTGCGCCTTCGGATAACGTTTCTGCATGGTCTCGGCGCCGTCGCTATTGGGATCGGCCTGCGCTTCGAGGTCCTGCTTGGCGTCAGCGACATCGGCATCGGTATAGGGAACGCCGACCGTGCGGTTCGCCTTGAGCTGCTCCTGAATGTCGCGGTAGTCGAGCGGCGTCAGTTCCAGGAACCGGTAGGGCGGCATAATCGATTCCGGCACGACCGAGCGCGGATCGGCGAGATGCGCGCGCTGCCATTCGTCGGAATATTTTCCGCCGACGCGCGCGAGGTCCGGCCCCGTGCGTTCCGATCCCCACTGGAACGGATGGTCATACATGCTCTCGGCCGCGAGACTGTAGTGGCCGTAGCGTTCGACCTCGTCGCGCAGCGAGCGGATCATCTGGCTGTGACAGACATAGCAGCCCTCGCGGACATAGATGTCGCGGCCCTTGAGCTCGAGCGGGGTGTAGGGCCGCATGCCGTCGACGGCCTCGACCGTGCCGTTGACCCAGAACAGCGGCGCAATTTCCACCGCCCCGCCGATGGCCACCACGATCAGGATGCCGATCAGCATCAGGATCGAATTCTTCTCGATGATCTCGTGGCGATTCATGACACCGCCCTCGCCGCGAGTGCAGGCTCCGGGACCAATGTCAGTGCCGGACGGTCCGATGCATCGGCGAGTGCAGGCGTGCTATCGCCCACCGTCCGCCACAGATTGTAGACCATGATCAGTGCACCGGCGAGGTAGAGCGCTCCGCCAAGCGCGCGGATGATGTAATAGGGATGCATGGCCTGCACGCCTTCGACGAACGAGTATTCGAGGAAGCCGAAGTCGTTATAGGCGCGCCACATCAGACCTTGCATGATGCCGGCCACCCACATCGAGGTGATGTAGAGCACGATGCCGAGGGTCGAGATCCAGAAATGCCATTCGACCAGCGCGTTGGAATAGAGCCGCTGCTTCTTCCACAGCCACGGCACCAGACAGTAGATCGCGCCGAAGCTGACATAACCGACCCAGCCGAGCGCGCCGGAATGGACGTGGCCAATGGTCCAGTTGGTGTAGTGCGAGAGCGCGTTGACCGTCTTCACGCTCATGACCGGACCCTCGAACGTCGCCATGCCGTAGAACGCGACGGAAACCACAAGCATCCGCAGCACGGGATCGGTGCGCAGTTTGTCCCACGCGCCCGAGAGCGTCATGAGGCCGTTGATCATGCCGCCCCAGGAGGGCATCCACAGGATCACCGAGAACGTCATGCCCAGTGTCTGTGCCCATTCGGGCAGCGCGGTGTAGAGCAGGTGATGCGGGCCTGCCCAGATATAGATGAAGATCAGCGTCCAGAAATGGATGATCGACAGGCGGTAGGAATAGATCGGCCGGTTCGCGCGCTTCGGGATGAAGTAATACATGATACCGAGGAAGCCCGCGGTCAGGAAGAAGCCAACCGCATTGTGGCCGTACCACCACTGCGTCAGCGCATCCTGCACGCCGGAGAACAGCGAGAAGCTCTTGGTCTCAAGCCAAGACACCGGCATCGCTAGATTGTTGACGACGTGCAACAGCGCGATCGTAACGATGAAGGCAAGATAGAACCAGTTCGCCACATAGATGTGCGGCTCCCGGCGCTTCATGATCGTTCCGAGGAAGACGACGAGATAGGAGACCCAGACGGCGGTCAGCCAGAGATCGGCATACCATTCGGGCTCGGCATATTCGCGGCTCTGCGTGACGCCTTCTAGATAGCCCGTGCCCGCCAGCACGATGAAGGTGTTGTAGCCCCAAAACACGAACCAGGGGAGCGAGCCACCGAACAGCCGCGCCCGGCAGGTGCGCTGCACGACATAGAAGGATGTCGCGATCAGAACATTGCCGCCGAACGCGAAGATCACCGCGGAAGTGTGGAGCGGGCGCATACGCCCGAAATTCGTCCAGGGCAGATCCGGAAAGTAGAATAGGTCCGGAAATGAAAGCTGCAGCGCGATGATGAGGCCGACCAGCATCCCCGCAATGCCCCAGAACATCGACGCGATCACGCCTGCCTTGACGACATCGTTCATATAGGGGCCGCGCTCATCCGCGGGCGTACCATCGGCATAGGTGACGAGGTACCAAGCGCCGGTGGTTGCGATGCAGGCGGCCAACGTCCAGGCCTGCAGGACCATGCCGGGATCGGGCGACTTTGCCGCAGCGAAAATGGCCAGGAAAAAGACCGTGATCAAAAACCCCGGTATGATTGCGAGATCGATGCGGCCGGATGCGCTTTCAGTGGGCATCGGCATTCCGTTCGATCTGGCTGGGCGCATGATCGGCCCTGTGCGCGTTACGCTTCTCGAGATTCCAGACGGCTGCGCAGAAGGCCATCCACCCGGTTGGGACGGGTTCGTTCCGTGTGGGCATATCCGCTGAAAAACGCATGGCTAAGTCCCCTTCAAACGTGGACTGCTTCGCAAGAAACGCTCTTACGGTCCTTGATCGAGGTCAAAAATAAGGGTGATTACGTATGCCGGAGGCCCTGTTCAGACCGCTTGCGCGTGCCGAGTCGTGGCGGATTGCAGATACCGATCGAACATGGCGCACACAACACGCGTGAGTGCCCGCCATCTGGCCGCGACGCTTATCCGGCGGCCATCGACCGCCACGACTCCCAACTCTGCCAGCGGCGTCAGTTCCCGACTCTCTGCGTCAAAGTGACTGGCGGGGAAACCATGTGCGGCTGCGACTGCGGCAAGATCGACTTCCAGATCGCACATCAGGCGCGCGATCACGTCGCGCCGGACGCGATCATCGGCGGTGAGCGAGATCCCTCTGGCAATCGGCAGGCAGCCTGACTTGAGCGCCGCGCGGTAGCCAGGCACGTCTGCGATATTCTGCACATAGCCCTGCGGCAGCGCACCGATGGAGGACGCACCGATCCCGATGAGCGCAGGCGCTTTGTCCGTTGTGTAGCCCTGGAAATTGCGTGCGAGGCGTCCTGTGCGCTGCGCAATCGCCAGCGCATCGCTGCTTTTGGCATAGTGATCAATACCGATGGGAACATATCCGCGTGCCGTCAGCATCGCGTGCGCCAACTCTGCCTGCTCCAACCGTTCCGGCGGCCCGGCGAGGACCTCCAGCGGAATAAGGGCCTGGTGTTTCTTGAAATGGGGGACATGCGCATAACCGAACACAGCCAGCCTGTCCGGCTCGAGTGCGAGAACGACGTCGATCGTGTCGCCGAGCCCGCGCGCGGTCTGGTGCGGCAGCCCATAGATCAGGTCCACGTTCAGGCTTCGGATGCCGTTGTCGCGCAGCAGGCGAACGGCGTTTGCCGTCGTTTCCATGTCCTGCAGGCGGTTGATCGCGCGTTGCACGGCCGGGTCGAAGTCCTGAACACCCACGCTCGCGCGCGTCAGTCCCGCATCCGCCAGCGCGCATGCCATCTCGGCGTCGAATCCGCGGGGATCGATCTCAACTGCGAACTCGGCGCCTGGCGCGAGGCCGATCCGGGTGCGAATACTGGACGCAAGGCGGCGGACATCGTCGGGCCGCAGAATTGTCGGCGACCCACCGCCCCAATGCAGATGCGTGATCTGGCATCCGTCAGGCAGCAGCGCGCCGACAAGCTCCAGCTCGCGCTCCAGGCAGTCGAGGTAGTTGCCAATCGGCGAATACCCGTTCACCACCGTCGTGTGGCAGCCGCAAAACCAGCACAGCGTGTCGCAGAAGGGAATGTGGACGTAGAGCGACAGCGGCGAACCCGGCTCCAGTTTCTGAAGCCAGTCGCTATAAACTGCGTCGGTTATCCCCGCATGGAAGTGCGGCGCGGTGGGATAGCTCGTATAGCGCGGTACCCTGGCTTCGAGCAGGTGTCGGACATCGGCTTGAGATTGTGCCGACGCGATCGAGGCGCAATATCGCATCTACCTCTCCAGGCTCGGGGAACTTCCCTCCGAAGCCCAGCCAAGTCTGCCGAAAGGCCATCTGCGTGGAATGCGGTTCTTCACGTACGTAGGATTACGTATCCAGGGTTCCGATCCGGCGCCGTAGTGACCCGGAACCGGCTAACCTCCCCTCAATTCGCAGGTATGGTCAGGACAGGCGCCTGTGGCGCTATGCCCGTCTCCGCCAGCGAGAAGAACATCATGAGGAAGGTCACGACGCGCTTCGAGGCGAGATCGTCATCGCCGATCCAATACCATGTGTCGCGGTAGCGCACCGCAGCAAAGCTTCCGCCCGGCTCATCGACAGAAGACTGAATCCGAACCAGCGGCCGGTCTCGCAAATCCGATGCGTCCGCTATCCGCGTAGACGGATTGGTTCGCCCTTCGGCAATATGCGCAGCCGGCACTTCGATCCCGTTGGCGAGTTCCAAAAGGATCTCCATCATCGAGCGGGACAGCAGGGCAATCTCGTTCTCGCTCTTTTGAAGGGCGCCGAAGGTGATGGTGAGTTCTGCGTTCTTTTCTGCTTTTATGTGCAGCGCGTTCTGGACGTATCGGCGGTCGGCCTCAACGTCCGCCGTCGCCTCTGCCGAAATGATGAGCCTTCCGACCTCACCGTCGCCACGTTTCTCGAGCCGAAGCGCGATCGCTCCCGAAGCCTGAAGGCGCCGTAACGCATCGAGCAGCGGATAAAACTCCGGATCGGCTTGCCGTGTCTGGCCGCCGATGCTGGACCGGTTGTAAATGCCGTTTATCGCCCGCGCCGTCACCTGAAGAATGCGGTCGGCGGGATAACCCGCCTGGATCAACTCGAAGATCGCGCTGGGCGGGATGGGCTGCAGCAGGCTCCTGGCGAATCTTTCGCCCATCAACGGCGTATAGGTGATGGTCGGGCGATCAAGGTAGGTTGCCGCGCCACCTACGCTCCCGATACTTGAAGGAATCGTGCTGGTGAGATTCGAGCTGAAATTTCCCGACGCCGAAAGCTGCCCCTGCAAAGCGTAAGCGCTGATAACCGAAGAGACATCGACAAAGGTTGGCGCGTCGCCATATCGCATGCGAACGATATTGAGCAGTGTCTGCTCTTTCCACGACTCCGCGATACCCGTGACATAGTCCACGCGATCGCGCGGCACGGTCTGCGGTCCGATGGAGCTGCAACCCGAGGTGAAACAAGCCGCTGTCAGCAGGCAGACGACGGTCGCGATCGAACGCCGTGGATGGGGCAAGGAACATCCCGGCGCTGCACCCGCCTCCACAATCAGTCTTCCCGGAAAACTGCGATCTTGCTCCTTCGCACGGCCGCCGTCAGCGCGGCGTGATCCTTTTCCATCTGGTCGGCATATTTGAGCGAGAAGGTCCCGATGGCCTCGTCGAATTCGTCGCCGTTGCCGAGATAGCCGCTAATCCCGCTCGTTTCCGCCGCCTTGGAATGTGCGCGCGCCAGCGCCCAGCCGCACCGCTTGGCGTAGATGTCGAGCCTTTCCGCGTCCATGGTCTCGACCAGGGGCTTGATCTTGGCGTCCCGCAATTGGCGTACATAAAAATGCCTTCCCTGCGTTCCCGTAGTCCATCCCAGGAACAGGTCTGACGCCGGCTGCATGAGGCGTTGACCTATGACGACGCGCTGGCCGTGATTTGCATACCCGCTTTTGCCGGCAAACGGCTCGAGCACGGACTGAACCGCTTCTTTGACCTGGAGAAACAGCGGAGCGTTGGTTGCCGACATCATCAGCACGACCCAACATCTCCGCCCGACGCTGCCGATGCCGACAACCTTGATCGCTGCATCCACGACCCTGTACTGATCGAGCAGCGCGCGTCGATCGTCGGGAATTGTCTCCCGGTAGTCGGCGAAGAACTTCTTCAGAAAGGCCTGGAATTCGGAGATGCTCGCTTCTGCGGGATGGTAGATGAGCGGCGGCGAGTCGCGTATTCCAAGCCGCCCGCCCACCATGTCCGTCAGCCTGGGAAAGTCGGCATCCGCAGTGCGGTTCATCGCCTTGTCGATAGTGGCGCGCACGTCTTTTTCCATCGCCTTGGGCATTCCCATCAGGAAATCCTCAGCTGTGATACGCGCGTACCAGCTCGACAACGGATCCATCACGTCGAATTCGGCGATATGCTTGCGATAGCTGCCGACGCAGGTCACAGCCAGACCGCGAGCCTTTGCATCGGACAGGCCGTTTTCGCGCGCCGCCAGGACAAATGAAACTGCCAGCCGCTTGACATCCCACTCCCACGGCGCTGGCAGTGTCTCGTCGAAATCATTGATGTCGAAGATGAGGTTGCGCTCCGGCGTCGCGAAACCGCCGAAGTTCATCAGGTGGCAGTCCCCGCAGGCCTGCACGTATCTCCCGTTCGTCGGTGTCGCCGCAAGGTCGGCGGCCATCAGTCCGGCGCTTCCGCGATAGAAGGCGAAAGGCGACTGAAGCATCCGGCCATAACGGATCGGCACCAGCTCCGGTATGCGGCCGGCATCTGAGGCTCGCAATATTTTTATGGGGTCGATCCGCGAAGAGCGCTTCCAATGCGCATGCGCGTGGCGCGGAGTCTTGTCGCGCATCGCCTTGCCGGCAGCCCTCAGCTCTTCTACCGAGGCGAAGCTGACGGTTGTCGAATCTGCAGGCTGGACGCCATTTGGCTTCTGCGGTGCAGGCCTTTGACGGATATGGCGCTTGTGACGTGCGGTCTGTCCGTCTGGGCTGGCCAAGATTGCTGTTCTTCTGCTGCGCAATTCCATGTTCGCTCGCTCATCAGCCGGCCAGATCGGATTTGGATCGACATGCGGCTGATGCCCTAACTGATAATGCATCTGTTGGAGCCAGCCCGGTATTGGCCCTTCGTCTACTGTGCGTGATCGGATTCTGGCGCGGATACTGCTTAGCGATGCCCGTTCCCGCCTCCGTTGTGTCGACATCATTCCCCTGTTGGCAAAGGCCGGACCTGACCGCGGTGTAGGTCCAAAGTCTAATTTCTAGGTCTCGGCGCAGATTCAATAATCGAGATGGCAGTTGCTATTTTGACGATCGATTTTCTGAAGCATGGAAAGCGTCGCGCTCCGAAAATACGAAGCCATGAGCCCGTTCGAGGTGAAGGACGAGCTCATAAAGATCGCGTTGCGCCGCGCTTCGAAGGCCGACCTTTCCTTCCTCAATGCGGGACGGGGAAATCCCAACTGGGTGGCGGTGAAACCGCGCGAGGCGTTCTTCCTTCTAGGCCAGTTCGGCCTTTCGGAATGCACGCGCACGATGTCCCTACCGAAAGGCGTTGGCGGCGTACCGCAACGCGCGGACATTGCCGGCCGGCTGGAAGACTGGTTGGCAAACCACGCGGAAAGCACCGGCGCGGGCGTGCTGGCAGCCATGGTCCGCTTCGCGGTCGCGAAATTCCGGTTCGAGGCCGACGCCTTCGTCCATGAACTCGTCGATGGCGTCATCGGCGACAACTATCCCATGCCGAGCCGGATGCTGTTCCACAACGAGCGGATCGTTCACGAATATCTCATGTGGGCGATGTGCGGCGAGCCTCGGCCCCAAGGCACTTTCGATCTCTACGCGGTCGAAGGCGGAACGGCCGCGATGTGTTATCTGTTCAAATCGCTCAAGAACGCCCGCCTGCTCAATCCCGGCGACACGATCGCACTATGCGTTCCAATTTTCACACCCTATCTCGAAATGCCCCTCCTGGAGGATTACGGGCTTCAAGTCCTCGACATCCGCAGCGAACGCGAGGATGCCTATCAGCTGAACCATGCCGATTTCCAGCGGCTTGAAGACCCGAAGGTGAAGGCGTTCTTCCTCGTCAATCCCGGAAATCCGACCGGCGTGGCGCTTGACGCCGAGGCGATCGGAATCCTGACGGAGCTCGTCACGACGAAGCGTCCGGATCTCATGATCCTCACAGACGACGTCTATGGCACCTTCGTTCCCGGATTCCGCTCGCTCTTGGGCGCGTTGCCGCGCAACACCATCGGCGTCTATTCCTATTCCAAATATTTCGGTTGCACGGGATGGCGGCTCGGCGTGATCGCACTGCATCAGCACAATATCTTCGATGCGAAGATTGCCGCTCTTCCCGAACCCACCAGGAAGCTTCTCGACAAGCGCTACAGCACGCTCGCGCTCAATCCCCGAGACATGAAATTCATCGACCGCATCGTCGCGGACAGCCGCGACGTTGCGCTCAACCACACGGCCGGGCTGTCGCTTCCGCAACAGGTAATGATGACGCTGTTTTCGCTCTCGGAACTGATGGACGGGGCGAAGGCGTACCAGCAGGCCTGCATCGAGACATTGCGCCGCCGCTTCCGGCTGGCGGTCGACAGCCTCGGCCTCGACATCCATCCCTGGCCAACATACGACGCCTATTACGGTCTGTTCGATCTGGAATACTGGCTGAAGAACAACGTTTCACCCGATGTTCTCGACTATGTGCGGAAGAACGTTCATCCACTGGACATGGTTTTCCGGCTGGCGGAGGAGCATGGAATCGTCCTGTTGAACGGTGGTGGCTTTGCCGCACCGAACTGGTCCGTGCGCGCGTCGTTCGCAAATCTCCACGACGAGGCCTACAGCAACATAGGCCGGGCTATCCGCGCCGTCGTGAGCGGCTATGTGCGCGAATTCGAAGCTGCGAAGCACGCGAAGTGCCGATCGCCTTCCCCCGCGGGCTAGATACGACGACGATGGACTGGTTCACCGGAAATTTGCGCCATCATCCGGAAATCGCGTTCTTCCTGACGCTGGCCATCGGCTATCTGCTCGGCAAGATTCGCTTTGGCTTCTTTTCCATCGGCGCCGTCACCGGCACGCTTCTGGCCGGTATCGCCATCGGCCAATTCGGCGTGCGCATTTCACCGGACGTCCAGCAGTGCTTCTTCGTGCTGTTCCTGTTTTCCATCGGTTATCGCTGCGGGCCGCAATTTTTCCAGGGGCTGCGCCGTGACGGCATCAATCAGGCTGCGCTCGCGGCCATCATCGCGGTTACCGGTTTGCTCGTTGCCTATAGCGCGGCGCGCATCTTCGGCTACGACGCGGGCACTGCGGGCGGTTTGATCGGCGGCGCGCTCACGCAATCGGCCACCATTGGCACGACCGGAGATGCGATCTCCAGGCTGCAGATCGAAGCAGGCGCGCGTCAGACGATGATCAATCACATTCCCGTAGCTTTCGCCGTGACCTATCTGATAGGGGTCATCGGCTCGGCCTGGTTTCTCTCGCAGATCGGTCCGCGGTTGATGCGGGTCGATCTCCCCAAAGCCTGCGCCGAATACGAGGCGCGATCGGGCAAGCGCGCTTCGGAGCACCCCCTCTCGGCCTATCGTGGAATCGAGTTTCGCGCCTACCAGATCCCGGCCGGAAACCAGGTCATCGGTAAGCAGGTCAAAAACATTCTTCCCGGCACGCGCTTCTTCGTGGAGCGTGTCCGGCGCCGCGGGCAGATCCTGGATGCCGGACCAAATACCGTTCTCAGTGCCGGTGACGTGGCTGCGTTCTCTGGACCGCGCGGCCTGCTGGTGGACGAGCTCAAGGCGGATCTGCCCGAAGTCGAGGACGCCGAACTGCTCGACGTTCCCGTCGAGCAACTGGATGTCTTCGTCACCAACGCGGCCGTGAGCGGCAAAAGCCTGCTGGAATTGTCCGAGGCGCCGTTCGCGCGCGGGGTTTATCTACGCCGCCTCCGGCGCGACAAGATCAGCATCCCAATTACGCCGGGGTTGACCGTGCGGCGCGGCGATGTGCTGACGATCGTGGGAATCCATCATCATGTGGAGGCGGCTGTGCAAGCTCTCGGTGCCGCGGACCGGCCGGAAGAAAGCACGGACATGATGTTCGTCTCCGCCAGCATCGTGTTTGGCGCGCTGATCGGTCTGCCGGCATTCGCCTTGGGGAAGCTGCAACTCGGACTTTCGCTCAGCGTCGGCGTCCTCTTGATTGGGCTGTTGAGCGGCTGGATACATTCGCTTCGCCCGTTGGTCGGACGCGTTCCCTCACCAACCCTGTGGCTCTTCGAGTCTTTGGGACTGACGGGCTTTGTCGCCGTCGTCGGCATCGCGGCCGGACCCGATTTTGTGAACGGGCTGAAAAGCAGCGGCTTGTCGCTCATCACGGCCGGCGTGGTCACGGCGCTGCTCCCGCATTTGATCGGCATCGCGGTAGGCAGGCGCGTTTTCAAGATGCATCCGGGAATCGTGCTCGGCGCGTGTGCCGGCGGCGGCACCTCCGCCCCGGCGTTGGCCGCAATCCAGGAGGTCGCCAAGAGCGCGGTACCAACACTCGGCTTCGGCGTGTCTTACGCCATCGGCAATGTTCTGCTGGCGCTGTGGGGCACAGTCATCGTGGCTCTGCTGACTTAGGAGGCGTATCGATGCGCAGGATTGCAGTTGCACTTTTGACCGTCGTGCTCGTTTTGGCGCCCGGCACTGTCGCACAAGCAGGCAGAACGAACATCGTGATCCTTGCGACCGGCGGTACCATCGCGGGCGCCGCTTCGACAGGAACGCAATCCGGCTACAAATCGGGCGCGGTATCCATCGACACCATGATCGCCGCCGTACCCGGCATCGACAAATTGGCGGCCATCAAAGGCGAGCAGATTGCCAATGTCGGCTCGCAGGACATGAGTTTCGACATCCTGCTGAGGCTCGCGAAGCGCATAAACGCGCTGGCCGCCCGCAAGGATGTCGACGGTTTTGTGATCACGCACGGAACGGACACAATGGAGGAATCCGCCTACTTCCTCGGCCTCACAGTGAAAACCGACAAGCCCGTGGTGATGGTCGGATCAATGAGGCCGTCGACGGCGGTGAGCGCGGACGGGCCGTTGAACCTCTACAATGCCGTCGCGGTTGCGGCTGACCCCGACGCGAAGGATCGCGGCGTTCTGGTGGTGATGAACGATCAGATCCACGCCGCTCATTCGGTGACAAAAACAAGCACCACAGCCGTGGAAACCTTCTCCTCCGGGCTCCGTGGAGACGCCGGCATCGTGGCCTATGGCAAGCCGGAGTTCTTCCCGCCACCGATGTGGCCCCACACGACGCAGAGCGCGTTCGACATTGCCGACGTGGAGAGCTTGCCGCGCGTGGACGTGATCTTCGCGTCCGTGGATATGCCGCCCGATCTCATCGATGCGGCCGTGGCCCATGGCGCCAAGGGCATCGTCGTCGCCGGTGTCGGTAATGGCAATATGAATCAGGTCTCCATCGATGCGTCCGCGGCCGCCGTTAAGAATGGAGCAATCGTGGTGCGCAGCAGCCGTGTTCCAACAGGCATCGTCGGCCGCAATGTCGAAGTCGACGACGACAAGCTGGGCTTTGTCGCCTCACACGATTTGAGCCCGCAAAAGGCACGAATTCTGCTGATGCTCGCGCTGCTTCAAACGCACAGCGCAGCGGATATCCAAAAGATGTTCGACCGGTATTAGCGCAAATCGACGCTCGCGAGCGAAGCGGCACGGCACATATTGCGCCGTGCCGCCCGGCGTTATTCGAGTCCCGGCGTTGGGGGAACCGGTTCCCATGCGACGTTGCAATTGGTGATGTAAGGGTAATAGCCCTCCGGATCGCTGCAGTAGTACCAGTAATTGTCTGGCGCACCGTACTCGCTGTTGTAGTCGTAATAATTCACGCTGCCGATATAGGCCGGATAGGGATAAACCGGCGCGGGATAAAAGAACCAGAAATTGTCGGCGTACCACCACCAACCGAAATGGCCATTGTGCCAGACATGGCGCCAATGTCCATGGCTCCAGTGCCAACGCTCGGCGGGCGTGAAATGCGCGAAGTTGTGGCCGTGGAACACAGCCCGGTCACGCTGGATGCCCACCACCGGGTGCCGCGGCAGCGTGCCGTGAACCGATGGCCGAGGCACTGTGCCGTGGAAGGCCGGGGGCACGCCGCGGAAACTGTGCGGCGGCATACGATGCACGCCGCCGGATGTGACGGGGTGACCGCCAGGCGGCGCGCCTGTCGCATGCGGATTGGCTGCGAAGCACGGAGCGGCCATCAAAAGACCTACGGCCAAGACCGCACCGATTTGAAAACGCGTTCTGTTCGACATGGAGTTTTCCTCTCCAGCTCAGCCCAAAATTGAAGCCTAAGAGTGGGAGTTTTTGGTCTAGCAATCCTTGATCTACAACAAAGTCCGCGCCCCCGCGCGCGTCTCAATGCGACATGAATACCGGCAGAGGAGGCTTTGTCATGATGGCGCGGGAAGCGCCGCCCAGGATGAATTCGCGCAGCCGCGAATGCCCGAAGGCGCCCATGACAAGCAGGTCGGTCTTGTGCCGGGAAACATATTCGCGAATGGCGTCGCCGATGGCGCGCCCGTCGATCCCCGCGTCCTCCATCTCGGCCGTCACACCGTGCATCTGGAGATGCCGGTCGACCTCCTTCAGCGAAAGATGAGCCGGAATGTCCTTCTCGCCCCGGAACGTCAAGACAGAGACCTTCTTTGCCTTCTTAAGCAGTGGCATGGCGTCGGCCAAGGCACGCGACGCGGCCCTGCTGAAGTCCCAGGCCACCGCAATTCGGTCGAGAGAGACCGGCAGTCGCGGCGCGCGGTCATAGGCGGGGATCAGGATCGCCGGTCTGCCGGTTTGAAAGACCAGATCCTCGATCTCCAGCTCGTCGAGCCCGAACGAGTCGGGCACCGGCGCCAGCACAAGGTCGCGCGTTTTCGCGGATTCGATGACATGCTCCGCGGACAGGAAGAAGGCTGAGCGCTCATATTGTTCGTCCTGAAAGACGCCGCGCTGGCGGGCCTCCTTCTCGAATCGCTCCATCAGGCGGCGGCCGTTCTGTCCGCTTGCATTGACAGCCTCGTCGATCAGCGCCGGGATATCCAGGAGCCACGAGCCGTGCGAATAGGCGCGCGCCAGTTTCTTGCGATCCAAGATGGAGACCAGCGCCGAGATCTTGCCGCCGCAAAGGCAGGCGAAATTCACCGCGCAATCGATGACGGGCTCCGGCGTCGCATCGGGATAAGTGTTCAGCGCCAGCAAAATGTCTCTGAATTCGCTCATCGGAGCCACCGCCATGCTTTTCTTTCTATCGCTCACCCGCCGATCCACGCGTCCCTTCTAGTGAAGAAGCATGACCGGGATCTCGCATTCCTTCAGGAATTCCCGCGTGACGCCGCCGAACAGGTATTCGCGCAGCCGGCTGTGACCATAGGCGCCCATGACAACGAGATCGCAATTCGTCTCATACGCGGTTTCCTTGAGGGCGTTTGCTTCGTCGCCACCCGCTTTCGTCAGAAGGCGGATTTCCGGCTGGATGGCATGAAGACTCAGCAACGCCCGCAGTTCTTCGAGCGATTGACGCGCGTCCTCCTCATCGATCATAGCCGGGGGACTTCCGGCGACAATGACTTTTTTTGCCCGCGTGAGAACGGGCATGGCCGCCGTAAGCGCCTTTGCGGATTCCGGAGAATTGTTCCACGCCACGAGAACCACCTCTCCGATTGTCTGTACCGGGCGCGCGCACGCGATAATGACGGGCCGGCCGGTTTCCATCACCATTTCTCCGCAATGTCCCGGCAGCAGCTTTTCCCGCGCGACCACGACGACATCGTGCATGCGCCCGTGATAGGCGTACTCGTCAGATGGATAGCCCACGATCTCACGCCATTGCGCTTTGACGCCGGATTGCGAAGCGCCACCGGCGCTGCCCGGCCCATACACACGGTCGAATTCGGCGTGCGCGGTCGCAGAGCGTTCGTTCTCCTCACGCTCGATTCGCCACGTGACCTCGCGTGTCGCCAGCGCAAGCGCAGGGCTCACGTCGAGGCGGACGTGAACGCAGTCGACCGTGGAGTCGAACCTTGCCGCCAGACTTTTGGCAGCAGTGAGCGCGTGGTGGTCGCTTTGGGCTCCCAGCATGGGGACGAAGAGGTTTTTCATGGTGCGGCCTCCGGATATGGGTACAGGCCGCATCTGGCCTCCATCACGCCGGGATTTCTCTGATCGAAGTCAAATCAGGCCGACAAACCGGGTGGCGGAATTCGATCCCAGTCGAAAGGTGTAGAGGCGACAGGGAGTCTCAATTCTAGATCTGACGGCATGTCGTCAAGACAAGCCGCTCATCGTGCCAAATCTCGTATCCGCTTCCGATGGAGCAACCTCCCCACATTCTGTGGGCGTACACTTTGGCCCGCTCATCGTCGTCGGCTTCGAAATCTGCCGAGCCTCTGACGTTGTCGCCGTGGTCCATGAAATATGCGCGATAGCGGATCATGGCCCCACCCTATCGCGATGTGGCAACTCACGCTTTGACGCAGATCAACCTTCTTATTCGTATGCTATCTTCTGGCGGTGAATTTCTTTGCGATTTCGAGCAGGGCAATGAGTGCGGCTCCGGCGCTCAGACAAATCGCCACATCGTCGCCGTGAAGCGGGCCGAAGTGAAAGAGGGTCTGCGCCGGATGCCAGTAGACGGCCGCCACGAGAACCATGGCGACAACGCAGACCAATATCCACAGCGTCGGATTGGGCCGCAGAAAGGCGTCCGTGAGCGAGGACCGGAACGAGCGGTTGACGACAATCAGACCGATGTTCATGAGAACGAGCGCGGTGAAAACCAACGCCCTGAGATCGCCCTCCGGCATCCCGTGATATGCGCCGATAAAGAGCGAGGCGGCCACGATCGAGAGCGCGGCGAGCCCCTGGATGATGGCCCATATCGCTCCACGCTGCGACAGGATTGGGGCGTTCGGCGCGCGCGGCGGACGGCGCATCACTTCTTCTTCTTCGGCTTCGGATTCGAAGACGATGGAGCAGGCCGGATCGATCACCATTTCGAGGAGCGCGATCTGGATCGGCATCAGCATGAGCGGCAATCCGAACAGCAGCGGCAGCACGGCCAGCCCCGCGATCGGGATATGAACGGCGACGATGTACTGAATCGCCTTGCGCAGATTGTCATAGATACGCCGCCCGAGCCTGATCGTGCCCACGATGGACGCGAAATCGTCGTCGAGCAGGACGAGCGCGCTGGCTTCGCGCGCGACATCGGTCCCGCGCCCACCCATG
>Ga0157369_10004876_pt1 | contig 15742 bp, 12 predicted proteins | sample C25metaG_FD_113461 | JGI IMG/M metagenome (GOLD analysis project Ga0157369, IMG submission 113461) | Corn rhizosphere microbial communities from Kellogg Biological Station, Michigan, USA - C2-5 metaG | ecosystem: Host-associated > Plants > Roots > Rhizosphere > Soil | place: USA: Michigan... | reverse complement strand
TCGGACAGCCGACGGACGCCCTTGTCCAGACCGGTCGCCACGGACAGGGTGGCCAGGGCGGTGGTAACGATGATCAGCACGATCTGCACCGGTACTGAAATCGGAATGCCAAACAGCGCGTTGAGCCCGGTGTTGATCTGGGCCACGCCAAAGCCAAGGGAAGTGGCGACGCCCAGTACGGTACCGATGATGGCGAAGATGTCCACCGCATGGCCGATGGGACCATAGATGCGTTCGCCGATCAGCGGATAGAGCGCCGATCTCAGGGTCAGGGGCAGGCCATGGCGATAGCTGAAATAGGCCAGGATCAGGGCGACGATGGCGTAAATCGCCCAGGCGTGCAGGCCCCAGTGGAAGAAGGTGATCTTCATCGCCTCGCGGGCGGCATCGACACCACCGCCAGCGCCTACCGGCGGCGAGAGAAAGTGCATCACCGGCTCGGCGACGCCAAAGAACATCAGGCCGATGCCCATGCCCGCCGAGAACAGCATGGCGAACCAGGTGGTGCTGCTGTAATCGGGCTCGCTGTGGTCTGGTCCGAGCTTGATGTCGCCGTAACGGCTGACGCCCAGGAAGACCACAGTGCCGAGGATGATGGCCACCGCGAGAATGTAGAACCAGCTGAGATTGCCGATGATCCAGGTCTGGACCGTCCCGAACACCTCCTGGGCATTGGCCTGGAAAACGCTGGCGTAGAGCACCAGGGCCAGCAGGATGCCGGTCGAGGTCCAGAACACGGGGGGACTGAAGGTGTTGCGAGCGGCGGATTCTCCTTGGCCGTTCATAGACTGAGCTCCTGTTCATGAAGTGCGCACAGGTTGACTGCCCTCGGCCTGAATCGTTTCGCTGGCGACGCTTCTGGAACGACGCATGCCGCTGAGCGCTAGCGCTCCAATCGCTAGGGCGCTAAGGGCCGGGTGCGCTAGCCGTGGCAGACACGGCGGGCGGTCTGGCCAGCCCACGAAACCAGCGGGCTGGCGCCATGCCGAAGGCCTGGCGGAAATGTTTCGTCATGTGACTCTGGTCGTAGAAGCCCGCCGCCACGGCCGCGTCGGCCAGCCCCAGCCCCAGGCGCACGTGCAGCCGTACCCGGTCGAGGCGGCGCAGGGTCAGGTAGCGATGCGGACTGGTACCGAAGTAGGCGCGAAAATCCCGGGTCAGACTCCAGCGGTCACGGCCAGCGCAACGGGCCAGGTCGTCCAGGGTGACGGCCTGATCGAGGTTGTCCTCCAGGTATTCGCGAGCGCGCAGCGCCGCGGCGAAATCGACCCGACCGCGACTGGGCCAGGTCTGGCAAACCTCGGCCAGGGTAGCGACCAGGCCATAGAGGGCATCGTCGCGCCCCAGGGCATCGGGGTGCTCGTCAAGGGTGGCGAACACCGCATCGGTGGCCCGTGCCAGGCGCGGATCCAGGGAGACACCCTCACGATGGAAGGGCAAGGGCCGCCCGCCAAGGATGTCCTGCACCAGGGCCGGCGGTACATAGAGCATCCGATAGCGAAAGCCGCAGGCGGCGCCGGCGCGACCGTCGTGGACCTCGTCCGGGTGGAAGACCATGGTCTCGCCCGGCAGGCTGCTGGCCTTGGCGCCGCGATAGGAAAAGCTCTGCACCCCGGCCAGGGTACGACCGATGGCATAGGTCGCATGACGATGGGGATTGAAGGCGTGGCCGCTGAAAAAGGCCTCGATGGACTCCAGCTCATCGAAGGCCGGGGCGTGGCGTACCCAGTCCGTGGCACCGGGCAATTCGATCTGGGTACTCATGGCGACTCCTCCGGCGCTCAGCCTAGCAGACCGCGCCAGGCATCGTGGAACAGCAGCAGGGCGCAGCCGACCAGACTCAGCCCCAGCAGCAGATTCACCCCGCGCAAGCCACGTCCTTGCACCAGGTAACGCCCGAGCAGCGCGCCAAGCAAGGCGTAGCTGGCCGGGGCGCCGCCCGCCGACAGGGCCAGGGGCAGCGACCAGAGGGCGATCTTGCCACCGGTCACCTGAGCCGCCGGGAACATCACCGTGGCGATGGGCAGCACCGCCAGCCAGCCCTTGGGATTGAGCCCCTGGATCAGGAAGCCGCGGGCGAAGGTCAGCCGCGTTGCGGCGCCCTCCTCCTCTCCCGCCGCCGTCGGCGGCGCGGCCCGGGCAATGAGATAGCCGAGGTACAGGCAATAGCCACCGCCCAGGAGCGCCAGCCACGGCAGCAGCGCCCCCGAGACCAGGACCGTACCGGCATAGCCCAGGACCAGAAACAGGAGCATCATGGCGCAGCCCACCCCGGCATAGAAACCCAGCGCCCGCCGGGCCTGGCCGCGCAGACCGGCGTTCAGCCCCAGGGCGTTGACCGGACCGGGGCTGTACATGACGCTCAGGGCATAGAGGACGATTTCCAAGGGACACCTGTCAGGCTTCGAGAAGGAGACCCAGGCTAGCCAGCACGCCCGGCGCTGGCTTGTACGTCTGTGGCTCGTTCACCTTGAGAGTCATCGTATGACTCGGCAGAATCGGGCATTCCCTCTCCTGTCGCGGAGTCGCTCTTGTCCGGTGATCGCAACGCCCCGTCCTGGCCTGGTCGTTCCACTGGCAAGCCACCGACCCTAAAGGACGTGGCCCGCCTGGCCGGGGTCTCGCCGATCACCGTTTCGCGCACCCTCAACCAGCCGGAGATCGTCCGGCCGGCGCTGCGCGAAAAGGTCTTTCGCGCGGTGCGCGAGAGCGGCTACCAGCCGGCCATGCTTACCACCGGCAGCGCGCCCCTGGAGGGTCGGCTGATCGCCATCCTGGTGCCCACCATCGTCAATTCCATCTTCGCCGACACCGTGCAGGCGCTCATGCAGACCCTGACCGAGGCCGGCCACCAGACCCTGCTGGGCCTGACCGACTATTCCGCCGAACGCGAGGAGCGGCTGCTGGACGCCTTGCTGCGCCGCCGCCCCGACGCCATGGTGCTGACCGGTACCCTGCATACGGCCGCCAGCCGACTGCGCCTGTCACAGGCCGGCATTCCGCTGGTGGAGTGCTGGGACCAAGGTGAGCGACCGCTGGACATGCTGGTGGGCTTTTCCCATGTCGCGGTGGGCCACGCCGTCGCCCGGGAGCTGCTGGCGCGCGGCTATCGCCACTTCGCCAGCCTGACCCTGGACGATCCCCGCGGACGGCTGCGCCGCGATGCTTTCCGTGACGAACTGGCCATCCACGGACTGACCGCGCCAGCCGATGTCAGCCTGCCGCCGCCGGCCACCCCGGCACTGGGTCGCCAGGGCCTGGCCCGCCTGCTCGCCGCTGGCGCCCGCCCCGAGGTGGTGGTCTGCAGCTCCGACACCCTCGCCCACGGGGTGCTGGCCGAAGCCCATGCCCGCGACTTGCAAATACCGGAAGAGCTGGCCGTGATGGGCTTCGGCAACCTGGCCAGCGCCGCCCATCTGATCCCGGCGCTGAGCACCGTGGACGTGCGCGGCGCCGCGATGGGCACCCATGCCGCCACGGCCCTGCTCGCCCGTCTGGCGGGCGCCGAGGCGCCGCGGCAACGGGATACCGGCTTCGAACTGATCATGCGCGAGAGTACGCGCTGACGCTTGAATGATTGCGTAATCAGCTTAGCGTCCTCCCGCAGGTGCCGGCCTCGCCGCCGGCTTTGCCCGCTGAAAAGGACAATAACAATGCGCACTTCCCCTAAGCCGTCGCGGCGCACTCGCGTTCGCTATCTCGTCCTGGCGATGATCTTTCTGGTGACGGTATTCAACTACGTCGACCGCGCCACCCTCTCCATCGCCGCGCCGGCCCTGCGTCACGACCTCGGTTTCGACGCCGTGGCCATGGGTCTCGCCTTCTCGGCCTTCGGCTGGGCCTACACCGCCATGCAGATTCCCGGCGGCATCGTGCTCGATCGCTTCGGCTCGCGGCTGGTGCTGGGCGCCAGCCTGATTCTCTGGTCGGTACTGACCTTCCTGCAGGGCTACGTCGAATTCTTCTCCTCGGCGCTGCTGGCGCTGTTCGTGCTGCGCTTTCTCATGGGCGTGGCCGAGTCGCCGGCCTTTCCGGCCAACAACCGTCTCACGGTGATGTGGTTCCCGCGCCAGGAGCGTGGCCTGGCCACCGCCATCTTCCAGTCGGCGCAGTACTTCGCCCTGGCGGTGTTCACGCCACTGATGGTGATCCTGCTCAACCAGTTCGGATGGGAGCACGTGTTCTTCTGGACCGGCGGCGCCGGCATCCTCATCGGCCTGCTGTGGTTCGCCACCGTGCAGGAGCCCCGGCACGACAGGCGTGTCAGCCAGAGCGAACTGGACCATATCGAAGCCGGTGGCGGCCTGCCCGATCTGGGCGACACCCGGGCGCCCTTCAGCTGGCGCACCTTCAAGGCCATCAGCGGCAATCGCATGATGCTGGGCATCTACCTGGGGCAATTCTGCCTGACCACCATCACCTGGTTCTTTCTCACCTGGTTTCCCACCTACCTGGTCGAGGCCAAGGGGCTGACGATGCTCAAGGTCGGCCTGATCGCCGCCATCCCGCCGGTGGCCGGCTGCCTGGGCGGCGTTCTCGGCGGACTCTGGTCGGACGGCATGCTGCGCCGCGGCTACAGCCTCACCGCCGCGCGCAAGACGCCGATCATCGTCGGCCTGCTGCTTTCCAGCAGCATCGTGGTGGCCAACTACACCCAGTCCATCGCCCTGGTCACCCTGGTGATGTCCATCGCCTTCTTCGCCAAGGGCGTGGGCAACCTCGGCTGGTGCATCGTCGGCGATGTCTCGCCCAAGCGCGCCATGGGCGTGAGCGGCGCCCTCTTCAACTTCTGCGGCAACATCGCCAGCATCGTCACCCCGCTGGCCATCGGCCTGATGATCAACCAGCTCGGCTCCTTCGACGTGGCCCTCACCTACGTCGCCGCCATGGGCCTGCTCGGCGCCTTCTCCTACCTGGTCATCGTCGGCCCGCTCAAGCGCCTGGACCTCGGTGAACTCAATGACGAGCCAGCCGCCACCGCCGACGCCGCCCTGCCTGCCACCCGTCCCTGATTCCTCACCCTGGAGCATCCCCATGTCCGATAACGCCTACAGCGCCGACCAGGACCGCATCGTCTGGGTCCGCCTGGCTTCCGTGTTCCTGCCGCTGGCCACCCCCATCAGCGACGCCAAGGTGCTCACCGGCCGGCAGAAGCCGATGACCGAGATCGCCATCCTCTTCGTCGAGATCGAAACCCGCGACGGCCAGCGCGGCCTGGGCTTCAGCTATTCCAAGCGCGCCGGTGGCCCCGGCCAGTTCGCCCACGCCCATGAAATTGCCCCGGTGCTGCTCGACGAGAATCCCAGCGACATCCAGAAGCTCTGGACCAAGCTCTGCTGGGCCGGCGCCTCGGTAGGTCGCAGCGGTCTCGCTACCCAGACCATCGGCGCCTTCGACGTGGCCCTCTGGGACCTCAAGGCCCGTCGCGCCAACCTCTCCCTGGCACGCCTGCTGGGTGCTCAGCGCGACTCGGTGCGCTGCTACAACACCTCCGGCGGCTTCCTGCATACGCCGCTGGAGCAGTTGTTGGTGAACACCGACCTCTCCCGGGAAAAAGGCATCGGCGGCATCAAGCTCAAGGTCGGCCAGCCCGACTGCGCCCTGGACCTTGAGCGCGTCGCCCGCGTGCGCCGCCACCTGGGCGACAGCTTCCCGCTGATGGTCGACGCCAACCAGCAATGGGACCGACCCACCGCCCAGCGTATGTGCCGGCGCTTCGAGGAATTCAACCTGATCTGGATCGAGGAGCCGCTGGACTGCTACGACGCCGAAGGTCACGCCGCCCTGGCCGCGGCCTTCGACACCCCCATCGCCACTGGCGAGATGCTGACCAGCATCGCCGAGCACCAGGAATTCATCCGCCTGCGCGGTGCCGACTTCCTGATGCCCGACGCGCCACGGGTCGGTGGCATCACGCCCTTCCTCAAGGTGGCCGCCCTGGCCGAGCAGGCCGGCGTGATGCTGGCACCGCACTTCGCCATGGAATTGCACGTGCACCTGGCCGCCACCTATCCCACCGAGCCCTGGGTGGAACACTTCGAATGGCTGGAGCCGCTGTTCAACGAACGCCTGGAAACCCGTGACGGGCGGATGCAGGTACCGACCCGTCCGGGTCTCGGGCTGTCCCTGAGCGAGCGGGTACCCGGCTGGACGGCGCAGGAAGCGGAATTCGGCCGGCGCGCCTGACCCCCGCGCTGGCACTCGAACTCCGCCAGGGTGTGGCACTCTATCCAGGCCAAGGCCTGGAAGAGAAAGCCCATGTTCGGATCGCTGCGCAGTCGTCTGATTGCCCTGCTGCTGATGCTCGGCGGCATGGCCGTCGGGGTCGGCTGGCTGATGATCCTGCTGCTGCGCCAATCGGAAAGCGCCCAGCTCGGCCAGGCCACGGTGGAAGCCGAGCAGGCCTGCCAGGCCATCGCCAGCAGCTATCGTTTCTACAGCAATGGCTGGTCCGGCCCTACCGCTGGCCTCGCCGATCCGGCCCTGCAGCGCAGTCTCGCCGGCGTGGCCAGTGTCGCCCTGCTGCGTTATCGCGGCATGGCCGGCGGTCTCTGGCAGCAGCAGGCGGGGCTCCTGGCCGATGCCAGTCCCTTCTCCATGACCGCCGCCGAACGCCAGCACCTGGCCGATCTCTCCGCCGCGACCCTGGCCGAGGCACGCAGCCTGAGCGACAGCTTCAGCGCGGACGGCGCCACGGTGCTGGTCGCCGCCTGCCCGCTGTCCGGCCCCATCCCCGATCTCGCCGCCTGGACCCTGACCCGCCTGACCTTCGCCGAGGGCAGCGGTCAGCGCCAGCTGAAACTGGGCTTGGGCCTGCTGCTGCTGGCCATGCTCGCCGCGACCCTGCTGCTCGGGCGGCTCACCTGGCAGTGGTCGCGGCATGTCGCGCGAGTCGAGCGAGATCTGGGCGCCAGCGCCAGCCACGACCTGCCCACCCTCGCCCTCACCGGCGAACGCGAGCTGGATCGGGTGCTGGCGGCGCTCAACCAGGCCGGGCAGCGCCTGACCCAGGCACGGGACGAGGCCCAGCGGCTGACCACCCAGGTCCACGCCAGTGAACGGCTGGCCGCCCTTGGTCGGGTTGCCGCCGGGGTCGCCCACGAGATCCGCAATCCGCTGGCCGCCATGCGCCTCAAGGCCGAGAACGCCCTGGCCGGCGACAGCGGCCGTCAGCAGCGCGCGCTGGACGCCATCCTGCTGCAGGTCACCCGCCTCGACCGCCTGCTGCGCCGCCTGCTCGACCTCACCCAGCCGCTGCACCTGCAACCGACCGCCATCGAATTGCCGGTCTTCTGCCGCGAGGTGCTGGCCGGTCACGAAGACCAGGCCGCCCAGCGCGGCATCCGCCTGACCGCCAGGGTGGCCGTCGAGCAGGGCTATTTCGATCGCGACGCCCTGGCCCGCGCCCTGGACAACCTGCTGCTCAACGCCCTGCAGGCCGCCCCGGCCGCCAGCGAGATCCGTCTCGACGCCAGCCGCCGTGGCGACTGGCTGGTGCTGGCGGTGGAAGACGCAGGCCAGGGACCACCTGCCGAGTTGCGCGGCCAGCTCTTCGAGCCCTTCGTCACCGGTCGCCCCGAAGGCACCGGCCTGGGCCTGGCCCTGGTCCGCGAGACCGCCCGCGCCCACGGCGGCGAGGCGCGCCTGATCGAACCCTCCGTCCCCACTCGCTTCGAGATCCTCCTGCCATGCCAACCCTGCTGATCATCGATGACGACGCCGGTCTGCGCGACGCCCTGGCGGAAACCGCCGCGGACCAGGGCTACCGGGTGCTGCAGGCCGACGGGGGCGAAGCGGGCCTGCAGCGCCTGGCGCAGGAACCGGTGGACGCCGTGCTGCTCGACCTGCGCATGCCCGGGCTGGATGGCCTGGAGGTACTGGCGCGCATTCGCGTCCGCCCCGAGCCGCCCGCAGTCACGGTGCTGACCGCCTTCGCCAGCGCCGGCAACACCATCGAGGCCATGCGCCTGGGCGCCTTCGACCACCTCACCAAGCCCATCGGCCGCGAAGAACTGATCCGGGTGCTGGCCGGGATGACCGCCCAGCGCGGCCCGGCCAGCGTGCCGCCGGCTGCGGTCGAAGGCCATACGCTGGTGGGCGGCAGCGACGCCCTGCGCCAGGTGCAGAAGACCATCGGCCGCCTGGTGGACAGCGAGGCCACGGTGCTGGTCACCGGCGAGACCGGCACCGGCAAGGAACTGGTGGCCCGCGCCATCCACGAGCACGGCAAGCGACGCGGGGCGCCCTTCGTGGCGGTCAACTGCGCCGCCATCCCGCCGGACCTGCTGGAAAGCGAACTCTTCGGCCATGTGCGCGGCGCCTTCAGCGGCGCCACCGCCAATCGCCTCGGTGCCTTTCGCGAAGCCCAGGGCGGCACCCTCTTTCTCGACGAGATCGGCGACATGCCGCTGCCGATGCAGGCCAAGATCCTCCGCGCCCTGCAGGAACGCGAGGTGACGCCGGTGGGTGGCGCACCGGTACGGCTGGACGTACGGCTGGTAGCGGCCACCCACCGCGACCTGGCCCAGCGCGTCGCCAGTGGCGACTTCCGCGAGGACCTCTTCTATCGCCTGCACGTAGTGCCCATCCACCTGCCGGCCCTGCGCGAGCGGCGGGCCGACATCCTGCCGCTGGCCGAGCACTTCCTCGCCGCCAGCGGTCGCGTGCTGGCGGACGATGCCGCCGCCCTGCTGCTGCGCCACTCCTGGCCCGGCAACGTGCGGGAATTGCGCAACGCCATCCAGCGCGCCGCGACCCTGGCCCAGGGCGAGCGCATCGTCGCCGCCGACCTGGCCTTCCTGCAGGGCGAGACGCCGGATGAGTTAGCCATCGACGCCAGCTGGCCGGAGGAGACCCTGGCCGAGGCCACCGCGCGCCTGGAACGCCTGCTGATCGAGCGCGCCCTGCAGCGCAGCAATGGCAATCGCGCCGAAGCGGCCCGCCGCCTGGGTATCCATCGCCAGTTGCTCTATACCAAGCTGAGTCGGCTGGGCCTGGGTGTCGGTGCAGACGACAGCCCCGCCTAGGCTGTCCGCTTTGCCGACAGACCTGTCCGCCAGACGGACGCAATGCCTGGCCCGGATGATCGCTGAAAATCTCAACCTATTGATTTATATATAAAATAAAAGTTGGCACAGGCCCTGCAATAGCCTAATTGGCAACCACCGCAGGAGTCATCCATGCCTACCAAGACCCAAACCCTCGTGATCGGGACCTTCGCCCTGCTGTCCGTCAGCGGCCTCGTCCTGGCACAGACCGCACCCGCCGGCAGCACCGCCACCACCACCGCGGCCAGCGCCCAGATTCCCACCCAGCAGGGCCAGCTCAAGCAGTTCCTGCTCAATCCCCGGGGCGATATCGATGGCCTGATCCTGGCCGACGGCACCGAGGTCAACACCCCGCCGCACCTGTCCGAGCAACTGGCCGCCACCTTCAAGCCGGGTGACAGCATCAACGTCGCCGGCCTGCGCGCCGCCAGCCTGCCACTGGTCCAGGCGGTGTCCCTGACCAATGTCCAGACCGGCAAGACGGTCACCGATGAAGGCCCGGATCGCGTGGGCGGTCGCCGTCCGCCGGCGCCCCCGGCACCTGGCGCCGAGCGCGATGGCGACAGCCTCCAGGGCCAGATCGTCCAGCTGCTGCACGGTCCCCGTGGCGACGTGAACGGCGCCCTGCTGCAGGACGGTACCGCCCTGCGCCTGCCGCCCCATGAGGCGCTGCGCCTGCAAGCCCTGCTCAGGCCGGGTCAGAACGTGGCCGTGCGCGGCGAGCTGGTGGCCAACGCCCAGGGGCGTGCCTTCCGGGTCAGCGCCCTGGGCGCCGACGCCAACTCGCTGCAGACCCTGGATACCCCGCCGGCACCCCGCGGCCCCGGTCGTCTGCCGCCGCCCCCGCCCCCCGGCGGCCAGCCGGTCGCCCCGGGTGCCCAACCGCCGGCGCCCCCCGCTCCGCCGGCCGGCTGATCAGGCCAGCAGCCGCCGGGTCGCTTCGGCGATCCGGCGGCAGGCTTCCTCCAGCACCTCGTGCGAGGTGGCGTAGGAAACCCGGAAGTAAGGCGCCAGGCCAAAGGCCGAGCCTGGCACCACCGCCACCCCGCCCTCATCCATGAGGTAGCGGGCAAAGGCCGTGTCGCTGTCGATCACCTCCCCGCCCGGCGTCCGCCGACCCAATATCCCCGCGCAACTGGCGTAGACATAGAAGGCCCCCTCGGGCCGCCGCGCCGACAGACCCGGCACCGCGTTCAAGGCATCCACCACCAGATCCCGTCGCTCGCGGAACAGTTCGCAGCGCTCGCGCACGATGCCCTGCGGCCCATCCAGGGCGGCGATGGCCGCGGCCTGGCTGACCGAGCAGGGGCAGGAGGTCACCTGGCTCTGCACACTGGCCATGGCCTGGATCAGCGCCTTGGGTCCACCGGCATAGCCCAGGCGCCAACCGGTCATGGCATAGGCCTTGGAGACGCCGTTGATGGTCAGGGTCCGCTCGCGCAGCCGTGGCTCCAGCGCCGCCGGGGTGACGAAGCGAAAGCCGTCGTAGAGGATGTGCTCGTACATGTCGTCGACCATCAGCCAGACCTGCGGATGGCGCAGCAGCACCTCCAGCAGCGGGCGATAGTGTTCCTCGCCATAGGCCGCCCCCGAGGGGTTGGACGGCGAGTTGAGCATCACCCAGCGGGTGCGCGGGGTGATCGCCGCCTCCAGGGCCGCGGCGGTCAGGCGGAAGCCATCCTCCTCACGGCACGGCAGCACCACCGGCGTGCCGCCGAGGATGGTGACGATGTCGGCATAGGTCACCCAGAAGGGCGCGGGGATGATCACCTCGTCACCCGCGTCCAGGGTCGCCATCATGGCGTTGAAGATCACCTGCTTGGCACCGGCCGAGGCGGTCACCTCGTCTTGGGCGAACACCAGGTCGTTCTCCCGCGCGAACTTGCGGCGGATGGCCTCCTTGAGCGCCGGACTGCCGTCCAGCACCGTGTACTTGGTCTGGCCGGCGCGGATGGCCTGGATCGCCGCTTCCTTGATATGCTCCGGGGTATCGAAGTCCGGCTCGCCCGCACCCAGCACCAGCAGATCGGCGCCCTGGCGGCGCAGGGCGTTGGCCCGCTCGGTGATCTTGAGGATCTCGGAGACGCCTACGGAGGCGAGGCAGTGGGCGAGGTGCAGGGTCGAATCGGCGGCCATGACAGGGCTCCAGGCAGAGATGAAAGCGGGTGCCGGCGGCGTCCGGCAGGGTCGTCTCGCACTATCGAACCGCCGCGGCCGGCCTTCAAACGCTATAAAGGACTCACGTCATTCCGCCGGGGCATGGTCTGCTGCCAGCACGGGCGCTAGAGTGGCGGCCATGTCCAATGCCCTTTCCCCCCTCGCCGCCTACCGCCGGGCCCTGGCCCAGGGCGACCGCCTGCCCGATGTCGCTCAGGAAGCCGCTGCGCGCCAGCTGGACGCCTGTCACGCCGACCTGCTGGCCGGGCGTCCGGCACGCGGTCTCTATCTCTGGGGACCGGTGGGGCGTGGCAAGACCTGGCTGCTGGACCTGTTCCACACCAGCCTGCCGGTGCCCGCCCGCCGCCAGCACTTCCATCACTTCATGCGCTGGGTGCACCAGCGGCAGTTCCAGCTCAGCGGCACCCGCGATCCCCTGCAGGTGCTGGCCCGGGAACTGGCTGCCGAGGTGCGGGTGCTGTGCTTCGACGAACTCTTCGTCAGCGACATCGGCGACGCCATCCTGGTGGGCGGCCTGTTGCGCGCACTGCTGGACCAGGGCCTGGTGCTGGTGGTCACCTCCAACCAGCCGCCCGAGCAGCTCTATGCCGGCGGCTTCAATCGCGAGCGCCTGCTGCCCGCCATCGCCGCGCTGCAGGCGCGACTGGACGTGCTGGAGGTGGACGGCGGCCAGGACCACCGCCTGCACGAAGGCCAAGCCGAACAGCGCTTCTGGGTGGACGATCCCACCGCCCTCGCCACGACCTTTGCCCGCCTCACCCCGGGGGAAGCCGTGACGACCGCGCCCCTGATCCTCGGCGAGCGCCCCCTGCCCGTGGTGCAGCGGGCCTCCAGCGCGATCTGGCTGGACTTCGCCGTGCTCTGCCAGGGCGCCTGGGCCACCACCGACTACATCGATCTCTGTACCCGCTTCCCCGCCCTGTTGCTGGGCAACGTCCCCTGCCTGTCCGGCGATCCCCGCGCAGGCCGTATCGCCCGCGGCACCGAAGACGGCGCGACGAGGGTCCTCGCCGGCGACCGCCAACTGCCCCGCCTGGCGCCCCAGGACGACGCCGTGCGCCGCTTCATCGCCCTGGTCGACGAAGCCTACGACCGCCGCCGCCCGCTCTACCTGGACGCCGCCGTGCCCCTGGAGCAGCTGTACACCCGCGGCTTTCTGGAATTCCCCTTCCGCCGCACCCTGAGTCGCCTGAGGGAGATGCAGCAGGCGCGCTACTAGGCCGGGTCGGACCTGCGGCGACGAGGCACGCCGCGGAGCGGCGGAGCCCCGTGTTAAGGTGGGACATCCCATCTCTTCACGAGGCCCGGTCATGACTCCGCGCATCGAACCCTTCTTCGACGCCACCACGTCCACCTTCACCTATGTGATCTACGAGGCACCCGGCAGCCGCTGCGCCATCGTCGACTCGGTGCTGGACTACGATCCGCATTCGGGCCGCACCGCCACCCTGTCGGCGGATCGCGTCGCCCGCTTCGTGCGCGACCAGGGGCTGACCGTGGAGTGGCTGCTGGAGACCCATGCCCACGCCGACCACCTCTCCGCCGCGCCCTATCTGCGCCGGCAGCTGGGTGGCCGCATCGCCATCGGCGAGGGCATCCGCCGGGTCCAGGGCGCCTTCAAGGACGTCTTCAACCTGGAAGCGGAATTCCGTCTCGACGGCTCCCAGTTCGATCACCTGTTCCAGCCCGACGAGGTCTTCCATATCGGTGCCCTGAGCGCCCGCGCCCTGCACGTGCCCGGCCACACCCCGGCCGACATGGCCTACCAGGTGGAGGAAGACCATGTCTTCGTCGGCGACACCCTGTTCATGCCCGATATCGGCTCGGCGCGGTGCGACTTCCCCGGCGGCAGCGCCCGCGATCTCTATCGTTCGATCCGCCGGCTGCTGACCCTGCCCGAAGCCACCCGCCTCTATCTGTGCCACGACTATCCGCCCGCCGGCCGCGAAGCGCGCCACGAGACCACCGTGGGTGAAGAGCGCGCCCTCAACGTCCACGTCCGCGATGGCGTGGACGAAGACGCCTTCGTCGCCCTGCGTACCCGCCGCGACGCCACCCTGTCCATGCCGACGCTGATCCTGCCGGCCATCCAGGTGAATATCCGCGCCGGCACCCTGCCGCCGGCCGAGGCCAATGGCCGCCGTTACCTGAAGATTCCCATCGACGGTTTCTAGGCAGTGGGCGGCAGGGCCACCCTCGCCCAGCCCTCGTCGTCCGGTCCAGCGATCATCCCTGAATCCGCGCTGACACGGCCCCTGCTGGGGCCTTCGGCTGAGTACAGGCGTCAGGGACAGCTACCGGAAATCGTCCCCACGACTGTTTCGCCCTACCCTGGGGCATACTGCGCGCCCCCTTTCACCTGGAGTCCTGTCGATGCCCGTCTGGTGGCTGCTCGTCCTGCCCTTCATCGCCGGTGCCTGCCTGCCGCTGCAAGCCGGCATCAACGGCCAACTGGCCCGGCACCTCGGCAGCGTCTTCGCCGCGGCGTCCATTTCCTTCATGGTCGGCCTGCTCGCCCTGCTGGGCCTGACCCTCTGGCAGCGTGGCGTCCCCACCCTGGGTGCCCTGCGCGAACTGCACTGGTGGCACTGGTGCGGCGGCCTGCTGGGGATGTTCTTTATCGCCATGGCCGCCTTCGCCGGTCCGCGCATCGGCGCCACCCTGTTCATGGCGCTGGTGATCGCCGGGCAGCTGGCCATGTCGCTGAGCCTGGATCACTTCGGCTGGGCCGGCTTTCGCCAGGACCCGGTGACCCTCGGCAAGCTGGCCGGCGTGGTGCTGATCGGTACCGGCGTCTGGTGCATCGCCCGGGCCTAGGTCCAGGCCTAATAGAGATCGCGGCGGTAGCGGTCTTCATCGATCAGGCGCTGGACCTCGGCCTCGCCAAGCAGCGCCTGCAGGGTGGCCTGGACGCCGCGCCCCAGGCCCGGCAGGCTGCCGCAGACCATGATCACGGCATCGGCCGCCAACCAGTCCAGTAGCAGCTCGCGCTGCGCCCGCAGGCGGTCCTGCACATAGCCGTCGCCGTCCCGCGAGAACACCCGGTCCAGCCGGGCCAGTTCGCCCCGTGCCTGCCAGGCCTGCAATTCAGTACCGTAGAAATCATCGTGCGCTGCCGTGCGTTCGCCAAACAGCAGCCAGTTGCGCCTGTGCCCGGCGGCGATACGGGCCGCCAGCAGCGGGCGCACCCCGGCCAGCCCGGTACCGGCGGCGATCAGGATCAGCGGCCGTTCGTCCAGCGGTGGTCGGAAGCCGGGATGGACGCGGAGCCGCGCCTCCACGACGTCACCCGGCTGCAGCGCCGTGGTCAGCCAGCCGGAGGCGATGCCCAGGCGGCCATCCGCCTGGCGCGCCTGGCGCACCAGCAGCCGCAACGGCCCTTCGCCGGGCAGCGAGGCGATCGAGTAATGGCGCACGGCGAGGGGCTTCAGGGCGTCGAGCAGGGCCTGGGCGTCCAGACCCCGCAGCGCGGTCTGGTCCTCCGGCAGCAGCAGGGTTTCCAGGGCCACGGCCAGGGTCTGGGTGATGCCGTCGCGCGCCACCACGCTGTCCGCAGCCAGCCCCAGGGACGACAGCCAGGCCGCCACCCGTTCGGCGCCCTGCCGTGGCGCGATCTCGAGGATATCGCCGGGTGCCCAGCTGCTCCCGGGCGGTGGCAACAGCTGCAGCTCGAAGACCGCTCCACCGGGGCTGCCGGCATTGAGCCGCTGCACCGCTACCAGTGGCCAGACCGGCAGCGGCCGCTCGACCGCTGGCTCGCCGGCCACCGCGCCCAGGGCCTGGAGCTGAGCCTGCCAAAGCGCAAGCGCCTGGACGTCGCCATTGTCCACCTCCACCGGGGCGAACAGCGGCCGGGCGCCCTGCCCACCCAGCCAGGCATCCAGCCGTTGGGCGAAGGCGCAGTAGGCCGGATAGCGCCGGTCGCCCAGGGCCAGCAGCCCATAGTTCAGGCCCGGCAGCGCGGCTGCCTGGGTCAGCAGGCGTCGCTCGAAGCCGCGCGCGGCATCCGGGGCCTCGCCGTCGCCGTGGGTGGCGACGACGAACAGCGCCTGGGTGGCCCGCTGCAGTCGCTCGACCGAGAGCCGCCCCAGCGCGACCACCTCGGCGCTCAGTCCCGCCGCCTGCAACTGGCTGGCGGCCTGCCAGGCCAGCGCCTCGCCCTGGCCACTCTGGCTGGCGTAGCCGATCAGCCAGTCGGCGGCGCCCGCCGCGGCCGGTGTCAGCCCGCTTTGCGCCTGGCGCGCCTGGCGGCGTTTGCGCCGGCGATCCAGATAGAGCCAGAGCCCGGTCACCATGAACAGCGGCATGGCCAGGCTGGCGAGCAGCAGGGCCACCCGCCCCGCCAGGCCGAAGTATTCGCCCGAATGCAGGGCATAGACGCTGAGCAGCAACCGAGCGCCCAGCGGCTGCTCGCGATAGCGGCGATGATCGAGCACCCGCCCCGCGCTGTCGAAGACGATGCGATTGAGGGCACGGACATGCTCGGCATCGTCGGGCAGGTACCAGAGGGTGGGATG
>Ga0157369_10004875_pt1 | contig 15745 bp, 15 predicted proteins | sample C25metaG_FD_113461 | JGI IMG/M metagenome (GOLD analysis project Ga0157369, IMG submission 113461) | Corn rhizosphere microbial communities from Kellogg Biological Station, Michigan, USA - C2-5 metaG | ecosystem: Host-associated > Plants > Roots > Rhizosphere > Soil | place: USA: Michigan... | reverse complement strand
TGACGAGGTCAGTGCGGGCGGCGGATCCGACAATCAGCGAGCCACCCGTGAACACACCGACGGGCGCCTTTCCATCGAGAAGCACGAACGACACGTGCTCGTCGGTGTGGCCCGGAGTGGTAAGGGTGTGGAGGCGCAGTCCGCCGAGGTCGACCTCATCACCGTCGCGGAGTGCGTGATGGTCGTAATCGCGACCGCCAGCGGCGGAGGCGAGGATCTTCGATCCCTCGGACACCGCCAGCTCACGGGCGCCGGTGAGAAAGTCCGCATGCAAGTGCGTATCCGCGGCGAACACGATCCGCAGGCGATGTCGCCTTGCGGCGGAGCGCATCGCCCGCAGATCCCGACTCGGATCGACTGCGAGAGCTCGGCCGTCGCCGAGATCGACGAGGTAACTGCTGTTGCCGAGCCCCTCGTCGACAAGTGGCATGACGGTCGGTGCGATCTCGATCTCCTCAATGTGTTCAAGCGAAGACTTGAGTAGTTCACCCTCACCCGGGCTACGTTGTCAAGACTTCGCTTGAATAGTTAAACTGCGCCGGGAGGACGAATGGCAGACCGGGCGGCCAAAGACGCGCTCTATAACGGCTTCGCGATTGTGGCGCGCGCTCTCGCGAGCGGGCGACGCGCCGAGATTGTCGATTTGCTCGCGCAGGGCGAGCGTTCGGTGGAGGAGATCGCCGGGGAGATCGCGCAGAGCGTGGCGAACACGTCCCAGCACCTTCAGCAGCTGCTCCGGGCCGGGCTTGTCACCCCCCGCCGAGACGGCAACCGCATCTACTACTCGCTCGCGAGTGAGCGGGTCGCCGACCTGTGGGCGGCGATGCGTGATGCCGCCGAGACGCACGTCGCGGAGATCGACCGGCTCGCGCGTGCCTACCTCGGCGACCGCGAACAACTCGAAATCGTCGGCCGCGATGAACTCGCCAAGCGGCTGCGGGCGGGCGACGTCGTCGTCGTCGACGTCCGGCCTGCGCGCGAGTACGACACCGGCCACATCGCAGGCGCCGTCTCCGTCCCGATCACCGAGCTGGGCAAGCGGCTACGCGAATTCCCGAAGAACCGTCGTGTCATCGCCTACTGTCGCGGTCCGTATTGTGTGTACGCGGATGACGCGGTCCGCACGATGCGTAAACGCGGCTACCGCGCTGCCCGGCTCGAAGACGGCTACCCGGAATGGGCGGCCGCCGGACTGCCGGTCAGCCATTCCGGAGGAATCGGCTCGCCATGATCGAGAAACGTCGAGCGGGCTTGAAGTGGCACCCTGGAAGAGCGGGGGTTCTACGCGAACCAACGTCCTCGCCGTTGCGCGATTAAGGTTCGGGCCGCCCTTGACTTGCCGGTGTGCGGTTCAGCAGTCGGAGGCGCAGCCGGTGCAGCTGCGGCATGACCCCATAGATGACGATCGGCACCGCGATGGTGGCGAGGACGAACATCCGTAGCACCGGCGACATCGGCGTCAGCCAGTCCTGAAGGCTGAGGTTGATGGCGGTGAGGGTCGGGAAGGCGGCGAGCCAGATCATCAGCGCCAACTGGTGTTTGCTCGGCGGCCGGCCACCGGTAGGTCGAGCGTCTGTCGCGGGCTTGGGCATCAAGTGCTCCTTCGAGGTTGCGGGTAGCGGCACTGGACGCGGCCGTTACTGAGTGACGCCGTCGTCGAAGTGGCGGAGGGCATTGCGGACGTCTTCGTCGACCAGGTCGGCGTTGATGGCAATGGCGGCCGCAGATCCTTCGCCGGCCGCGGTGATGACCTGGGCGCGCGGGTTGACGACGTTGCCTGCCACCCACACACCAGGAACGCTCGTGCGGCCGGTGCGATCGATCAGTGGCCACCCGTTGTCGTCGATCTCGCAGCCCAGACCGATGAGGAGGTCGGTATTCGGCACGAAGCGCGGCGGCACAAAAAGCACTGCGCGCGGGATGACGCTGCCGTCGTCCATTTGAATGCCGCACAACCGGTCGTCCTCGATCAGGAGCCCGCCGACGGGCCCCTCGACGATCCCGATCGCTCGGGCGACCAGCTCCGAGCGCTCGGCTGGGGTGAGGGTTTCGGTCTGCGTGAAATAGACGACGTCGTCCGACCACTGGCGGACGATCTGGGCGTAGCGCGCGGCATCGGGGGAACCGCCGAGGACGCCGAGTTGCTGGCCCCGGACCTCGTACCCGTGACAGTACGGGCAGTGCAGGACGTCGCGCGCCCACCGCTCGCGCAGGCCAGGGATGTCGGGCAGCTCGTCGCGCAGCCCGGTGGCCACCAGCAGCCGACGCGCCGAGAAGCGCTGGCCATCGCCGAGCAGAACCGAAAATCCGTCGGCACCGTTGGACGACAGTTCGGCCACGGCGCCAGTGATGAGCTCGCCTCCGTAGCCCGCGACCTCGGCGCGTCCGGCGGCGAGGAGGTCGGCGGGCGGGAGACCGTCGCGCGAGAGATACCCGTGCATGTGAGCGGCCGGGGCGTTACGAGGTCGGCCCGAATCCACCACGAGGACTCGGCGACGAGCGCGGGATAACACAAGCGCCGCCGAAAGGCCGGCGGCGCCCCCACCGACCACCACTACGTCGTAGCTGTTCATGCCAACCACTTTCTCTGGACGTCGCGCTCCGAGCAACTAAAGTTGCTGTTTCTGGGAAAGGCGGGTGAGCTGGCGACGTGGGCGAGGCGACGGCAGGGATCGCGGCGACGCTCGATCAGGTAGGGCCGCGATTGAAGAGGCTGCGCACCAAGCGCGGAGTGACATTGACCAGCCTCGCGGCCGCGACCGGCATCTCGAAGAGCACGCTGTCGCGGCTTGAGACCGGGCAGCGACGGCCGAGCCTCGAACTCTTGCTGCCTCTTGCGCACGCCTACAACGTGCCGCTCGACGACCTGGTCGGCGCCCCGGACGTCGGAGACCCCCGCATCCGCCTCAAGCCGCGCCGCGTGAACGGGCGGACTGTCGTTCCGCTCACCCGACAGCCAGGTGCCACGCAGGCCTGGAAAATCGTCATTCCCAGGTCCAAGAACCGGCCGGAGCCGCGTGCGCACGAGGGCTACGAGTGGCTCTACGTCTTGTCCGGCCGGATGCGGCTCATCCTCGGCGCCCACGACCTCGTTCTGGGTCCCGGCGAGGTGGTCGAGTTCGACACTCAGGTTCCACACTGGTTCGGCAGCACCGGCGACGAACCCGCTGAAGTGCTCAGTTTGTTCGGGCGTCAGGGCGAGCGGATGCACGTCCGCGCGCGGCCGCGCCAGCAAAAAGGCGACTAGCTGGCGCGGCCGGAAACCGCTGGTCATCGGCTGCTGAGCCGCTCAGGGCGCGAGGCGGAACGGCGGGTACTTGTCGGTGACGAGCAGGAACGCGTACGCGGTCACGCGCTGCCCCCAGCGCAAAACGCCTTCTACGAAAGTGAAGATGCCTCGCGGGTAGCGCCCGGTGAACACGATGGCGAACCACGCGACAATGACGCAAACGATCGAGGCGACGGTAAGGAAGAACAGCACGACGTAGTGCGGAATCGCGAGGAACCACTTGACCAGCGGCAGCCATCGGTTCAGGTCGCGAGACGCATTCGGGTACTCGTAGTCAAGCCGGACCGCCTGCTTGTCGTCGGTCGACGGGTAGCGATCGTCCATGAGTGCGAGGAAGACGAGCACCCGATTACCGAACCGTTGCAACTCGAGGTTCCAGTCGAACCACCACCGCGGGTACTTCTGCCGGAAGAGGATCATCAGCAGCGGCGCGAAGACCAGCGTCGCGCCGGCGCCGTAGGCGAGGTCATCGCCTTTGGACGCCGCGATGTGACCGCCGGACACACTCTCGAGCACGACAAGGATGGGGATGGCGAGGACGATGCGGAAGGCCGATGAAAGCCGGTTGAGTGGACGGTCGGGGTAGTCGACGGAGAGCTGGACGGGGTATGCCTGCGGCTCGTTGCCGGTTGTCATGATGTCTTTCCCTTCGGGGTCGCGGGGTTTCGCTTATCGAACGGCCAGCTGCGGCTGCGCCGCGATAAAGCCGTTGTTCGTGGTGTCGGGGTTGTTCGGCGCGGTGATCGGTGACGGGTTGAAGCCCTTCACGATGAGCCAGACGCCCAAGGAGAACTCCCACGCTGCGATCGGCAGTGCGCCGAGGGCGGCGAGGGACGTGCCCTGCTCGTACACGCCCGAGAAGATCGCGATGTCAGAGGCCAGCAACAGCGGTGCGCCAAGGAGACCAACGGTCGGGATGATGCGGGGCACGAGTCGGGACCGGTACATCACGTAGCCCAGGCACAGCGCGTTTATGACGGGCATGAGGCTCTGGCCGAGCAGAAAAGCCCAGTCGTATACCGCGACGAAGGCGTGGCCGGTAGTGACGAGCGATGCCGTGTCAGCGCCGGCAGTCCCTGCAACATCGTGTCGCAGTGTCACGAGCGAGATCAGGCTGATGACGCCGACAAAGATGAGGCTGGCCTCGAGCACTCGGGCGGCGACGAAGCCGAGTGCGGCCTTCTCGCTTTGCCGTTTCGCCACCGGATACAGGACGACGGCGGTCCCGATGCCGGCCAATGCGACGATCACCTCGAGGACGGCGCCCCACATCACACCGGTGCTGCTCCCTGCTCCGAGAATGAAGTCCGCGTGATCGCGCGCGGGCTTGTAGAGCTTCAGGGTCGGGATCGACACAAACGTGATCACGTACAAGATGCCGGCGGCGAGCGCGGTCTTGCGCATTGGAGTTAGCGGCGCCCGCGACCTGGGTGTGCGCTGCTCGGGCACTGTCATGGTTGTCTCCTTTGTTGGTTAGCGGCTAGTGGGAGGCCGGTCGCTCGCCGGGATCGTCGCCGGGATCGGTTTGGGTCACCGAGATCAGCGGCAAGCCGATGTCTCGCAGGCGCTGCAGCAGTCCGTGCAGCGCGGCCTGGTCGACGATGGGGCCGGCAAGCGCGGTCGTGCCGTCGCTTTGCGTGGTGACGGTCAGCCCGTCGAACCACGCGGTCCACCGCTGATCCAGATGTCCTTTGACGCGGATCTCGAAGATCGGCGGCTCAGGCCTGTAGTTGGCCGGCGGCGTGCTCATGCGCGGACGTTAGGACGGCATGTGGTGAGCGCGCCTCACCACACGTGGTGAGCGGCGTGGTGATTTCGCAATCCGACGGCGCCAGCCGTCGTCACACTCGACGGCGCCAGCCGTCACTGGTCGCGCGAAAGCAGGCCCAGATCGTTGCTTCGCCGGACTGCGGCGCGGCGGTTGTTCACGCCGAGCTTGGCGTAGATGTTCTTGGTGTGGGTGCGGACGGTGTTCAACGAGACGACGAGTTGACGGGCGATCTCAGGTCCGTCCATGTCACTGCCAAGCATCCGGAGGACCTCGAGCTCACGAGCGCTCAGCGGATCGACTAAGCCCTGGGACGCGCTCACCCGCGGCCCACCCGAGCCCGTTGCGGACAACAGCCGCCGGACATGTCCGGGTGCATCGTCCTGCTTCGCCAGCAACTGGAGCAGCGACGTCATCGGCATACCTTCATCAAGGAAGGTGCGTACGTAGCCTTCCGGTTCGGCCAGTGTCACCGCACGACGCAGAAGTGCGATTGCCGCTTGCCCGTCGCCTCGCGCCTGCTCAGTGAGTGCCTGCAGCGCAAGAATCTCCGTGACACTTCCCGCCCTGCCGCCGCGTTCGGCCGCGTCGAGCAGGCGGCGCAGCAGGCCAGTCGTTTCGTTCCAGCAATCCTCACCCAACACCCCGCGAGCGAGCAGTATCCGGGCCAGCGTGAGGTGTTCGAACTCGCGCAGGTAGGACAGCTCGTCGTCAGCCGAGAGCTCCCGGTCGTGCGCCCAACGGACGGCTTCGTCGAGCCGGCCCTGCGCGAGGAGCACCCGGGCCCGCACGGCGGGGATCGGCCGGACGTCGGGGAAGTAGTCGCTGATGTACAGCTGCTCGGCCTCGTCGAGCAACTGGAGGGCACCGCCCGGGTCGCCGTCGATCTGGCGCAGCCGCCCCATCACCAGCCGCCAGCGGTACCGGTTCTGCGGCAGTGCGGCGTGCTCCCCGAGGTCGCGGCTGGTGTTGAGATGCGCGCGCGCCGCGTCGATGTCGTTGTGTTCGCGGAGGATCTGGGCCATCCCGACGTGCATGTCGGCCTCGCCGCGAAGCGGCGAGTGCGCGGCAGCCAGGGTGAGGCTGCGCTGGTAGGTGCGCATCGCCTCGTGCAGCCGACCCTGAGCGGTGCAGATATCGGCGACCGCAATCGTGCAGCCGAGGACGTCGGATAAGTGACCTGCCTGTTCGAGCCGGACGGACGCCTCTGTGTACCAACGATGCGCCGCCTCCAGGTCGCCAAGCGTCCAGTAAGCCAGTCCCAGGAGGCCCGCCGCAGCTCCACGAGCGAGGTGATCGTCGTCCGGAGCGAGGTCGATCGCCCGTCGCGCGTGCGCCATCGTGCTTGCCACGTCCCCGCGGATACGCGCCTGCGCGGCGCGGTAGAGCGCGATGGACGACGGGAGCGCGGGCAGCGCGGCGCGATCGACGACGACCGTCACCGGCGGCGAGCCCGCCGATGCTCGCCCTTGTCGACCGGCCCCTTCAAGGTGAGCCTCCGCGTCACGCAGCCGTTCCTCCGCACCGTCGAGTTCCCCATAGATCAGCAGGGCCCCGGCGTACGCGACGCTCAGAACGGGTCTGACCTGGATGAGCTCGTTGGGCAACGCCTCCAGCCACCGCCGCAACGTCGCCTCTTGGCGAGTGCGCCGCAGCTCCGGAACAGCAAGCTCGACGACGTCCGCCGCGCGGTTGAAGTCTCCGCCGGCAAGCGCGTGCCGAACCGCCTCCGCGCGGTCGCCGTTGCGAGCATGCCAGTCGCTCGCCAGGCGATGTAGTTCCGCTACCCGCGCGGGCTGTTCATCGAGCACGCGGGCGCGGAGCACGTCAGCGAACAGGTGATGGTAGCGGTACCACTGGCGGCGATCGTCGAGCGGAACGACGAACAGATTCGCGCGTTCGAGCGCGGCCAGCATGGCACTGCCGCCGTCCTGGCCGGTCACCGCATCACAAAGTGGCCCCGTCATCCGGGAGAGGATGGACGTGTGCAGCAGGAAGTCGCGGACGTCGTCGGGCTGGCGCTGGAGGACCTCTTCAGCGAGATAGTCGACGACGTACCGGTCGTCACCCGCGAATCCGGCGATGAAAGCAGTGCTGTCGTCGCGGCCGCGCAGCGACAGCGCCGCGAGCTGCAGTGCAGCGATCCACCCTTCGGTGCGGCGCTCGAGCGACGCGACGTCCTGCGGCGTCAGCGCCAGGTTCATCACGTCATTGAGATACGCCGCAGCCTCCTCCGCAGTGAAACGCAGGTCCGCGGCGCGGATCTCGACGAGTTCGCCGCGTGCACGCAATCGCGCCAGCGGCAGCGCCGGATCGGAACGGCTGCTGACGACGAGGTGAACGTGTGATGGCAGGTTCTCCACCAGGAAAGCGAGACTTTCCTGCACGTCACGGGCGTCGATGACGTGGTAATCGTCCAGCACCACGACGACGTCGCCATCGACGGTGGCGAGGTCGTTGATCACGGTCACGAGGATCGCTTCCGTCGACGTGCCGGGCGACTCGAGAAGAGACAGCGCGGTGGCGCCGACACCGGGCGCTGCCTTCTGCATCGCGGTCACGAGATACGCCAAAAACAGCGCCGGATCATTGTCGCGCGCGTCAAGCGACAACCAAGCGATCGCTGCTCGGGGGCTAGCCGTGCCCGCCAGCCATTGCGTGAGCAGCGTCGTCTTGCCGAACCCCGCGGGAGCGGAGACCAGCGTCAGCGGTGACGACAACGCGCCGTCGAGCCGGTGGCCAAGATCTGGCCGCCGGACCAGATCACGCCGCTGCCGTGGAACGTGGAGCTTGGTCTCGAGCAGCGCCCGCGCCATGACCGCCTCCGCTCGCCCGAGAGCCACCAAACCTAGCCGGGCTGGCCCATTGCCGGGCCCAAATCGGCGATCGGAACATGACAAAACCCCCTGCCGTGACAGGGGGCTCCGTCGTGCACGGCCCGTTGTGTAGGACCGAAATCGTAGCGGGGGGAGGATTTGAACCTCCGACCTCTGGGTTATGAGCCCAGCGAGCTACCGAGCTGCTCCACCCCGCGTCGGTAGCGCCCACCCTACGTCACGTCGACAGCACTCTCAAATCACGGTGATCGCGACGGGCTCGCCGGCGCGCCAGAGCCTGCGGCGGGCGCCGACGGCGACGGCGTCCCGAGCAGCTTCGCGAGCTTGTCGAGATCATCGCTGACCTGCTTCTGCTTGTCGCCGTACGTCGCGAAGTCGCCCTTCGCCAGCGCCTGCTGCCCCGCCGCATACGCCGCCTGCGCGTCGGCGATCAGCTGAGCCGCCGTCAGCCCACCGGGTGCAGTAGGTGAGGCGGACGGCGAGGGGCTGGGCGATCCCGACGGCTGACCGCTCGGCGGGGGCGGGGCCCCCGAGCCCGGCGTCGCCTTCACGAGGCTCGCGACCGCCGCAGAGTAGGTCGACTCAAAACCGATGCGATCACCGAACGAGACCAGCACCTTCTGCTGCAGGGGATACGAGCCCTGACCGCCCGACGCCTTCACGTACACCGGCTCGACGTAGAGCAGCCCACCCGCCACCGGCAGCGTCAACAGGTTGCCGTACACCACGCCGGCGGCACCGCCCTGCACGCGCAGGATGTTCAGCTGCGACTGCACCCCGGGATCGGCCTCGAACTGGTTCTGCACCTGCCCGGGCCCAGACACAGTGGAACTTCGCGGCAGCTCCAAGACTCTGATTGTCCCGTAGTCGGGCCCCGGATCGCTGTTGACCGCCATGAAGGCAGACAGGTTCGGCCGCCCGCGCGGCACGAACGTCGTCGTCAGCGAAAAGGCCGGCTCCGACTGATCGGGCATCTTCAGCGTCAGGTAGTACGGCGGCTGGTCGGGCTGCGAGTTCCCTGACTGTGTCGGGTCGGCGGGCACCAGCCAGAAGTCCTGCTGGCCGTAGAAGGCGTGCGGGTCAGTGACGTGATAGTTCGCGAGCAGCTTGCGCTGCACCTTGAACATGTCTTCCGGATAGCGCACGTGCGCGAGCAACTGCGTACTCATCGCCGACTTCGGCTTCACCGTGCCGGGAAACACCTTCATCCACGTACGCAGAACGGGGTCCGAAGCGTCCCAGGCATAAAGCGTCACCGCGCCGGTGTACGCATCGACGGTGGCCTTCACCGAGTTGCGCAGGTAGTTGATCTGCTCTTTCGCTTGCGCGTGCGTCGTCGCCGTCTCGGTGTTCGTGTCCTGCGTGATCGAGTTCAGGTTTTCGCGCTGCGCGTAGGGGAAACCGTCGCTCGTCGTGTAGCCGTCGACGATCCAGAGCAGGCGGCCGTCGACGATCGCCGAGTACGGGTCGCCGTCCAACGTGAGATACGGCGCCACTTTGGCCACGCGCTGGCGCGGGTCGCGGTCGTACAAGATGCGCGACTGCGAGTTGATGCCATCGGAAAGCAGCAGGTTCTTGTCGCCGAAACGAAGCGCGTACTCGAGCCGGCGGAACGTCGAGCCGATCGGCACGCCGCCGCCACCGTCATAGGTGTTGTACTGCTGGCCGTTGCCGCCGTTGGTCGGGAAGTCATACTCCCTGGGCGCCGCACCTGCGGGCGCTCCGACGACGGAGAAAGACGTCTCCCCCTCGCCGAAGTAAACCCGTGGTTCGAAGTCGCCGAGCGAGCCGGTCACCGGGATGTTTTGCTCGATGAACGCCGGCCGCCCGTCGCTGTCGACGCCGTTGCCCGGCGCCGCGACGAACCCGTAGCCATGCGTGTAGACGAGGTGCTCGTTGATCCAGGTCTTCTGCGTCGACGGGACACCGCTGAGGTTGAGCTCACGAGTGGCGACGACGGCGTCCTGCTCTTGGCCGTTGATGACGTAGCGGTCGACGTCGAGCTTGTCGATGTTGTAGAAGTTCCTGAACTGCTGCAGCTGGTTGTACGTCGGCGGCAGCACCGCGTTGTCGAGCAACCGCACACCGGCACCCGTGGCCGTGTTGTCGGTCAACGCCGACGCGCTCGGATTCGTCGTCGCGTCGTAGGCCGTCACTTTCACGTTGTCGAGGCCGTAGGCGTAGCGCGTCTGGTCGATGTTGCGCTGGATGTACGGCGATTCCTTGTCGGCCTCGCTCGGCTTCACCTGGAAGTTCTGCACGATCAGCGGGTAAACGCCACCGATGATGACGGCCGAGAGCACGAGCAGACCGAACGACGCGGCCGGCAGCAGCCAGCCGCTGCGGAAGATGGTGGCGAAGAACAGCACCGCACAGAACAGCGCGATCACAGCAAGGATCGACTTCGCCGGCAGTACGGCGTGCACGTCGGTGTACGACGGCCCGGTCACCACTCCGCGCGACGAGAACGCAAGGCCGAACCGGTCGAGGTAGTACGCGATCGCCTTGCACACCACGAACACGAACAGCAGCGACGCAATGTGGGCGCGGGCGCCCCTGGTGAGCCGGTTCCCCGGCGTCCGAAAAGCGATGCCGCCGAACAGGTAGTGCACGACCAGCGTCACGATCGTGCAGACGACGACGAGCGCCATCACGTAGCCCAGGATGAACCGCTGGAACGGATAGACGAACGCGTAGTAGCTGACGTCGCGATGGAACTGCGGATCCTTGTGCCCGAACGACGTGGCGTTGGCCCACATCATCCAGGTCTTCCATTTGCCCGAGGCCGCACTGCCGAAGATCAAGCCGAAAAAGACTGCGGCAACGGCGAAAAACCACCAGCGCCGCGGCTCGATCACGTGCCGGTAGCGCTCGAGCGCCCGCTGCTCCGGAGAAGAAGCGCGAAACGCCGGCCGCAGCCGGTACGCCAGATAGACATTGGCCAGTAAGACAGCGGCCATGAACCCGCCAAAGCCGCAGAACATCGCAATGCGGACCCACACCTGAGTGGTGAACACCTTGCCGTACCCGACGGAGTCGAACCACAGGTGCTCGGTGTCGAGCGCGACGAACACGCCGATCGCCACCGCGAGCACCACGAGCGCGGCGATCGTGATGAGCAGGGGCTTGCCCCAGCGGGGAAACTGCGGCCGCGGCATCGGCGGGCGCGCGCGCCCCGCTCCGTAGGGCCGCCCGTGGTAGGGCTCGCCTGGCGGCTCATGGAACGTCACGCGAACCTCACGGTGCTCAGCCATCAGCGGGCGCGTCGCGCCGCCGTCCGCACAACCTACCGAATGAACGCCGCGCAGGTCGGGCAAGATGACAGCCATGGACTCCCCGCTCGCGACCGCGCTCGCCGAAGTCGATCGCCATCTGGCGGCGGGGGGCTGGGACCAACCCGCCCGGCTCTACGCGCTCGTGAAGACCGCTGACCTTTTGGAGTCCGAGCCGGCGCTGGCCGAAAGCCTGGGAATCACGCCCGCACCGGACGTCGACACTCTCACGCCCGTCGAGCAGGAAGCACTGCCGGCCGGGCAGCCACTCGACGAGTGGCTGGCCGGCATCGGATGGCCGCCCGAAGTCTTCGGTTGCGCCCTTGCCCAGGAGGTGCTCGCGTTGCCGCCGTCGGTGGAGGCCGACGTTCCCGATCACGCCGACGCCGATCCCGTGCAATGGGCCGCCACGCATCCGCTGCGCCGAGAGGTGCGCATGCTCGTCGGCGTCCTGCGTGACGGCTCGCGCACGTCGATCCTTCGGGTGCGAGGCAAGGCGGACGACGTGGACAGCAACGACGATCTGATCACCGGAGACGAGCTGGTGCCTCTACTGGCCGACGCCTTGGCGGCAACTCTCGCCGACTAGCAGCTCGGCACGTTGCCGGTGCCGTCACGAACCGCCTTGATCGCGTCGACCGCGCCCGACAACGTCGAGACCTTCACCAGCCGCAGCCCCCGAGGCACTGCCTTCAACGCCTCCGCGCAATTTCCTGCCGGAACGAGGAAAACGGTGGCTCCGGCACTGCGCGCCCCCGCCATCTTCTGTTGCACGCCGCCGATGACGCCCACCTTGCCGCCCGCGTCAATGGTTCCTGTGCCGGCGATGGTGTGGCCGCCGGTGAGGTTGCCGTCGGACAGCTTGTCGATGATGCCGAGCGCGAAAGCCATACCGGCACTCGGCCCGCCGACGTTGTTCAGGTCGATGTCGATCTCGAACGGGATTGCGAAACTGTCGAGGACGCCGATACCGATGCTCGGAGTACCGCCCGGCTTCAGCGGCTGCTGCAGTGTCACCTCAACCGACATCGCGGTGCCGTTGCGGTTGATGTGCAAGGCGACCTGGTCGCCGACCTTGTGTGTCTTCAGCACGCTGAGCAGCTGGTCAGAGCTCGTAACGGGCGCTGAATCGACCCCGACGATGACGTCGCCCAGCTGCAGCTTTCCCTTGCCGGACGACGTCGCCTCGACGGTCGAGATTTCCGAGCCGGGCTGCAGTTTGACGCCGAGATAGCGCAGCGCAGCGATCTTCGCGTCGACCTGCGACTGATCCATGTCGGCAGTGTCTTGTTGCTCGACCTGCTTCTCGGTCACTGTCGGCGGATACAGCACCCGCCGCGGCACCACGGCGTCCGTCTTGTCCCACCAACCGGAGATGACGCTCGCGGCCGAGATGTTCTTGCCTGGGCCGCCGTACTCACCAACGGTGACCAGGTAGATCTTGCCGGTGGTCTTGGCGGTGTCGTGGCCCTTGATCACGATAAGTGGCTTGCCATTGCTGCTGCCGAGGGTGTCGGTGACCGGACCGGGCACCAGCCGCACGTAGGGCACCGGAAGCGAGATGCCGACGAAGAACAGGCCGACCGCCAAAACGGACGACGCCAGGAGGGTGGTGGCCTGACGCCGCATGCCGAGCATGCCGACCAGCGTAAATGCCCGTGGAAGCGCGTGAGCCGTGGCCCCGGCAAACAGCCAGGCCACGGCTCATGCGACGAACGAGAAACCGCTCAGCGAGCGAAGAAGCCGATCCCACGCTCGCGGCGGGCGCCGAACACGGGCTCGAGCACCTGGGCCTGCTCCTCGCCGGTATCGTCCTGCGGCAGCACGTTCGGCTCGGGCGCCAACGCGACGGTCGGCACCGGAGGTGCGGCGAACTGGTTGGCTGCGACGAACGGCTGGTCGGGCACCACAATGCCCGTGGCCGAGCCGGCCTCGGGTACGGCCACCGGGCCGAGCACCTCGCCCGGGTGGGCGTACGCCTCGATCGCCTCGGCGATCGTCGACGGCTCGGCCACCGCCGACACCGCGGCCGGTGCTGCCGGTGCGACCGGGGCCTCAGCCGGCGCGGGCGCCGGCGCGACGTCCGCACTAGCTTCGACGGCCTCGGGCGACGCATCCGACGGGAGCTCGACGCGGTACCACGCCTTGAAGGACAACGGGACTTCGGTGAGCGAGTGCACCGACGCGCCGCTCACGTTCTCGACGTTGCGCAGGTGTTCGACGAAGCGCACCGCCTCTTCGAGACCGGCAAAGCGGCGGAACGCCGGCGTGCCGTCCGGGGCGGGAAAGAAGACGACGTGTTCCACTGGCCTCACTGCCTCATTCGAAACGACTGGGCCCCTGGGCTCTGACGGGCTGGGACGGTCCGGTTTCGGCACCGCCCGAAAGCGCCCTGCGGGACGTGACGTCTCTTAGATCGGCAACCGGACCACGCATTCTTGAGCCGACCGGCCTACGAGCCGCAGCCGGCTACCGCCGAACGGGTGCGATCAGTTCGAGCGAGCGGCCGAGTGCTCGGGCTCGGCCGGCTTGGCCGCGGGCTTCGCCGTGACGATCGCCGTCGCCATCGCCACCGATCGGCGCGGACGCCGCTTCGCCCCCGGCTTCGGGTGCTCAGCCAGCGCCCGGCGGAAGCGAGTGAACGACTCCATCGACTCTTCCATCGCGGCGGGACGCGCCGGCCGGCTCAGGAAGTAGGCCCAGACGATCCCGATGACCAACGCGACCAGCGGAATCGCCAGCCACACCAACACGCTCATCGAGACTCGCGCTTTCCCTTCAAACGCCGCGAATTTCAGCGGCGCGTTCATAGCAGTGGACTTCCAGGGTAACCGGCTTGCTACTCGCCCGCACCGACCCATTCGACTTCGCCGTCGCGAAACACCTGTCGCTTCCAGATCGGCGCGCCGCTCTTCACCTCGTCGATCAGATCCTGTCCGGCGTGAAACGCCTGCTGCCGGTGGCCGCACGAGGCCGCGACCACGACTGCGAGGTCGCCGATCGCCAACAGCCCGACCCGGTGCACCGCGGCAACGGCGATCACATCGGGCCGAGCCGCAATGCGAGCCGCGATCTCGCGCATCACCGAAACCACGTCGGGATGCGCTTCGTACTCGAGCGTCGCGACCTCACGACCGCCGTCCTCGTCGCGAACCGTGCCGACGAACATCGCAATGCCGCCCGCCGCCGGATCGCCGACTGCGTCGAGCACTTCCTGTACAGACAACGGCTTGTCGCGGACGTCGACCAGTCGCACGTCACCCACGGCGGCGCCTCCTCGCTCGGCGGACCAAAGCGGCCGTCCCCACCAGCGCAACCGTGGCTCCAACCGCCGCGCCGGCGGCCGCGTCTCGACGTCCGAGCCGATGACCACCGATGGCCAGCCGGCCCGACGACTCGGCCAGCGCGGCACGCAGGGCCGCCTCGTTGTCATAGCTCGGGCGCCACCCATGGTCGGCGAGCCGCAAACCGTCGACCACCCACGGATACACCAGGAACTGCAAGACGGTCGACGACGCGGGCGTCGCACCGAGGCGGTGCAGCCGTTCGGCCGTGCCGAACGCGACCGAGGCAGGCAACTCGATGTGCCGCTTGCCCGTGATGCGCTCGACGTCGCGCTGGTCGAGCCAGCCGGCGCTGCCGACGCTCGCGACGACGTGCCTGCCCTCAGCAGTGCTGTCGCCGAGCCCGGCCGTGACGGCGAGTTCGAGCGCAGACAGCAGGTCGTCGACGTGGCAGAACTGCCAGTGCATGCGACTGCCTTTGACGCTGAGCAGCCGCGGCGCTTCGAAATGGCGGGTCACCACAGAGTCGACGCCCGGGCCTACGAGGGCAGCCGGCCGCAGCACTGTCACCGACAGGCCCGGATGAGTGCGCGGCGCCTGCGCCGCGAGCCGCTCCATCTCGAGCAGATCGCCCAGCAGTTCACTGTCGGGGGCGGCGTGCGGTTCGGTGTCCTCAGGCATCGGCACCGGGTTGTCGGATTGCGCGCCGTAGACCATCGCGCTCGTGACCAGGACGACGTGGCGAACTCCGGCAGCCGCCGCGGCGGTGAGAACGGTCGCGGTGCCGCGCACGTTCGTGGAGTGCCGATCGGGTCGCTCATCGGCCGAGCCGATGTCGACCGCGAGATGGACGACGACGTCGACACCCGACAACCGGTCAGCGACCACCGGATCCCGGACGTCGGCGAGGCGCCAGGTTGCGTTCGGGGCATCGCCACGCAGCGTGTCGATCGCAACGACCTTCTTCACGGCCTCGGACGCCGCGAGCCGCCGCACCAGCAACTCGCCGATGTCGTGCGCGGCACCGGTCACTGCCACCACCGGACCCGAGCGCTTCGCCCGCGAGCGAGTGCGCGCAGTACGCGCTGCCGCCGTTGGCTCGCTTCCACTGCGCCCTGCAGCCTTTGGCTCACCTCCGCTCCGCCCTGGGCGAACCGGCGATTCCTCGGTATTCATCGTCCGTTCCCCCCGACTACCGTGGGCCGCATGAGTCGTGTGCTGACCGCCATGATGCCCATCCTGCCCGAGGAGTCGGCGTGAGCGAGATCCCGTTCGGCTTCGGCAAGCGTGGCGAT
>Ga0157369_10004873_pt1 | contig 15750 bp, 11 predicted proteins | sample C25metaG_FD_113461 | JGI IMG/M metagenome (GOLD analysis project Ga0157369, IMG submission 113461) | Corn rhizosphere microbial communities from Kellogg Biological Station, Michigan, USA - C2-5 metaG | ecosystem: Host-associated > Plants > Roots > Rhizosphere > Soil | place: USA: Michigan... | reverse complement strand
GCGATATTAGTTTGTGACGACTCATCTTCGGCAAAATGCAATGCATCGCTGTCCGCGGTCAGACGCCAATGAGGGCTGGTTGTACCAAAAAGGGTGTACAACAACGTTTGCCCTTGTTCATCGGTCATGGAAACTTCCTCCGGGAAGTGCTCTGCAGGCGTTATCTCATTATTTTAGCAACAGTATTCATCATCTGAGGCAAGCACAAGGTGCAAACCAAATATATTTTCCCATCCAGATAAGAATGGCACAAAAAAGCCCCGACGGTGCGGGGCTGTTCAGTGCGTTCAGCAGGGACATTTGCCCAGTTTACCGGCCTGGCTGGGGAAGCGCGCATCCAGGCAATAACGGTGAAAATCGCGCTCGCTCATCGGCGCCTGTCCGGGATGATGCCGTCGCATATGCTGCAGATATTTTTGATAATCCTGCACCCCGACCATTAAGCGAAAACATTGTTGCAGGCCGCGCCAGAATCCCCGCCAGCTAAACCTCTGCGGCGGAGAAGCAGCAATCACATTACAGTGCAGAATCTGCCAGTCACCGTGTGGACGGTGGACCTGATGAATAGCATCAGACATGGCGCACCTCCTTGTTGCGCATTGCTACCGGCGTCTCGCGGGTGGTCGGCACCGAGCTGTTCAGTGCACGACGAATGACAAAGAATGCCGAGATCAGCATGGTGACCGCCACCAGCATAAAGAAAGCACACAGCGCGGCGTTAATCTGATTGCTGAACACGATGGTCTGCATATCCGCCACGCTTTTTGCTGGCGCGATGATCACGCCTTCATCCAGCCCTTTGCGGAATTTATTCGCCTGCGCCAGGAAGCCGATAGAAGGTTTCTCATGGAAGATTTTCTGCCAGCCCGCGGTCATTGAGGTGATAAACAACCAGACGGTCGGCAGAATCGTCACCCAGGCGTAACGCTGCTTTTTCATTTTGAAGAGCACCACAGTACCGAGAATCAGCGCCATCGAGGCCAGCATCTGATTGCCGATACCAAAAAGTGGCCACAGGGTATTAATGCCGCCCAGCGGGTCGACCACGCCCTGATAAACAAAGAAACCCCAGCCTGCAACGGCGACTGTCGTGCCCGCCATATTACCCAGCCAGGAACGGTTGTTCGCCATAGAAGGCACCACTGTTCCCACCAGATCCTGCACCATAAAGCGGCAGGCGCGGGTACCGGCATCGACCGCGGTCAGGATAAATAGCGCTTCAAACAGAATGGCGAAGTGATACCAGAATGCCATCATCGCCCGACTGTTGAAGATCTCGGTAATAATATGGGCCATTCCCACTGCGAAGGTAGGTGCGCCGCCTGCGCGAGAGAGAATGGAACCTTCACCGACATCGCGGGCGATGCCACTCAGCATTTCTGGCGTGACCACAAAGCCCCAGCCATTAATGACCTGAGAGGCGCTCTCAACGGTGGTACCAATCAGCGCGGCAGGGGAGTTCATGGCAAAATAGACGCCGGGATCCAGCACCGAGGCACAAATCAGCGCCATGATCGCCACAAAAGACTCCATCAGCATCGCGCCATAGCCAATAAAGCGGATATGACTCTCCCTCTCCACCAGTTTTGGTGTAGTGCCGCTGGAGACCAGCGCATGGAAGCCTGAGATTGCTCCGCAGGCAATGGTAATGAACAGGAACGGGAACATCGCGCCGGAGAATACCGGACCGGTACCGTCGATAAATTTGGTCACTGCTGGCATTTTCATCTCTGGCATGGCAAAGACAATGCCCACCGCCAGGCCGACAATCACGCCAATTTTAAGAAAAGTGGAGAGGTAGTCGCGCGGTGCCAGCAGTAGCCAGACCGGCAGCACAGAAGCAATAAAGCCATAGATGACGAGAACCCAGGTCAGCGAGGTGCCTTTCAGGGTAAAGAAGGGGCCCCAGTACGGATGTTGTGCGACGTCGCCGCCATAAATAATCGCCGCCATCATCAGCACAAAACCAATCAATGACACTTCGGCGATTTTACCGGGGCGGATAAAGCGCATGTAGACGCCCATAAACAGCGCAATCGGAATGGTGGCCGCGATAGTGAACAACCCCCACGGGCTGTTTGCCAGTGCCTTCACGACGACCAGCGCCAGCGCCGACAGGATGATGATCATCACGCCCAGCGCGCCGAGCATCGTCACGACACCAGCGAATGCGCCCAGCTCCTGCCGCGCCATTTCACCCAGCGAACGGCCATCACGGCGGGTCGAGATAAACAGGATCAGGAAATCCTGAACCGCGCCTGCCAGCATCACCCCGACCAGAATCCAGATAGTGCCCGGCAGAAACCCCATCTGCGCGGCCAGAATCGGACCGACCAGAGGACCGGCGCCCGCAATGGCCGCGAAATGGTGGCCAAACAGCACCCATTTATTGGTGGGAACATAATCAAGCCCGTCGCTCAGCCGCTCGGCAGGCGTCATCCGGCGGTCGTCCAGTTCAAAAATATTGCGGGCGATAAACAGGCTGTAGAAGCGGTAAGCGATGCTGTAACAGGCGACAGCGGCGATCACCAGCCAGACTGCATTGACGTGTTCGCCGCGGCTGAGGGCCAGCATGGCGAAAGCGCCCGCGCCGATTAACGCCACCACTAACCAGATCACACTGGTTTTGACGTTCTTCATGACTAACTCCTTGTGAGGACCGAGAGGAAAGCGATCGAAAACAACGAGTTAAACTTAATGTAATGGAATGTAAGTGAAAGTTAATCAGTGGAGAAGTGTGAAGCGGGGTACAAATTTAACTTTTTTGCAATCAGAACGGGGCGGGAAAGGGCGGGATAACCAGTGTTATCCCGCTTGTGTCAGCGCTTAAATACGCGACATTCAGACGGCGGGCCGGGCCACGACGCTGCGAGTTTCCATGCGGACTTCGGCGATGGTGACATCAATCACGTCGGTCACACGGTAAACCACGTCACCTTTGATCTGTACGCTGCCATTCTCCTGACTTAAGACCAGCTCATCACGCACCGCGTGAATGAACGGTGCCGGGATAAAGGCAACCGCACCAAACTCGACCAGGCGAACACGCATGCCGCCACGCGACACGTCGATAATCTCGGCGCTGAAACGACGATCGGTAGCCGCAAAGGGTGCAAGATAACGGGCGTAGAGCCAGTCACCAACGTCACGTTCCGCCATCCGGTTCAGGCGACGGCGTTCACTCATCGTTACCGTCACCGCATCATCCGGACGTGCGATCGACTCACCGCGAATAATTGCTTTAAGCAGACGATGGTTGATCATGTCGCCGAACTTACGAATCGGTGAGGTCCAGGTAGCGTAAGCCTCCAGACCCAGACCGAAGTGCGGGCCGGGCTCGGTGCTGATCTCAGCGAAAGTCTGGAAACGACGGATACGGCTATCAAGAAACTGGGTCGGCAGGGCGTCCAGCTCACGACGCAGCACACGGAAACCTTCCAGTGTGGTGATCGCCTGTGCATCCACGTTAATACCATGATTCGCCAGTACCGCCGCAGCCTGTTCAGCATTGGTGGCATCGAAACCGGCATGCACGTTGTAAATACCAAAGCCCAGACGATCACGCAGCACTTTTGCCGCGCAGACGTTGGCCAGAATCATGGACTCTTCAACGATACGGTTAGCGATGCGGCGAGGTTCAGCCACAATTTCCAGCACTTCGCCTTTATCACCGAGCAGGAAGCGGTAATCCGGGCGGTCCTTAAACACCAGCGCGTGGGTCTGACGCCACTCGCTGCGCGCCAGGCAAAGGCGGTGCAACAAACGAATCTGTTCAGCAATCGCCTCGCTTTCTGGCTGCCAGGTGCCGCTGTTTTCCAGCCAGTCAGAGACATCGTCATAAGCCAGCTTGGCTTTAGACTCGATCCAGGCCGCAAAGAACTCGACGTCATCACCCAGGGTGCCATCGGCAGCTACCGTGACGCGGCAGGCCAGCGCCGGACGACGCACATTCGGACGCAGCGAGCAGACATCATCAGAGAGTTCGCGCGGCAGCATCGGGATATTAAAGCCCGGCAGGTAGTTGGTAAACGCACGCTGTGCCGCCAGCTTATCAAGCTGACTGCCCTCTGCCACATAGGCGGTCGGATCGGCGATAGCGATAGTCAGACGCAGGGTGCCGTCGTCCTGTGCTTCTGCATAGAGCGCATCATCCATATCCTGGGTGCTGGCGCTGTCGATGGTGACGAAATCCAGCGCGGTCAGATCTTCACGCGTCAGGTTTTCATCCATCATCTCGCCAAAGCTGACATCAGGTGCTTCACGCTCAAGGTTGTGACGCGACAGCGTCACCCACCACGGAGCAAGATGATCATCAGCTTTGACAATAAAATCGGTAAGTTCGGCATAGAAGCCGCGATCGCCTTTTAACGGATGGCGACGCATTTCTGCTACTGCCCAGTCGCCATTCTCAAACTCATGGCTGACATCGCGTGCGGGGCGACACGGGATCGCATCTTTCAGCAGGGGATGGTCCGGCACAATCGACAGGCGATCGTCTTTCTTCTGCACCCGACCAACAAAGCGGGTCAGGAACGGCTCAACCAGCGTTTCCGGCTCAGCGCTTTCGCGATCTTTCTCGCTATGGATCACAGCGGTAATACGGTCGCCATGCATCACTTTCTTCATCTGCGGAGGCGGAATGAAGTAACTTTTCTGCGCATCGACTTCCAGAAAGCCGAAGCCTTTTTCGGTGCCTTTAACGACGCCTTCAGCTCGAGGCGTTTGCGAATGGAGCTTCTGTTTCAGCTGCGCGAGCAGCGGGTTATCCTGGAACATAATTTTTACGTTTCGTGGCCTGATTGCGGCTGACAGTTTTACGCGATTCGGCGGCGCGCGGCAAGGCAAAAAGCCGGACGAACCGGCTTTTCAGAGAGGAGTGAAAGGGAGGTCAGGCAATGCGCTGTTCAGGCAGTGCCGCTGACAGTTCCAGCTTCACCGGCACCGACTTAGAGGTCGGTGTGCCACTGCCATCACCAAAGCTGTTCAGTGGCACCAGCGGGTTGGTTTCCGGGTAATAAGCCGCCAGATTACCGCGCGGAATATTATAGGGAACCAGTTTGAAGCCGCTGACGCGACGGGTAATGCCATCATTCCAGAGTGTCTCGATATCGACATTCTGACCTTCGGTGAAACCAAGGTCTGTCATATCATCCGGGTTGATGAACACCACTTCGCGCTGACCAAACACGCCACGGTAACGGTCATCAAGGCCGTAAATCGTTGTGTTGTACTGGTCATGTGAACGCAGCGTCTGAAGAGTGAAAGGGACCTCTTGATCCAGATTCGGGAACAGCGAGGTCGGCAGCGCCGCGGCATTGAACTCTGCTTTCTGGCTCGGCGTATTGAAGCGCAACTCGGCAGCGGCATTACCCAGGTAGAAACCGCCGGGGATATCACATTTCGCATTGAAGTCGGCAAAGCCCGGAATCGTTGCCGCGATATGCTCACGAATCAGGTTGTAATCACCGGCCAGCTCGCGCCATTTCACTTTCTCATCACCCAGCACCGCCTGCGCGATACCGGCAACAATCCAGGTCTCAGAACGCTGTGTTTCCGCCAGCGGAATACCAATCCCTTCAGAGGCGTGCACCATGCTAAAGGAGTCTTCCACGGTAATAAACTGATTGCCGGTCGCCTGCAGATCGCGTTCGGTGCGGCCCAGCGTCGGCAGAATCAGCCCTTCATGACCCGGCACCAGATGGCTGCGATTCAGTTTGGTACTGATATGCACAGTCAGACCACAGCGTGACATCGCTTCTTCGGTGCGCGGTGAATCCGGCGCAGCCGCAGCCAGGTTGCCACCCAGCGCGATCAGCACTTTGACTTCATCACGCAGCATCGCGTTCAGCGCTTCAACGGTGTTATGGCCCGCGGCACGTGGTGGCTCGAAATTGAAATGATTACCCAGCGCGTCCAGGAACGCTTTAGCCGGTTTCTCATCAATCCCCATGGTGCGGTTACCCTGCACGTTGCTGTGACCGCGAACCGGGCAGAGGCCTGCGCCTTTTTTGCCCAGTTGACCAAACAGCAACTGCAGGTTGGTGATTTCGCGAACCGTGTCTACCGAGTGTTTGTGCTGGGTGATGCCCATTGCCCAGGTACAAATCACCCGGTCAGCGCTCTGGTAAATCGCCGCCGCTTCACGGATCTGCGCCTGCGTCAGGCCAGACTGCGCCACAATCTGCATCCAGCTGGTGTTATCCACCGCATCCAGATAGGCCTCAATGCCATTGGTTTTAGCATTGATAAAGGTCTGGTCAAACAGGCCACTTTCACCGGCTGCCAGACGCGCGCGATGGGTCTCCAGCAGGGATTTCACCATGCCGCGCACCGCCGCCATATCACCACCCAGATTGGGCTGATAATAAGACGAGCTGATGTTACCCGCTTTTGAGGTGACGACTTCCAGCGGCTTCTGCGGATCTGCAAAACGTTCCAGACCGCGCTCGCGCAGGGTATTAAAGGTGACGATCTTCGCACCATGATCGGCAGCATGACGCAGGCTGTGCAGCATACGCGGATGGTTGGTGCCGGGATTCTGACCGAAGACGAAAATCGCATCGGCGTGATCGAAATCATCCAGACGAATCGTGCCTTTACCGACGCCAATACTTCGCTTCAGACCGGTGCCGCTGGCTTCGTGGCACATATTCGAGCAGTCAGGGAAGTTATTGGTGCCCATCAGGCGACCAAACAGCTGATAGAGCCAGGAGGCTTCGTTGCTGGCGCGACCGGAGGTGTAAAGCTCCATCTGATTCGGATGATCCATCGCCTTGATATGCTGCGCGATCAGCGCAAACGCATCTTCCCAGCTGATCGGCTCATAGTGGTCAGTTTCCGCATTGTAGCGCAGCGGATGGGTCAGACGCCCCTGATACTCCAGGAAGTAATCACTCTGGGTATAGAGCGTGGTTACGCTGTGTTTAGCAAAAAAGTCGGTGTCGACCATGCGGCGCGTCGCTTCCCAGGTGACCGCTTTGGCCCCGTTTTCGCAGAAGCTGAAGGTACTTTTGTTGTCATCACCCCAGGCGCAGCCCGGACAGTCAAAACCGCGTGCTTTATTCATGCGCATCAGGTTGCGCATGTTTTTCAGGGCCGCTTTGCTGTCAAGCACGAAACGCGTGGTGGCTTCCAGAGAACCCCAGCCGCCCGCAGCCGCGCGATAGGGTTTGATTTGGCGTTTAAATTTCATAGTGAGTGCAGGCTTTTATAGTAGGCATTATTGTTTGGTGTTTGTTATCAGGTTATAGCCTGATGGTGAAAGGAAGTCTGCAGCTATCGTTATACCTTGTCTAATTGATTGACATAATGGTGCGATAGCTGGCGTTTATCGTGAACAGGCCTGAAATGTGATGGTGCTCAGATTTTACCCGCCTTAAACCGGCCGATAACGGGAGTTCTGCTGACAACAGGCTAATACTTGCTGTTCACTATCAGAGAGAGCGTGACGCCATGAAACAGCTGACCAGCCAGATCCATGCGTTTGGCAAAGCATTGATGATGCCCATCTCAGTCATCGCGGCCGCCGGTATTTTTCTCGGACTGGCGGCGGCGATGCAGAATCCGGCGGTAACCGGCGATGCCTTTGCGCAGATGCAGATTCCCCAGATAATCATTGGCTTTATTCGCAAAGTGGCGGGCGCGCTCTTTGCTAATCTGCCCGTCTTCTTTGCGGTAGCGAGTGCCATCGGCCTGGCTAAAGCAGAAAAACCCACGGCCGCCTTTGCCGCAGTGATCGGCTACATCGTGATGAACGTCGGCATCAGCGCCACGCTGGCGGCGAAAGGGATTACGGCGGCGACGACCACTCCGGCAGCCCTGCAGCAGGCGGGAATGGATCAGACCACCGCCATGATGACTTCGGCGGAGTACATCAACATGCTGGGTGTCTTCACTTACAACATGAGCGTGCTGGGTGGGGTCATTGCCGGACTTATCACGGTGGCGCTGCACAATCGTTTTTACACGCAGCAACTGCCCACGGCGATCAGCTTTTTTGGCGGACGGCGTTTTGTGCCGATCATTACCGTGGTCTGTCTGCCGCTGATTGGCGTGTTACTGGCGCTGATCTGGCCGACCATTGGCAATGGCATCGCCTGGATTGGACAGATGATTGGTAAAAGCGGCCAGTATGGTGCTTTTCTGTTGGGGGCTTTTGAGCGCATCCTGATCCCCACCGGCCTGCATCATATTCTCAATGAAACCGTGCGCTTTACACCCATTGGCGGCATGGCCGTGGTCGATGGCCAGACGGTTGTCGGCGCGCTGAACATCTTCAACGCCTCGCTGACCCATCCGGGGTCGATCCCCGATGAGACGTTGCGCACCGCCACGCAGTTTCTGGCGCAGGGCAAGATTCCGGTCATGATGTTTGGCCTGCCCGCGGCGGCGCTGGCGATCTATCACACCGCGCGGCCTGAACATAAACAGCGGGTCAAAGCGCTGGTGATGGCGGGGGCGCTGACCTCGTTCACCACCGGCATTACGGAACCGCTGGAGTTCTGCTTTATCTTTGTCTCGCCAGTGCTCTACCTGCTGCATGCTTTCCTGACCGGCCTGTCGTTTATGCTGATGTCGATGCTGCATCTGATGATCGGCAACGTGCAGGGCGGCGTCATCGACCTGGTGGTGTTCGGCATGCTGGGCGGGGCGAAAACCCACTGGTGGTGGACGCTGGCGCTGGGCGTAATCTATGCGCCGATCTACTACTACGCTTTCCGGCTGGTGATTACCCGAATGAATGTGGAAACACCGGGCCGGGAGTCGGAGGATGAAAAACCGCAACAGGTGACCGCGGATGAACGCACGCAGGTGATTATTAGCGGACTGGGTGGGCAGGCCAACATTGAGGATGTCGATTGCTGCTTTACCCGTCTGCGGGTTCGGGTTAAAGAGATGAATCAGGTGGTCGATCAGACGCTGATGAGCACCGGTGCGAACGGTGTTAATCGTGTCAGCGAGCACGATATTCAGGTGATCTATGGCCCGCAGGTTGAGAAGATCGCAAATGAGGTAAAAATGGCGTTGGGTGTTGCATAACCCCAGCTCATTTCAGGCGTGAGCATCACGTTAACCGCCCGGTGCAGCGGGCGGTTTGCACCATTCCTGGTGGAGACACTGATCACTGCCCACCCGCCTATTGTAACTAAAAAAATCCTTACCCTAATGGGGCACCTCTTTCTGCCGATATAGCGATTAATCCCCTCATTACTGGAACACCGCAATGTCGTTAAAAAAATCTTCCCTGATGATATTTTCCTTCCTGCTGGCCTTGTTTCTGACCAGCGTGGCAATCAGTACCTGGCTCCTGATTCAGAGCAATCACTCCCTGAATGCGGTTAACAAAGAGATCCGTGTGGTGCTCTCAGTGATTGACCCGATCAACCACAGCCGAACGCTGCGTGTCCGTCTGATGGAATATATGAAGGAGATTGAGGGCAGCGACGCAAACAATCCCGCCACGCTGGACAGTGTGCGGACCGTAGCCGGTAAAGCGGATGCCGCATTTCAGGCCTACATGAATGCGCCGCGTCTGCCAGGCGAAGAAGCCGAAGCTGACGCCTATAGTCAGGCTTATCTGGCCTATCGTCAGCAGGGACTACAACCCTTAATTGATGCCGCTGAGGCGCATGATCAGGTGCGCTTTAAAAGTCAGATCCCTAACGTGGTTCGCCTTGATCGCCAGTACGAAATCATTCTGGATCGGGTGCTGGCCCAGCATGAAACGTATGCTAAAAAGCTGAACAGCGATGCCCAGAGTCACTTCACCGCCGGCATTACGCTGCTTGGGCTGTTTGGCGTCCTGTTTTTTGCCATTATTATTGCCATTTACATCTTCATGAAGCGCTACGTACTTTCACCGCTTAATGACGCGCAGGAACACTGCAAACTGATTGCGGCGGGTGTGCTGGATACCACGGTACCGGCCAGGTCAGGTTCACGCAGCGAAATTCAGCTGCTGATGGGCTCACTGGAGCAGATGCGCAGTGCGCTGACCACCATTATTCTGCAGGTGCGTGATTCAACCCGCTCCGTTTCCACCGCCTCGCAGGAGATTGCAGCGGGTAACATCGATCTTGCCTCGCGTACCGAACAGCAGGCCGCCGCACTGACTGAAACGGCGGCCAGCATGGAGCAACTGGGCGCCACGGTGAAACAGAATACCGAAAACGTCTTTGAAGCCTGCCGTCTGACCAGTGAAGCGGTGAAGAATGCGGAGAGCGGTGAAAAAGTCTCGCAGGAAGTGGTGACATCAATGGCGTTGATTAATGCCAGCTCGAAGAAGATTGAAGAGATCACGACCGTTATCGACAGCATCGCTTTCCAGACCAACATTCTGGCGCTGAACGCAGCAGTCGAAGCCGCCCGTGCAGGTGAGCAGGGACGTGGCTTTGCGGTAGTGGCAGGGGAAGTGCGTAATCTTGCCCAGCGCAGCGCCACCGCTGCCAAAGAGATTGAAGGGCTGATTGCCGAATCGGTTTCGATCATTCATGCCGGTTCTGATCAGGTCAGCCGGACCGGTGATGCCATGAGCGCGATTATCTCCTCGGTCAGCCGCGTCAATCTGCTGATGGAGCATATCTCCACCGCTTCTGATGAGCAGAGTCGCGGCATCGGTCAGATTGAGCAGGCCGTCACCGAGATGGATAGCGTTACTCAGCAGAACTCGGCGCTGGTGCAGGAGTCTGCGGCGGCCTCTGCCTCGCTGGAAGAGCAGGTACAGTACCTGACGCAGTCGGTCTCCACCTTCCGGCTGGCAACGCATTAATCAGCCCACTCTGCGCTCAGTGTATGCAGCGCAGCGTGCTGAGCAGCGGGCTGCTAAGTAAAGCATGGCAGAGAGGGGCGAGTTTGACGCAGCGCCTTGTCGCGGGCAGAGATTCGGCGGATTATAAGGCTTTCCATTGAACACAGGGTCGTCATGCTAACCAGCACCCATGGCCGCAGCAATAGCGCCGATACCCGACTCGCCTGCACGCTTGCCGCTGCTGCAGGCGCGCTGAATACCGCAGCCTTTGAGATCGTCGGTTTTTTTTCAGCCAACATGACAGGGAATGTCTCGCTGTTGTCCGATCATCTGGCAAAAGCGAATCTGGGGCCCGGCCTGTTTTTTCTGTCGATCGTCCTGTTATTTATTGTGGGTTCCCTGTTTTCGACCCTCGTCATTAATGCCGGGCACCGCAGAAACATCCGCACTATCTATGCGTTTGTCATCCTGCTGGAGGGCACCGCGCTGATTGCGCTGGGGGTGATCGAGAATCACTTTCCGCCGCTGTCACCTGGCGTGGTGTTGATCATGAGCCTGAGTTTTTTGATGGGTCTGCAGAATGCGGTGGTGACGCGGATCTCTAATGCCCGCGTTCGCACCACCCATATCTCCGGCACGGCGACCGATATCGGCATTGAGCTGGCGATGCTGTTTGAGGTGCTGCGGCGTAAAGCGTCACCGAAAGATGCGCCGCTTTATCTGGGACGGTTGCGACTGCACTGCCTGACTCTGCTTGCTTTCCTCGCGGGGGGAATGGCCGGAATCGGGCTTTACCGACTGCTGAGCTACGATTTCCTGCTGCCCGTCGGATTCGCGTTAATCTGTCTGGCGCTGAATGCCATATTCACTAAGCCAGCGAAAGAGCAAAGTGCGATGAGTTGACTAGCATTATTAAAACGATCGAATATTGGGGCATTATCCACGTAAGCAATAATATGATGAAAGTCTCCGGCATTGTCCGGCCGTTCAAACTAACCTATTTTCCGGAATTATACCTATCTCGTGTAACTTTTCCTCTGCGCAGACTTTGATAGAAATAAGCAAGGCATTTTTGAGTTGAATTCAGCCGATGCTAAAAGGCTACTTTTAAAAGAAAAACAAGAAGCTTCTTAAGCGCTTTGCCGAAAGCTGTTAGTGCCTAATTTTCTTGAATATTTCAAACTCTAAGGTTTTCGGCATATAGGTATCTGGAGAGTATGCGACAAAAAATCCCCTTGATAAGCAGAGAAGGACTTTTTCCAATGGTAGGAGCTAATCTCGAAGATGATAAATGGCTAGTTAAAACATCAGAATATCAAAGGGGTAAAAAAAATTTTTTAAAAGACGATTTTACCAGGCTCCGGGGGGCGTTAATGCTTAGAAAAAGCTTATTACTTAATTACTTCTTAAGCCTGTGAATCTGTGTGCCAACTAAGCTTACTTAAGCTTTAACTGTAATTTTATACAGGTTAATGAATTTTGTTTTGCATATTTATACGTATACAAAGAGATAAGCCTTAATCGAAGGCCTGAATGTTACTTGATTTATTTTAAACGTTTCTATTGATTTTCTGTGTAACATTTTGTAAATTAGGATAAATCCTAACAATCTTCAGGTGTGTACATGAGTTTTGATCCAGATACTTATCCAATTTTAAATTGGGCATTTGGTGGGGTAGGGGTCACAGTCGTTGGCTTTATTCTTAACTTACTGAGAAAAAAATTTTTACTAAATGGCGAAGAATCTGAAAAGTTGCCTAAGGTTGAACAAGGCAATCAGCAAAGTGTTAATCTAAATATCTATAACGGTAAGCAAGTTAAAGATGAGATGACAGAAGTTATGGCTAATCTAGAATCTGACAACCTAGAATTAAAGAAAAATAACACCAAGATTCTTTTTATAGATGATGAGGTTCGTTTCAAAGTTGTAAAAATTCTTCAAAGAGCTGGATGGATACACACCAAGCTTATAAAAGATGCAGAAAGCCTTGATCAGATAGAAATAAATGATGCAAATATAATTTTTGTTGATATACAAGGTGTTGGCATCGAACTTAATTTCAAGGAAGAAGGCCTCGGTCTCGCTTCAGCTTTAAAAAACAAATATCCTGATAAAAAAATAATAATTTACTCTGCTGAACAAAAGGGAGATCGTTTCCATCGAGCCTTACGAGAGGTGGATGATTTTTTACAAAAAGATGCGGATCCCTATCAATTTCAGCGTATTGTAGAAGATTTCGCTTAAAATAAGTGGGGGTGCTATGAAAAAACTATATTTTAAAGTCGTCATTTATGACGACATTGTAATACATGACTCAATTCCTGCTGATTTGATTGAATTACTTAATTTCGAGGAAGGTAAAGTAAAAAAAATAACATCTTTTAACGATGTCTTTAAGTACATAAGCAAGAGTAGTGAGTATGGAACCATTTTTGTTTTATCTAACAAAAACAGTCACATTAAAAGTAATAATGTATTACTAACTGAAGTTAACTTTTTGCTTGAGAGTATACCTTCATTTATAGATATTTACAATTCTGCTAAAATAGAAGCTAATCAGCATGTTAATCGATTGATACATAATTTAGTTACCTTGAATGCACATAACATACAAGAGGTTTACTCAATTATTCCTCAAGAGGTTATGCAGAACAAAAGTAATGGAAGAAGAGAAAGAATTATTGCCCATGTTACAAACGATCCTTATGAAGCATCATTGTCCTTGGTAAGGATTGCAAAGAATACATTAAAAATGAAAACGGAGATTGATGTATATAATACTCTCTTGACTGGAAATCCTGCATTAAATAAAAAAACACATCAGATACATAGATTGTTAATGAATGTTTTTTACGTTTTCTTTCCTGACTTTACCGATAAAGGGATTACTGTCGAGGTTTCTGAATCTAATGATAATGTTTTCGTTGATTATGAAACATTCCAAGTGGCAATCTATCATATTGTTGAAAACTCTGTAAAATATATAAAACCTGAAACAGTATTGAATGTAGATATATCAAAAAATCCATTAACGAAAAAAGTGATAGTTCTTTTTAGAATGGTAAGTTTAAGAATTGAACCGCATGAGGTTGATAAGATTTTTATTGAAGGTTATTCCGGTGAAGTTGCAAGGAGATGTAATCGAGCTGGAAGTGGGATAGGAATGCCTCGTGCAAAGCATTTGCTTGAGCATAATAATGCTACACTTACTGTTATGCCTAAATTTGAGACTGCTCAGACGGCGATTTTAGAGCATGTTTATCAAGAAAACATTTTTTCAATTGAATTTATTACGTAAATTAATGTTAGCTGTTGGAATGAAATGTGAGCCTATTTAAAAAATTTCTAAATTAGAATTTATCCATTGGCTCATCTCAATATTATAATTTTTTTGACGGTATATGAATTAACACTTAAAGTTATTTTGTTTTTTACTTTTAGTTCAAGACAGCCTTGCAGTTTCTACTGTTACAACCTTAAATAGTGACAGGAAAAATATTATTTGTCCGTATTGCTTATCATTGAACCCAAACGGATAGTTATTTTAAAAATCGATATAGATGTTTTGTATCGTTCCAAGGACCATTTTCCCAGCTTAAATTATAGAGTGTTTAATAACATAATGGCGATTCTTAATTGTTGAAAATCACAGAAAAAATTTACGCAGATGTGATATTTTAGATGGCGGCTACAGTATTGCCAAAGATAAAGCCTGTGAAGCATCTAAATTATATTATGGTTTATAGTGAAGGCAGTTTAGGTACGAGTCACCTTCTCATTGACAACTTTGAAAACGAGCCTTGTCTTGTAAGTTTTTTAGAAAAACGCCTTAATTTTTGATTGAGGTTTTTTATATGTATTCAAGAGAATCTTGATTGAATATTATCTCAAATTATTTTTTCTCTACGTTAATCGATAAGATGCTTTATTTAACGGCGATGGTTATCATAATCTTGATTGCAGGCGGCTTAACTGAAAAATTCAAATGCTTAAGCCCTGCGTTTACAATTTCTCGTACGCAAGCACTGGGCTTTTAAGTTAAGTTTTTTTGTCTGTTAAACACTCTTTTTTCATGCAATTGTCAGATGAAACTAATTTCAAAATATTCACAATCGCATTAAACTGTTTGATAAGTGCCCAAAATTTCTGAAGGGAAATTATGTCTACATACATGCGTCATATTAAGGAGATTTCAACTAGTGTTGCATCTTATTCATCTTTCCTAAAGATGCCTCTGATTGAGCCTCGAAATCCAGCAATCTTGTTTACCCATCTGTCATGTTGCCAACAGGCGCTGGCAGTGCAGGAAATGAGCTATATCTGCCTATTATCTGATGTGGTAAATACCAGCTGGTTTGAAATAAAGCCTTCTTAAGCATAAAATTAACGTAATTCTGGTAGTAAAATCGCAATGAATTTTTTTGTCCATCGGGTAAAAAATACCTGACCGAATTACTAACCCATGAGTCATTGATGGAAAAACAAAATCGACATTAAACAACTTATTTACTTGTGTAACCTGGAGCGGGAACGCCATTTCGGGCGGGCCGCGGAAGCCAGTTTTGTTACACAGCCAACCCTCTCAATGCGCCTGAAAAACCTGGAGCGCGAGCTGGGCCTGCCGCTGATTAACCGCAGCAATAACTTTGCCGGATTTACGCCAGAGGGCGATCGCGTGCTGGCCTGGGCGCGGGAAATCGTGTCGGTGTATCAGGGGCTGAAGCTGGAAGTTGAATCACTGAAACATGGGGTAAACGGCACGCTGCGGGTTGGCGTGGTGCCGCAGTGCAGCATGGCGCTGCCGTTGCTGCTGAAAGCGGTGCAGGCGCGTTATCCTCAGCTTGATTACCGCATTGCGGTGCTGAGTGCTGATCAGCTGCTGGAAGCGCTCAATAGCCACACCGTGGATGTCGGGATCGGTTTTTTCGAGATGGCGACGCTACGGGAACTCCATTTTCAGACCGAGATGCTGGCAGCCCGGGGCGCTGAAGCTGTATTCCAT
>Ga0157369_10004872_pt1 | contig 15751 bp, 12 predicted proteins | sample C25metaG_FD_113461 | JGI IMG/M metagenome (GOLD analysis project Ga0157369, IMG submission 113461) | Corn rhizosphere microbial communities from Kellogg Biological Station, Michigan, USA - C2-5 metaG | ecosystem: Host-associated > Plants > Roots > Rhizosphere > Soil | place: USA: Michigan... | reverse complement strand
TCGGCCGCCGATCTCATGGAGACCGGCGACCTGGGTCAGGCCCCAGCGGCCGGGCGCGACGCCGTCATCCGCCAGCTCGGCGTAAGCAACCAGGCGCTCATCGACCAGCGCGGCACCGCGCTGCGCGCCCAGGTGGCCCAGAGCGGCGCCGCCCAGGAAGCCCGCATCCTGCAGGATGGAACGGAACTGAGCGCGGTCATCCTCCAGGGCGGCTACGGCAACGTCGCACGCATCGAGCAGGTCGGCAGCGGCAACCAGGCCGACATCCTGCAACTCGGCGTCCAGGGCAACGCACGCATCGAACAGCACGGCTCGGGCCTGTCCAGCCGCATCGTCCAGTACGGAAGCAACCAGAACACGGTGGTACGTCAGTACCGCTGATGGCACTCATGGAGATCAGACAGATGTTTCTACTCAGGCCCCTGGCCGCCCTGACGCTGGCCCTCGTGGCCACCAACGCCCTCGCCCAGAACAGCACCGCCCTCGTCCAGCAGGACGGCACCAGCGGCACCCTCACCCTGGACCAGAGCGGCGCCGGCAATAGCGCGTCCCTCTATCAGCTGCAGGGCGAAGGCAACGCGATCAGCGTGGTCCAGACCGGCGCCAGCAGCGCCACCATCACCCAGGGCGGCGACATCTACGGCTATGCCCAGGGTAACGTGGCGACCCTGCGCCAGGAAGGCGGCAGCAGCGTCCATAGCCTGGCCCAGGACGGCTTCGGCAACCAGGCCACCATCAGCTCCGTGGGCAGCAACAGCGGCACCCTGGTCCAGTCGGCCTCCAGCGCCCAGCTGACCCTGGAGCAGAACGGCGACAACAACCAGGTGCGTGTCGACCAGAGCGGCGATGCCGTGACGGCCACCCTCGCCCAGTCCGGCACCGACAACCGCATCGACCTGACCCAGCAGGGCTACTCGGTCGACACCGTGGAGCTGACCCAGCGTGGCCAGGCCAATGTCGCCACGGTGCTCTCCTCCGGCAAGTTCAACGAACTGACCTTTACCCAGGACGGCAATCGCAACACCCTGAACGTCGACCAGGCCGGCCGCGGCAATCGCTTCAGCGGCAGCTCCACCGGCGACGACAACCTGGCCAGCGTCACCGTCCAGGGCGACAGCAACCAGACCAGCATCGTCCAGAGCGGCAACGGCAACGAGGCGCGTCTCGACGTCACCAGCGCCATCAGCACGGCCAGCGTCAGCCAGGTCGGCGACAGCAACCGCGCGAGCATCCTGCAGACCTCGGCCAACTTCAACGGCTTCAACGACAGCGCGCGGATCTCGCAGAGCGGCTTCGGCAACAGCGCCACCATCAACCAGCGGTGACGCGCGCCACCTGGCTGCTCGCGGCCCTCCTGCCCCTGGCGGGCGGCGCCGCGGCCAGCGCCCGTCTGGAGTTGCAGCCGCAACCGGCGGGCGCTCAGGTACAGCTGTGCTTTACCGGCGAAGACACACCCCTGAGCTACGAACTCGTCATCGAATTGCACGGACCGGGTGGTGTCGCCCGCACCCGTCAGGCCGGCGCGGCCAGGGGTGACGGTTGCCCGGTCACCACGCGCCTGGGCGCCGCACCGGGCAGTCTGATCGAGGCGACGCTGAGTTGGCAGCGGCAGGGGCAGGCGCAGCCTGTCATCGAGCGACGGCTGCAGCTGTAGCTCAGCGCAAAGGTTCCACGTGGAACCTGGGCTACAGGGTCAGCGGCAATTCCAGCGGGGTCTGCTGCCGCGCCGCCAGGCGCTGCTGGAATTCGGCCGGGTCATGGATCAGCACGTCCTGGCCGGCAAAGGCCTGGGCGGCGATCAGTCGCGACAGCCAGAAGCGCACGCAGGCGACGCGCAGGAGCACCGGCCACAATTCGGCTTCCCGCGGCGTGAAGTGACGATCGGCGGCATAGGCCGCCAGCAGCGCCCGAGCGCGCGGCAGGTCCAGGGCGCCGCTCTCGGTGGAGCACCAGTCGTTCACCGTGATGGCGAGGTCATAGAGCATCCAGCCGGAACTGGCGTTGTAGAAGTCGATGACGCCCGACAGCCGGGGGCCGTCGAACATCACGTTGTCGCGGAACAGGTCGCCGTGCAGATTGGCCTCGGGCAACGGTGGCTGCTCGCTCAGCAGCTCGCGGATCTCCCCCAGGGTGCGCTCCAGCAGCGGCCGGGCCGTGGCGTCCAGGCCCGGCGCCAGGCGCTCGCCTTCGGCCAGCATCCAGGCCAGGCCGCGATCACTGGCGCGCTCGATGCGGCGCTCGCCGGCGGTGGCCCGGTGCAGATGGCCCAGCAGGTGGCCGACTTCGCCGCAATGATGGGGATTGGGCGCACGCTCGTGGCGGCCGGCCAGGCGCGGTTGCAGCAGCGCCGGCTTGCCGGCCAGCTGGCGCAGGGCCTGGCCATCCTGGGTGCGCACCGCATAGGGCACCGGCAGGTCGGCGTCGTGGAGGACATCGAGCAGTTCGATGAAGAACGGCATCTCCGCCACCGGACCGCGCTCCACCAGGGTCAGGACGAATTCGCCGCCTTCCAGGCTGATGAAGTAGTTGGTGTTTTCCGAGCCCTCGGCGATGCCCCGGAAATCCCGCAGCCGGCCCAAACCATAGGGCGCGAGAAAGGCTTCGAGGGTGGGACGATCGAGGGGCGTGAAGACGGACATGACAGGGCCTGGCGGAGGAATGTGCGAGCGGCGCGCAGTTTACCGGTCCAGGCGCCTTGCGCCTACCAGCTGAACAGGCGCCAGCTGGGGACGTGCAGGGTCGGCTTGTCGTTGGCGGCGGTGCTGCTGCCATCGGCGGGCACCAGCTCGTAGGGCGCGCCATGCTTGGGGATTACCCGGGTGGATTGCAGCACCCCGCGGATGCGCGTCTCCTCGATGGTCTGGTCGCCGGCCTGGTAGCGGATCACCTTGATCTCGTCAGGCAGGGGCTTTTCCCCCGGTGGCAGCGGTTCTGCGGCCTGGACCAGCGGCGCCAGCAGCAACGCGGCGAAGAGGAAGCGACGAGCACCCATGGTAACCTTTGACCTTTTGAACGGAGCGAGTGGTCGATTCTAGAACCCGGCCCAGTTGTCGTCGAGACTGGCCGGACAGACGCCGCACACGCCACGACAAAGGTTTAGACCATGAGCCACGCCCCTCTCGTCCTGGTGGACGGTTCCTCCTATCTCTATCGCGCCTTCCATGCCCTGCCGCCGCTGATGACCTCCACCGGCAAGCCGACCGGCGCGGTGAAGGGCGTGCTCAACATGCTGCTCTCGCTGCGCCGCCAGTATCCGGACAGCCTCTTCGCGGTGGTCTTCGACGCCAAGGGCCCGACCTTCCGCGACGAACTCTTCGCCGACTACAAGGCCCAGCGCCCGGCCATGCCCGACGACCTGCGCGGCCAGGTCGAGCCGCTGCACGCCTGCATCCGCGCCCTGGGCCTGCCGCTGCTGGCCGTCGAAGGGGTCGAAGCCGACGACGTCATCGGCACCCTCGCCCGTCATTGCGCCAGCGCCGAGCGCCCGGTGGTGATCTCCACCGGCGACAAGGACATGGCCCAGCTGGTCTGCCCCTATGTCACCCTGGTCAACACCATGAGCGGCAGCGTGCTGGACGTGGAAGGGGTCAGGACCAAGTTCGGCGTCGGTCCCGAGCTGATCATCGACTACCTGGCGCTGATGGGCGACAAGATCGACAACATCCCCGGGGTACCCGGGGTGGGCGAGAAGACCGCCGCCGGCCTGCTCAACGGCATCGGCGGTGGCCTGGATACCCTCTACGCCAACCTCGACGCGGTAGCCGCCCTGCCCCTGCGCGGCGCCAAGTCGCTGGCCGCCAAGCTGGATCAGCATCGCGAGCAGGCCTACCTGTCCTACCAGCTGGCGACCATCAAGCTGGACGTGCCGCTGGAGCTGACCTTCGACGAGCTCAAAGTCGGCGAGCCCCATGTGGAAGCCCTGATGGCGCTCTACCAGGAACTGGAATTCAAGTCCTGGCTGGATGACCTGATCCGCGACACCAAGCGCCAGGGCGCTCCCCTGCCGCTGGCCGAGGACGCCGCCACCACCCAGGTGGAAACCCACTACGACACGGTGCTGGAACAGGCCGACTTCGACGCCTGGCTGGCGCGCCTGCAGGCCGCCGACCGCTTCGCCTTCGACACCGAGACCACCAGCATCGATGCCCAGCGCGCCGAGCTGGTGGGGCTGTCCTTCGCCGTGGCGCCGGGCCAGGCCGCCTATGTGCCGCTGGCCCACAGCTACATGGGCGCGCCGACCCAGCTCGCGCTGGAGCCGGTGCTGGCCGCGCTGAAGCCGCTGCTGGAGGACCCGGCCAAGCTCAAGATCATGCAGCACGGCAAGTACGACCTCAATGTGCTGACCCGCTACGGCATCACGATCCAGGGCATCGCCTTCGACACCATGCTCGAATCCTATGTACTGGACGCTACCGCCACCCGCCACGACATGGACAGCCTGGCGCTCAAGTACCTGGGCCACAGCACCATCCGCTTCGAGGACATCGCCGGCAAGGGCGCCAAGCAGCTGACCTTCGACCAGATCGCCATCGAGCAGGCCGGGCCCTATGCCGCCGAGGATGCCGATGTCACTCTGCGTCTGCACGAGACGCTCTGGCCCAGGCTGGAAGCCATCCCCGGCCTGGCTGGGGTCCTGCGCGACATCGAGATGCCGCTGGTGCCGTCGCTGGCGCGTATCGAGCGCAACGGCGCTCTGGTGGATTCGGCGCTGCTCGGGGTGCAGAGCCGCGAGCTGGGCGAGAAGATGATCGCCCTGGAAAAGGAGGCCTATGAACTGGCCGGCCAGGAATTCAACCTGGGTTCGCCCAAGCAGCTGGGCGAGATCCTCTTCGTCAAGCTGGGTCTGCCGGTGGTCAGCAAGACCGCCTCCGGCCAACCTTCCACCGCCGAGGCGGTGCTGCAGGAACTGGCCGACCAGGACTTCCCGCTGCCCAAGGTGCTGATGCAGTACCGGCAGATGAGCAAGCTCAAGAGCACCTACACCGACAAGCTGCCGCAGCAGATCAATCCGCGTACCGGCCGTATCCATACCAGCTACCACCAGGCGGTGACGGCGACCGGCCGGCTGTCTTCCAGCGACCCGAATCTGCAGAACATCCCGATCCGTACCGCCGAGGGCCGGCGCATCCGCCAGGCCTTCGTCGCGCCGAAAGGCTATCGCCTACTGGCGGCGGACTATTCGCAGATCGAGCTGCGCATCATGGCTCACCTGGCCCAGGACGAAGGCCTGCTGCACGCCTTCCAGAACGACCTGGACGTGCACCGCGCCACTGCCGCCGAGGTGATGGGTGTGCCGCTGGAAGAGGTCAGCAACGAGGATCGCCGCCGCGCCAAGGCCATCAACTTCGGCCTTATCTACGGCATGAGCGCCTTCGGCCTGGCCAAGCAGATCGGCGTCGGCCGGGCCGAGGCCCAGGCCTATATCGATCGTTATTTCCAGCGCTATCCCGGCGTGCTGGCCTACATGGAGCGCACCCGCGCCCAGGTGGTGGACCAGGGCTATGTGGAGACCCTCTATGGCCGCCGGCTGTACCTGCCGGACATCCACTCCAAGAACCAGGGCCTGCGTCGCGCCGCCGAGCGGGCGGCGATCAACGCGCCCATGCAGGGCACCGCGGCGGACATCATCAAGCGCGCCATGATCGCCGTGGATGGCTGGCTGCAGTCGACCCCGGAGCTGGACGCCCGGGTGATCCTGCAGGTACACGACGAACTGGTGCTGGAGGTCCGCGAAGACCAAGTGGAGCGCCTGCGCGAAGGCCTGCTACCGCTGATGAGCGGTGCCGGCGAGCTGGACGTGCCACTGCTGGTGGAGTCGGGGGTGGGTGGCAATTGGGACGAGGCGCACTGATGGGCGCTGGAGGTTGGGATCGTTGGGCTTCGCAGGCTCAGCCCAACCTACGGGTCCTGTCACCCTCGGTCGCGTGGAAAACGGCGTAGCCTTTTCCACCTGAGGATTGAGTGCCAAGGGTACCCTCACCCCGGCCCTCGCCCTGAGGGAGAGGGGCGGTTTGGAGCGTGGTTTTGGCACCGCGACCTCGTAGCGTGGAAAACGGCGCCGCCTTTTCCACCTGAGGATTGAGTGCCAAGGGCACCCTCACCCCGGCCGTCTCCCTGAGGGAGAGGGGGCGGTTTGGAGCGTGGTTTTGGCACCGCGACCTCGTAGCGTGGAAAACGGCGTAGCCTTTTCCACCTGAGGATGGGGCGCCGAAGGTGCCCTCACCCCAGCCCTCTCCCGGAGGGAGAGGGGGTACGGCTTCAGCGCACCACGCCTTCTTCGCGCAATACCTTGAAGATGGCGGCGGCTGCCGCTTCCGGGGTCAGGTCCTTGAGGACCTGGCCGCCATCGCCGGAGGCCTTGGCCGTGGCAGCCTTGAAGCGATCGGCGGCGGTCTTGGCCTTGATCACCTTGAGGCGCTTGGGACGGGCCTTGGCCGGTTGCAATTCGCCGTTTTCGAACAGACTGTCCTGCACCACCTCGATGGTCTCCACCTGCAGCTCGCCACGCCGGGCCGGGCCGAAGGCGCTTTGCCGCGGCGCCGGAGCGGCGCTGTCGACACTGGCGACAAAGGGCAGCCGTACCCGCAGCCGCCGGCGCTGACCGCGCGGCAGGGCTTGCAGTACGGTCGCCTGGCCACCTTCCACGGCTTCCACCGCGGCGAGGCCGACCACCAGCGGCCAGCCGAGGGTCTCGGCTAGCAGATAGGGCAGCAGACCCGAACCTTCGCCGGTTTCCGCCTGGCTGCCGGTCAGCACCAGGCCGGCACCGACCTCGCGCAGGGTCTCACCGAGGGCTGGCAGGGCATCGGCGCCCGCCGGTTGTTCCAGTACGTGCAGGGCCGGCACGCCCATGCCCAGATAGCCGCGCAGGGCCTCTTCGGCGGGATCACCAGCGTGCAGGACGCGTAGCTTGTCGCCCACCAGGCGCAGGCCGAGTTCGACGGCGCGGGCATCCTGTTCCGCCCGCCGGGCACGCCCGGAACTGGGATGGGCGCCAACGGACACCAGGGCCACGACCTTGACGCCGTCCAGCGACGGCAGCTTCTGCTCAAGCGACATCCTGCAACTCCCCTGCCCGCTGTTGTTCGACCAGCCGCGCCAGGGCGGCCAGGATGGCGTCACCGTTGCCGATCACTGACAGATCGGCACGCTTGACCATGTCGCAACCCGGATTGGTGTTGATGGCGATGACCTTGTCGCAACTGGCGATGCCCTGCAGGTGCTGCACGGCGCCGGAGATGCCCACGGCCAGATAGACCCGGGCGGTGACCCAGGTCCCGGTGGCGCCGACTTGGCGGTTGCGCGGCATATGGCCGTCGTCTACCGCCACCCGCGAGGCGCCCTCGGTGGCGCCCAGTAGCGCGGCGGTGCTGTGGAAGAGATCCCAGTCGCGGATGCCGTTGCCACCGGAGAGGATGAATTCGGCCTCGGCCAGGGGAATCTGCATGGGGTCGACAGCGACCGGGCCGAGGTCCTCGATGCGTGGCAGGTGGCGGGCGATATTGCCGCTCAGGGTTACCGGCAGGACCTCGTGACGGGTCTCGCCGACCGGCTCCGCGCACTCCGGCAGGGCCAGGACCAGCCTCGGCAGCGGCTGCTGCAGATCCTGGCGACCGGCCCCGGCACGGCCGATGACCAGGTTGTCCTTGACCTGCCAGACGCGGGTGGCGGGGCGCTCGTGCAGAGCGGCGCCCAGGCGCCGACCCAGTTCGCCGCCACCACTGCGGCTGTCGGGCAGCAGCCAGTGACGCGGCTGCAGTTCGTTGTTCACCGCACGCAGCGCCAGCACCCGCTGTTCGGGGGCATAGCCCTGGAATTGCTCGCCGTCCAGATGCAGCAGGCGATCCACCCCGGCGGTATCGAAGGCCGTTTCCTTGACCTCGCCAAAGACCACTGCCAGCACGGCGCCCTCGGCGCCGGCCAGTTGCCGGGCCAGGCCCAGCAGGTCACGGTCATGGGCGGTCAGGCGACCACTGACCAGATCCGGCACCACGGCGATGTAGAAGGCCGGTTCGGCGATCCGGTGCAGCGGCAGCTGTTCTTCCACCGCCTGGGCGGCGCCACGACGACCGCCGCCCTGCTGGGCGCCGCTGCGGTCGATACGCTTGACGCCCTGGGGGCCGACGAAACCGACAGCCGCGGCGTGGGGATTCTTGCGGACCAGGCCGTTGGGCCCCATCCAGCGGCTTTCGGCATCGGCGCTGCTGGCGATGCTCGCATGCAGCGGATGCAGACGGTTGCGCGCGATCCACTCGCGGCGCGGGTCGCGACGAATGATGCTCATGCTGGGCGCTCCGTTTGGAAATGGCAGGTGAGGCGCGCGGTGGGCCCCTCACCCCAGCCCTCTCCCCTGAGGGGAGAGGGGGTAAAAGCGGTGAACACCGGGACTTGTCTGGCACACCTGATCATCCCCTCTCCCCGCGGGGAGAGGGCTAGGGTGAGGGGGCCCCGACGCCCGCTCACGACAGGGCCTCCGCGACCGGCCGCCGTGCGGCGGCCGGCTTGCTGTCCACCGGTGCCTCGACGATGGCCTCGGCCACCAGCTCGGCGATGTCCTTGATCTCCGGGCGCGGGGCGACCACGCCTTCCAGCATCAGGGTGCACTGGGGGCAGCCCACGGCCACCAGCTCGGCGCCGGTTTCCTGGATGTCGGCCATGCGCATGTCGGGAATCCGCTGCTTGCCGGGGATGTCGGTGATCGGCGCGCCGCCGCCACCGCCGCAGCAGCGCGAACGGAAGCCGGAACGCTCCATCTCCTTGACCGCGATGCCCAGCGCCTTGAGCACCGCGCGCGGCGCCTCGTACTCGCCGTTGTAGCGGCCCAGGTAGCAGGGATCATGATAGGTGATGGTGGCGCCCTGCTCGGCCAGGGCGTGCTGGCCCAGGTGCAGGGTGCCGCGGCTGAGCAGGGTCTCGATGAAGGTGCTGTGGTGCTGCACCTGATAGTGGCCACCCAGTTCGCCGTATTCGTTCTTGAGCATGTGGAAGCTGTGGGGATCGCAGGAGACGATGGTCTGGAAGCGATACTTGCCCAGGGTCTCGATGTTGCGCCTGGCCAGTTGCTGGAAGGTCGCCTCGTCCCCCAGACGACGGGCCACGTCACCGCTGTCGCGTTCTTCCAGGCCGAGCACGGCGAAGTCCACCTTGGCCGCCTTGAGCACCTTGACGAAGGCGCGCAGGGTGCGCTGGTTGCGCATGTCGAAGGCGCCGTCGCCAACCCAGAACAGCACCTCGGCCTGGCCCTTGTCCTGCATCAGCGGCAGGTCCAGGTCGGCGGCCCAGTTCAGGCGGCCACCAGGGGCGAAGCCGCCGGGGTTGTCAGTGGCGATGAGATTTTCCAGCACCTCGGCGCCCTTGTTCGGCGTCTCGCCGCGTTCCAGGGTCAGGTGCCGACGCATGTCGACGATGGCGTCGACGTGCTCGATCATCATCGGGCATTCCTCGACGCAGGCACGGCAGGTGGTGCAGGACCAGAGGGTCTCGGCGTCCACCAGGGCCTTGCCCTGACGCGCGACGATAGGCAGGTGCGGACCGCCGGCGTGTTCGCCGACCGGCTGGCCCGGATAGGGTGAGCCGAAGTAGCGGGCATCGCTGCCGCCCTTGAGGCCGACGACCATGTCCTGGATCAGCTTCTTGGGGTTGAGCGGCTGGCCGGCGGCGAAGGCCGGGCACATGGCCTCGCAACGACCGCACTGGACGCAGGCGTCGAAGCCGAGCAGCTGGTTCCAGGTGAAGTCGGCGGGCTTTTCCACACCCAGCGGCGCCTTGGGATCGTGCAGGTCCAGCGCCTTGAGACCGCTGGAGCGGGCGGCGCTGGCGTTGTGCGGGGTGCTGAAGCGCTCGGCGCGGCGGTGCCAGGCCAGGTGCAGGGCGCCGGCGAAGGCGTGCTTGATGGGACCGCCCCAGGTCATGCCGAGGAACAGCTCGGATACGCCCCAGGCCACGCCCACCGCCAGCACCGCGGCCAGAATCCAGCCCCCGAAGTCCGGCGGCAGGATGCCGGCGACCGGCAGGGTGGCGATGAAGAAGCTCGCGGCAAAGGCCAGCAGGCTCTTGGGCAGGCGCATCCAGGGGCCCTTGGACAGCCGCGCCGGTGGGTTGCGGCGGCGCTTGGCGACAAACAGGGCACCGGTGAACATGCAGGCGGTGGCCGCCAGCAGCGCCCAGCCGAGGATGCGGCTGTGCAGGCCGAAGCCGTGCACCAGGATGGCCAGCAGCGCCGCCAGGACGAAACCGCCCGCGGTGGCCACGTGGGTCTTGGAGATGTACTTGTCGCGGTCGACCACGTGGTGCAGGTCCACCAGGTAGCGCCGCGGCATCTTCAGCAGCCCGCCGAGCCAGTCGACCTCGGCCGGACGCCCTTGCCGCCAGAGGCTGAAGCGGCGCACGGCGCCGATCACGGTGAGGGCCAGGGCGGCGAAGAGCAGGATGGGGAGGATGGTACTGAGCATTGCGGGTCTCCCTACGGGACCTCGGGTGGCTGCGGATCACCCCCTCTCCCTGGGGAGAAAGCCGAGAGGGGGACCCCACGTTCACGCCAAGGCGTCAGCGAGGCCCCTCACCCCCGCCCTCTCCCTCAGGGAGAGGGGGCTGTCCGTGCCGACCGGACGTTGCGAACCCTCACGGGGCGTGTCTTAGAAGTCCTTGCACAGGCGCAGGGCGTCGTAGATGGCGGCGTGGGTGTTGCGCTGGGCCACGCAGTCGCCGATCCGGTAGAGCAGGTAGCCGTTGCCGGTCTCGCCGAGTGCCGGCTGCGGTTCGATGGCGAACAGCGCCTCGATGTCCATCTGGCCCTTGTTGCGCGAGTCTTCCTTGAGGGCGTAGTAGAGCCCCTCGTCCGGGCGTACGCCGTTCTCGATGACGACCTGGTCGACCACGCGCTCCTCGCGGGCGCCGGTATATTCGTTCTCCAGTACCGCGATCTTCTTGTCGCCCTCGGCGTAGACCTTTTCCAGCATCAGGTCGCCGGTCATGATCACTTCCTTGGGATAGAGGCTGCGGTAGTAGGTCGGGAAGGTGGTCCCGCCGATGGCCACGCCCGGCTTGATGTCGTCGGTGACGATCTCGACCTGGGCGCCCTTGTCGGCCAGGTAGTCGGCCACCGACATCCCGGTGAATTCGCAGATGGTGTCGTACACCAGCACGTTCTTGCCCGGCTCGACCTTGCCCGAGAGGATGTCCCAGCTGCTGACGACCAGCCCCTCGGCGGCGTGCCAGTGGTCGACCTGTTCCAAGAAGGGATGGCCGCCGTTGGCCAGGATGACGATGTCCGGGCGCAGGTCGAGGATGGTCGCCGGATCGGCAGCGGTGCCCAGGCGCAGGTCGATGCCCAGACGCGTCAGCTCCAGCTGGTACCAGCGGGTGATGCCGGCGATCTGGTCGCGCTGCGGCGCGCGGGAGGCCAGGGTGATCTGGCCGCCGAGTTGCTCCTGCTTCTCGAACAGGGTGACGTCATGGCCACGCTCGGCGGAGACGCGCGCGGCCTCCATGCCGGCCGGACCGCCGCCGACGATGACCACCTTGCGCTTGGGCCCGGTGGACTTCTCGATGATGTGCGGCAGGCCCATGTATTCGCGGCTGGTGGCGGCGTTCTGGATGCACAGCACGTCCAGGCCGTTGTACTGGCGGTCGATGCAGTAGTTGGCGCCGACGCACTGACGGATCTGGTCGATCTGGCCCATCTTGATCTTGGTGATCAGGTGCGGATCGGCGATGTGGGCGCGGGTCATGCCGACCATGTCGACGTAGCCGCCCTCCAGGATGCGGGTGGCCTGGTTCGGGTCCTTGATGTTCTGGGCGTGCAGCACCGGCACGTTGACCACTTCCTTGATGCCCGCCGCCAGGTGCAGGAAGGGCTCCGGCGGATAGGTCATGTTGGGGATGACGTTGGCCAGGGTGTTGTGGGTGTCGCAACCGGAGCCGACCACACCGATGAAGTCGAGCATGCCGGTGTCGCTGTAGTACTTGGCGATCTGCTTCATGTCGTCGTGGGACAGACCGTCCGGGTGGAATTCGTCGCCGGTGATGCGCATGCCGACGCAGAAGTCGTCACCGACCTCGGCGCGCACGGCCTTGAGCACCTCCATGCCGAATCTCATGCGGTTCTCGAAGCTGCCGCCCCATTCGTCGGTGCGCTTGTTGACCCGCGGCGACCAGAACTGGTCGATCATGTGCTGGTGCACGGCGGACAGCTCGACGCCGTCCAGGCCGCCGGCCTTGGCCCGGCGCGCGGCCTGGGCGAAGTTGCCGATCACCCGCCAGATCTCTTCCGGCTCGATGGTCTTGCAGGTGGCGCGGTGCACGGGCTCGCGGATGCCCGACGGCGACATCAGGGTCGGCCAGTGGCCGCCGTCCCAGCGCGAACGACGCCCCATGTGGGTGATCTGGATCATGATCTTGGCGCCGTGCTTGTGCATGGCGTCGGCCAGATTCTGGAAGTGCGGAATGATGCGGTCGGTGGAGAGGTTGACCGAACTCCACCAGTGCTGCGGGCTGTCGATGGCGACCACCGAGGAACCCCCGCAGATGGCCAGGCCGATGCCGCCCTTGGCCTTCTCTTCGTAATACTTGACGTATCTCTCGGTGGTCATGCCGCCGTCGGTGGCATAGACCTCGGCATGGGCCGTGGAGAGTACGCGGTTGCGGATGGTGAGCTTGCCGATCTGGATCGGCTGGAACATTGCTTCGAAGGCCATGACCTTCTCCTCGATCGGCTGGTGCGCGGTCTTGAGCCGCGCTCTTGCTCTGGGGTGTCGCTGGGGTGGCGGCGAGCGGGTCGGCGGCCACCCGGGGGCGCGGCGTTACTTCGGCCGGGTGACGAACAGGCCGTCGTCGTGGCCTTCTTCGGAACCGCTGTATTCCTGGACGGTGACGGTGCGGATGGCACTGCCCTTGGCGGCCAGGATCTGGTCGATGGCGCCGGAGAACCAGCCGGTGAACATGTAGTCCACCTTGCGATTGACCTTGCCGTAGACGTAGACGAAGGCGGAATGCTTGAGCTTGACCTCGGCGTAGCCGGTGTCCAGGTCGAGCTTCTGGGTCTCGAACAGGCCCCAACCGCGCTGCGACAGGCGCTTCATGTAGTGCTCGAACACCGCGGCGCCATGGATGCCATGGCATTCGGCTTCCTTCTCGCACCAGTGCCAGGCGGACTTGTAGCCGGCCTTGTAGAGGATCTCGGCGTACTTGTCGGCGCCCAGGACTTCTTCGATGCCCATGTGGTTGTTGACGAAGAAGTGCCGGGGTACGTACAGCATCGGCAGGGCGTCGGTGGTCCAGACGCCGGTTTCGTCGTCGACCTGGATGGGCATTTCGGGGGCGTGGCTGGCCATGTGTGGAGCTCCGATTCGCTAATACGTATCTAAAAAAAGGTGTGGGTGAATGCCTGTGGAGCCGTAGCGAGCGCGCCGCTGGCAAGGAGCCCCGCAACGCCAGGTGAGAGCAGTACCGAGGTACGGCGAAGCTGGCGCGAGGACGCGACGCCGCTAGCGGTGTGCGCAGTAGGCTCCAGAGGTATTCACTACTCGCCCCAGACTTCGCCGAGGATGCGCATCCAGTTCTCGCCCATGACCTTGCGCACGGTGCGCTCGGGCATGCCGCGCTTGAGCAGGGTCTCGGTCAGGTTGGGGAATTCGCCCACGGTGCGGATGCCCAGCGGGTTGACGATCTTGCCGAAGCTGGTCAGGCGACGGGCGTAGCCCTTGTCGTGGGTCAGCCACTCGAAGAAGTCGTGGCCGTGGCCCTGGGTGAAGTCGGTGCCGATGCCGATGGCGTCTTCGCCCACCAGGTTCATCACGTACTCGATGGCCTCGGCGTAGTCGTCGATGGTCGAGTCGATGCCCTTGGCCAGGAAGGGGGCGAACATGGTCACGCCGACGAAGCCGCCGTGGTCGGCGATGAACTTGAGTTCCGCGTCCGACTTGTTGCGCGGATGCTCTTTCAGGCCGGACGGCAGGCAGTGGGAGTAGCAGACCGGCTTCTTGGATTCGAGGATGACTTCCTCGCTGGTCTTGGAGCCGACGTGGGAGAGGTCGCACATGATGCCGACGCGGTTCATCTCGGCGACGATCTCGCGGCCGAAGCCGGACAGACCGCCGTCGCGCTCGTAGCAGCCGGTGCCCACCAGGTTCTGGGTGTTGTAGCACATCTGCACGATGCCCACGCCGAGCTGCTTGAAGATCTCGACGTAGCCGATCTGGTCTTCGAAGGCATGGGCGTTCTGGAAGCCGAACAGGATGCCGGTCTTGCCCTGGGCCTTGGCCTGGCGGATCTCGGCGGTGGTGCGTACCTGGACCACCAGATCGCTGCACTCGCGGATCAGCTTCTGGCTCGCCGCGATGTTGTTGACCGTCGCCTGGAAGCCCTCCCATACCGAGACGGTGCAGTTGGCGGCGGTCAGGCCACCCTTGCGCATGTCTTCGAAGAGTTCGCGGTTCCACTTGGCGATGATCAGCCCGTCGATGACGATGCTGTCGGCGTGGAGTTCGGTGGCATTCATGACAGGCTCCGGCGTTGGTCTCGCGCCGGAACGGGTGCCGGCGATTCGAGGCCAGCATAGCCCCGGGGTCCTGGCCGACCGGATGCAAAAACGACAGGGGTATCACCAGAAGCGTCAGTGACCGGATCGGCCTACCCCGGCGGCAGGCCCGCGACCGCCGCCGCGGACTCCGGCGCCGACGACCGGTGCGGCCGGTCTTCCCGCGGACTCAGGCCGAAGCGCTGGCGGTAGCAGCGGGAGAAATAGGACGCGGACTCGAAGCCGCAGGCCAGGGCGACGTCCAGCACGCTGGCCTCGCCCTGCTGCAGCAGCTGGCGCGCCCGGTCCAGGCGCAGCTGCAGATAGAAGGTGGAGGGGGTCGTCTGCAGATGGAGGCGGAACAGCCGCTCCAGCTGGCGGCGGGTCACCTGGATGCCGGCGGCCAGTTCCAGGGTGCCCAGGGGTGTCTCGGTATGGCGCTCCATGCGCTCCACCACCCGGATCAGCTTGCGGTTGGCGATGCCGTAGCGCTGCGCCACCTGCAGCCGCTGGTGCTCGCGCGGCGGGCGGATGCGCCCGAGCACGAATTGCTCGGAGACCTGCACCGCCAGTGCGCTGCCGTGGCTGCGGCCGATCAGCTCCAGCAGCAGGTCGAGACTGGCCGTGCCGCCGGCGCAGGTGATGCGACCGCGGTCGATCTCGAACAGCTCGCCGGTCACTTCCAGTTGCGGCCAGGCTTCGCGAAAGGCCGCCACCGCCTCCCAGTGCAGGGTGATCCGGTGGCCGTCCAGCAGCCCGGCGCGGGCCAGCACCAGGGCACCGGTGTCGATGCCGCCCAGGGGATGGCCGTGGCGGGCGACCTGGCGCAGCCAGCTGGCGAGGTCGTCGTCGTAATGGGCCAGGGGCTCGAAACCGGCCACCACGAACAGGGTGGTGCCCGGCTCCAGGGCGTCGAGGCCGCCGTCGACATTGACCGACATGCCGTTGCTGGCGGTCACCGCCGCGCCCTCGCGACCGAGGATGCGCCAGCCATAGCTGCCCGGACGAAAGCGATTGGCTACCCGCAGGGGTTCCAGGGTGGCGATGAAGCCCAGGGCGGAAAAGCCGGGCAACAGGAGAAAGGCAAAGGACTGCGGCATGGGTGGGGCGTCCCTGGTAACGATTGGCTTGTGCAAGCAAGAAGGTCGCCAGGGTGCAAATTCCGGTCGTCGGGCTGCACATGACCGCGGGGCGAGGCGCCTAGGGTAGAAGGCAACCGGCAGTCATCCCCGCCCG
>Ga0157369_10004870_pt1 | contig 15753 bp, 9 predicted proteins | sample C25metaG_FD_113461 | JGI IMG/M metagenome (GOLD analysis project Ga0157369, IMG submission 113461) | Corn rhizosphere microbial communities from Kellogg Biological Station, Michigan, USA - C2-5 metaG | ecosystem: Host-associated > Plants > Roots > Rhizosphere > Soil | place: USA: Michigan... | reverse complement strand
TCAATTCGCTGACGCCATTGCCGATGAATATGCGGCGCGCGTTCGCGCCGGGCACGCCGCGCGTGTGCTGCTGCGTCGCGATCGCCGCGCGCGCGGCCGCCAGGCCCTGCTGATGGCAATACGCGCCGCTGCGCTGCACGTTCTGGGCGAGCGCTTCGCGCACGTGCGCGGGCACCTCGAAGCCGAACAGGCCCGGGTTGCCGATATTGAGCTTGACGATGTCGCGGCCGGACGCTTCCAATTCCAGAGCGCGCCGCGTCAACTCGCCGCGGATCTCGTAGTGAACGTCGTGCAGGCGCGCGCTGGCACGCACGGGGCTGGAATGGCTTGCAGGCATGGGGTCAGGCCGAGCTTGTTGTACCGCAGCATGCTAGCCGAATATCGCCTAAATTCAAGCCTGACGCGGCGCAGCAGGTAAAATAGCCGGATGGATTCCTCCGACGACCACGCGGCGCGCTTGCGCGCGATCGGCTGGCGCGCGCCGGCCACGCCGCTCGCGCTCGAAGCCGGGCAGCGCATCGCTCGCGTGATTGCCCAGCATCGCAACGGTTATCGACTGCACGACGGCGATGAGGAAATCCCGGCGCAGCCGGCGCCGCACTTCCTGCGCCGGAGCACGCCGCATGAGGAACGCCCGGCCGTTGGCGATTTTGTCGTCGCCAGCGACGCCAATCCGGCCGTCATCGAAAGGGTACTGGAGCGGCGCAGCCTGCTCAGCCGCGCGGCAGCCGGCGAACGCCATCAGCGTCAACTGATCGCGGCCAATATCGACAGCGTATTCGTGCTGATGGGTCTGGATGGCGATTTCAATGCGCGCCGAATCGAACGTTATCTGCTGTTGATCGAAGGCAGCGGCGCCAAACCGGTGATCGTGCTGACCAAGCTCGACAAAGTGGAAAATGCCGCATCCACGGCCATGCGCGAAGAGCTCGCCGCCGCGATTGCCGCTGTGGAAACGCATGCGGTCAACGCCAAGGACCCGGCGAGCGTGGCACCGCTGCTCGCGCACCTGCAGGCCGGCGACACCGCGGTGCTCGTGGGTTCTTCCGGCGCGGGCAAATCGACGTTGACGAACACGTTGCTCGGCGTCGAACGCCAGGCCACGAACGTGGTCCGCGATCACGATTCGCGCGGCCGCCATACCACGACGCATCGCGCGCTGATCCAGCTGCCGAGCGGCGGCTGCCTGATCGACACGCCGGGCATGCGCGAAATCAAATTGACCGGCGATGAAACCCTCGGTGGCGCCAGCTTCGCCGACATCGAGGAACTCGCGCTGCAATGCCGCTTCGGCGATTGCACGCACGGCAACGAGCCCGGCTGCGCCGTGCGTGCCGCGCTGGAGGCGGGCAGCCTCGATCGCGAGCGCTGGCACGCCTACCTGAAATTGCGCGACGAGCTCAGCGCTGCCGGCGACACGCTCGAAGCGCAGCTCAAGCGCAAGGCGCACGCGCGGGTCGGCAACAAGGCGCTCGGCAAGCGCTTGCTGGAAAAATATGGACGGCGCTGAATGAGCCAGGCCATCGATATCGCCAAACAGGCGCTGCAGAATGGCGACGCCGTTTCGGCGGAACGTCACCTGCGCGTCTTGCTCGCGCGCGAGACGCGCAATGCCGAGGCGTTGCGCCTGCTCGGCATGGCGCAGAGTGCGCAGGGCCGCTACGGCGATGCGGCCGGCACTCTGCGCAGCGCGGCGGATCTCGATTCGAACAACGCGCTGGTGTTCAACAGCCTCGGTAACGCGCTCGGCCGTCTCGGCGACAAGGCCGGTGCGGCAACGGCGTTCGCGCGCGCCTGCGAACTGGCGCCGCAGGCGGCGCCGTTCTGGTACAACCTCGGCAAGCTGCTCTACGAGGATGCGCGTCCCGAACAAGCGTTGCCGGCGCTGGAGCGCGCGGCTGCACTCGCGCGCGACGACCTGCGCGCACATTTTCTGCTGGCGCAGGCGCAGCGCGTAACCGGGCACACCGAGGCCGCCGCGGAACTTTACCGGCAGTTGCTCGAGAGTCATCCGCAACGCGCCGAAGCGTGGCTAGGGCTGGCCAGTCTGCAGCGCCTGCATTTCTCGGCGGCCGACGTCGCCGCGATGGAACAGACGATGCGCGCCGAGCTGTCCGAGGACGACCGCATCTCGATCCGCTTCGCGTTGGCGCGCGGCTACGAGGATCAGCAGCGCTACGCCGATGCGTTCGCGCTGTACGCCCAAGCCAATGCGCTCGTGCGCGCGCATCACGCGTGGGACGCGCGGCACTTTTCGCAACGCGTCGATGAGTTCCTCGGCGCATTCGTCGCGCCGCTGCCGCCGCGCGGCGTCGACGATCAAGGCGGCGAAGTCGTGTTCGTGGTCAGCATGCCACGCTCGGGGTCGAGCCTGGCCGAGCAGATTCTTGCCTCGCACCCGGCGGTGGACGGCGCTGGCGAATTGCAGGATCTGCCCGCGGTCCTGCACGAGGAGTCCGAGCGCCGCGGCCAGCCGTTTCCGCGCTGGGTCGGGCAGGCTACTGCGGCAGATTGGCGGCGTCTCGGCCAAAGCTATCTGGAACGCACCGCGCGCTGGCGTGCGCAGCGTCCGCGCTTTACCGACAAGCTGCCCGACAACTGGCGCCATGTCGGCGCGATTCTGCGCATGCTGCCGGCTGCGCGCATCGTCATCTGTCGGCGCGATCCGGTAGAGACATGCCTGGCCTGTTTCCGCCAGATGTTTGCCGTCGGCGGCCAGGCATTCAGCTACGATCTGGATGATCTCGCCGCGTACTGGCGCGACTTCGACCGCGCCGCGCGTCACTGGGCGCGCCTTTACCCGGACCGCGTGCGCACGCAGCAGTACGAGGCATTGCTCGAAGATCCCGAGCGCGAAGTGCGCGATCTGCTGGCCTTTTGCGATCTGCCGTTCGACGCGGCTTGCGTGCGTTTCCACGAAACGCGTCGCAGCGTGCAGACCGCGAGCGCGGCGCAAGTGCGCGAACCGCTACGCCGCGATACCGCGCGTGCGCCGCATTACGGCGCGCTGCTCGACCCCTTGCGGCGGTCGTTGCGCCTGCTTTCGCTACAATAGCGGTCTTATGTTCAATGAAACCCAGCGCTTGGCGGGACTTTCGCCGGAAGTCGCGCGCAACGCCATCGAGATCGCCCAGGCGATCGCGCAACGCCGCCTCGAAGATGCCGATCGCGCACTGATCACCGCGCTGGCGCAGGCGCCTGCGCATGCCGAGATTCTGCGCCTGTGCGGCCTGGTCCAACTCGCGCGCGCAGAGCGCGAAGCGGCGATCGGCAGCTTGCTGCAGGCGCGCGCGCTGCGCGCCGACGATCCGCTGATTCACGATGCGCTCGGTACCGGCTACGAGGCGATTTTCGATTACGCTCGCGCTCGCGCATCGCTGCATCGCGCCTGCACGCTTGCGCCCGACAACGCCGGCTTCTGGTTCAACTACGCCGCCCGCATCTATGCCGACGGTGACAACGAAGGCGCGCAGCCGGTGTTGCAGCGCGTTTTGAGTCTTGCGCCGAAGCACGCCGGCGCGCGCATTCTCGCCGCCAATATCGCCGCGGCCGAGGGCCGGCGCGACGATGCCGAACGCCAATATCGCGAGGTCATCGCCGACCGCCCGGATCAGGCCGGCATGGCGTGGTGGTGGCTGGCCGTGCTCAAGCCGATGGCACTGACCGAGCAGGACATCACGGCGATGCGGCACCTGATCGATGACTCGCGCATCGACGAACGCGAACGCGCCGCGGCGGGCGTGGCGCTTGCGTACGCGCTGGAACAACGTGGCGACTTCGCATCGGCATTCACGTCGCTGACCGAGGCGCATGAACGCCTGCGCCGCAGTGGCTGCCGTTACGATGCGCGAGGCTCGACCGAGCACACGCAAGCCGTGTTGCGCGCATTCGATCCGGCGCCGGCCGGCGCGCAGGCGGCGCAGGGCGAGGAAGTGATCTTCATCGTCAGTCTGCCGCGCTCCGGTTCCACGCTGACCGAGCAGATCCTCGCCGCGCACTCGCACGTCGAAGGCGGCGGCGAAATTCCCGATCTGCTGCAGACGATCATGGACGAATCCGACCGGGTTCACGGCGCGCTCGCACAATGGGCGCCGACGCACTCGCCGCAACAGTGGCGCCTGCTCGGCCAGCGTTACCTGGCACGCACGCGACGCTGGCGCAAACAGCGTCCGCGGTTTACCGACAAGCGTCTGGACAACTGGCTGTTCGTCGGCGCGATCGTGGCGATGTTGCCGCAGGCGCGCGTCGTCATCGTCACGCGCGATCCGCTGGAAAACTGCCTCGGTTGCTGGCGTTACATGTTCACGCACGACTACACGCACGAATTTGCCGATCTGGCCGCGCGCTGGCGCGAATTCGATGCCGCCGCACGGCATTGGCAGGCGCTGTATCCGCAGCAGGTGCGCGTACAACCCTACGAAGATCTCGTCGCCGATCCGGAAACGCAGATTCGCGCGCTGCTCGAATTCTGCAATCTGCCGTTCGAGGCGGCGTGCCTGCAATTCCACAACGCCGAGCGCCGCGTCACCACGCCGAGCGCAAGCCAGGTGCGCGAGCCGCTGCGGCGCGACACCGCTCGCGCGCACAAATACGGCGCATTGCTCGACCCGCTGCGCAAAGAACTCGGCTTGCCGCCGTTCCAATACTGATTGCTTATCGCTGGAGATTTCCGTGGATCGAAACGAACTCATCGCCGACTTGCCCGCCTCGACGCGGGAACTGCTGCGCCAGAGCGACCAAGCCTTGCGCGGCGGCGATCGCGCGCGCGCCTTGCAGCAGGCGCGCGGTGCGGCGCAGGAATCGCCGGGACATCCGGAAGTTCTGCGCCAATTGGCCGCGGCCCTGGCCGCCCACGGTCCATCGGAGGAAGCGCTGGCGGCGATCGAGAACGCACTCGTGTTCCATCCGGACGAGCCGATGATGCTGACCACGCACGCGATCGTGCTCGAGGTCAACGGCCACAACGACCGCGCGATCGAGTCATTTCGTCTGGCCAGCGCCTTGGCGCCCGAATCGGCCAACCACGCCTACAATCTCGGCCGCGCCTTGAGCAAACGTGGCGACAACGCCGCCAGTCTGGAGGCGCTGGAGCGCGCCCTCGCGCTGGATCCGGCGCATCGCAACGCCCGCGCAGCACACGCCGAAGTACTGCGCCGGCTTGGCCGCACCCAGGAAGCGGTATCGCAGCTGCGCGACCTGGTCGGGCGCAATCCGGAGGACGCCAAGGCCTGGTCGGCGTTGGCGACGATCAACGCCGGCCGCTTCGATGAAGGCGATGTCGCAGCGATGGAACGCATCAAGGCCGATCCGGCTTTGGGAATGGACGAGCGCGTGCGCCTCGAATTCAGTCTGGCCAAGGCCTATGCAGGCGAAGCGCGTTATGCGGATGCGTACGCGGCCTACACGCGCGCGAACGGGCTCGTGCGCGCACACGTGCCGTGGAACGCCGAAGGCCATTCAAAAGCGGTGGACGGAATGCTCGCCGCGTTCACGCAGGCCCCGCCCTCGGAGGCAGATCGCTTCGGCGAAGAAATGATCTTCATCGTCAGCCTGCCGCGTTCGGGTTCGACGTTGACCGAGCAGATTCTTGCCGCGCATCCCAAAGTGGATGCCGGCGATGAGCGCACCGATCTGCTCGATACGATCAGCGGCGAAAGCCGGCGCCGCGGCCAGCCATTGACGCGCTGGGTCGCGCAGGCGAGCGCGGCCGACTGGCGGCGTCTGGGCCAGGAGTATCTGGACCGCAGCAAACTGTGGCGCGGCACCGGCCTGCGCGCGACCGACAAGCTGCCGAGCAACTGGCTGTGGCTCGGCGCGCTTTCGCGCATGCTGCCGGGGGCGCACATCGTCGATTGCCGGCGCGAACTCATCGAAACCGCATGGTCGTGTTACTGCCACCTGTTCAAGATCGGCACGCAGGACTTTTCCTTCGACTTCGACTCGATCGCCGCTTACGCGCGCGACTACGAACGCGCGATGTCGCAGTGGCGGGAATTGTTCCCGCAGCGCATCCGCACGCAAGTGTACGAATCGCTGCTTGCCGATCCGGAAGCAGAAACGCGCGCGCTGCTCGCATTCTGCGGCCTTGAGTTCGACCCGGCCTGTCTGCGCTACTACGAGGCCGAGCGCAGCGTGCGCACGCCGAGCGCCGCGCAAGTTCGCGAGCCGTTGCGTCGCGACACCGCGCGCACGGCCCGCTACGGCGCGCTGCTCGATCCGCTGCGCAAGGCGCTGGGGATTCCTCTCTTTTCCGTCATCTAGCTATAGTTCGGCGCATGATCGATTCGCCGGAAATGCTGACCCGCTTCACCGAACTCGACCGTCGGCTCGTTGCCGCGGTCAAAGGTATCAAGCTTCTGGCGGCGGTGAGCTGGCCGGCGAGCGTGCAAAGCAGGTTTCTGGAGAACTGGCATGCGGGCCGCGCGCAATTGCCGGCGGTCGAATATCCGCGCAACGATTTCACGCGCGCGCGTGCCGAACTCGAGGCCGTCTGCGCGCAGGCCGACGTGCAGCATCCGCTTGGCGATTACCTGCAGCGCACGGCGCGATCCTGGCGCATCGCCACCGACTTGCTCGATGCACTCGGCACGCCGGCGCTGACCGAGCATTCGATCCGTCTGTTCGGACGTCCGGGTGACCGCTTGCCGGGCGGCAGCGTCAGCAATCTGGACGCGGCCCGCCATTTCATCGAGCTGGCCGACGAGCTCGGTCACGAGATCGTCAGCAGCGAGGCCGACTACTGCATTCCGCCGGATGTCCTGCGCGACGAGTTGCAGGCGCAGATCAGCGCTTTTTTCACGCACGACAACGTGCGGGTCGAAGTCGACCCGAACCTGATCGCCAAGGCCGCGGCCGGTACCACGCGCATCCGCCTGCGCTCGATGACGAGCTTCTCCGAATACGACAAGCACCAGTTGCTCGAACACGAAGCGTTCGTGCACACGCTGACCGCGCTGAACGGGCGCGCGCAGCCGAACCTGGCGTCGCTGGCCACGAACTCGCCGCGCATCACGGCGACCCAGGAAGGCTTGGCGACGTTTGCCGAACTCATGTCCGGCTCGATCGACATCGGCCGCATGAAGCGCATTTCCTTGCGCATTGTCGCCATCGACAAGGCGCTGCACGGCGCGGACTTCATCGAGGTCTTCAAGTTCTTCCTCGACGCCGGACAGACCGATGCCGACAGCTTCACCTCGGCGATGCGCGTGTTCCGCGGGGCGCCGGTCGGCGGCGGCGCCGCATTCACCAAGGATGCCGTGTACCTGCATGGCCTGCTCTCGGTGCACACGTTCTTCCGCTGGGCGCTGAAGAACCGGAAGCTGCGGCTGTGTCGCTACCTGTTTGCCGGCAAAATGACTTTGCACGACGTGCTCGCGCTGGAACCGTATTTCGACTCGGGATACATCGCAGCACCGGTGTATCTGCCGCCCTGGGTCCAGCGCGCGAACGGCATGGCCGGCACGCTGGCGTTTTCGCTGTTCGCCAACCGCATCCGTCTCGACAAGGTCGAAGCGGAAGATCTGATTCTCGGAATCTGAGGGCTGTGAAAATGTATAAAAATGCTCTTGCCATCGCACTGCTGTCGATCTTGAGCAGCACCGCCGTGGCCGCAACGAATGCGCAACTCGTGCACGACGCATTGCCGCAGATCACGGCCTGGCGCCGCGACATCCACCAACATCCGGAATTGAGCAATCGCGAAGTGCGTACGTCCAAGCTCGTCGCCGATGAACTGAAAAAGCTCGGCTACGAAGTGCGCACCGGCATCGCGCATACCGGTGTCGTCGGCGTGCTCAACGGCGGCTTGCCGGGTCCGAAACTCGCGATCCGCGCCGACATGGACGCACTGCCGGTGACCGAGCAACTCGATCTGCCGTTTGCTTCCAAAGCGACCGGCGAGTATCTCGGCAAAACCGTCGGCGTCATGCACGCGTGCGGTCACGATGCGCACACGGCAATGCAACTGGGCCTCGCCGAAATCCTCGCCAAGCTGCGCCCGCAATTGCATGGTGGAATCATGTTGATTTTTCAGCCAGCAGAAGAGGGGGCACCGCAGGGAGAAGAAGGGGGCGCTCCGCTGATGGTGAAGGATGGCGTGTTCAAGGATTTCAAACCCGACGCCGTGTTCGGCATGCATGTCGTCAGCACGATGAACGTCGGCGAGGTCGGCGTGCGTGCCGGCGGCGCGATGGCCAGTTCCGACACGTTCCGCATCGTCGTGCACGGCCGCCAGAGCCACGGCGCGCTGCCGTGGAAAGGCATCGACCCGATCGTCACGGCGGCGGAAATCGTCACTGACGCGCAGACCATCGTCAGCCGCCAGCTCGACATCAACAGCAATCCGGCCGTCGTCACGTTTGGCATTTTCAACGGCGGCCAGCGTTTCAATATCGTGCCGGAAAGCGCCGAATTGCAGGGCACCGTGCGCACGTTCGACGAGGGCATGCGCAAACAGGCGCTGGCCAGCCTGCGCAATGTCGCCGAACACGTCGCCGCCGCGAATGGCGCAACCGTCGACGCGCAGATCCCCAGCGACAGCAATCCGGTCAACTACAACGATCCGGCGCTGACCGCGCGCGTGCGCGCAAGCCTGGAACGGGCGCTCGGCAAGGAGCACGTCAGCGAGGCGCCGCGCTGGATGGCATCGGAGGATTTTCCGTCGCTCGGCTTGTCGGTGCCGGCGCCGAGCGTGTACTTTTTTGTTGGCGCGACACCGGTTGGCGTCAATGCCGACACCGCGCCGCCGAATCATTCGCCGAAATTCTTCCTCGACGAAGGCGCGCTCGATGTGGGCACGCGCAGCATGCTGCAGGCCGCGCTGGATTTCACCGCAAGCGCGGAGTAAGGCCGCTGGGGTGCTGTGCTAAAGTCAAAGGCTCGAAATTCGAGCTTTCGACATGTCCCACGGTGAAGACTTCAAGCACGCCGCACTTGAATATCACCGGCGCCATCCGCCGGGCAAAATCAAGGTCGCGCCGACCAAGCCGCTGGTAACGCAGCGCGATCTGGCGCTGGCGTATTCGCCGGGCGTCGCTGCGGCCTGCGAGGCGATCGTCGCCGATCCGAGCCAGGTCTCCGCGCTCACCTCACGCGGCAATCTCGTCGCCGTCATCACGAACGGCACGGCCGTGCTGGGCCTCGGCAATATCGGCCCGCTCGCCGGCAAACCGGTCATGGAAGGCAAGGGTGTGCTGTTCCAGAAATTCGCCGGTGTCGACGTGTTCGACATCGAAATCAACGAATGCGATCCGGACAAGCTCGTCGACATCATCGCCGCGCTCGAGCCGACGTTCGGCGGCATCAACCTGGAGGATATCAAGGCGCCGGAATGCTTCGAGGTCGAACGCAAGTTGCGCGAGCGCGTGAAGATTCCGGTTTTCCACGACGATCAGCACGGCACCTCGATCATCGTCGGCGCCGCGGTGCTCAATGCGCTCGCGGTCGTCGGCAAGGACATCGGCAAAGTCAAAGTGGTCTCCACCGGCGCCGGCGCCGCCGGCATCGCGTGCCTGGACATGCTCGTGCAGCTGGGCGTCGCGCGCGAAAACATCTGGGTGGCCGATCGTTGCGGTGTCATTTATCGCGGGCGCAAGGAAGAGATGGATGAAGCCAAGCAGCGTTACGCGCGCGACACGCCCGCGCGCATGCTCGGCCAGATCATCGACGGCGCCGACATTTTCCTCGGCCTTTCCGCAGGCGGCGTGTTGACGCCGGAAATGGTGCAGCGCATGGGCGCGCGCCCGGTGATCCTCGCGCTGGCCAATCCAACGCCCGAGATTGCGCCGGAGCTGGCCAAGGCCGCGCGCCCGGACGCGATCATCGCTACCGGGCGTTCGGATTATCCGAACCAGGTCAACAACGCGCTGTGTTTCCCGTACATCTTCCGCGGCGCGCTCGACGTCGGCGCGACGACGATCAACGAGGCGATGAAGATCGCCTGCGTGCACGCGATCGCGGAACTCGCGCGGCGCGAACTGACCGATATCGCCGCGCGCGCGTACGGCGATCAACAGCTCAGCTTCGGTCCGGATTACCTGATTCCGCAGCCGTTCGATCCACGCCTGCTTGCCTCGCTCGCGCCGGCGGTGGCGAAAGCGGCAATGGCTTCGGGCGTGGCAACACGACCGATCGCGGACCTTGCCGCCTATGCCGAACGCCTGAACCAGTTCGTATTCCGCACCGGCCTGGTGATGAAACCGGTGTTCGAACGCGCCAAGGCCGACATCAAGCGCGTCGTTTACGCCGAAGGCGAACAGGACACGATCCTGCGCGCGGTGCAGAACGTGGTCGACGACAGCCTGGCCCGACCGATCCTCGTCGGCCGCCCGGCGGTCATCGAGCAGCGCATCGAGCGCCTCGGCTTGCGCATGCGCGCCGGCGAGCATTTCGAACTCGTCAATGCCGACAGCGATCCGCGTTACACCGAATACTGGAACTTGTATCTTCGCCTGAACGAGCGCCGCGGCGTGACGCCGGCGCTGGCCAAGTCGCTCGTGCGCTCGCGGCCGACACTGATCGCATCCTTGATGGTCGCGCGCGGCGAAGCGGACGCGATGATCTGCGGAATGGTCGGTCGCTATCAGCGCCAGCTGCGGCATGTGCTCGACGTGTTGCCGCTGGATCCGGGCATCAGCGCACCGGCGGCAATGACCGCGGTGCAAAACGAAAACGGGGTGTGGTTCTTCGTCGACACCCACGTGCAATACGACCCGAGTGCCGAGCAGATTGCCGAAGCGACGCTGCAGGCGGTATTGCGCCTGCGAGCTTTCGGCATCGAACCGCGCGTGGCGCTGTTGTCGCATTCGAATTTCGGCAGCCACGACGATCCGAGCGCCGCGAAGATGCGGCGTGTACTCGAGATCGTGCGGCGCAAGGCGCCGCGCCTGGAAATCGATGGCGAGATGCAGGCAGACACCGCGCTCAACGAGGAAATCCGCGCACGCATTTTCCCGAATTCCACGCTACGCGGCCGCGCCAACCTGTTCGTGTTCCCGAATCTGGACGCCGCCAACATCGCCTACAACATGGTGCGTCAGCTCACCGACGGCGTGGCGATCGGGCCGATCCTCATGGGTGTTTCGAAATCCGCACACGTGCTCACGCCGGTGTCGACCGTGCGCCGCGTCGTCAACGTCACGGCGATCGCCTGCGTCGAAGCGCAGATTCGCTCGCAACAGGCGGCCGGCGACTAGGCAGCCTTCTCGGCGACGGCGATGTAGCCGGGGATCGGGATCTCGTTTTCCAGGCGCACGTCCATCGTCTGGATGTCGCAACGGGCGAATCCGGACTGCTGGCACAACGCTTCGATCGACGACTGCGAGTGCGCGTACCGTTTGCTCGGGCGCAACACGAGCGCGCCCTCGGCCTCATTCGTGGACTCGCAGGAAAACACCAGCGCGCCACCGGGCCGCAGCACGCGGAAGCAGGCCGGGATGACCGCGGAGACATCGCCGACATAGATGAACACGTCGGCGGCGACGATGTAGTCGAAAAAATCGGCTGGCGAGCGCCGCAGTTCGTCGAGCAGGTCGGCTTGGCGCAGGGCGGTATAAATCTTGTGCCGCGCTGCCTGTTCGAGCATCTTGCCGGACAGGTCCACGCCGACGAAAGCGCCGGCGACACGGCCGAGATAGACGCCGATCAGGCCGGTTCCGCAGCCCAGGTCGAGAACGTTCATCTGCACGTTGCCGTTCTGCCGCGTGCGGATGATCTCCGTGATGCGGCGCGGTACGCCGTATTTGAGCCGGCCGACGAGATGGCGATCGAAATAGCTCGCGTAGCCGTCGAAAATACCCTGCACGACTTCCTTGGGCTGTGCCGCAGGCGTTTCGCCTCGCGCGGCGGCGAGATAGAACTGAATCGTTGCGTCGCCCGGGCTGTCGCGCAAGGCTTTTTCGAACTGCGCGCAAGCTTCCTCGGTGCGCCCCATTGCGGCCAGGCAGACGCCGAGATTTCGTATCGCCATCGGATCGTCGGGTTGCGCAGCGAGCAGTTTGCGCCAGTTGGCTTCGGCTTCTGCATGCCGGCCGAGATTGGTCAGAGCAATTGCGCTCTGCCGGCAGATCGCGGCGTTATCGGGCCAGAATGCACTGGCCTTTTCCAGGTAACCGTATGCGATCTGCGGATTCCCCGCCGCGGTGGCTACCGCAACCGCAGCCTCGAGCGGCGGCATTTCGCCCGGCGCCAATTCGACGGCGCTGCTGGCGGCGGCAATGGCCTCTGCATGTCGGCCTTCGCGCGACAGCGCCAGCGCGAACTCCATCTGCGCGCGCGCCCATTGCGGCGCGAGCTGCGTCGTGCGTTGCAATGCGGCAATTTCGCGCGCCGAATCTTTCGACGCGCGCGCGATCAGGCCTTCGAACAAACCCGCGCGCACGTCCGCCGGATGGGCCGCCTTGAATGCGTTCAGCGCGGCGAGCGCCGGCGCGAGTCTTCCGGCGCGGATATCGGCTTCGATTGCCTGCAGCCGTTGCGTAGCCGGATCGGCCACGTCGAATTGCATCACCATTGTTGCGTTTGCCGCGAGTCGAGGGTGGCCAATGTAGAAATGTTTGCCGCGCTGTGCAAGCCGCGCCAAGCCGGGATCGCCATGGTGCAACGCTGTTGGTTATGCCGGGCGCGGCGCAGTCGGGTAGACTCTTGGGCTCAAAACGACACGAAGGAAACGCCGCATCGGCGTTCGCGGAGGGATGGCCATGAACATGCTCAACGACATACTCGACCAGGATCTGGATCCGGCCGAGACGCGCGAGTGGAACGAAGCGCTCGATGCGGTGATCAACCACGATGGACCGGAGCGCGCGCATTACCTGCTCGAGCGCATGGTCGAAGCGACCCGCCGCGCCGGTGGGCATCTGCCGTTCTCGCCGACCACCGAATACGTCAACACGATTCCGCCGCATCTGGAAGCCAAGATGCCCGGCGATCCGACGATGGAATGGCGCATCCGCTGCCTGATTCGCTGGAACTCGATGGCAATGGTCGTGCGTGCCAATCGCAAGCCCGGCGAACTCGGCGGGCACATCGCGAGCTTCGCCTCGTCGGCGACGCTGTACGACGTCGGCTTCAATCATTTCTGGCGCGCGCCGAGCGACAGCCATCCGGGTGATCTGATTTTCCATCAGGGCCATTCGAGTCCCGGCGTCTACGCGCGTTCGTTCCTCGAAGGCCGCATCGATGCCGAGCAGATGGACCTGTTCCGCATGGAAGTGGCCGGCAAGGGCCGCGGCCTCGCTTCGTATCCGCATCCGTGGTTGATGCCGGATTATTGGCAGGTGCCGACGGTGTCGATGGGTTTGGGGCCGATCCAGGCGATCTACCAGGCGCATTTCTGGAAGTATCTGGAAAACCGCGGACTGATTTCGAAGTCCGACCGCAAGATCTGGTGCTTCCTCGGCGATGGCGAAACCGACGAACCCGAATCGCTCGGCGCGATCTCGCTCGCCGGCCGCGAGAAACTCGACAATCTCATTTTCGTCATCAATTGCAACCTGCAGCGCCTCGACGGTCCGGTGCGCGGCAACGGCAAGATCATCCAGGAACTCGAGGGCGTGTTCCGCGGCGCCGGCTGGAACGCGATCAAAGTGGTGTGGGGCAGTTATTGGGATCCGCTGCTCGCGCGCGACGACAAGGGTTTGCTGCGCAAGGTCATGATGGACACCGTCGACGGCGAATACCAGGCGTGCAAGGCGTTCGGCGGCGCTTACACGCGCGAACACTTCTTCGGCAAATATCCGGAAACGCTGGAGATGGTGCGCAATCTCTCCGACGACGACATCTGGCGCCTGAACCGCGGCGGCCACGATCCGCACAAGGTTTACGCGGCGTATCACGCAGCGGTCAACACGCAAGGCATGCCGACCGTGATCCTGGCCAAGACCGTGAAAGGCTACGGCATGGGCGCCGCGGGCGAATCGCAGAACCCGACGCACCAGCAGAAGAAGCTCGACAACGACGCGGTGCGCCATTTCCGCGACCGCTTCCGCATTCCGATTGCGGACGACAAGGTCGACGAGGTGCCGTACTACCATCCGGGCAAGGATTCGCCGGAAGTCAAATACATGCTCGAGCGCCGCGCCGCACTCGGCGGCTTCCTGCCTCAGCGCCGGCGCAAGAGCGAATCGCTCGCGGCACCTGCGCTGTCGGCGTTCGAGCAGATCACGAAGGGCACCGGCGACCGCGAAATTTCGACGACCATGGCGTTCGTGCGCGGCATCAATTTGTTGCTGCGCGACAAGACGCTGGCGCCGCGCATCGTGCCGATTGTCGCCGACGAGGCGCGCACGTTCGGCATGGAAGGCATGTTCCGCCAGATCGGCATCTACGCGCCGGAAGGGCAGAAATATCGGCCCCAGGATGCCGATCAGCTCATGTATTACCGCGAGGACGTCAAGGGCCAGGTCCTGCAGGAAGGCATCAGCGAACCCGGCGCGATGAGCGCGTGGATGGCCGCGGCGACGAGTTATTCGCTGAGCAATGTGCCGATGCTGCCGTTCTACATCTATTACTCGATGTTCGGCTTCCAGCGCATCGGCGATCTGGCCTGGGCCGCGGGCGACATGCGCGCGCGCGGTTTCCTCGTCGGCGGCACCGCGGGACGCACGACGCTCAACGGCGAAGGCCTGCAGCATGAAGACGGCCACTCGCACCTGCTCGCCGGCGCGATCCCGAATTGCCGCGCGTACGATCCGACGTTCTCGTACGAAGTCGCCGTGATCCTGCAGGACGGCGTGCGCCGCATGCTGACCGAACAGGAAGACTGCTACTACTACATCACCGTGATGAACGAGAACTACAGCCATCCGGACATGCCGGCCGGCTGCGAGGCCGACATCATCAAGGGCATGTATCTGTTTCGCGACGGCGACGAACCGCTGCCGGGCGGCTCGCCGACCGCGACGGCGACGCCGGACAAGCACGGCAAGAGTCGCGTCCCGGAAACCGACGGTCCGCCCCCGCGCGAGACGAAAGCGTCGGCAAAGGAAACCGTCAAGGGCAACGAAAAATCCGCTGCCGCGAAAGGCGGCAAGAACAATCGCATCCCGCGCGTGCAGCTCTTGGGTTCGGGAACGATCCTGCGCGAAGCGATCGCCGCCGCCGAACTGCTCGAAAACGAATTCGGCGTGGTCTGCGACATCTGGAGCTGCCCGAGTTTCTCCGAGCTGCGCAAGGACGGCTTCGATGCCGAACGCTGGAACCGCCTGCATCCGGAAGATCAGCCGCACGTGCCGCATGTGACCGCGTGCCTGGCCGAGCGCGCCGGTCCGGTGATCGCGGCGACCGACTACGTGCGCGAGTACGCCGACCAGATCCGCGCGTTCATGCCCGATGGGAAAAAGTATACCGTGCTCGGCACCGACGGCTTCGGCCGCAGCGACACGCGCGAAAACCTGCGCCGCTTCTTCGAGGTGGACCGCTATTACATCGCGCAGGCGGCCGTCGCCGCGCTGGCCGCCGAAGGCAAGATGAGCGCGAAAGATGTGGCGCGGGCGATCAAGACCTGGAAGATCGATACCGAGAAGGCGAATCCGTTGACGGTGTGAACGGATGCCGCGACTTATCGCGGCCGCGACTTTTTCAAGGCCGGATTGATCCGGTCCAGGTCCGCCTGCACCTGCTCCGGGCTGCGCTCGTAGACGATTTCGCGGCCAAGCACCTTGCCGGAAAACGCGCTGCGGTTCGGCGTCGGGGTCAGTTCGCATTTGACGCTGTGCACGCCCTCGCCGAGCACGACCTGGATGCGGTGGGCGTGTT
>Ga0157369_10004869_pt1 | contig 15753 bp, 20 predicted proteins | sample C25metaG_FD_113461 | JGI IMG/M metagenome (GOLD analysis project Ga0157369, IMG submission 113461) | Corn rhizosphere microbial communities from Kellogg Biological Station, Michigan, USA - C2-5 metaG | ecosystem: Host-associated > Plants > Roots > Rhizosphere > Soil | place: USA: Michigan... | reverse complement strand
CGGGTTGACCGGCGAGCCGCCGACGGCGAACGACTTGTCGGTCGCCGCGTAGTGCACGACGACCGGTGAGTCGCCGAAGTAGGCGTCCACCCGGCCGGCCTTGAGCGCCGCGGCCGCGTCGGTGTCCTTCGGGAACGTCACGATGCCGATCGCCTTCTTGCCGGCTTTCGTGAGCTTCGTCGACTGGGCCGCGAGGAAGTCGCGGTTCGTCGTCCCTGACTCGACCGAGACCTTCTTCCCGGAGAGCGAGGCGAGCGTCGAGATGTGCTCGGGGTTGCCCTTCTTCACCATGATCGACTGGCCGACCTTCAGGTAGTCGACGAAGTCGACCTGCTTGCGGCGGTCCGACGTGTCGTTCATGCCGCTGATGATCGCGTCGCACTTCTTCGCCTTCAGCGCGGCGATGATCGAGTCGAAGGTCGTGTTCTTGAAGACGGCACTGACGCCCATCTGCTTGGCGACCTGGGTGCCGAAGTCGATGTCGGAGCCGACGGGCTTCGTGCCCTGGTAGAACTCCTCGGGCGGGTAGGTGATGTCGCTGCAGTAGAGAATCTTGCCGGCCGACTTGATGTTCGGAGGCGGCGTCACGGACGCCGAGGAGGCGATCGCGACCGCCGCTCCGATGAGCCCGGACGTCAGGAGCACGGCGAAGGCCGCGGGATACCTCAGGGAGCCGCTCATTCAGGTTCCTTTCCTCGGCGCCACCTCGGGCGCACAGCTGTGGCGCAATCGTAATCCGGTTCGGCGGAGCGCGCTCGGGCTCTACCTACGGAAGGCAGCGGCGAAGTTCACGAGCACGATCGCGATCCACGCAACGACTGCCACCCACCCCTGGTGATGGACGGTCGCGATCGCGGTCGCGCCGACGCCCGCGCCGATCGAGCCGAGGGCGAGCGGCGTGAACGAGCCGCGGTGACGGGTGGCCTGCACCGGCGCGGCAGGCGGACGCTCGGCGAGCCGCCGCTCGATCTTCTCGAGCATCGAGTCGACGATCTCCGGCTCGTAGGCCCGGCCGAGCTCGTGACGGGCGGCGAGCGCAGCCTCCACGTCTTTGCGCTCCACCATGCCACCGACGATATGCCCCTGGCGGCTCTCGTTCAAATCTGCTATAAGGAGGCTTAGATTTTCTCACTCAGGAGGTATAGAACAGCGTATGGCCAAGACAATCGGCATCGATCTGGGCACCACCAACTCGTGCATGGCCGTCCTCGAGGGCGGCGAGCCGACGGTGATCCCGAACGCGGAGGGCGGCCGGACGACCCCGTCCGTCGTCGCCTTCACGAAGGACGGCCAGCGGCTCGTCGGCGCCCCGGCGCGGCGGCAGCAGGTCACGAATCCCGAGAACACCGTCTTCTCGATCAAGCGCTTCATGGGACGCAAGTTCTCCGAGGTGACCGAGGAGATGACGATCGTCCCGTACGAGGTCCTGCAGGGCCCGAACGGCGACGTGCGCGTCAAGGCGGCGGGCAAGGAGTACGCGCCGCCGGAGATCAGCGCGATGATCCTGCAGAAGCTGAAGGCGGACGCCGAGGCCTACCTCGGCGAGCCGGTGACCGAAGCGGTCGTCACGGTCCCCGCGTACTTCAACAACGCGCAGCGTGAGGCCACGAAGGACGCCGGCAAGATCGCCGGCCTCAACGTGCTCCGCATCATCAACGAGCCGACCGCGGCCTCGCTCGCGTACGGGCTCGACAAGGAGGCCGACCAGACGATCCTCGTCTTCGACCTCGGCGGCGGCACGTTCGACGTGTCGGTGCTCGAGCTCGGCGACGGCGTCTTCGAGGTCAAGTCGACGGCCGGTGACAACCATCTCGGCGGCGACAACTTCGACAAGTCGATCGTCGACTGGATGGTCGCCGAGTTCAAGCGCGACCAGGGCATCGACCTCGCAGCCGACAAGATGGCGCTCCAGCGTCTCTACGAGGCCGCCGAGAAGGCCAAGATCGAGCTCTCGTCGACGATGACGACGCAGATCAACCTGCCGTTCATCACCGCCACGCAGGAGGGCCCGAAGCACCTCGACCTGCAGCTCACGAGGGCGAAGCTCGAGGAGATCACCGCCGACCTGCTCGAGCGGACCGTCGGCCCGACGAAGCAGGCACTGAAGGACGCCGAGCTCGACTCGTCGAAGATCGACCACGTCGTGCTCGTCGGCGGCATGACCCGCATGCCTGCGGTGCAGGAGAAGGTCAAGCAGATCGTCGGCAAGGACCCGCACAAGGGCGTCAACCCGGACGAGGTCGTCGCCGTCGGCGCCGCGCTCCAGGCCGGTGTGCTGAAGGGCGACGTGAAGGACATCCTCCTGCTCGACGTCACCCCGCTCTCGCTCGGGATCGAGACGAAGGGCGGCGTCTTCAACGCGCTGATCGAACGCAACACGACGATCCCGACGAAGAAGTCGCAGACGTACACGACCGCCGAGGACAACCAGCCCTCCGTCGAGGTGCACGTGCTGCAGGGCGAGTCGGAGATGGCGACCTACAACAAGACGCTCGGCAAGTTCCAGCTCGTCGGCATCCCGCCGGCGCCGCAGGGCATGCCGCAGATCGAGGTGACGTTCGACATCGACGCGAACGGGATCATCAACGTCTCGGCGAAGGATCTCGGCACCGGCAACGAGCAGCAGATCCAGATCCAGGGCGGCTCCGGCCTCTCCGAGGACGAGGTGAAGAGCATGATCCAGAACGCCGAGTCGCACGCGGACGAAGCGCGCAAGCTGCGCGAGGTCGTCGACGCGAAGAACCTCGCGGAGACGCTCGCGTACCAGACGGAGCGCTCGCTCAAGGAGCACCGCGAGAAGCTCGACGAGGCGGAGGCGTCGACGATCGAGGGGCGGATCATGGAGCTCCGCCAGTCACTCGAGGGCGACGACGTCGGCGAGATCAAGGCGAAGACCGAGGCGCTCCAGGAGGCGTCGCACAAGCTCGCCGAGGCGGTCTACGCACAGGCGACGGCGCAGGCGCAGGCCTCCGGCGGCGGCAACGGCTCCCCGACGGCCGACGACGAGGTCGTCGAAGAGGGCGAATACGAGATCGTCGACGAAGAGGCGAAGACGTCCTGATGGAGGAGCGCCGGCAGGCCCCGGAAGAGCAGCCGGTCGAGGAGGGCGGCGGGGATCGCCTCGCCGTCCTCGCGGCCGAGCGCGACGAGGCGGTCGACCGCTGGAAGCGGGCGGCGGCCGACTTCGAGAACTTCCGCAAGCGCTCGGTGCGCGAGCGGGAGGAGCTCGTCACGCTCGCGAACGAGCGTCTCGTGAAGGACCTTCTCCCGATCCTCGACGATCTCGAGCGCGCGCTCGAGGCGGCAGCGCAGCATCAGGAGGCGCAGCTCGAGGAAGGCGTTCGCCTCACGCACCGTGCGCTCGCGGCGTTGCTCGAGCGGAACGGCGTGAAGGAGATCGAGACGGGCGCCAAATTCGACCCGCACGTGCACGAGGCGCTCCTGACGCAGCCCTCCGAAGCCGAGGAGGGGTCGGTGATCGACGTCGTCCAGAAGGGCTACACGCTCGGCGACCGGGTCGTGCGACCGGCGCGCGTCGTCGTCGCGGCCGCCCCGCCGGAGAGCGACGAGCCGGAGAACGATGGCTGACTCGCTCTACGAGACTCTCGGCGTCGCGAAGGGCGCGTCGCAGGACGAGATCAAGAAGGCCTATCGCAAGCTCGCGCGGACGTACCACCCCGACCGCAATCCCGGCGACAAGGAGGCCGAGGACGCGTTCAAGCGGGTGCAGGGCGCCTACGACGTGCTCTCCGACGAGGAGAAGCGCAAGCAGTACGACCGCTTCGGCTCGGCGAACGGTCGACCGGGAGGCCAGAACGTCAACTTCGACTTCAGCGGCTTCGACGTCGCGGACCTCGGCGACCTGTTCGGCGGGATCTTCGGAAGCCGCGGCGCGCAGCGCGCCCAGCAGCGCCGGCCCGTGCGCGGCTCCGACGTCGAAACCGATGTCCATCTCTCGTTCGAGGACTCGCTCCGGGGCGCGGAGGCGAAGGTCCCGGTGGAGATGACGACCGCTTGCCGGGAGTGCGGCGGAACGGGTGCCGCACCCGGGACGTCGCCCGTCATCTGCCCCGAGTGCAACGGCCGCGGCGTGAAGTCGGAGAGCCAGGGGCTCTTCGCGCTCTCGCAACCGTGCCCGCGTTGCCGCGGGAACGGCACGGTGATCGAGAAGCCGTGTCCGAAGTGTCACGGGAGCGGCCGCGAGCGGCGCATCAAGACGTACAGCGTGAAGATCAAGGCCGGTGTCAAGGACGGCACCCGCATCCGCCTGAAGGGAAAGGGCGAGGCGGGCGAGAACGGCGGGCCGGCCGGCGACCTGATCGTCGTGACGCGGGTCGAGCCGTCGCAGCTCTACGAGCGCCGCGGCGACGACCTGGTCGTTCAGGCTCCGGTGTCGTACCCGACGGCGACGCTCGGCGGCTCGGTCGAGGTGCCGACGCCCGAGGGGCCGGTCTCCCTGAAGATCCCGGCGGGCTCCGAGGACGGCAAGCTGATTCGCATCAAGGGCCGCGGCGCGCCGAAGCTCAACGGCTCCGGCAAGGGGGACGTGCTCGCGCGCATCCGGATCGAGGTGCCGAAGCGCCTCTCGAAGAAGGAGCGCGACCTCCTCGAGGAACTGCAGAAGGCGGAGGGCTGATGGCGAAGCACGACGAGCTGCTCGAGGAGGGCGCCCGCGAGGCGCCGGAGCCGGAGACGGCGGAGGAGCGCAGCGGCCGGCTCGGGATGAAGACCGCGGCCGGCGGCGTCGTCGCGGGCGGCGTCGCGCTCGCGAAGGTCGGCGGCCTCGCGAAGCTCTTCCTCTGGATCTTCGCGTGGAACGGCATCAACGACGCGTGGAGGCTCGGCGGCTGGATCGGGATCGGCCTCGTCGCCGCGGCCGTCGCGCTCTACCTCGTCGTCCGCTCGCGGAGGCCGTCCCACTGATGCCCGACCGTCCGCGCTACATGATCAGCGTGGCCGCCGACCTCGTCGGCATGCACCCGCAGACGCTCCGCATCTACGAGAACAAGGGGCTCGTGCGCCCGCAGCGCACGCCGGGCGGCACGCGCCTCTACTCCGAGGACGACATCGAGCGGCTTCGCATCATCCAGCGGCTGACGACCGAGGTCGGCCTCAACCTCGCCGGCGTCGAGCTCGTGCTGCGACTCGAGGACGAGCTGCGCCGCTCGCAACGACGGATCGACGCGCTCCAGAGGCGGCTGCGCGAGGACATCCAGAGCGTTCACAAGCAATACCGCCGCGACCTCGTGCTCTACCGCGAGGAACGGCTCCCGGAGAGAAGGTAGATCGAATGGACTTCAACAAGCTCACACTCAAGTCTCAGGAGGCCGTCGCGGCCGCGCAGGAGCTTGCGCGCCGCAACGGGAACCCCGAGCTCTATCCCGAGCACCTGCTCGTCACGCTGCTCGACCAGGAGCTTCCGCGCGAGCTCGTGCCGGACGCGGATGCGGTTCGCGCGCAGGCCGACGCGTTGCTCGCCACGAAGCCGCGCATCCAGGGCGCGCAGCAGCAGCCCGCGGTGTCGGCTGCGTTCTCGCAGGTGCTCGACAAGGCGTTCGACGAGGCGAAGCGGATGCAGGACGACTACGTGTCGACCGAGCATCTGCTGCTCGCACTCGACGCCGTTCCACGCGAGCAGCTCGAGGCGAAGATCGCCGCGGCGCGCGGCGGCCAGCGCGTTACCTCGCAGGACCCCGAAGGCACGTATCAGGCGCTCGCGAAGTTCGGACGCGACCTCACCGAGGCCGCGGAGCTGGGCAAGCTCGATCCCGTGATCGGACGCGACGAAGAGATCCGCCGGGTCATCCAGGTGCTGTCGCGGCGCACGAAGAACAATCCCGTGCTGATCGGCGAGCCCGGCACCGGCAAGACGGCGATCGTCGAGGGCCTCGCGCAGCGCATCGTCGACGGCGACGTCCCCGAGGGCCTGAAGGGCAAGCGCGTCTGGGCGCTCGACATCGGCGCACTTCTCGCGGGCGCGAAGTATCGCGGCGAGTTCGAGGAGCGGCTGAAGGCGGTGCTGACCGAGATCCGGAACGCCGAAGGCGAGCTCGTCCTCTTCATCGACGAGCTGCACACGATCGTCGGTGCCGGCGCGGCGGAAGGAGCCGTCGACGCCGCCAACATGCTGAAGCCGATGCTCGCCCGCGGCGAGCTCCGCTGCATCGGCGCGACGACGCTCGACGAGTACCGCAAGTACATCGAGAAGGACGCCGCGCTCGAGCGGCGCTTCCAGCCGATCTTCGTGGGCGAGCCGTCGGTCGCCGACACGATCGCGATCCTCCGCGGGCTCAAGGACACCTACGAGTCGCATCACGGCGTGCGCATCCGCGACGCCGCGCTCGTCGCCGCCGCCGTGCTGTCCGACCGCTACATCTCCGACCGCTTCCTGCCCGACAAGGCGATCGACCTCGTCGACGAGGCCGGCTCGCGGCTGCGGATGGAGATCGACTCGTCGCCCGTCGAGCTCGACGAGGCGGAGCGGCGCGTCCGCCAGCTCGAGATCGAGCTCGCCGCGATGTCGAAGGAGCCGAAGTCGGTGCGAGAGCCGATCGAACGCGAGCACGCGGACGCGAAGGACGTCCGCGACGCGCTCGCCGCACGCTGGGGTGAGGAGAAGCAGGCACTCGAGCGCGTCAAGGAGATCACGCGGCGAATCGACGAGCTGAAGCGCGAAGCGGAGCGTGAGGAGCGTGCGGGCAACCTTGAGCGCGTCGCGCAGATCCGCTACGGCGAGCTCCCCGAGCTCGAGAAAGAGCTCGAGGAGCGCGACGGAGTCACCCGCGACTCGATGGTGAAGGAAGAGGTCGACGAGGACGACGTCGCGGCAGTCGTGTCGCGGTGGACCGGGATTCCGATCTCCAGGCTGCTGGAGGGCGAGACCGAGAAGCTGATCCACATGGAGGAGCGGCTGCACCGGCGCGTGATCGGCCAGGCCGAGGCCGTCGGGGCGGTCGCGAACGCGCTCCGCCGCGCCCGTACCGGGCTCCAGGACCCGAACCGGCCGATCGGCTCGTTCGTCTTCCTCGGACCGACGGGTGTCGGCAAGACCGAGCTCGCGCGCGCACTCGCCGAGTTCATGTTCGACGACGAGCGCGCGATGGTGCGTCTCGACATGTCGGAGTACCAGGAACGCCACACGGTCGCACGCCTGATCGGTGCGCCGCCGGGCTACGTGGGCTACGACGAGGGCGGGCAGCTCACCGAGGCTGTGCGGCGCCGCCCGTACGGCGTCGTGCTGCTCGACGAGATCGAGAAGGCCCATCCAGAGGTGTTCGACGTGTTGCTGCAGGTGCTCGACGACGGGCGCCTGACCGACGGCCAGGGTCGCACGGTCGACTTCCGCAACACCGTCCTGATCATGACCTCCAACCTGCGCAACGCCGACGAGCTGCGGGATCGCTTCCGCCCCGAGTTCCTGAACCGGGTCGACGAGATCGTCGAGTTCGAGCCGCTGACGCGGGAGCAGATCGCGGAGATCGTCGAGTTGCAGCTCGCGCGACTGCGCGCTCGCCTCGCGGAGCGTGGGATCGCGCTCGAGCTCACGGACGCGGCGAAACAGGCGCTCGCGGAGGCGGGTTGGGACCCCGCGTACGGCGCAAGGCCGCTCAAGCGGGCGATCCAGCGGCTCGTCGAGAATCCGCTCGCCCTACGCCTCCTGGACGGCGAGTTCGGGGACGGCGACACGATCCGCGTCGACGCCGAGAGAGGCGAGCTCGCCTTCGAGAAGGCGGAGGCTGCCGTGCCGGCGGCCGCCGCCTGATCGAACCGTTCGGGCTCCGCCGACGAAGGACCTCGCGACAACCCTCGTCGGAAGGTAGGGAACTCGTGAGGAAGCTCGTACCGTTTGCACTCGTCGTCGCGACTGCGCTCGTGCTCACCGCCGTCTCGTTCGGATCGTCCCGCGGCATGGGCTGGTCGGCGACGCTGACGGCAGCCCAGGAGATTCCGAAGCAGGCTGTCAAGGTGCCGGCTGCGAAGGGGGCCTTCCACGCCACGTTGAGCGGCAAGACGCTCTCGTGGAAGCTGACCTTCTCGCACCTGAGCGGCCGCGCACTGCAGGCGCACATCCATCTGGGCGCCATGGGCAAAGCGGGGAACGTGCTCGTCCCGCTGTGTGCGCCCTGCAAGAGCGGCATGACCGGCAAGGCGAAGGTGACCGCCGCCATGATCAAGGACGTCGGCAAGCACCTGCTGTACGTGAACGTTCACACCGCGAAGAACCCGAACGGGGAGATCCGCGGCCAGGTCAGCGGCTGACGGCTGCTGTCGCGAGAGAGGCGCCGATCCCCTCGGCGCCTCTCCGCTACTTTCCGAGACGTGCTCCTCGTCGTCGCCGCAACGGACCGTGAGCTCGCGTTCGTCCGCGGCGCCGACACCTTCTGCTGCGGGATCGGTCCGGTCGAGGCGGCGCTCCGGACTGCGCGACGTCTCGCGGAGTCGACGCCCGGCGCAGTGCTCCACATCGGCATCGCGGGCGCTCACGGAATCGAGCCGCCCGCTCTCGTCCTCGGCTCGCAGTCCGTCTACTGCGACGTGATCGACCCGTCGTCGTCCCTGCCGCGCCACGACCGCCTCGAACCGGATGCGGCGCTCCTCGCGCGCGTTCGCGATGCGCTGCCGGATGCGCACGTGCTGCCCATCGCGACGAGCGGCCGCGTCGGCGGCGGCACCGCCTGCGAGGTCGAGGCGATGGAAGGCTTCGGCGTCCTGCGGGCGTGTGCGGTCGCGGGTGTGCCGGCGGTGGAGCTGCGCGCGATCTCGAACGCGACCCGCGAAGCAGATCGAGGCGCATGGCGGATGGAGGACGCGTTCGCGGCGCTCGGCGACGCGGTCGCCCGCGTCCTCGCTGTCCCTAATCGATGAACTGCGCGTTCCCGTGCACGGGCGGCGCGCCGTATGCGAAGAAGACGAGCTCCTCGTCCGTCTCGTTTCGCACCTGCATGGGCGTGCCGGGATGGACCGCGACGAGCCCTCCGGGCTCGATGTCGACGCGCTGCGGCGGATCCTCGACGAGCAGGGTCAGGACGCCGCGCAGCGGCACGAACACCTCTTCCTGGTCGGGGTCGAGGTGCCGCCTGCCCTGAGAGCGCGCGGGGTACCGCCACATCCGTGCCCTCGACTGCGTCAGGTGTGCTGCGTCGGTGAGGACGGCATGGCGGCGAGGCGCTGCGCCGTCAGGCGCCTCGCGCTCCTGCCAGTCGAGGTCGGCCGCCTGCACGACGTCGAACGCCATGGCGACGACGATACCCTCCGGCCCCATGGCCCGGCTCTCGTACCCGCCTGCCGCGGAACCGCGTCCCGCGGCGCTGCCGCCCGGCGAGCGCACGGTCGGGCAGCTCGTGGCCGAGTCGATTCGCGCGTACGGCGAGCGCTTCGTCCGCTGCCTCGCGGTCGGCATCTCGCCGGCCGTGCTCGCACTCGTCACGGCGCACGTCTCGCGCAACGTGGCGCTCGTCCTCGCTCCGACGCTCTACGGCGCGGCGCTGAGCGTCTCCTACGTCGCGGCGTGCGTGATCGTCCTCGAGCGCCGGCCGTCCCCGAAACGGCTCGTGGTCGCGTGGGCCGCCGGCTGGCTCGTCTTCGCGCCGGTGCCGTTCCTCGTCTTCGCGTTCGTGCTGCCCGGGCTCGCGTGGCTTGCCGCGCTCGGACTGGTGGTGCCGGTGCTCGTGGTCGAGGAGACGCCGGCCCGCCGGGCGTTCGCGCGGGCGTGGGAGCTCGCACGGGCAGGCTACGTCCACGCGCTCGGCTCGCTCGCGACGCTCGCCATCGTCGTCTTCCTGACCCAGACCGTGCTCGCCTTCATCCTGCGGGGGGCAGGAGGCACCGCAGTCTCGACGGCGTTCGTGCTCGCGAACGTGGTCATCTCGCCGCTCCTCTTCGTCGGCGCCGCGCTTCTCTATGTGGATCAGGCCGCCCGGGTGGAGTAGGTTCCCGGCATGCCGATCTACATCCTGCTCTCGAGGCTCTCGCAACAGGGAGTCGCGACGCTGAAGTCGAACCCCGACCGGCTCCGCGAGGTCAACAAGGACGTCGAGGAGCTCGGCGCGAAGGTCCTGCACCAGTGGGCGACGCTCGGCGAGTTCGACTTCGTGAACGTGGTCGAAGCTCCGGACACCGCGACGATCGCGCGCGTCTCGGTCGCACTCGGCGCGCGCGGCTCGACGCGTGTCGAGACGCTGCCGGCGCTGACCATCGACGAGTTCGTCGCGACGCTGAGCTAGACGGCCGCGACGCGGCGGACGGTGACGCCCCACGCCTTGCCGGACGCGAAGAGCTCGTCCGGGTCGACGTCGGCGCGCCAGCCGATGAAATGCGGCTCCGGGTCGTCGACGGTGGAGCCGTAGACGGCGGGATACTTCTTCGCGTGCGTCTGCTCGCGGACGCCGCGGGCGTGTTCCTCGGCCCGTCGCTCGGCCTCTTCGGACGCAGGACCCTCCATGTAGCCGCGCGGCATTCCTGGAGCGTACTGCCGTTAGGGTGAGTTCGTGGGGAGCGCACTCGCCGTCCGTGGGCTCGCGAAGCGGTACGGGTCCGTCGAGGCGCTGAAAGGCGTCGACCTCGATGTCGGCGAGGGCGAGCTCTTCGGCCTGCTCGGCCCGAACGGCGCGGGCAAGTCGACCCTCGTCAAGATCGCGGTCGGTCTCGTGCGGGCGAGCGGAGGCACGGCGGAGGTTGCGGGCGCGCGAGCGGGCTCGCGCGCGGCGCGCGCATCGCTCGGGTACCTCGCCGAGCTCTTCCGCTTCCCGGGCTGGTACACGGCCGACGAGGTGCTCGAGCTCCACCAGCGCCTCGCCGGCTCACGCGGCGGCGCCGCCGAGCGTGCGCGGCTGCTCGAGCTCGTCGCGCTCGCCGACGCCGCGAAGCGCCGCGTCGACGGCATGTCGAAGGGGATGCAGCAGCGCCTCGGAGTCGCCCAGGCGCTCGTCGGCGAGCCGCGCATCCTGCTGCTCGACGAGCCGACGTCCGCGCTCGATCCGGTGGGCCGTCGCACCGTCCGCCTGCTGCTCGAGGAGCTCCGCGCCCGCGGCGTCTCGGTGCTCCTCAACTCGCACCTGCTCTCCGAGATCGAGCTCGTCTGCGACCGCGTCGCGATCCTGCTCGCCGGCGAGGTCGTCGCGGCGGGGACCCCTGCCGAGCTGGCGCGTCCGCGCGGCGTCGAGCTCGACACCGAAGAGGGAACACGCATGGTCGCGGGCGCGACGCGTGAGGACGCGCCGCGGCTCGTCGCCGAGGCGGTCGCGTCCGGTCGCAGCGTCTACGGCGTGCGGGTGCTGACCTCGACGCTCGAGGAGACCTATCTCGAAGCCGTCGGAGGTGAGACGGACTGAGCTCGGTCGCGGTCATCGTCGAATACGGCTTCCGCGAGGCCGTGCGGCGAAGGGTGTTCGCCGTCGTCGTGCTGCTGACCGCGGTCTTCCTCGGCCTGTTCTGGCTCGCGAACCATTTCGTCTTCGACCAGCTCTCGCAGATCACCCCGCCCGCGGACGTCAACGTCGACACGCGAACCTTCGCCGGCGCGTTCCTCTTCGGGCTCGCGCTCTTCGCGACGCTCTTCCTCGGCGTCGTGCTGGCCGTCTTCCTGACGCTCGGCGTCGTCTCGGGCGATGCGGAGCGCGGCCTCCTCCAACCCCTCGTCGTGCGGCCCGTAGGCCGCTCGACGCTCCTGCTGGCGCGCTTCCTCGGGGCGTCCGCCGTCTGCGTCACCTACGTGCTGATCGTCTACTTCGCGGCGATGGTGATCACGGGGCTCACCGGTCACTGGTGGCCCGACCGCATCGTCTGGCCCGGCCTCGAGCTCGCGGGCGCCGTCCTGATCGTGATCGCGCTCTCGCTCCTCGGCTCGGTCGTGCTCTCCGCGACGGCGAACGGCATCGCGGTGTTCATGCTGTTCGGCGCGGGCCTCGTCGCAGGGTTGCTCGGGACGATCGGGCACGCGCTCAACTCGCACGCCGTGAAGCATGCGTCGACGGTGGCCGCGTGGGCTCTGCCGTTCGAGGCGCTCTATCAGGACGCGCTGCGGATGATCACCGCGAACGCCTCCGGCCTCACGGGGTTCCTGCTCCAGCTCGGTCCCTTCGGCGGTGCCTACGTGCACGGCTGGGGGATCCGTGTCTGGGCCGTCTTCTATCTCGTCGCGGTCCTGGCCGTCGCGGTCGCCGCGTTCGGGCGGCGGAACCTCTGACGAGGCGTCACGCCGCGACCGCGACCTCACCGGCGAGCCGCGCGTTCTGGGCGATCAGGTCACGGTTGGCGCGCAGCGTGCGGCCGCCGCTCTCGCGGTGCAGGTGCGAGAGGACGAACGGCGTCACGGCCTGGCCGCTCACGCCGCCGGCGCGCGCCGCGCGAAGGGCCTCCTCGATCAGCGGCTCGACGTCGTCGAGCGGCTCGTCCGGCGGACGCCCGAGCAGCAGCCCCCCGCCGCCGAGCTCCCAGTGGGCGCGCGCGACGCGGGCCGCCTCCTCGGGCGACTCGACTCGCCCGGAGACTGCCGGGCCGCCGGCGGCCGCGTAGAACAGCGGCAGCGTGTCGGCGCGGTAGCCGAGCACCGGCACCCCGAGCGACTCGAGCAGCTCGAGGGTCGCCGGCACGTCGAGGAGCGACTTCACGCCGGCCGAGACGACGAGTGCCGGCGTGCGCGCAAGCTGCGCGAGGTCGGCCGAGACGTCGGGCGGGTCGGGCCAGCCTCGGTGCACGCCGCCGAGGCCGCCGGTCGCGAGCCAGCGGATCCCGGCCGCGCGCGCGACGGCGAGCGTACCGCCGACGGTCGTCGCGGCGACCGCGCCCTGCGTCGCCGCCACCGCGAGGTCGCGAGGCCCGGCCTTCGTCGCGGCCGCGTCGAAGCGCGCGAGCTCGTCCGCGCTCAGGCCGGCGCGGACCTCGCCGTCGAGGACGCCGACCGTGGCCGGCACGGCGCCGGCGGCGCGCACCTGCCGCTCGGCCTCCAGCCCGACCTCGATCCCCTCGCCTGCCGGAAACCCATGGGCGACGAGCGTCGTCTCGAGCGCGACGACCGCGCCCCCGGCCGCGAGCGCCTCGCGCACCTCCTCGCCGAGCCGGATCACGCGCGGAGCCTACTCCGCGTTCCGCTCCATCTCGACGAACCGCCGTTTCCCCTCGTGCTCGGCCACCTCGCGGAAGCCCGCCCGCCGGTAGGCCCGGAGCGCGCGCTCGTTCCACCAGGCGACCCAGAGCCGGAACCGCTTCGGCGCCCATTCGGCGACCGCGTACCGGAGCCCGGCGTCGATGAACTGCGAGCCCATCCCCCGGCCCGTCAGGTCGGGCCGGATGCCGAGGCCGATGCGAACCTCGTCGCCCTCGCGCACGAAGTTGAAGAACCCGATCAGCTCGCCGTCGTCGGCGACGACCGCGCGCAACCCCTCCCGTCGGGCCGGGTTCGCGAACAGCTCGATGCGGCGCGGATCGGCGGCGGTGTCGTACCACTCGTAGGGAAACTCGTACCGCCATTCCGCGATCTCGAGCGCGTGCTGCTCGGTGAGCGGCTCGATTCTCACGGCAGCGAGCCTACGCCGGACACGCAACGCGCCGCCGCCTCGAGCCCGCGTCGCGCCGCCTCCTCCAGCGAGCCGCCGAGCAGGAAGCCCGCCGCGAGCGCATCGCCCGCACCCGTCGCGTCGACGATCTCGGCGTTCACGGGAGCGAGGTCGAGCCGTGCGTCCGCAGTGACGACGGTACAGCCGCGGGCGCCGCGCTTGATCACGCCGGTCGGAGCGGTGAGATATGCACCGCCGAGCATCTCCCACTCCGCCTCGGTCGCGAACAGCACATCTGGGGCGATCGTGTCCAGCAGGTCACGGAACCGCACCGGGCCGAAGGCGCGGATCTCCATCCAGGACGCGACCTCGACGGAGACCCGCGCGCCGAGCCCGCGCGCGAGACGCGCCGCGAGGAGCGCGGCGGCGCTCACCGGCTCGCGTAGCAGCGCGTAGCCCGACACGTGCAGGACGTCGCAGGCGAGCCACGCCTCGGATAGGTCTTCCGGCGCGAGCGTCGGCGCGACGCCCCGGTCGGAGGCGAGCGAGCGTTCGCCGTCGTCTCCGACGATCGACACGACGACGCCCGTCGGGCCGTCGGCGACGGGGCCGACGAGCTCGACGCCGAGGGCCTCGAGCTCGCGCGCGACGAGCTCCCCCGTCGCGTCGTCGCCGCGCTTCGCGATGCAGCGTGCGCCGGCGCCGAGGGACGAAGCCCAGGCTGCGACGTTCGCCGCCTGGCCCCCCGCGCCCGTCCGCGTCTGCGCGCGCACGTCGTCGCCGGGCGCGAGCGGCTGCTCGAGCCGGACGATCACGTCGAGCATCACGTCGCCGAGAGTTGCGAGCTGCACCGGCGCAATCGTCCCACGCGACGGCCGGAGCCCGTTGGGGGAGGTCCACGCTCAGGGCCGCTAGTGCGAGTGGGGCTCGGTCATCTCGCCGGGGTCGGTCGTGGAAACGGTCCGCCACGAGTCCCAGGTGATCTTGAGGATCACGAGCGTGATCAGGAGCCCGATGATCGGGTCGCCGATCTGCGCTCCCAGTGAAACGACGACGGCCCCACCGACGACCCCGAGCGAGACGAAGCCGTCCACGCGAGCGTGGTTTCCGTCCGCGGTCATGGCCGGGCTCGATAGGCGTTCGCCTGCACGAAGTCGTACTCGTGCAGCAATCTCGTTGCCGATGAAGCCGATCAGCCCTGCGCCGGCCAGCGCCCACAGGTGGGAGAGATGCTGCGGGTGGATGAACCGCTGGATCGTCTCGTAGAGCGCAACGCAGGCAGACACGAAGATCGCCAACACGACCGCGAGCCCGGCGAGCTTCTCGCCTCGGAACGAGCGGAGGAAGAACGCGATGCCGAGCGGCACCGCCGTCAGTGCGTCACCGAAATTGTGAATCAGGTCGGCGAGGAGCGCGACCGAGCCCGACAGGACGAAGACCGCGAGCTGCGCCGACGCGGCGACCGCGAGCACGGCAAGGCTGATCGACACGGCCCTGACGCCCTGCCGCGAGCGGACGATCGAGCGGTCGACGAGCCCATGCGAGTGGCCGTGACCGTGCTCGTGAGGGTGCCCGTGCCCGTGCTCGTGCCCGTGCTCGTGCTCGAGCGGCTGCGACCGGGCGGGAAGGCGAAGGTGTCGGTGCGGGCGGGCGTGCGGGTGGCCGTGGACGCGACGACCGTGCCGATGAAGGATGCTGTCCACAGGGGCACGGTAGCCGCGCCACGGGGGGTCGCTCCGAGCGCGCACGGACTGCTCCCCGCCGCGAAATACAATCGTCCTATGGAGGGAGACGATCGGCTGAGGCGCGCCCGCTCCTTCCTGATCGGCGGGGTGGTCGGCGCCTCGGCTGCTCTCGCGACGGCCCGCCGCCGACGGGAGCTCGCCCGGCGCCGCCGGCAGCGCGTGCTCCATCCGGCCGGGCTCGCGGCCTTCGAGGACGCCCCCTGCTATCGCGAGCTGATCGAAGCGGAGGAACGGGCGAAGGACTGACTGGCCCCGTTGCTAGCCTCACGATTCGTGCCCATCTACGAGTACCGCTGCCCGAATGGGCACACGTTCGAGCGCTTCCAGTCGATGACCGCGCCCGCGCCGGAGAAATGCGACGTCTGCGAGGCGGCCCCGCTCGAGCTCGTGCTCTACCCGATTGCGATCCACTACAAGGGCTCGGGCTTCTACTCGACCGACTACGGCAAGGGCGGGTCGGGACGAAGGGACGGCGACTCCGGCGACTCGTCGTCGAAGGGCGAGTCCTCGAAGGG
>Ga0157369_10004866_pt1 | contig 15758 bp, 14 predicted proteins | sample C25metaG_FD_113461 | JGI IMG/M metagenome (GOLD analysis project Ga0157369, IMG submission 113461) | Corn rhizosphere microbial communities from Kellogg Biological Station, Michigan, USA - C2-5 metaG | ecosystem: Host-associated > Plants > Roots > Rhizosphere > Soil | place: USA: Michigan... | reverse complement strand
TCATGAACTCATAACGCACGCCATATGTAAGCGTGGTGGTTGGAGTCACGCGCCAGGCATCCTGAGCGTACCCATCGGCGTACCACTGGCGGAGGTCCATCTGCGGCACACCTGCCTGTCCCTGGCGAGCTGCGGGCAAACCCAGTTCGAAGCTTGCAAGAGATGATCCGGTCTTCCCGTCGTTCAATGCGTATTCTGTCGTGAATCCGTTGGTGAACTGGTAGTAGCCGCGGTTCTGGAAAAAGCCCCACATCGGCCAGATGAACTTCTGATATGCACCGCCGAACTTGGCGCTGTGCCGGCCAATCTGCCAATTCAAGGTGTCGCGGCCCTCTACAACCGTGTCCCATGCGTGCATCGGAGTGGCGCTGAAAGCGTCTCCCATGGGCGAGAATCCCTGCACGTTGAAGTACGGCGCGCCCCATGCTGCCGGACCGCCGAAACCTGTTCCGGTGATTCCGAGTTCGGAAACGATGTCATTTTTGTTAGCGCTTTCCGTGGAATGCTCCATAACGAGCCGCGACACGGCGATCGATGCAGAGTTTACCAATTCCGACGAGAAGACGTGATTCCACGCAAGTATCCCGTTCTGTGCGAGATCGTCGTGATAGAAGCCGAAGCCGGGAAGGCCCATCGACGGATGAAACCCGTACTCGCCGGAAGCTGAATAGCGGAAATACGCCAGATCTCCGTTTCCAAAGTTGTGATCAACTCGAACCGTGCCCTGGTCCTGGTTCATGCGCTGCTTGCGAAGATCGAGATAGTTGTTCGCGTCGTTGCCGGCGCCGACAACCGTTGGCTGTCCCATCATTGTCATGCTGCCCATATCCATTGTGTTGGGCTGGGGCGTGTACTTGTTCAGCATGATTGAAGCCGCATGAGAGATACGGTCCGGTGGGATTACATTCTTTACGCCGTTGTACTCAAACTGCTGACGGACGTACTGCGGGTTTGTCTTGCTCGCCGGCAAGGCTGGATTGAAGCTGGGGTTCGGCTGCGTGGTATTGGGGTCGTAGATGTCGAGACCGCTCTGGCTGAAGTCGCCCGAGGCCTCTTCTGGTGTGGGTACCGTGTCGACCATGGCGTGCGTCTCTACATTGCGCAGCCCCTCATAATTTACGAAGAAGAAGGTCTTCCCGGTGCGCCAGACGGGACCTCCGATCGACGCTCCGAAGTTGTTCTGTACAAGAAAATTTGACATTCCCATGTCATTGAAGGAGTGGGCATCCATTGCGCCATTGCGCAGGAATTCATAAGCGGTGCCGTGGAAGTGCGCGGTTCCTGATCGGGTGATGATATTGACCTGGCCGCCGCCTGCACCTCCCATCTCTGCCGAGTAGCTGCCCGTCTGTACCTGAAATTCCTGTACCGCGTCCGGTGATGCGCTCAGGTTCTGCGTACTGAAGGTCGGATCGGTATTCGTGGCTCCATCCAGAAGGAAGTAATTCGCATTCGGCCTGCTACCACCGATGCTCACCGCGGAGCGCTGTCCCGGGCGCCAGTAGAGTGGATTCATATCTCCGGTGGCAGCGCCGTGGCTGAGATGGGCACCGGGTACTGTGAGAACAAGGTCAATCAGCATGCGCCCGTTGAGAGGGAGAGAGTCAACGGATTTTTGATCGACGACAGCGCCTACGCTTGCATCCTGGGTTTTGAGCAACTCGCCGGAGGCCTCGACGTTAACCGTTTGCTTCTCGCTGCTCAGCCGCAATTCCAGGTCGATGGTTGCCTGCTGCCCTACCTCGAGGTGAATGGTCTGGTTTGTCTCTGCAAAACCCTGACCGTTGACAGTCAACATGTAGGTTCCGGGCTGCAGGCCAGCAATCTCGTACAATCCAGTGGCATTCGACACAACGTCACGCTTCGCTCCAGTGGCTAGGTCATTTGCATGAATGTGCGCTCCAGGGACAGCGTGATGCTGCGGGTCGAATATAGAGCCCCGGACTACGGCGTAGTTGCTCTGTGCGATTGCTGTGACTGAGCCTGCGATCAGGCATAGAGATGCGAGAAGAAATTGGCGCAACGTGGCTCTCCTAAGAAAACGAACTGAATCGATTCGGCCCTCGGCTGAGAAGAAAGGGGCCCGATGGTCTGCGTCTGCACGCTTTGTACATTGCCTGACGGCTGGCAAATGTCAGGGAAAATGGCGCTTAGCTCTAATGAGAATGGGGCTTTATCTATAGTAACGGCATCGTAGAAAGGATGGGCGATCTTCTCCATCTTTGGATGGACCTAGAGCAAAAGGCCACCGCGATGGTGGCCTTTTGTGGGATGCAGATGTACGGAGCCTAAACGCCGATTACGGCACAAAGCTCCTTCACGGCAGCTGCGCTCTTCTTCAGAGCAGCATCTTCTTCAGCGGTGAGTTTGATCTCAATGATCTTCTCGAGGCCACCGGCTCCGAGTTTGCAGGGAACGCCAATATAGTAGCCCTCGATGTCGTACTCGCCTTGGAGATAGGCGGCGCAGGGAAGAATCTTCTTCTTGTCCTTGAGAATGGCCTCGACCATCTCTACGGTCGCGGCGCTTGGAGCGTAATACGCACTCCCGGTCTTGAGGTACTTCACAATTTCGGCGCCGCCGTCGCGTGTGCGCTGGACAAGCTGTTCAAGCCGATCGGCAGGGATGAGCTCGGTGATTGGGATTCCCGCAACCGTTGAGTAGCGGGTCAGCGGCACCATCGTGTCACCGTGTCCGCCGAGCACAAACGCGGTCACATTCTCGACACTGACGTTGAGTTCTTCCGCGATGAAGGTGCGGAACCGGGCAGAGTCCAGCACGCCGGCCATGCCGATCACGCGCTCGCGGTTGAATCCGGCCTGGCGGAACGCTGCCTGCGCCATGGCATCGAGAGGATTCGAAACGATGATCAGGATACATTCCGGCGACTGCGCAACGACCTTCGAAACCACATCGGACATAATTTTGAAGTTCGTATGCAGCAAGTCGTCGCGGCTCATTCCCGGCTTGCGGGGAATACCAGCGGTGATCACCACGATGTCAGAGTTAGCTGTGGCGGCGTAGTCGTTCGATCCGACAACGTGCACGTCGCGCTTTTCAATGGGCATTGCTTCGAGCAGATCGAGCGCTTTGCCCTGGGGAACGCCCTCCACAACATCAATCAGCACCACATCGGCAAGTTCCTTCGCCGCGATCCAGTGTGCTGCCGTAGCGCCCACGTTACCGGCGCCAACAATGCTTACCTTTTTACGCATTTTCTTTTCTCCTGAGCGGAGTTCGCGGAGTTAGCCGCGCTTCGCGCGTGTTAGCGGAGTTAGGTTACTGAGGAGGACGCGCTAGCTCTGCAAACTCCATTGTGCAAGGCTAGCGCCGCTGTCTTTACATATTGCCGATGATTCGCGTTGCAAACTCGCTGGTGCCTACTTTGGTTGCGCCGGCAGTTTGGCGTTCGAAGTCGTATGTCACGAATTTCTGCTGGATGGTCTTTTCCATCGCGTCTTCGATCATCTTGGCGGCTTCCTTCCAGCCGAGGAAGTCGAGCATCATGACGCCGGAGAGAATCACCGAGCCTGGATTGATGACGTCTTTGTCCGCATACTTCGGGGCCGTCCCGTGGGTCGCTTCGAATACAGCGTATCCATCACCGATGTTCGCGCCGGGTGCGATTCCGAGCCCGCCGACCTGCGCGGCCGCGGCGTCGGAGATGTAGTCGCCGTTGAGGTTGGTGGTGGCGAGAATGCTGTAGTCCGCCGGCCGAATGATGATCTGCTGGAAGATCGAGTCCGCGATGCGATCGTTCACGAGGATCTTCGATTTCCATGCTCCATTTCCGTGCGACTTGCCGATGGCGTCCAACACTGACTTCACTTCGGCGACAACCGAATCCCGGAAACTCTGCGGTGCGAACTCGATGCCAGGCTCGATAAGGGCTGCATTGTCTTCCACGGAGATGCCAGGGTTTGCCTCTACATTGCCGAGGATCCAGCTTTCGCGTTCGGTAACGGTTTGGTCACGGAATTCCTCGGTGGCAACCTCGTAGCCCCATTCCCGGAAGGCGCCCTCTGTGAACTTCTGGATGTTGCCTTTGTGAACCAGCGTTACCGTCTTGCGGCCTGTTTCCATCGCGTGGCGAATGGCATAGCGCACGAGACGCTTGGTGCCGAAGATGGAGATAGGCTTGATTCCGACGCCGGAGTCCTGACGGATCTTCTTCTTGCCGCCCTTGAGCAAATCGTCATTGATATAGCTGATCAACTTCGCCGCATCGTCGCTGCCTTGCTTGAACTCGATACCGGAGTACACGTCTTCGGTGTTTTCGCGGAAGATGACGATGTTGACCTTCTCGGGGCTTTTTACCGGGCTCGGCACGCCCTGGTAGTAGCGCACGGGGCGAACGCATGCGTAGAGGTCAAGAATCTGGCGGAGCGCAACATTCAGCGAGCGGATCCCGCCGCCGACGGGCGTAGTGAGTGGTCCTTTTATGGAGACGCGCAGATCTCGAGCGGCGTTTACTGAGTCATCAGGGAGCCAGTTGTTGAACTGGCGAAATGCCTTCTCGCCGGCGAAGATCTCAAACCAGGCAATCTTTCGTTTGCCGCTATATGCCTTTTCAACCGCCGCGTCGAAGACTCGCTGCGAGGCTTTCCATATGTCGCGGCCCGTGCCATCGCCCTCGATGAAGGGGATGATGGGATTGTCAGGAACCTGATATTGGCCGTGGCTGTACTCGATGGGCTTGCCGCTTTGCGGCAATTCCAGCCCGTTGTAGGTCTTCTGCATTTGTGTTTTGGAGTTCCTTCCCGAGATAGGGTTCAAGGGAAGGCTAACATCCTGAAATTACGCGTGGCAACGGCAGCTGTGGGGCGAAGATGAACGGAAGATGACGACGCCAGAAGGTGTAACCAGGGGGATCGGCCCGAAGCGACCCCGCTAAAGGTCTTCACTGAACCGGCGCGTTGCGGAAGTCCCCTTGATCGAGTCGAGGAATGCCGAAGTGTCCGCGAAGATGGAGCAGATCCACCGGGCTCAGGTTTCCGGCAACCGTCACCAGGGTCAAGCTGCGAGGAGTCTCTGCGAGGACCACTGCTCCTCGAATATTGACACCGTCCAGCACGAACCAGACGTCGGTCGTTCCGTTTCGAAGCGGTCCACCATGGTCGGATGAGGTAACGACGTGCTTCCATCCTCGAAGATGATAAGAAGCCCGGATGGCTTGAACCGCGCCCTCGTCGGGAATTCCAGCATCATTAAAGCGCATTGTGTGGACGCTGACGCCGTCAAGCTTGTTGATTGCTTGTCGCACCGGTGCGTCGGAGTCCGGTACGACGCCGGCAGCGACGCCAAGAAGCGTCCTGTCGAGGGTGAAGTTTTCCTTCATCGTCGCCATGGAACTCAATACCGCGAGAGGCGGAGGCACCCACTCCAAGGGCACGGGACTTGCGTCTGGCGGATAATCGTGTGCCGGTGGAGCGTCGGGTCGCGCGCCATACTCCTGGGCTGCGACGAATGTGCTGCCAAAAGTTATCGCGCTGAGTACACAAGTCCCGAGAACGAGGGAAAGCTTCATAAACTCTGAAACTCGAGGCGGGGGAAAAAGTTCCGCCGATCGGGGAAAATGTATTTCTCAGGCCTGTGGCTCCGCTGAGGAGGTTCCCAAGTTCTCCCGTCGCCCCGGAGAATGTAAACGGCCGATTAAATCGCAAACCATTCTGTTTTCAGGCGGCAAGATGCGATAAACTCATGCGGGAACGTCCAAAAAATCAGTCAATCGCCAACCTCACGGAGGGTACATAGAAACTGGGAAAGAGCATGGTCCCGAAGAAGCTTTTCTTCACCAAGGGTGTAGGCAAACATAAGGAGCGCTTAACTTCTTTTGAGCTCGCCCTTCGGGATGCCGGAATCGCTTCGCAGAACCTGGTCCGCGTCAGCTCGATCTTTCCGCCACGCTGCAAGATCATTTCGCGCAAAGAAGGCCAGAAGTATCTGAATCATGGCGAGGTCGTTTTCGCCGTTATCGCTGAAAACTCAACCCGTGAGCCCCACCGCCTTTGCGTCTCCAGTATTGGGGTAGCCATTCCAGCGGATAAGGACACCTACGGCTATCTCAGCGAGCATCACAGTTTCGGCGAGACCGAGGATCAGGCAGGCGAATATGCCGAGGAACTCGCAGCCGAAATGCTCGCGACGACTCTCGACGTCGAATTTGATCCGGACAAGAGCTGGGACGAGAAGAAAGAGATCTATCGCATCTCCGGGCAGATCGTTCGCACCAGCAACGTGACCCAGTCCGCAGTGGGCGATAAGCGCGGTCTGTGGACGACGACTATTGCGGCGGCGGTTTTGATTCTCGAGGAGTAACCCGCGGGTCGCTCGAATTCAGGCCAATCCCGCAAAGCGGGATTGGCCTCGTCGTGTGGAGGAAACATTCGGCGGCTGCGCCGAGGGGATTGGTGGCGATGGACAATCAGCGTAAGTACAACGTGGGTCTGGTGCAGATGCGCATGGGGCCTGATCCTGATGCGAATCTCGTCGCCGCGCTTGCGCAGGTCAGGAAAGCGGCGGATCGCGGAGCGAACATTGTCTGTCTGCCGGAGCTTTTTCAAGCCCAGTATTTCTGTCAGAGGGAAGACATCAAGCTGTTCGACCTAGCCGAGCCGATTCCTGGTCCCGCAACGGCGCGGCTTGGAGCATTGGCAAAAGAACTGCGGATTGTGATTGTGGCGTCGCTGTTCGAGCGGAGAGCAGCGGGGCTCTACCACAACACTGCTGTGACGCTAGGGCAGGATGGAGAAATCATCAGCGTCTACCGCAAAATGCACATCCCCGATGATCCGCTGTACTACGAGAAGTTCTACTTCACACCGGGCGATCTTGGCTTCAAGTCCGTTGACACGCCGCATGGTCGGGTCGGCACGCTCGTCTGCTGGGACCAGTGGTATCCCGAGGGTGCTCGCCTTACGGCGCTCCAGGGCGCTGAAGTGCTTTTCTATCCAACGGCGATTGGCTGGCATCCGGCTGAGAAGGACGAGTTTGGAGCAGCGCAGTACGATGCGTGGCAGACGATCCAGCGTGCGCATGCGATTGCAAATGGCGTCTACGTTGCGGGCGTAAACCGCGTCGGGCACGAAACTGGTGATATTCGAGGCAATCGCGCCAGCGGTCCGGGACTTGAGTTCTGGGGCGGAAGCTTTCTTGCTGATCCGTTCGGCCGGATCGTGGCGAAGGCATCGCATACCGATGAAGAGATCATTATTGGCGAGATAGATACGGCGCTTCTGGAAGACACGCGTCGTAACTGGCCGTTCCTTCGCGATCGCCGCATCGATGCGTACGCGCCGATAACCAGCCGCTTTCTTGATCCCGGATTCGGAGACGGCAAGTAGTGATCCCCGAAAAGACTCCGCGCGAACTTGGGTATCGAATGCCCGCCGAATGGGAGCCGCACGAAGCGACGTGGCTCGCGTGGCCGCACAATTCTGAAGATTGGCCGGGAAAGTTTCAGGCCATTCCATGGCTTTATGCGGAGATCGTTCGGCTGCTCGCGGCGCGAGAGCGCATCCACCTGCTTGTGCAGGATCAAAAGGAGCAGGCCCGCGCCACGAGTATTCTCGAGCGAGCACATGCCAATCTCGACAGCGTCAGCTTTCATCAGTGGCCAACGAATCGTGTGTGGACGCGGGACTCGGGTCCGATTTTTGTCCGGAACGCGGAAGGCCAGGTTGCGATCACGAACTGGCACTTCAACGCGTGGGCAAAATATCCCGACTGGCAGCTCGATGATCAGGTCCCGGCTCGCGCCGCGAAACTGTTAAGCGTTGCCGAATGGCAACCGGTCCTCGACGTCAACGGCGAGCGACGCAGGCTCGTTCTCGAAGGCGGCTCAATCGACACGAATGGCGAAGGCGTGATGCTCACGACGGAAGAGTGCCTTCTGAGCGAAGTGCAGCAGCGCAATCCGGGTGTGAGCCGCGACCAGCTGGAACGTGCATTCAGCGAGTACCTCGGAATCGATCAGGTGATTTGGTTGGGACGAGGAATTGCGGGTGACGATACGCATGGACACGTGGATGACATTACGCGTTTTGTTGGTTCGTCCACGATCGTGACCGCTGTCGAGCCGGACACGACAGATCCGAATCACGAGCCGCTTTCTGAGAATCTGGAACGATTGAAGGCTGCGCGCACTGCTGATGGCAAGGAGTTCACCATTGTCGAACTCCCGCTCCCGTGTCCTGTCGTTTTCCGAAAACAGCGGCTGCCTGCAAGCTATGCGAATTTTTTTATTGCGAATGGGCTCGTTCTGGTTCCTACGTTTCACGATGCGAATGATCGCGTTGCTCTCGGCATCATCGCTGAGCTGTTTCCCGAACGCGAGGTCATTGGAATTTACGCGGTGGATCTTGTGTGGGGTTTGGGCACGCTGCACTGCATGACGCAGCAGCAGCCCGCGGTTTTGGCGATTTAGAGCAGGCAAAATGTCGGTTAAGCGCTGAAATTGCACCTCTTCGTGGCTTTTCTGAGCAGTTCTGCAGAAGGCTCGCTTCGGCTATATTGCTGATTCGGCATTGGTTTCTTCGTAAATCGATGTAAAGAGCTATCCATTTAAGGGGAGGGGATGGGGGTACCCCATTTTCTTTTCAACGAACCCCTCTACTGTTTTCATGGTGCGCTCATGAGGGGCTAATTATCTGCAAATAGGGCGCGAGATTCTGACGAATGCGTTGTGATCTTTGGATCGGGCTTTGTCGCGAGGCTTCTCTGATCGGTTTCGCCAAGAGACCCTCAGGGGCTAAAGCCCGAGTGCCTGGCGGGCTGGTTTGCGGCACGACTAAAGTCGTGCCCTGACGCTTGGTGGCTTCCAATCAGTTTTGCTTTTGCGGCACGACTGAAGTCGTGCGCTGACGCTCGACGTTTTGCGAGCAGTTTTTGATTTCGGTTTTGCCGTAAGATGAGGGGCGATGATTTCGGATCTGGAAGCGATGAGAACGGCGCTGGCGGAAGCTCGCAAGGCGGCAGAGGCCGGCGAGGTTCCAATCGGGGCGGTGCTGGTGCACGATGGGGCAATCATCGCGCACGGGCAGAACTCGGTAATTCGCAGCAGCGATCCGACGGCGCACGCTGAGATCGTGGCCTTGCGGCATGCGGCGGCGATTCTCGGCAACTACAGGCTCAATGGGTGCACGCTGTACGTAACTCTGGAGCCGTGCGCAATGTGCGCGGGAGCCATGATTCATGCCCGTATCGACCGGCTGGTGTACGGCACGGCCGATCCAAAGGCGGGGGCATGCGGATCTGTTCTCTCCGTCTTGAATCATCCGCAGCTCAACCACCAAATGCAGTTGACTCATGGGTTGTTGGGGGAAGAGTGCGGGGAACTGCTGCGCGGATTTTTCAGAGAGCGTCGCACTAAGTCCGAGTAAGGGCGCGGATGCGGTCTTTCTGGCCGGGCCACCTGGCGGCGAGTTCGTCATAGCCGGCGTTGTGATAGTCGGCGTAGTCGAAGCCGGGAACGACGGTGCAGCCGAGAAGTGCGAGCTTGCCGCCGCCGATGAGGCGAGTGCCTTGCCATACTCCGGCGGGAACCACGACCTGAACTTGCTGGCCGGCAAGCAGATCATGACCGAGAACCAAGACGCTAGAACTGCCGTCGGGATGAAGCTGAAGCATCTCGACGGGATCGCCCAGGTAGAAGTGGAACATCTCGTCGGACTCGAGCATGTGCATTTCGGAGAACTGGCCCTGCTCGAGGAGGTAGTAGATTGCCGTTCCCTGGGAACGGGCGCCACGCGGCAGATCGAGCGTGGCGGCAGCCGCCCAGGTCTGTCGGAAATGGCCGCCCTCAATGGGGTGCGGATCGAGCTTGAGCAGCGTCTTTATCTGTTCAGCGGTCACAGAGAGATCGTAAATGAGCCGTTAAAATCGATGTATGAAGGTTCAGGTCTACACCGCCTCATGGTGCAGAGATTGCCGGGCGGCGAAGCAATTTCTCGATACACACGGGATTGAATACACAGAGATCAATGTAGATGCCGACCCAGCCGCCTCGGCTGAAGTGATCCGGCATGTTGGCAAGAGAGCTATCCCCCAGCTTGTAATCGACGGTGAATGGTTCCAGCCCTATAAACCGGGGCGGGGACTGCTCTACGACGAACTGCATCAGCGGTTCGGTATCCCGCGCAGGTAACTGCTTTAACCTCGTACAATTTAATTTGGATTGCGACGCCCCGGAGTTCGCAGGCGGCTGGTCCAACGTCGAGTTGCGGGCAGTTTTGCGCCGGCAGGACCTGAGACAGGAGATCTGCGTTGATCAAGCGTTACACACGCCCGGCAATGGGGCGGATCTGGACTGAAGACAACAAATACCGTTGCTGGCTGCAGGTTGAGTCGGCGGCCAGTGCCGTGCTTGCCGAGGATGGGGTGATTCCGCAGTCGGCTGCGGACGCGATTGCCCAGAAGGCCTCAGCCTCGGCTGAGCGGATTCTTGAGATCGAAGCCGAGGTGAAGCACGATGTCATCGCATTCACGACAGCGGTGGCGGAGAGCCTGAAAGCACAAGGGCTCGGCGAGGAGTCTCGCTGGCTTCATTATGGTCTGACTTCGAATGACATTGTGGATACGGCGCAAGCGCTGCAGGTGAAAGAAGCTTCGGCGCTGATTTGCCGGGGGATTGAAGCGTTGCTCGTCGTGCTGAAGAAGCGCGCGCTGGAGTTCAAGCACACGCCGACGATTGGGCGGACCCACGGGATCCACGCGGAGCCGACCACGTTCGGCTTGAAGTTTCTGAACTGGTATGCCGAAATGGCGCGGAATCTGAAGCGTTTTGAATTCGCTGCTGAAGACATGCGGGTAGGCAAACTCTCAGGCGCGGTGGGAACGTTCGGGCATCTCAAGCCGGAACATGAAGAGCGGATCTGCGAGCGACTGGAATTGAAGCCAGCTCCGGTGGCAACGCAGGTGATTCAGCGCGATCGGCATGCGGCGTATATCGGGACGCTCGCGGTAGTTGGCAGCACGCTGGACAAGATTGCGGTGGAAGTGAGGCACCTGCAACGCACGGAGGTACGCGAAGCACAGGAGTACTTCAGCGAGAAGCAGAAGGGCTCTTCAGCGATGCCGCACAAGAAAAATCCGATTACGAGCGAACAGATCAGCGGCCTTGCGCGGGTTCTGCGAGGGAACTCGCAGGCAGCGCTCGAGAACGTTGCGCTGTGGCATGAGCGCGATATCTCGCACTCGTCGGTGGAGCGGGTGATCTTTCCGGACTCGACGATACTGACGGACTACCTGCTGACGAAGACGACGGACTTGCTGGACCGGCTGCTGGTTTATCCCGAGCGGATGAAAAAGAATCTGGAGTCAACCGGTGGGCTGATCTTCTCGGGGCAATTGCTGCTGGACCTTGCTGAAGCAGGGATGCTTCGCGAAGAGGCGTATCGACTGGTGCAAAGCCATGCTATGCGGGCCTGGAAGGATGACCTCGTGTTTCGGGATGAGGTGGCAAAGGATTCCGCGATCACGGGGCTGCTTACCCCAGATAAACTTCAGCGCACTTTCGACTACACGCGGCAGCTTGGAAATGTGGATGCGATTTTCAAGCGAGTTCTGGGAGAGTAGCTCTCGATGAATCAGATTCCCGACTACGCGGCAGAACGAGTGCTGGGCACGATCCAGGAGGTCATTGACTCCGCCGACGAAGAGCTGGAGCAAGCCGCTGAGTGGATGAAGGGTTTGGTCGAAGAGTTCCCTGAAGCTTCGATTGTGCATTCGTACTATGCATGGGTGTTGTCACGCCAGGGAAAGCACCGCGAAGCAATCGACCACGGGCGTGTAGGGGTAAAGCTGTCGGCGGAGTCGGAGATATCCTCACTCATGCTATTTCGCGTGCTTTGGAACGCGGGCGAAAAGAAGGGCGCTTTTGACGAAATGAAACGGCTGGAGAAGTACGGCCATTCGGCAGAGTACGCTCAGATGATGCAGGAATGGAAAGAGAGTGAACCAGGAGATTTTGAAGAGTGAATCTCACGGTTGCCATCACCGGAGCATCGGGCGCGATTCTGAGCCGTGAGCTTCTTCGCGCTCTTGACACGGACGAGCGGGTGTCAGGGATTGATTTCGTCTCATCAGAGAATTCGCTTCGCGTGATTGCGGAGGAGCTTGGGGTTTCAGGACGGACGGGGCTGCTTGAGAAGCTGCTGGGCACGGCGTCAGTAAAGATCAGGCAGCATGGCGATTCGGACATTGGGGCATCGATTGCCAGTGGGAGCTATCCAAGCGCAGGGATGATCATTCTGCCGTGTTCAATGGGAACCCTGGCGACCATTGCAAATGGTCTGGCGAACTCGCTGATTACACGTGCTGCCGATGTCACTCTGAAGGAGCGTCGGCCGCTCGTGCTGTGCGTACGCGAAACGCCGTTCAATCGGATCCACCTGCGGAATATGAGCCTGGTTGCCGAGGCGGGAGGCGTGATCTTTCCGGTCATGCCGGCGTTCTATAACAAGCCGGTTGACTCCAGCGAAATGGCGCGGCAGTTTGCGTATCGGGTGCTGGCGCATATTGGGCTATCGCAACCCGGAGCTTATGTCTGGAAGGGCGACGAGTAATTGGGCCTGCTTTCGAGCATCGTTGAGGTTTGACAATCTCTTGACATTTCCGGTTTGACACTGCGCGATGCGGTCCGAGATACTGCGTTCAATGCTGAGCTCAGCCACAGACCGGATCGAGGCCATGGCCATGTGCATGTGTTGCGTATGGGGATCCGCACGCGTGGAAGCTGAGTGGCAAATGCGCTAAGCACAGCCGACCAGAACCATACGGCCCGGATCCGAGGTGGATTCCGGGCTTTTGCATTTCGGCTTGGGTGCGGTACACCGCGTCCGCTCCCGCCGCACCCCAACCGTAAACGCGTTCGAAGGAGAAAACAGGATGTCAGACGAGAAGAAGCAGCAACTTGCCACGATCGCCGTTCACGGCGGACAGTCGCCCGATCCCGCAACCGGCTCGCGCGCCGTGCCGATCTATCAGACCACTTCTTACCTCTTCCAGGATGCCGATCATGCGGGTCGACTCTTCGCGCTCAAGGAGTTTGGAAACATCTACACGCGGATCATGAATCCGACGACGGATGTGTTTGAGAAGAGGGTGGCAGCGCTCGAGGGTGGGGCAGCGGCGCTGGCGACGGCATCGGGTCAGGCTGCGGAGACGCTGGCGATCACCACACTGGCGGCTGCGGGAGACGAAATCATCTCCAGCAATTCGCTGTACGGCGGGACGTATAACCTCTTCCACTACACATTGCCTCGACTCGGCATCAATGTTCGCTTTGTTGATCCGGATGATTTCGATGCAGTGCGCGCGGCGATCAACCCGAAAACACGGGCCATTTATGCAGAGTCGCTCGGGAACCCCAAGCTCGATGTGATCGACATTGAGAAGTTGGCTGCTATTGCACACGAGAATGGGCTTCCCCTGGTGATCGACAATACGTGTGCTTCGCCTGCGTTGCTGCGACCGATTGAGTGGGGCGCGGACATCGTTATCAATTCGGCTACGAAGTTTATTGGTGGACACGGGACGACGATCGGCGGCGTGATTGTCGATGCGGGGAAATTCGACTGGGCTGCGTCGGGGCGATTCAAGGAGTTCACCGAGCCCGATCCGTCTTATCACGGACTGTCGTATACGGCAGCTTTCGGGCCGCTTTCGTTCATTCTCAAGGCGCGGATCCAGGGTCTGCGCGATACCGGAGCCGCTCTGGCACCTCATAGTGCGTTTCTACTATTGCAGGGACTGGAGACTCTGCATCTGCGGATGGAGCGTCACTCGCAGAATGCGCTAGCGGTTGCGAAGCATCTCGAAGAGCACCCGGGCGTAGAGTGGGTGAACTATCCCGGTCTCGCATCGAGCCGCTATGCAGCGCGCGCGAAGAAGTATCTGCCGGAAGGGCAGTCGTCGCTGCTGACGTTTGGCATCAAGGGCGGATACGACGCAGGAAAGAAACTGATTGATTCGCTGCAACTCTTCTCGCTGGTTGCGAACATTGGGGACGCAAAGTCACTAGTCATCCATCCAGCCTCGACGACGCACCAGCAGCTCTCGGTTGAGGAGCAGGCGGCGACGGGGGTTACACCCGAACTTGTCCGCCTTTCCATCGGCATTGAGGACATTCGCGACATACTTGCAGATCTGGACCAAGCGATCGAGATTGCGAACGGGCAGGCTTTTGCGGGAAGCGCTCAGGCTGCCGGTCGTGCGGCGAAATGAGTGTCACGTCGGAAACTACTGCCGGGCCGGATCCAACCCCGGCCCGAAAGCCAGCATTGGAGCCCACGTACGAGGGGGACTTCGTGCTGGACCAGCACTTGATGCTGGAAAGCGGGCGTACGCTGGCGAATCCTACCCTGCACTACGCGGTGTATGGAAAGCTGAACGCCAATCGCGATAACGCGGTTCTGATTTGCCATGCGTTGTCGGGGTCAGCAAGGGTAGGAGACTGGTGGCCCGAGGTCTTTGCACCCCGCGCGCTGCTTTCGCTCGATCATGATTTTGTGATCTGCATCAACCTGCTCGGATCGTGCTACGGCTCGACAGGCCCCGGCTCGGTCGATCCAGAAACGGGTCTCGTGTATGGGCCTGATTTTCCGCTTGTATCGATTCGCGATAATGTCCGCGCACAGGCTCAGCTTCTGGATTCTCTCGGGATTGGCCGTCTGAGGCTTGTGCTTGGCGGTTCGATTGGGGGCATGCAGGCGCTCGAGTGGGCGATTCATGATGCTCAACGCGTGGAGAAGGCGGCCATCATCGGGGTGGCACCCCTATCAGCGATGGGGCTTGCACTGAACCATCTCCAACGGCAAGCGATTCAAAACGATCCGAACTGGGATGGCGGCTATTATCTGCCTCAACGCCAGCCCAGCCATGGCCTCTCGCTTGCCCGCCAGATTGGAATGCTGAGCTACAAATCGGCAGCGCTTTTTGAAGAGCGATTTGGCCGCAACCCGAACCGAAATGGGGAAGATCCCTGGAGATTGGACGATCACGGCGGGGGTCTTGTAGGGGGCCGTTTTGATATCGCGGGCTATCTGGACCACCAGGGCGAGCGCTTCAACGAGCGTTTCGATGCCAATTCTTACCTTGCCATCATGCGAACGATGGACACCTGGCACCCACTCACGGGCTACTCCTCTGCAAAAGAGGTGTACGGCCGCATTCACGCGCAGTTGGTTTTCATCGGGATCAGCTCGGATTGGCTGTTTCCGCCTGAGTCGGTTCGGGAGTTTGCGGAGAGCATAAAGGTTGCGGGCGTTCGTGCCGAGTATCGAGAGATGAAGAGCTCTCACGGCCACGATGCGTTTTTAGCCGAGCAGGCCGAGTTCGTCCGATTGCTGCAGTAGGTCGGGGAGGCGTAGGCCCGGCCTGCAACTTTCAGGAAACACTTTTCCGCAATTCGGTGTCTAAGCACTTTAGCGATGAGCTGATGGGGCAGCCGTCGGGGCCCGCCAGGGAGGAAGAGAGATTCCCGCTCGATACTTGGTCAGACAGATGTCAGAACGCCGCTGGTACCCGAAGAGTGTAACTTCTTGTCAAATAACCTGCCTTGTCACAATGGGCGGGGCTTTCTATAATCCTCCCAACACCGCATTGGACATCGTGGGGATGTCTAACCCTTGTACAGTGTCAAGTTCTCGGTTAGACGAGTCCGCGAGCGAGTGCTTGAGAAACCGATTTCACTTCCGCATCTCCCAGGAGCACTGAATGAAGAAGTTTGTCTTTGCATCTGTGATGGCGTTGGCGAGCTT
>Ga0157369_10004865_pt1 | contig 15759 bp, 9 predicted proteins | sample C25metaG_FD_113461 | JGI IMG/M metagenome (GOLD analysis project Ga0157369, IMG submission 113461) | Corn rhizosphere microbial communities from Kellogg Biological Station, Michigan, USA - C2-5 metaG | ecosystem: Host-associated > Plants > Roots > Rhizosphere > Soil | place: USA: Michigan... | reverse complement strand
CCAGCCGTCTGACAACACCTTCACATGCGGCTTGCCCAGGTTCACCATTGGCTCGACGGTGAAGAACATGCCGGGCTTCAGCACCGCGCCCTCGCCGCGACGGCCGTAGTGCAGGACGTTGGGGCTGTCGTGGAAGACGCGGCCGATGCCGTGGCCGCAGAAGTCGCGCACCACGCTCATGCGCTGGGCCTCGACGAACTTCTGGATCGCATAGCCGATGTCGCCGAACGTATTGCCCGGCTTGACCTGCTCCAGGCCCAGATCCAGCGACTGATAGGTCACGTCGATCAGCTTCTTGGCCCGCGCATTGATCTCGCCCACCGCATACATGCGGCTGGAATCGCCGTGCCAGCCGTCGACGATGACCGTGTGGTCGATGTTGACGATGTCGCCGTCCTTCAGCACCCGGTCGCCGGGAATGCCGTGGCAGACCACATGGTTGATCGAGGTGCAGACGGTCTTCTCGTAGCCCTTGTAGCCCAGGCAGGCGGGCAGGCCGCCGTTGTCCAGGGTGAACTCGCGCACCAGATCGTCGATCGTGCTGGTCAGGACGCCCGGCTTCACATGCGCCGCGATCATGTCCAGCGCCTCGGCGACCAGACGGCCGGCCTTGCGCATGCCCTCGAAGTCTTCCGCCTCATGGATGCGGATGGCGCTGGAGCGGACCAGGACGTCGGTTTCGAGTTCGGGCGTTTCGTACATGGGGGGCGATCGGTCTGCAAAAGGCGGGATACGGCGCAATCCGTTCGCCGCAGATGGGCGTTATAGCATGAAACCTCAAGCCTGCCCCCGGATTCCCGCATGACCGACGCCGATCTCATCGCCGCTGGACCCGATGCTTCCACGCCCACCGCGGCCGTGCTGGTCATCGGCGACGAAATCCTGTCGGGCCGGACCCAGGATGCGAACACCAACACCATCGCCCGATTTCTGGCGGCGTTGGGGATCGACCTGATGGAGGCGCGCGTCGTCAGCGATGATCACGGCCGGATCGTCGAGGCGTTGGACGCCCTCCGCTCACGCTGGGACTATGTCTTCACCACCGGCGGCATCGGTCCGACCCATGACGACATCACCGCCGACGCCGTGGCGGCCGCCTTCGGCGTGGCCCTGCCGGAACATCCCGACGCGCTGGCCATCCTGTCGCGCCGCTATGGCGACGATTTCAACGCCGCGCGCCGTCGCATGGCGCGCATCCCCGAAGGCGGCGTTCTGATCGCCAATCCGGTCACCGACGCGCCCGGCTTCCAGATCGGCAATGTCTTCGTCATGGCCGGCGTGCCCAAGATCATGCAGGCCATGCTGGAGGATGTGGCCCCGCGCCTGCGCACCGGCGCCGTCGTCCATGCCCGCACGCTGACGGTCAGCGGGGTGGGCGAGGGGGTTGTGGCGGATGTGCTGCGGACGGCCGCAAATCGGCGCCGCGACCTGTCGTTCGGCAGTTATCCGTTCGGCCACGGCGGCGTCGGAGAGATCGGAACCCAACTGGTCGTCCGTGGCCGGGATTTGGGCCTGGTCCAGGCTGCCGCGCACGATTTGATCGGCGAATTGCGGGGGCTGGGCATCGATGTTGCCGCGACGTAACCTCGCAAAGCCGTGATCATGTGCGGCTCAGGCGCCACGGTTTCGCCCGTTTCCGGTCCGATGGGGGCCTTGCCCGCAACGCTTTCGCGCCCCGAACGCTGAGAGGGCTCCTCCCCGGATCGACCGCACTCAAAGCGGTCGACGTTTACTTAGGTGTTTGAAATGACCTCCAGGAACTTCGCCCGCGTGGGCGGGCTCGCCTTGACGACCGCCCTGCTGGCCGGCGTCGCCGCTCCGGCCATGGCCGGCTCCTTCTATGTCCAGGAACAATCGACCCGCGCCCAGGGCCGCGCCAACGCCGGCGTCGGCGCCGACAAGGGCGTCCAGTCGCTGTGGTGGAACCCCGCCGCCATCGCCGGAACCCAGCGTGAAGTCTATGTCGGCATGCACGGCCTGATCCTGGACTCCGATGTCGACAACACCGGTTCGACCCTGACCTACAATGTTCCGGTTCCGGGCGTTGGCGTCGTCAGCCGCTCGGCTCCCGTCAACGGCGACCCGCACGTCCACGACGTGGTCGAAAGCGGAATCGTGCCGAACTTCGCCGTTTCCATGCCGATCGGCGACCGCTTCAACGTCGGCCTGGCCGTCCAGGCGCCCTACAACTTCACCACCAAATATGAGCCGACCGACTTCGCGCGCTACGACGCCCTGACGTCGGAACTGCGCTCGGCCAACGTCAGCCTGGTCGCCGCCATGACGGTCACCGACTGGCTGGACCTCGGCGTCGGTTTCGACGCCCAGTACGCCAAGGCGACCCTGTCCTCGGCCCTGCCGAACGTGCCGATCCCGGCCGTCCTGTCGCCCGCCTATGTCGTCTCGCCCTCCACCGACGGCCGCAACCAGCTGGAAGGCGACGGCTGGGATTACGGATGGAACGCCGGCGCCCAGATGCACTTCGGCAAGCTGGACCTGGGTCTGTCGTATCGCTCCAAGATCGAGCACGAGCTGGAAGGCTCGGTGAACATCTCCGGCCTGACCGGCGTCCTGGCCGGCGCCAATGTGTCCACGGACGGCGGCGCTTCGTTCACCACGCCTTGGTACGCCACCGTCTCGGCCCGCTACGCCGTCAACGATCGCCTGACCCTGAACGCCCAGGTCAACCAGATCGGCTGGAGCGAGTTCGACGCCATCCGCGTGGCCTACACCGGCGGCGGCTCGACCATCGTTCAGGACTATGACGACGTCACCACCGGCGCGATCGGCTTCGACTACAAGATCGATCCGTCGATGACCTTCCGCGCCGGCCTGGGCTACGACCCGACCCCGACCCCGGACGATCACCGCACCGCCCGTATCCCGGACGGCGACCGCTGGCTCTACGCCGCCGGCCTGTCCAAGACGGTCGGCAACATGACCTTCGACGGCGCCGTGACCTACATCGACATCGACACCGCGACGATCAACGACACGCGCGACGTCTATGGCAACGGCCTGGTCGTCTCGAATCTGCGCGGCGAAGCGCAAGGCTCGGGCGTCGGCTTCTCGCTGGGCGCGACCTGGAACTTCTGAGTTCCACTCAGCCCCGGCTGACATGAGAACGGCGGCTCCTTCGCAGGAGCCGCCGTTTTTTTATTCCTCCCCCGTGCAGCGGGGGAGGGGGACCGCGCGTAGCGGGGTGGAGGGGGCGGAAACGGGCTCGACGTCTGACGTGTCACGCCATGCGACGGTCGCCCCCTCCACCGCTTCGCGGTCCCCCTCCTAAAACGGGCGAGGATCTAGATCAGCCCTTGGCGGCGCCGCCGTAGCCCTTGCCGCCGTTCGACGGGCGGCGACGGGGACGGCGCTTCATTTCGCCTTCCGCCGGTTTGACGTTGTCGTTGATCGAGGGCACGCGCTCGCCGGCCAGGGGGTTGTAGGCGCGCTCGGGACGCGGGGCCGCCGGGGTTTCGCCCGGTCGGTTGCGGCGCTGGCGGTGCGGCTGGCCGCCGCCTTCCGGACGCACGCCCTCGCGGTGCGGCGCGCGACGGCCGCGACCGCCCCGTCCCTGGCCGCCTTCGTTGCGCTCGCCGCCCTCGCGTTCCGGCATCGTCGCCTTCTTGCCGACGCCGGTGGCCATGATGGTGGCGTCCAGCTGGCCCAGGGCCTTATCATTGCGGCGGTCGATGGCCGGGATTTTCTGGCGCGTGACCTTTTCGATGTCGCGCAGCAGCTTCATCTCGTCGCCGGCGACGAAGCTGACGGCGGTGCCGTCCTTGCCCGCCCGCGCGGTGCGGCCGATGCGGTGGACGTAGCTTTCCGGCACGTGCGGCAGTTCGAAGTTCACGACGTGCGAGACGCCGTCCACGTCGATGCCGCGCGCGGCGATGTCGGTGGCGACCAGGACGCGCAGCTTGCCGGCCTTGAAGGCGGCCAGGGTGCGTTCACGCTGGGGCTGGCTCTTGTTGCCGTGGATGGCCCCGGCCTCGACGCCGCCGGCTTCCAAATAGGCCGCGACCTTGTCGGCGCCGTGCTTGGTCTTGGTGAAGACCAGGCAGCGCGTGTACTCGGGATCCGAGAACATCTCGGTCAGCAGGGCGCGTTTGCGGCCCTGTTCGATATAGACGACCGACTGGCTGATGCGCTGCACCGTGGTCGACTGCGGCGTGACCTGGACCTTGACCGGATCCTTCAGCAGTTCGCCCGCCAGCTTGCCGATTTCAGACGGCATGGTCGCCGAGAAGAACAGGTTCTGGCGTTTGGCCGGGATCTTGGACACGATCTGGCGGATCGGCTTGATGAAGCCCAGGTCCAGCATCTGGTCGGCCTCGTCCAGGACGAAGATCTCGGTCGAGGACAAATCGAGGTTCTTCTGCTGGATGTGGTCCAGCAGGCGGCCGGGCGCGGCGACCAGGATGTCCAGACCCTGTTGCAGGGCCCGCTCCTGACCGCCGTATTTCACGCCGCCGAAGATGACCGCGACCCGGAAGCCCAGGTGGGCGCCATAGGCCTTGAAGCTGTCGCCGATCTGGGTGGCCAGCTCACGCGTGGGGCTCAGGACCAGGACGCGCGTCGTGCGCGGCTTGGGCGCGATGCGGTTTTCGGCCAGGCGATGCAGGATCGGCAGGGCGAAGGCGGCGGTCTTGCCGGTGCCGGTCTGGGCGATGCCCAACAGGTCCTTGCCGGCCATGACGTCGGGGATGGCCTTTTCCTGGATCGGGGTCGGCTTGGTGTAGCCGGTCGAGGCCAGGGCCTGCAGCAGGGCCTTGTTCAGGCCCATGGATTCGAATGTGGTGCTCACAGCAGTCTATCTTTCGCGTAGCGGCAGGGCGCTATCAGCCATGGCATGACGCCGTCGGGCCGCGCACCGCCAGTCCCGACGGGGCCTCGGGGAGGAGGCCTGCGGGGTGGATCGGGCGCCGCCCCGCGTGTCCGGGCAGCGAATGGATATGAGGGGCCGGCGGCTTCTACAGACAGGTCCGAAGGGGACCCACACGCGCTGGAGACGCCGGAGATCGCGAGTGTGCGACGCCGCGCAAATGGGCGCTTATCGCCGACAAGTCAACAGCGGCGCCGATCAGGGCGCGTATCGCGTCGCCGCCTCGGGCAGTCCGTCGGGCAGGCCGATGGCCGCGCGCCAGTCCTCGGGATGCAGCCGCGCCATCTCCAGATCCAGCCACGCCAGCGGCTTCAGCGTCCCGTCCGCGTCCCAGAACCGCTCGGCCCACGGCTGTCCCGTCTCGATCGCCCGCGCCCGGTCCCGCGCCGTCGCCTCGGGCCCCAGATGCGTCGCGCGCCAGTGATACAGCCACGGAATATGCCAGTGCGGCGCCCGGCTCAGCCGTTCGTCCGTCATCGCCGCCGCCAGACATTCCGCCAGCGCCCGCGCGTCCTCCAGCTGCGCATTGAAGGCGTCGCGCCGCGCCTGGATATGCCGGTCCCAGCCCTCGGCCGGCTCGATCGGCGCCAGCGTCGGCTCGGGCCGTTTCCAGCCTTCCGCCTCGCGCCGCTTCCACAGGGCGTGAACCCCGACGTCATAGCGTGCGGCGACGGATCGCGCGGTCTCGCCGTCCTCCCACGCCTTACGAACCTCGGCCCAGACGGCGTCCGGCCGGATCTTGCGATGTATGCCCTGGCTCATGGGACAAGGGGCGTCGCACGCCCCTGCGTCAGCATCGGTCGCATCGTCTCGGAATGTATAGGTGGCGCGCCTGACCTGACATGTCGCGATGTGGAAAATCAGGTCTCTAGCCTCGAAAATCGGCCGTCTTCCGGCCTGAGGTAGAGACGGCCCCATACTGTCCGCATGGAAAAACGCCGCTACAAGATCAAACCGCCCGAGGTCTGGACCCAGGTCCGAAAGGACTATCTGTCCGGCCTCGACGCCAAGACCGTCGCCGCCCGCCACGACGTGACCGAGGCCTCCATCCGCGCCCGCGCGACGAAGGAGGGCTGGTCCCGCCATCCGCGCAGCGAGGCCGCGACGCCCGCGCCCCAACCCCTGTCGCCTCAGGACGCGGCCGACCTGTCGCCGGACGATCCGAACGACCCGGCCGCCTTGGCGCGCGCCGCCGCCCAGGCCTCGGGCCGCGCCCTGCACGCCCAGGACTTCGCCCAGGCCCGCGCCCTGGCGGCGTTAGCCGAGACCTATCGCAAACTGGCCGACCGCGACGGCCCCGGCCGCGCCGCCCGCCTGACGGTGAAGACTGCGCCCCTGCAGCTGGTCTTCGATATCCTGACCAATGAGGCCGAGGCCGAGAACCGCTTCGCCATGAACACCAGCGACAAGAGCGACTGGGAATTGCGCGGCCAATACTGGAAAGCCAAGGAGAAGCTAACCCGCGCCAACACCGAATGGAGCAACGCCCAACTGGCCCGCCGCGTCCAGCTGGACCGCCGCATCGCCGCGCTGGAGGACCAGCTCCGCGCCGCCGGCCTCGACCCCGTCATCGAACGCGAACAGGACCGCCGCATCTCCAAGGGCATTGACCTCCACGTTGGTGAGCCCCGCGGGACCATCACGATGGAGGAATGGGACAAGACGCTTGATGAATTGGCATAAGCAATAACCGTTGTCGAATAAGTGCCTATTTATCGGGATGTCTTAAGGTGTAACCAGCGCCAATAAACGTAGCTGCTAAATCCTCCTGAATTATAACTTCTGCCTCAGCGTAAGCGGGCGCAGGGGAGTTCCTAACAAAAATCGCATTGTACTTGGAAAATGGTGAAACGCTACCATCGCTATTTTTCCATCTTTTCTTCTCAAATATTCGGCCAAATATGGGTCCACTAACTCCGATAAACGGTATGAAAAGAACTCTATCATCTGGCTCAGAGTCGGGATCAACGGCAATAGAGTCGTCAAAAAGGTCTTCAGCATAGCTTTTTGTAAATGGCATTCCATACACTACCTTCGATATGCCGCTAGCGACTATATGTTTGGCGCAGTTATGGCATGGAAATGTATTGCTATAGAGTGTGCACCCGCGAATTGCGTGTCCGCCTCTCGCCGCATCTGTTATGGCGTTCATCTCAGCGTGAATGCTTCGTCCATATTCTAGAGAGTCCATCATTTGAGAGCCCGAAATAAGATCGTCATCTCGATTGAAAATCTTATCAGTTAACGACTTCGGATCGTTCGAGTCATCTCTTATGATACCAGCATCAACTAGCCGGCCTATTAGATCTTGAACGACCTCTCGTTTTCTTTCTTCGTTGCTGTCTTTATCTAGCTGAAATTCACGCTGATCGCCGATATCACCTTCCCAATAAGTTCCACCCCCTGCTCTCGGGACTTCATTGCAGCCTAGTGCCTGAATCTCCTGATGTTTGTTTATGATAGCTGCGCCGACTTGACGGGAAAGATCAGCTGAGCGCAACGAGGCCGTTCTCGCTAATTGCATTCCATATTCATCGGGCGTGGGAGTTACTCTAGGATCTCCGAAAAGGGCTCTAAAAAACCTATCAAGCGAGGGCATGATTGTTGTCTTGTTAGAGGCATCTATGACGACATCGGATATTGGAAATACGTCGCGAAGCCGCTGACCCCAAGCGTTATCATCTTCAGCTTCATCAACTTGAATCAGCTGCCTCGCCTGTAGAGCCCAACTTGATCATTTGGGTTTACGAGGATTGTCATTTGAGATTAAAGTGCTAAGTCGCTTCTCGCGGATGCTACGTTTTGCATGGCATGCAATCTGTACATAATGTTCGCCATATAGTGAGCGAAGCAGTTCACTTTCTTCTTTTCGTTTTAACTGATTTATTATGTAAGCAACACGATGCAGACGGCTCCCGCTTGAATCCAAGCGGGATCTTTCATGCGTAATCCGAGACACCGCAAGCTTTGCCATTATGTCGTTGGCTTGAGTTTTTTCTCTAAGGGTGTCGCAGGCTTTGATAAGGTTTTTGTACCGCTTCTCAATCGATCCGAGGTCTAGCGTCGAGAACTGGTCGATTTCGATGATCGCGTCAGTCGCTTTGATTTCTACAACTCGGTAGTTGTATTCCTTCAGGATTTTTTTGATCGACTCGCTAACGCTGCGGTTGTCGATGCCAATTCGAGATACAAGGCCTATGACCAACTCGGCTTCTGACGATCTCAAGGACATATTAGCTCACAGATTGTGATGTATGGGTGGTTCTCGAAAGCCGAATCTGAGAGCTAATGTGCTCTCTGGCGACTTGGGAGGTCCGTATGACGCAAACGCAGCAGCAGAACGTGGGATGGCTGTATTCCTCGCTGGAGGATGCGAAGAAATATGTAGCTGAAAACCGATCTACGGTTGAACGAGTTCGGTCTAGCTTGCAAGGCGAATCCCCAGCCCCAAAACCATCGCAGGTTAATGCTAACCCAAGGGTTTAATGGGTCTCTTCGCCGTTCTAGGGCTTGTCTGACAAATTTTGAGGCCAGCGGCTGTCAGATATAGCATCTGACCTTTGCTCGCGTTGTGGTGGCTAATTGCGGGCCGCCAGAGCCTTAATCAGGTCGAGTCACGGAGAGGGGAACCTCAGTTGTGTTTGGACGCACAATGAGGTCATTGGTGTTAACCAATGGGATTATCTACCGCCCCTTCCTGAACCGCTCCTGCGCTTCCGCCGCCGCCTCGGCGCGCCAGCGTTTGGGCGCGGACTTGTCGACGGCTTCGCCGGCGCCGGTCAGGGCTTCGTTGGCGAACTCCAGGTCCATCAGCTTCATGCGCTTGATCTCGTCGCGCAGGCGGCCGGCTTCCTCGAACTCCAGGTTGGAGGCGGCCTCGCGCATGCGGCCTTCCAGATCGCGCAGGGCGGCCTGGAAGTTGGAGCCGACGAAGGGTTTGGAAGCTTCGGCCACGCCCGGCCGGGTCAGGCGATCCATCTCGCGCGACTCATAGGGGCTGTCCATGATCTCCTTGATGTCGCGCTTGACCGTTTCGGGCGTGATGCCATGTTCGGCGTTGTAGGCCATCTGCCGTTCGCGACGGCGGTCCGTCTCGGCGATGGCGCGCTCCATGCTTCCGGTCATGCGGTCGGCGTACAGGATGACGCGGCCGTCCACATTGCGCGCGGCGCGGCCGATGGTCTGGATCAATGAGGTCTCCGAGCGCAGGAAGCCCTCCTTTTCCGCATCCAGGATGGCGACCAGGCCGCACTCGGGGATGTCCAGACCCTCGCGCAGCAGGTTGATGCCGATCAAACAGTCGAAGGTCCCCAGCCGCAGGTCGCGCAGGATCTCGATCCGCTCCAGCGTGTCCACGTCGGAGTGCATGTAGCGGACGCGGATGCCCTGCTCATGCATATATTCGGTCAGGTCCTCGGCCATCTTCTTGGTCAGGGTGGTGACCAGGCTGCGATAGCCACGGGCCGTCGTCGCCTTGACCTCGTCGATGACGTCGTCGACCTGGTTGCGGGTCTTGCCCGAGACGGGGCGGATCTCGACCGGCGGATCGATCAGGCCGGTCGGGCGGATCACCTGCTCCACGAAGACGCCGCCCGCCTGCTCCATCTCCCACGGGCCGGGGGTGGCGCTGACGTGGACCGTCTGGGGCCGCATGGCCTCCCATTCCTCGAACTTCAGCGGGCGGTTGTCGATGCAGGAGGGCAGGCGGAAGCCGTATTCCGCCAGCGTCGACTTGCGGCGGTAGTCGCCCCGGAACATGCCGTTGATCTGGCCGATGGTGACGTGGCTCTCGTCCACGAACAGCAGGGCGTTGTCGGGGATGTATTCGAAGAAGGTCGGCGGCGGCTCGCCCGGCGCGCGGCCGGTCAGCCAGCGGCTGTAGTTCTCGATGCCGGCGCAGCTGCCGGTGGCCTCCATCATCTCCAGGTCGAAGCGGGTGCGCTGCTCCAGGCGTTGCGCCTCCAGCAGCTTGCCGTTCTCGACCATCCAGTCCAGCGTCTCCTTCAGCTCCGCCTTGATGCCGGCGGCGGCCTGGTTCAGCGTCGGGCGCGGGGTCACATAGTGGCTGGCGGCATAGACGGTGATCTCGTTCAGATCGGCCGTCTTCTTGCCCGTCAGCGGATCGAACTCCTGGATCGCCTCCAGCTCGTCCCCGAACAGGCTGATGCGCCACGCCCGGTCCTCCAGGTGGACCGGGAAGATCTCGATCACATCGCCGCGCTTCCTGAACATGCCCCGGTCGAAGTTCAGGTCGTTGCGCTTGTACTGCAGCGCGATCAGATCCGCCCGCAGCTTCGCCTCGTCGATCTGGTCCCCGACCTTCAGCGTGAATGTCATCGCCGTATAGGTCTCCACCGACCCGATCCCGTAGATGCAGGACACCGACGCCACCACGATGACGTCTTCCCGTTCCAGTATCGCCCGCGTCGCCGAGTGCCGCATCCGGTCAATCTGCTCATTGATGCTTGAGTCCTTCTCAATGTACGTATCCGTACGCGGGACATAAGCCTCCGGCTGATAGTAGTCGTAGTAGCTGACAAAGTATTCGACGGCATTGTCAGGGAAGAACGACTTGAACTCGGAATAGAGTTGGGCCGCCAGCGTCTTGTTCGGCGCCAGAATAAGGGCCGGGCGCTGGGTTTCCTCGATCACCTTGGCCATGGTGAAGGTCTTGCCCGAGCCGGTGACGCCCAGCAGCACCTGGTCGCGGTCCCCGGCCTGGGCTTGGGCCACCAGTTCGGCGATGGCGGCGGGCTGGTCGCCGGCGGGGGTGTATTTGGTCTCCAGTCGGAAGCGGCCGCCCTTCTTCTTGCCCTCGTGCGAGGGGCGGTGCGGTGCCCATCCTGCGGGCGCGGCGACCGGCTCCTCCGGCGTCAGGCGCGGGCCGGCGACCGGGGCGAACATCGGCATCTTGCCCGTATCGCGAATGAAGGCGGCCGACGCCTCCTGCACCCCCGGATTGGGCACGTGAACGGGCTTGGCCGGCTTGGCGGCGGCGGGCTTCGGCGTCGAAGAACGGTTCATGAACAGAACTTAGGCGCCGCCCACGGGTCTTGCCATAGCATAGAGGCCTCTAGCGGCCACATCGCGCAATATGAATAAATCAATCTAAAAACCAACGTAATATAAGAATTTTTTGCGTCGTTTCAGGCTGAACTGCGACGTTTTGCGCCTAATTTCACCGCCTTCTAAACGATTGTGTGACTTTTTCAGTTGTGGACAGCCTTCGTTGCGACTACGGCTGTCACACAATCGATACATTACGTATATCGGTGATATATACCTGCGATATGCTGGTGGCGATTAATATCGTGTCAATTGGGGTTGTGAAAAGACGTATGCGAAACCGTAAAAACCACTTACTCGCGTCGACTGTTGTCGGCGGTATTGTTACAGCATCGCTTGCGATGCTGGCTCCGTCGATGGCTGTGGCCCAGGATGCTGCGGTTACTCAGAACGGTGAAGCTGCGACTGTTGACGAGATCGTTGTCATCGGTTCACGTATTCGTCGCGACAATTTCAATGCGCCATCACCGACCCAGGTCGTGACACGTGAAGAAGCAACGCTGCAGGGGTTCGCTTCGACTACAGAGGCGCTCCAAAGCACGGCCGTCACTGGCGGCACGTCGCAGATCAATAATTCCTATGGTGGCTACGTCACCGACGGCGGCCCTGGCGCCAACACCATCGGTCTGCGCGGCATGTCGCCCAGCCGCACCCTAGTCCTGCTGAACGGTCGCCGCGTTTCGCCAGCCGGCTCGCGCGGATCGGTCGGCGCTGCTGATCTAAATGTCCTACCCACCGCGATGATCGACCGCGTCGAAATCCTACGCGACGGCGCCTCGTCAGTTTATGGCTCTGACGCTGTCGCCGGCGTGGTCAACATTCAGACCCGCAAGAACATCCAAGGTGTGACCATCGAAGCCCAGCGCAACGAGGCGCTGGAAGCCAATGGCGCTGGCGGTTCGACCCGTCTGTCTCTCACGGCCGGAACCAGCGGCGAACGCTGGCGGGCTGCAGGTTCAATCGAGCGTTACGAGCGTGACGAACTGACCTTGCGGGACCGTGAGTTCACGCGCTGTCAGACTGACGGCTTCCGCAATGGTCAGGACTTCATCGATCCACTGACCGGCCTGTCGAAATGCTATCCGATCACCACGACCGGCTCGAACGGCGTGACGATCAACACAATCGGGACCGGTACGACCGCAGGCGTGGGGGCGGCCGGAGCTGTCGGCACGACCTTCAACCGCTGGCGACCGAACTCGGCCGTCACCACCGGTCTGGTCGGCTTCGAGGGTGTCGGCGGCGGCCTGAACGACGTCAATGTGCGTGACACGTTCGAAGATCGCATGCTGAACGAGTCTCTGATCTCGCCAGTCGAGATCACGACACTTTACGGCGAAGCTGGCTACCAGCTTCAGGCGCTTGGCGATGCCGAGGTCTATGGTGAAGCTCTGTTCAACCGCCGGAAGTCGTCGCAGACCGGTTATCGTCAGCTGGCGCTGGACTATGCTGTCGGCAGCCCGCTGATCCCTGCCAATCTTAGAGGCAGCGTCGCCTTCGCCGACCAGGGTTTGAACAAGGGCCAGAATGTCGGCGTCCGCGCCTTCATCGGCTTCGGCAACGACTATTCCGAACAAGAGGTCGATTTTGGTCGCTACGTGGCGGGGATCAAGGGCAACTTCTTCATCCCCGAATGGCGCTACGACGCGTCCGTCAGCTACTCTCGCTCCAAGTCGACCTATACCAGCGAGCAGTTTCTCACGGATCGCCTGATCGAGACGCTTGATGTCGTGCAGACCGCGCCGGGCCAGTTCCAGTGTGCTCAACTGGGAGCCAATCCCGGCTGTGTCGCCGCCCCGGTTTTGAACACCCAAACCATCGGTGGCGTTCTGCCGCAGAACTGGGTCGACTACGTCTTCCGTCCGGTGACCGGCACCACCGAGTTTACCGAGAAGGTCGTCAGCTTCGGCATCGACGGTCCGCTGTTTAGCCTGCCTGCCGGCCGGGTTATGGGCTTCTTTGGCGCCGAATGGCGTGAGTCGGAAATCGACGACACGCCCGGTCTCGATAGCCAGCTGGGCAACACCTACAACTTCTCAACCTCGGCCATCACGCGCGGCTCGGACTCGGTGAAAGAAGTTTTCGGCGAAATCGAAGCGCCGCTCCTAGCAGACATGCCGTTCGCCAAGGAACTGACGCTGAACGGATCGTTCCGCTACACCGACTATGACTCCTACGGCGACGACACGACTTATAAGATCGGTCTGGTCTATCGTCCGATCGACTGGGTCACGGTTCGCGGCACTTACGGAACATCGTATCGTGCACCTGCTCTGTTCGAGCAGTTCGTGGGGGCGACCACCGGCTTCCAGTCCAACACGCTCGATCGCTGCAACAACTATGGCGCGCCAAACGTCAACCCGAACCGGGTCGCCAACTGCACGGCCGAAGGTCTGCCGGGCGACTTCCAGTCAGTAACCAGCGTTCGTGTCGTCACCTCGGGTGGCGCAGACGCCGGTCTGTCGGCCGAAACCTCCACCAACATGACGGTGGGTCTGGTTCTTCAGCCGCCGCTGCCGTCTAATTGGGGTGACCTGTCCTTCGCCGTCGATTACTACGAAATCGAGGTCGAGAACGGCGTGTCTCGCACTGGTGCAGGTGAAATCCTTACCCGCTGCTACGACTCAAACCCCGCTGACTTCGCCGCCAACAACGGCTTCTGCCGTCTCGTCACGCGCAGCACCGTCGACAACAGCCTGACTGTCCAGGACAGCTACATCAATCTGGCTACAGACAATGTGAAGGGCCTGGATTACACCCTGCGCTATCGCAAGGATGTCGGTCCCGGCACGGCTTTGTTCAATCTGGCCGTCACTCAGTACACGGAAATCTCCAGTAAACTGTTCGCCGAAGATCCGCTGGAAGACTTCACCGGCATGATCAACAATCCGGAATTCACCGGCACGGCCGACGTCTCTTATGCGTGGGACAAGTGGCGTGTGCGTTATGGCGTCGAATGGATCCAAGGCACGGACAGCTACGCCTACTACGAGGAAGATCCAGTGACTTCGGATTACGATTTGGAAGTTGGCGACTACTGGCTGCATAACGCCTCGGTTCAATATTCAGCTAACGGCTGGACTGCGACCGTTGGCGTACGCAACCTGTTCAACGAAGACCCGCCCGTGATCTCGTCGGGCGTGTACAACCGGGTCGGCAACGCCCCGCTGTATTCGGGCTATGACTACCTGGGCCGCACGGCCTTCGTGAACCTGACCAAGTCGTTCTAAGCGCAAGCTTTTGAGGACGAGATTTGGGCGGCGGACTTCGGTCCGCCGCCTTTTTCTTTGGGGCAATCTCCGGAAAAACCAATATCCAATAGACTTGACTCCCTCGCACAGTATGTCACACACACTGTGTGTCGCACACTATGCGACGCATGGGGGTGGCGTGTGAGCCAGACGGATGAAGAACTGCTGTTCGAAAGCCTGCGGCTGGAGCTGCGGCGGGGGTCGCTGATCCTGGCCGTGCTGGCGAGCTTGCGGCGCGAGCAATACGGCTATTCGCTGCGGGTCGCCCTGGGCGAGGTCGGGGTCGAGATGGAGGAGAGCACCCTCTATCCGCTGCTGCGCCGGCTGGAGAGCCAGGGGCTGCTGGACAGCGAGTGGCGCGAGGAGGGGCGGCGGAGGAAGCGGTTCTATCGCCTGTCGCCGCGCGGCGAGGCGATGCTGGCGCGGCTGGCGGCCGAATGGCGCGGCCTGTCCGCCTCGCTGGAGAAGATGCTGTGAACACCGGGAAAGAGGGAGAGACGGGCATGGAGCTGGTCGAACGTTATCTGAAGGCCGTGGCGGCTCAGCTGCCCAAGGAGAATCGCGACGACATCGTCGCCGAGCTGCGCGACGAGATCATGGGCCGGATCGAGGCGCTGGAGGCGCGGCTGGGCCGCGCGGCGACCGACGACGAGGTCGAGGTCTTGCTGCGCGAGGTGGGCCATCCGCTGACCGTGGCGGCGCGGTATCGGTCGGGACCGCAGGCGTTGATCGGGCCGGAACTCTATCCGTGGTGGATGTTCGGGGTGAAGGTCGGGCTGGCGGTCATGGCCTGCGTGACCTTGATCGGCCTGGCGGCAAGGGTGCTGGTCGGCGACGTCTATGTGGGTCAGGCGATCGGGCAGGGGATCGCCAGCCTGTTCAGCGGGGCCGTGACCATCGTCGGCCTGTTGACCGTCGCCGGCTTCATTCTGGAACGCCAGGAAAGGAAGCCGGACTTCATCGCCAGATGGCGGGTCAACGATCTGGGCATGTTCGAGCTGGGCGGTGACTTCGACGCCGACCGGTGGGGCCGGCGGCTGGCGCGGGGCGACTGGTCTTCGACCAAGGTCAAACCTGAGGCCAAGCCGGGCGCCGAGGTCCGCAAGAGCGCCGAGATGTCGCCGGCGGCCCGCGCGGTGGCCAGCGCCATCGGCTGGGCCGTGGTGCTGTTGTGGTGGACGGGCCTGCTTCAGGTCGCGCCGATCCGGCCCGAGGATCTGGCGGGCGTCGTCGACGGCGTCGATTACGGCCGGATCCTGGGCGAGATGGTGCGCGCCGCCTATTGGCCTGTCGCCCTGTTCGCGGCCTGTCGTGTCGGCTTCGACCTGATGCGGGCGGCCTCGGGCGGGAATGCGCGTCTGACGGCGCTGGGCGATCTGGCGTTCGGGATCGTCGCCGCCTGGGGTCTGCTGTGGGTCTGGTTCTGGTCGGCGCTGTCGCCGCTGATCTGGGTCGGCACGGCGACGGAGTTCGTGGAGCGGGTGCGGGTGCTGATCGGCCGCTCCGGCGAGGACGTGGGCGGGTTGGCGACGATCCTGATGGTCGTTGTGATCTGGGCCT